>WNFD01002679.1_pt1 | contig 23378 bp, 21 predicted proteins | sample 5400491 | NCBI WGS metagenome assembly WNFD01 (sample SAMN13153343, study PRJNA577476) | soil metagenome | isolation source: 120 cm saprolite under Douglas fir tree site 2 hole 2 replicate 2 | place: USA:California | collected 2015-04-18
TGAAAAAGCTGTGCGTGATCGTGGAGAGGACGTTCTTGCGGCGGACCAGGCCGCCATAGAAAAAGCCCAGCGCGGGCGTCATCAACATCACGAGCGCCGCCGAGGCGAGCACCCATGCCGTGTCGCCGGAATCAATCTTCAAAGGTGTCATGACGAAGCATTGTCACCCAGCGAGGGATCACCCGAACATGTATCGAGGACGAGAAATTCAGGCCTGATCTTTGGGCGCCGTGTCCAAACTCGACCCCTCCCGAAGGGGAGGGGGTCATGGTCAGCGCATCACTCTGCGCACTGCCCCACCGGCACGGGCTGGGTCCTCCCCACCGCCTTCTGGATGTCGGGGCTGACCTCGTCGTTGGTCAGGGCATATGCCTGGTTCGGCTGGTTGGTGGAGGTGGCGAACACCACGCCCACTACACTGCCGTCGCGGTCGACCAGCGGACCGCCGGAATTGCCCGGCTGCACGTGCGCCTGGATGATCCAGATCTGGCGAACCACCAGGTTCTGCCCGTAGATATCCCGGCCCTCGGCCTGCACCTGGCCGTCCACCACGGCCGGCGAAACGGTCTCGCCGCGGCCCCCCGGATAGCCAATGGCCGCCCCCTGGGTCCCCCGCTCGGCCGTGGCCGACAGCAGGGCCGGCTCACCCAGGCCAGGGACGTTCAGGATGGCGACATCCCGCTCGGGATCGAAAAAGACAACCACCGCCGCAAAGGCGCCGCCTGTCGGGGTGTCGACGTGGGTCCCGGCGGTGCCCGCCACCACGTGGGCATTGGTCAGGACCTGGTTCCCGCCGATCGGAAAGCCGCTCCCGAAGACCAGGCCCCCGCAGCCACGCCCCACTACCCGCAGGGTTTCTGCCGCCGCGGCGCGGATCCCGGGCGTATCGGCGGAGGTGGGAATCTGCAGCGGCTGCGAGATCAGCGGCTCGAACCCGGAGAAGGCCGACGGGAACGGCACCCCGGCCAGGATCTGCTGCACCCGGGCCAGAAACGCCGGCGGCCGCGGTGCAATCCCATCGAGCGCCCGCAGGATGGCTGATCGCTGGATCAGGCCGGCCACCTGGGGTGTGGGGCCCCGCGCAAAGCTGAGACCCAGGAACCAGGACACGACCAGCACCGCCATCAGCGAGAAGATGGCACCGGCCACCGAGTCGACCCGGCCCCGGTCCGGCGCGTAGAGCAAGCGCACCCGGATGGGGCGGCCCAGCCGGAAGCCAATCGTGCTGCCCAGGGAGCCGGCCACCACCAGGACGAGGAAGGCCGCGACGGCGCCGGGCGCACCCCGGCTGATGTGAAAGATGTCCACCACCGCCGGGGCTAGCGCCGCGCCCACCAGAACACCGGCCAGCAAGCCCAGATACTGGAACAGCGACAGCCAGAACCCTCGTCGGTAGCCGTTCCCGATGGCGACCAGGATGGCGACCACGATCACGAGGTCGATGATGTTGAAGCGCATCAGGCGTCGACCCGCAGATCACTCCGGGGGCGGCCCACACAGATCAGGGCGTAGCCGGCCGCCAGCTCCTGGTCCGAGATGATGTAGGCCTGACTCTGGTCGATGATGCCCTCCACCGGCACCATGCACGTCTTGCACATCCCCTGCCGGCAGCTGGAGGCGAGCGCCACCCCGGCGCGCAGGCCCGCCACCAGCACCCGCTCGTCCTCGCCTACTTCGACCGTGACGCCGCTGCGGACGAAGATCACCCGGTAGGTTCGGCCCATCAGTGGTGCAGGACGTTCACGACTTTGAAGGCATAGATCACGCCCGTGATCAGCGCCATGCCGACCCCGAAGGCAACCAGGCGGGGGCGCAGCCAGCTGCGGTAGAAGGAGCCACGCCAGGCGGGCCCCAGCAAGAGACTCAAGGCCGCAATCACCAGGCCCAGCACGAACAACAGCCGGGTGACGGTCATCACCATGCCAGGATCCGTTCCAGGAGCGGTTCCGGTGTCAGCTGCGAGCCATCCAGGCTGGCCACCAGCTCGTCGGCCGGCCGGCGCTGGCCGTCGGCCCAGAGCGCCTTGAGGGCGGAGCCGGCCACCGGTTCCGCCCACCATTCGGCGCCGAACCGCCGCCGCAGCCAGGCCGTGAGCCGGCCGTCGAAGAACCACGCCCGCAGGTACTGCGCACAGTAGAAGCCCTCGTCCACGTCCACCAGGTGCTCCTCCGGGGCATAGCGAAAGCCGACCGCATCGGTGAACCGCTCGACGTAGCGGCTGGCCATCGCCGCCGGCACCACGGCGGTCCGGTGCAGCTCCAGCTCGTACAGGATCTTGGCCGCGTATCGCCGCAGCATGAACAGCAGCAGCAGGTGCGCCCGGGCCAGGTAGTGGCTGGGATCGCCCACCGGCGTGTACCGCTCGATCCAGGCCGGGTCCAGCATCAGGTGTTCGAGGGTGAAGGCATAGCCCTCCGTCACCGAGTTGTCGCCCATCCAGCGGTACTCGAACGCCAGCTCCGGCGCCGTGCCGGCGAAGTGTTCCAGGTGACCCGCTTCGTGGAACAGGGCACGGTAATCGTCGTAGCCGCCCCGCGGCAGCACGACCAGATACACCTCCTGCGGGATCCGAATCGGGCTGCAGAAGGCGCGCGGCCGCTTGAGCGGCCGCGGCTCCAGGTCGAGGTGAGCGTTGTCCTGGCGGTGCAGGTCGATGCCCAGGCCGCGGAGGGTCAGGTCCAGCGTGGACACCATCCGATCGCTGGGAAACGCACCGTCGTACTCGCGGAGGCGGAGTAACCAGGCCCCGTCGCAGCGGCGCGCGTCGCGCAGCGGGATGCCAAGCCCCTCGCGGCACCAGGCGTCCATCTCCCGGTAATACCGGTCGCGCGTGTCGGCCAGCAAGCGCTCCATCATGCGGCCCATCCCCTCCAGGTCGATGGCCTTGGTGGAGCGGTAGTAGGCGACGTACCCGGCGGGGTCGAGCAGCTCGGCAATCACCTGCCAGGCGATGGCATGCGCTTGCGCATACAACGGATTTAGTTCGGCTACGACCCGCAGCCGGGCGTCCTCCAGGGCATGCCGGCGAGCCCGGGTCGGCTCCGTGGAGACTCGCACGGACGCGGCTGGGAACGGGATGGTCTCGCCATCAAAGGTGACCGTGCGCGAGCTTTCCTCGGTGCCGATGCGGTCACGCAGGGACGCGACCCGGCGGCCGACCAGGTTGCCGGCGACGTTCTGATAGAGGAAGCGGAGCCGGGTCTGCTCCTCTCCGCCGGCACCGGCCCAGGCGCGCCGGACCGCTGCCACCGTGTCGGGGGTAAAAGCGTCAGCGTAGGTCTCCAGGATCGGTCCCACCGCCAGCTCCTGCTTCAGGCCGGCTCCGTGCAGGTAGTACTCGCGCGCTTCCTCTTCGCTGCAGCGCTCCAGCCGCTCACGCAGCCGGTCGAGATCGATCACTGGTACGTCAGTCTATCCAGTGCCTACCTGCCCGGAACTGTCCCTCGCTCGAAGGGACGGTAGGGGCTGTCGCTAAAACCCGATGGCCTCTTTGAACCGATCGAAGAATCCCTTCTCGATCGGCTGCGGCTTGCCGGTCACGCCGCCCAGTTCTTGCAGCGCTTTCCGCTGGGCCTCGGTCAGGTTCTTCGGGATTACCACTCGAACAAACACGATCTGGTCGCCCCGCCGGCCGCTGCGCAGATGCGGGATGCCGTGCCCGTGCAGGCGGAAGGTGGTGCCGTACTGGGTCCCGGGGGCGACGGTGACACTGCTTGGACCGTCGATGGTCGGCACTTCGATCCGATCCCCCAGCGCCGCCTGGGCCACACTGATGGGCAGCTCGTAGATCACGTCCGTCCCATTGCGCCGCAGCACCGAGTGGGGCTTGACCGCAATCTCCAGGTACAGGTCACCGCTGGGCCCGCCCCGCGGGCCCGGCTCGCCCTCGCCGGACAGCCGCATCTGAGATCCCGTGTCCACCCCGGCCGGAATCTTGACCCGCACCGTCTTCTCGCCGGGCACCTGCCCGCGGCCGTCACAATCCCGGCAGGGCTTTTCGATGATGGAGCCCTCCCCACGGCAGCGGGGGCAGTTGGTCACGTTCACGATCTGGCCGAAGATCGACTGGGTGGCGCGGCGGACCTGGCCGGTTCCGCGGCAGTCCGGACAGGTCTTGGGCGACGTCCCCGCCTCGGCGCCGGTTCCTTTGCAGGCGGAGCACGCCTGTCCCCGCGGGATGGTCAGGTCGCGTTCCACCCCGAAGGCGGCCTCCTCGAACGAGATCGCCACGTCCATCCGCAAGTCGGCCCCCGGTCGGGGACCGGTACGCGCCCGCCCGGCCCGTTCGCCGAAGAACATCTCGAAGATCTCGTTGACTCCGCCGAACCCGCCGAAGTCGAAGCCGGGCATGCCCTGCGTCGCGGCATGGCCAAAGGTGTCGTAGCGCTGACGCTTGTCGCCGTCACTCAGGACCTCGTAGGCCTCGTTGATCTCCTTGAAGCGGGCCTCGGCCACCGGATCGTTGGGGTGGCGATCGGGGTGGGATTGCAGCGCCAGCTTGCGATAGGCGCGCTTGATCTCTTCCTGGGTGGCGGCCCGACCAACGCCGAGGACGTCGTAGTAGTCCTTCTTAATCGCCATCAGATAGTGATTATTGCAACGAACGCGGCTGCGCGATCTTCACCAGGGTGGGCCGGAGGACTTTGCGATGCAGCTTGTAGCCTCGCTGCATCTCTTCCACCACGGTGCCCTCTTCATGCTCGTCCGTTTGCTCGCTGGCGATGGCCTCATGCTGGGTCGGGTCAAACTTCTCCCCCACCGCCGGAATCGAGGAGACCCCCTGGGCTTGCAGGATGGCCTCGAACTGCTTCGCGATCAGCTTGATTCCCTCGAACCACTGGGGGTCGATGCCCTCGGGGGCATGCTCCAGCGCCCGCTGGAAATTGTCGAGCAGAGGCAGCAGCTTGAGCACCAGCTGCTCGTTGGCGTACTGGGTCCGCTCCACCAGGTCCTGCCGGCTCCGGCGCTTGAAGTTCTCGTGGTCCGCTACCGCCCGCTGGTAGCGGGCGTAGGTCTCGTCCAGTTGGGTCTTCAGCGCGGCAACTTCCTGGTCCGCGACAGGCCCGGCTGCGGCCCCAGCCACGGCTTCGGGCTGGTCCCGCGGTGTGTCGGAATTCGTGGTCCTGAACATGGCTACCTTGTACCCACTGCCGGGTTTACCAAATCAGCTCGCCAGCCGCTCCAGGGCTTCCGAGGTCAGCTGGCTCACTAGCCGCACCCGAGCCACCACCTGCCCATACCGCATCCGGGTGGAACCGATCACGCCGATGGTGCCGCGGGCCCGTTCCGACATCCGGTAGGTGGTCAGGACCAGGCTGCATTCGCGTAGCTCGGTGGAGGGGTTCTCGCGGCCGATGATCACCTCGACGTCCTTCTCGAAGGCCACCTGCTGGAGCGCGGCCGACAGCTGGGCCCCCTCCTCCAGCAGCTCCAGGAGCTCCTCCAGTCGGCTCACATCGAGGAACTCCGGCTGGCGAAACAGGTTGCGGACCCCGTCGTGCAGGACCGCCGTCTGGCGCTGCGAATCGTAGCGCCGGATCGACTCGGCAATTCGCTCCACGATGTACCGCTGCTCCAGCTCCTGGGGACCCAACTTATCCAGGCGGGATCGCAGGTCCTCCCCGGTGGCCCCCCGGACCTCCTGGTTGAGCAGGCTCGCCATCTTGCTCAACTCGTCCTGCGACACCGGCCGCGGCAGGGCCAGCACTTCCTGCCTGAGCAGGTTTCCTTCGAGCACCAGGATCACGAGGACGGACTGCGGATCCAGCGACACCAGGTCGATATGTTTGATACGCGACTCGTTGGCCTGGGGGGCGGTCACCAGCGAGACGTTCTCCGTGATTTGGGCCAGCACCATGGCGGAGAGCTCCAGAATGCCCTCCAGGTGGTGCGGGGCGCGCTCGAATTCATGCCGGGCCGCCCGCCGGATGTTGGGGGGCGGCGCCTCCTGGTCCATGAGGAAGTCGACAAAATAGCGATACCCACGATCGGTCGGGATGCGGCCGGCGGATGTGTGCGGCTGCTGCAGGTAGCCGGTGCCGACCAGGTCCGCCAGTTCGTTACGGATGGTGGCCGAGGAGAGCGCCACGAAGTACTTGGCGGCCAGCAGCTGGGAACCGACCGGGATCCCGGTTACCGTGTAGTCAGAGACCACCGCCCTCAGGATCTGCTCCTTACGGCTGGCCAGAGGGATTTGCTCTTCCATCTGTTTCTGGCACTCTGCGCGGCGGAGTGCTAAACCTGATTGTATGCCAACCCCATTGCGGGTCTACTCGGACTACGTCTGACCCTTCTGCTATATCGGCCTGGTCCGGGTCGAGCAACTCGAGCGTGAATACGAGCTAGAGGTGGATTGGGTGCCCTTCGAGCTCCACCCCGAGATCCCGCCGGAGGGTATTCGGCGCGACCTGGCCTTCCCGGCTGCCTACCGGCAACAAGCCGAGGCGGGGATGCAGCGGCTGGCCGGCCAGGTCGGCCTGACGCTGCGGTCGCACGAACGGCTGATCAACTCCCGCCCGGCGCTACAGGCGGCCGAGTTCGCGCGCGACACCGGGCACTTCCGGCCCATGCACCATGAGCTCTTCAAGGCCTACTGGGACGAGAGCCGCGATGTATCAAATCTGGAGGTGCTGCGCGACGTGGGCAAGATGGTCGGCCTCGACGTCGAGGCCATGACCGAGGCGGTGACCGCCGAGCGCTACGGACCGCTGCTCGACGCCCGGCGCCAGGAGGCGGAGGACCTGATGATCACCGGTATCCCGGCGCACGTGGTGGCCGATCGCTACCTGGTCATGGGCGCGCAACCCTACGACGTGTTCGAGCGCCTGATGGCCAAGCTCGGCGTGGCCAAAAAATAGAGCGTCCCCAAAGATTGTCCCCTCCCTTTAGTTTAGGGAGGGGTAGGGGAGGGTGCAGCCATCGGGTGCTTCTCCAACTCCCGACACCCAGCTGTCACGACTTTAACCGAGGATCGAGGGGTAAGGAGGGCTGCTGAGATCGACTCCGATGTTCATCGGGCCCGGCAACTTCGCACTCAGATGACCGGTGCAGAAGTCCGCATCTGGTCGGGACTGCGCCGATGGCAGATGGACGGCCACCGCTTCCGCAGGCAAGTCCCGAAGGGTCCGTACATCCTGGATTTCGTTTGCTTGAAGGCTCGGCTCGTGATCGAGGTGGATGGAGGGCGACACGCCACGGCCGTCGAGGCGGATAACCAGCGGGCGGCCTGGCTGGAATCACGGGGCTTCAGAGTCCTGATGTTCTGGAACAACGACGTTCTGCTCGAGACCAATGGGGTGCTCGAGACGATTCGTGCGGCCCTACCGGCACCACATACGCGACCACTACGTAAGGCGAAGCGAGGTTTGAGGCGGACGACTGGCGGCGCCAGGTTCGGCGTTGCCCGCACCCCTCCCCTTCCCCTCCCCGGAGGGGAGGGGACGTTATGAGCCGGCCCCTCCCCGGAGGGGAGCAGACCTACTAAGCCTGCTCCTCCTCGGAAGCGAGCGGACATCCTAACTAAGCTGAGGCGGCGACCGGAAGGGGCTGCATGAATCGGATGTGGTTGCCGAACGGGTCGCGGAGCCCGCAGTCGATACCGTAGTCCCGCTTTGTCGGCTCCTCGGTGAACTCGACGCCTTTCGCTCGGAGTTCCTCATAAGTCTTCCGGCAGTCGGTGGTGGTGAAGAACAGGTGGCCACCCGTAGCGCCCTTCGTGACTAGCTCGCGGACCTGCTCGGCCGTCTTCGGATCGTGGGCCGGCGGGCCTGGCTTCTCCAGCAGGATCTGGCGGCTGTCGCCCGGCACGTTGACGGTCAGCCAGCGCATGAAGCCCAGGTCCTGGTCGGTGTTGACCTCGAGGCCCAGCTTGCCGACGTAGAAGTCGAGCGCTTTCTTCTGGTCGAGAACGTAAATCGATGAGATCGCGAGAGCGTTGAACATCGGTAGTACCTCCCTGGTGAGCGATGGATTTGTCCGTGTCCTACGCTAGACGACGTCCCGCGCCCTGGCTTCTCCAAAACTGCTCGGTCGCGTCCAGGCCATGGCGAAGCAGTTCGGGACGGCCACGATGGGCCCCCGCCCCCGGTATTTGCTCGGCGCCTCGCCGACGATCTCCTGAAAGCTCCTGCTGAAGGTGCCCAGGCTGGTGAAGCCGACGTCTAGGCAGATCTCCGTCACGTTACGGTCAGTCGCGCGCAGCAGGTACATGGCGCGCTCGACGCGGCGGCGCTGGAGATAGCGATGGGGCGTCTCGCCGAAGGTCGCGCGGAAGGTCCGGATGAAATGCGCCTCGGAAACATGCGCGATACCGGCCAGCGTGGGGACGTCGAGCGGCTGTGCGTAAGCGCGGTCCATCGCGTCGCGGGCGCGGAGCATCCGCCGGTTCAGCTCCTCGACGGCCCTGCTCATCCGGTAACCAGACCACACACTGGCGACCTACTCATACCGCAGCTCGGTGTCGCGGCTGAGTCCTCGTCATCGGTTCGAGACCGATGATCAGCCGCATCCCGAGTGCCTCGGCGATGCGTCGCAGAGTTTCGACGCTGGTTCGGTGCCGGCCACTCTCGATGCGTGAGATCTGCGAGTGGCTTGTCCCTACCTTCCTGGCCAGCTGCTGTTGTGTCAGCTTGTGGTCCATCCGATAACGAATGAGCTGCCAAGCGACTTCTTCGTACGGTCGCCACTGGTCGCGGAGCCGGCGATACTCCGGATCCTTGGCCGCGCGGCGAGCGCTTGCCTCTTGAGCGGGGATGCCGAGGGGACTGACCCACTTCCTGGCCACGACTTTGCAGCTTACCTAATTCAGTAAATCGGTCAGGCGTTACCGCACCCCTCCCCTACCCCTCCCCAAGGGGGAGGGGACGAAAAAAGGCGTCGCCTGCACCCTCCCCTACTGCTCCTCCCAGGCGGGAGAATTTCTGCCTATCGCAGGAAGGCGGCTCCGACCTGGTTCGCCAGCTCGACTCCTCGCGCGGTCAACCGCACCGCCTCGCCGGCTGGGGCCAGGAGTCCGGCCGCGACCAGGCGATCGCGCTCAGCCGGGAAGGGGTCGACGGCCCGGGTCCCCTGCAACAAGCGAACGCCGATCATCGCGGCCTCCCCGGCGGCGCGGTCCGCCGACAGGGTTTCACGCTCGGCAACCGGATTCGTTCCTTCTTTGAGAGCGTCGATGTAGGCCTTGACCCCCTTCATGTTCCAGAAACGCTCACTGCGACCGTCGTCGTGCCGCAGCAGGGAGTGGGCTCCCACCCCACAACCGAGGTATGGCCGGTATTCCCAGTAGGTGAGGTTGTGCCGGCTCTCGAAGCTTGGCGTGGCCCAGTTGGAGATCTCGTAGTGCACGAAGCCGGCATCGGCCAGCCGGCGGTTTGCAGCCCAGTACTGCTCCAGCTGCTCGTCGGCGTCCGGCATCACCACCGCCCCAGATCGGACTTCCTGGGCCAGCCGCGTGCCCGACTCGACGGTCAGCTCGTAGGCGGAGACGTGCGCCGGCTGCTCCGCCAGCACCCTATCCAGGCTTTCCAGCCACTCCGCGGTGCCCACCCCCGGGATGCCATACAGGAGATCGCACCCGATGTTGTCGAATCCGGCCTCCCTGGCCACGCGAACCGCCTGGAGGGCCTCCTCGCCGCTATGCAGCCGCTCCAGGAACCGCAGCGCGGCCGGCTCCAGGCTCTGGACGCCGATGCTCAGCCGGGTCACCCCGGCCGCGCGCCAGGCCTCGGCGTGGGCCGGCGTGATGTTGCTGGGATTGGCCTCGATGGTGCTCTCCGCGTCCGTGGCGATACCGATGGTGCCCCGGATGGTGTCGAAGATGCGGGCCAGCTGCTCGGGCGTGAGCAGGCTGGGCGTCCCGCCGCCGATGAAGACGGTTCGCAGCGGTCCGATGGGATACCGCCGCGGTGCCTGAGCGATCTCCATCGCCAGGGCATCGACGTAGGGCGGGATCATGCCCTGCAGCACCGGGTAGGCGGTGAAGTCGCAATACTTGCAGACCCAGGTGCAGAAGGGAATGTGCAGGTAGAGGCTGTGGATGCGTTCCATCACTTGTCCAGGCTTAGGACGGCCATGAAGGCCTCCTGCGGGATCTCGACGTTGCCCACCCGCTTCATCCGCTTCTTACCTTCCTTCTGCTTTTCCAGCAGCTTTCGCTTGCGGGTCACGTCGCCGCCGTAGCACTTGGCCAGCACGTCCTTGCGCATGGCGGGCACCGTCTCCCGGGCCACCACCTTGCCCCCAATGGCGGCCTGAATGGGCACCTCGAAGAGCTGGCGGGGAATGAGGGCCTTGAGCTTCTCGGCCAGCCGGCGGCCCTGCTGCTGGGCCTTGTCCCGATGCACGATCATGGACAGGGCGTCTACCGGCGACCCCGCCACCAGCACGTCGAGCTTCACCAGCTCGCCCTCCTCGAAGCCCACCAACTCGTAGTCAAGCGAGGCGTATCCCTTGCTGCGCGACTTCAGCTGGTCGTAGTAGTCGTGGATGATCTCGCCCAGCGGGATGCGGTAGGTGATCAACACGCGGTCGCCGGGCTGATACTCCATGTTCAGGAACTGGCCGCGCCGCTCCTGGCTGAGCTCCATCATGTTGCCGACGTAGGTGCTCGGAGTGACGATGGTCGCCAGCACCATCGGCTCGCTGATGGCCTCGATGGACGACGGGTTGGGAAGGTGGTCCGGATTGTCGACCACGAGTTCCTCACCGGTCCGCAGCCGGACCCGGTACTCAACGGTGGGCGCGGTGGTCAGCAGGCTGAGATTGAACTCGCGTTCGAGGCGCTCCTGCACGATGTCCATGTGCAGCAGGCCCAGGAAGCCGCATCGGAATCCGAACCCCAGCGCGGCCGAGGTCTCGGGTTCGTACACGAGGGCCGCGTCATTGAGCTGCAGCCGTTCCAGCGCTTCCTTGAGCGCAGGATACTGCTCACTGTCGATGGGGAAGAGTCCGGCGAACACCATGGGGGTGACGTGCTTGTAGCCGGGCAGGGGGGCCGCCGCCGGCCTAGCCGCATCCGTCACCGTGTCCCCCACCCGCGAGTCGCGGACGTTGCGGATGTTGGCGATGATGTAGCCCACCTCGCCCGCCGACAGCTCGTCGATCGGCTCCCGTTCCGGTCGGAAGATGCCGACCTCATCCACTTCGAACGTCTTCTCGGTTTGCATCATGAGGATCCGCATCCCGGCCCGGAGGGTACCCTGGATGACGCGGACGTAGACCACGACCCCGCGGTACGAATCGAACTTGGCGTCGAAGACGAGGGCCTGCAACGGGCCCTCGGGATCGCCAGTGGGCGGCGGCACGTCGCGGACCACGGCTTCCAGGATCTCCCTGGTCCCGATGCCCTGGCGGGCGCTGGCCAGGATGGCCGAGCTACCCGGCACGCCGATCACCCGCTCGATCTCTTCGCGGACCAGCTCCGGGTTGGCCTGCTGCAGGTCAATCTTGTTGATCACCGGGATGATGGCCAGGTGATGCTCCAGCGCCTGGTGCGCGTTGGCGATGGTCTGGGCTTCCACTCCCTGCGAGGCGTCGACCACCAGGATGGCGCCGTCGCAGGCCGCCAGCGCCCGCGACACCTCGTAGGAGAAGTCCACGTGGCCCGGGGTGTCGATCAAGTTGATCTGGTAGGTCTCGCCATCGGAGGCCTGATAGAGCATGCGCACCGCCTGGGCCTTGATGGTGATGCCGCGTTCCCGTTCCAGGTCCAGCGAGTCCAGCACCTGCTCCACCATGTCGCGCTTGGCGACCGTCCCGGTGAACTCCAGCAACCGGTCGGACAGCGTGGTCTTGCCGTGATCGATGTGGGCGATCACGGAAATGGCGCGAATGAGCCTGGTCGGGGTAGGCACTCTAGTGGACTGACGACCTAACTGGGCGACACCCGGGCCAGGTTGGTCAGCGTTCTTCCAAGGTCGGCGAAGTCTCGCTGGCCCGCTCCCTTGACCCGGTGGGCGAGCACCATGTCCGCCACCTGCTTGACCTCGTCCACCCCGACCTGGGGCGTGCCCTCGTAGGCGGCCAGGGCCTGGGCCGCTTTGCGAGCCACCAGGTCTGCCCGATGGCCGTCGACCTGCAGACGCACGTTCAGCTCAGCGATGGCCCGCAGAATGGCTCCCGGAACCTCCACCCTGGGGAAACGCACGATCGCCTCGGCGATCCGGCGGCCGATGGCGGCGTCCTCTTCCCGGAAGCGCTCGCCGAAGCCCACCGGATCGGCCTCCCAGAGTTCGCGACGCTCGACGATCTCCACCCGCTGGGGGATCTCCTTGATCCCCTCCACATCGACCGTCAGGCCGAAGCGGTCGAGCAGCTGCGGCCGCAGGTCGCCCTCCTCCGGGTTCATGGTCCCGATCAGGATGAAGCGGGCCGGGTGCCAGACGGAGACGCCCTCCCGCTCCACCACGTTGGTGCCCATGGCCGCCGCATCCAGCAGCACGTCCACCAGGTGGTCGTCCAGCAGATTCACCTCATCCACGTAGAGGATGTTGCGATTGGCCTCGGCCAGCACCCCGGGCTCGAAGCGGCGCTCCCCGGTCTTGATCGCCGCCTCAATGTCGATGGCCCCCACCACCCGGTCCTCCGACGCGTTGATGGGCAGCTCCACTACCCGCATCCGCCGGCGGGACCGGGGCAGGGTCTCGCCCCGCGAAAGCCGCTCGCGGCAATCCGGGCAGAGCGTGTCGAGCGCGTCCGGGTCACAGTGGTAGACGCAGTCCGACACCACCGCCAGCTGGGGCAGCAGCCTGGCCAGGGCCCGCACCGCGGTGGACTTCCCGGTGCCCTTTTCCCCTCGGATGAGCACGCCGCCGATGGCGGGATGGATGGCGTTCAAGAGCAGGGCCAGCTTCATCTTGTCCTGGCCGACGATGGCCGAGAAGGGATAGACCTGGCGTTCCATCATGCCGTGCTCGTCCTCGACATCTCGCGTTCGATGCTGTCCATGATCGAGCGCTGCGAGAGGTCGTACAGGCCGTAGTAATGACCGCCCAGCCGCTCCGCCAGGTCGCCACAGACGTTGAACGCATAGGCGCCGTACAGGCTGGCCACCCGGCCCACCCCCTCGCGGCCCCGCTGCCGGTGGTCACGGGTGGAGTCGATGACCATCGCCCGGACCCCCTCGCTGCGGATCTGGCCGGCAGCCCGCTGGGCTTCGACCAGCGGCTCCTCGCCCAGCAGACTGATGTTGCCCCGACCATCGCTGATCAGGACCAGCAGCGGGTACACGCCGGGGTCGCGCAGGCGTTCGGTCTTGACCAGCTTGAGGGCGGTGATCAGGCCATGCGTCAGGGGGGTGGTCCCGCCAACGCTGAGGCGCTCCAGACGGCGCTCGGCCAGGTCCACGCTGGACGTCGGGCGCAACACGATCCGCGCGTTGCGCCCGCTGAAGGCGACCAGGGCCACCTTGTCGCGGCGCACGTATGCGTCCCGGAGCAGGGACAGGATGGCCCCCTTGGTGGCGATCATCCGCTGCTCGGCATCCATGGAGGCGCTGGCATCCACCACGAATACGATGAGGTTGCCGGTTTTGCGTTCCCGAACCTTTTGCCGAAGGTCATGCCGCTCCAGGCGCAGCGCCGTCCCGCCCGGGTGGGCGGCGGTGCGCCGCCGGATCTGGTGCGGGGCGGCGGCCCGCAGAGTCGCGTCGAAGGCGACGTCGGTTGTCTTCTCCACGTGGGTGCTGCGGACGTAGCGCCCCCGCTTCGTTTCACTTTTGCTGGAGGAGCGCTTGCCCGAAGCCCGCCGGGCCTTGCGTTCCCGGGGCAGGTCGAACTTCTTGACCGCAAAGGTCTTGAGCTCGATGACGCGCTCCGACTCGGGGTCGGCGGCGTCGGCCGGCTGGGTCTCGCGTGGCTCGGTGGCGGTCCAGCCCTCCTTAGCATCGCTGCCGGCGGCGCCCTGGGCCGCGCCCGCCTCGCCCTGGGCGCCCTCCGCCTTCTCCAGGCTGGCGCGCGACTGGATCTGGATCAGTTCCTGGGTGGCGCGAGTGGCCAGGTCCTGGGCCGGCTGCAGCCGTTCCCCCCGGATGTCGCGACGGCGGTGGGCCAGACCCAGCTCCAGCGCGTCGAGCACGTCAGGCAGCTCCACCGCCTGGCCGGCCCGCAGGGCGCAAATGGCCCGGGCGGTGTGGGCGACCACCAGGTCCGCCCGGTGGCCCGCCACTGCCTCGTCCAGGCACAACCGGGCGATTAACGCCCGGATGTCGTCCCGCAGAAGGACGGACTTGAGCCTGGTTCGGGCGGCCTGCAGGTCCTGGCGAAGCTGCTCCTCCGCCGGAGCGGCCGCAGCCTGGAAGCTCGCCGGATCGGACAGAAAGGCCTGCTCGTCCTCGATGATCCGGACCCGCTGGCTGATATTCATTACCCCGGTGACATCGACGCACAGCCCAAATCGGTCCAACAGCTGGGGACGCAGCTCGCCCTCCTCCGGGTTCATGGTGCCGACCAGGATGAAGCGCGCAGGATGGGTCACCGAGATCGACTCGCGTTCCACCACGTTGACACCCATGGCGGCCGCATCCAGCAGCACGTCCACCAAGTGGTCGTCCAGCAGGTTCACCTCATCCACGTACAGAAGGTTGCGATTGGCCTCCGCCAGCACACCCGGCTCGAATCGGCGGGTTCCGCTGCGGATGGCCGATTCCAGGTCGATGGTCCCCACCAGGCGGTCCTCGGACGCGTTGATGGGGAGGTCGACGATCCGCATCGCTACTCGGCTGACGGGGAGCGGACCGTCCTGGGCACGCCGGCGGCAGTCGGTGCACCAGGTCTCAGGTGTCACGGGGTCACAGCGGTAGCAGCAGCCCTCCACGGCGTCGTAGTCGGGCAGCAGGCGCGCCAGCCCCCGCACGGCGGTCGACTTGGCCGTCCCCCGCTGCCCGCGGATGAGGACGCCCCCGATCTCCGGATGGATGGCGTTCAGCAGCAGAGCCCGCTTCATCGTGTCCTGGGCCACGATCGCCGAGAATGGCAACGTCGACCGGAACGGCATTAGTTAGAAGTCTAGCCGTGACTCCACCTGCTTCCACAGAAACTGACTGGGGGGCAGATCCCCCAGCTGGCCGATGGTGCGCTGCGTGAATCGCAGCGCCTACCGGCCGCTCCCCCTCGGCCTCCGGCCGACCTTCACGACGCGCCGCTACAGGTCGAGCTCCTTGGCGATGATCTCGTGCATGATCTCGTTGGTTCCGCCGCCGATGGGGCCCAACCGGGCGTCCCGCCAGGCGCGCTGGATGGGGTACTCGCTCATGTAGCCGTAGCCGCCGTGGATCTGGAGGGCTCGGTCGGCCACCCAGACGTCGGCCTCGGTGGCGGCGATCTTCGCCATGGCCACCTCACGCTTGCAGGGAAGCCCCTGGGAGTGCAGCCAGAGCGCGTAATACGTGAGCTGGCGCGCTTGCTCCACCCGAAGCGCCATGTCCGCCATTAGGTGGCGCAGGACCTGGAACTCGGCCAGTCGCTTCCCGAACTGGGTGCGACTCCCCGCGTAGTCGATGGCCATCTCCAGGGAGCGTTCGGCGGATGCCGTTGCCGAGAGCGCGATCCAGAGCCGCTCCCACTGGAAGTTCCCGACCGCGATGTAGAAGCCCTCGTGCTCCTTGCCCAGCAGGTTGCCGGCCGGTACGGCGCAATCCTGGAAAACGAGCTCGGCGGTGTCCGACGACCGCCAGCCCAGCTTCTCCAGCTTCCGGCCGACCGAGTAGCCCTTCGTCCCCCGCTCCACCACGAACATCGAGAGCCCCTGGTGCCCGCCCTCGGGGCGGGTGCGGGCCAGCACCACGACCAGGTCGGCGCGCACGCCGTTGGTGATGAAGGTCTTGCTCCCGTTCAGGACGTAGTGGTCGCCATCCCGCCGGGCGATGGTCTGGACGGCCGCGATATCCGAGCCGCCCGACGGTTCGGTGACCCCCAGCGCGACGATGCTCTTGCCGGCGATGGCCGGGGTCAGCCAGCGCTGGCGTTGTTCCTCGTTGCCGTAGCTGAAGATCGGCGGCGTGGCGATGGCGATGTGGGCGCCGATCCCGGCGGCCACCCCACCCGAGCCGGACCGCCCCAGCTCTTCAAACAGGACCGCCTCGTACAGCGGCCCGGCATTGGTGCCGCCATAAGCATCTGGATATTTCAAGCCCAGCAAGTCGAGGGCGGCGCAGCGCGCAAACAGCTCCCGCGGGAACTCCTCAGCGGCCTCCCATTCTTCGACGTGGGGCCGGATCTCCGTGTCGACGAAGCGGCGCACCGTCTGCCGAAAGGCGGCGTGCTCTTCGCCAAATAATGGCGACCGCGTCATTCCTGCCAGTAGTTCACGAACTCGGGGTACTGGCCCAGGGTGCGTTCCACGACCGGCTCGGGCAGCTTCAGGAACAACCCACGCGCTTCGGCGACGACCGTTCCGTCCGCCAGCTCTACGGCGCCGACCGCGTCCACCGCGCCGCTTCGCTCCTGCCCGATCTGGCCCCAGACGCGGAGGGGTTGGTCAACCGGGGCGGGCTGTCGGTAGCGGATGTCCAGCTTGCCAGTCATCAGCCACTCCCGCCGGAGCGCACCGGTTCGACCCATGGTCTCGTCCAGCAGAGTGGCAATGATGCCGCCATGCAACACTCCGGGAAACCCCTGGTACCGAACACTGGGCGTGAAGTCGGCGTAGATCCGGTCGCCCTCGCGCCGGAATACCAGTTTGAGACCGTGCTCATTGCGGCTACCGCAGGCAAAACAGCGCTGATACGTTGTGCGGTCATTCAGCTTTTCGGGGTCGTCCATGGGCGCTCGCCTAGTTTAGGCGAGAGGTATAGTGGGGGCGTCTCGCCCGTGGAATGGTCGCCATGTTGACAGTGTTCGGCCTCGTGGTGTTCGCCTACCTCCTGGGGTCGGTACCCTCTGGCTGGATCGTGATGAAGCTGTACCGCGGCCAGGACCTGCGCCGCGTGGGCAGCGGCAACATCGGGGCCGCCAACGTCTTCCGCGCCGGGGGGCCCGGGGCGTTCGCCACCACCCTGGCCGCGGATGGGCTGAAGGGCGTGATCCCAGTGCTGGCGGGGATCCTGCTCGGGTACGGGCCCCAGGAATGGGTACTCGCCCTGATCGGCCTGGCCGCCGTGGTCGGCCACAGCTGGCCTATTTTCCTCGGCTTCCATGGCGGGAAGGGGGTCGCCACCTCGGGCGGGGTCATGCTGGTCCTGGCGCCCGTGGCCGTGGTCTTGAGCGTGGTCACCTGGGCGATCCTGATCCGGGCCACCAAAATTGCCTCCCTCTCGTCCCTGGCCGCGGTCGGTGTCGGCTTCGTGGCCCTGCTGGGGCTGCATGTCATCGGCTGGCAGGCCTGGCGCCCGGTTGGCTGGTGGGTGATCGGCCTGGGCGTCGTCCTGCTGGGCCTGGTCGTGGTTCGGCACCGCGCCAACATCTCCCGCCTGGCGCGCGGTCGGGAGCTCAAGATCACGACGCCGACCACGTAAGGACCGACCGTGACGGACCGTGAGCCGGCCATCCGGCAACCGAACGTCCTCGTCTTTGGCGCCGGCGCGGTGGGCTCCTTCCTGGGGGCGAGGCTGGCCCAGGCGGGCGCCAACGTAACGCTGCTGGGGCGGCCCCAGCACGTGGCGGCGGTGGGCCGGGAGGGGGTCCGGCTGCAGGTGGCCGGCAGTACCACCAGCCAGGCGGTCAAAGCCGCGCCCGAGCTGGCCGCCGGACAGGGGCGGTTCGATTACGTGCTGCTGACCGTGAAGAGCTATGACACCCAGGAAGCCCTCGAACAGCTCTACCCGGCCCTGCTGCCGGGCACCGTGGTGGGCACCTTTCAGAACGGGGTGGGCAACGAGGAACTGATCGCCCAGGCGTATCCGGACCAGCCGGTGCTCTCGGGCACGCTGACCCTGGCCGTTACCCTGGATGAGCCCGGGCTGGTGGTCCAGCACAGCCGTGGGACCGCTGGTGCGCAAGATGGCCGAGGCCGGCTTCGCGTCGCGCCGCTACAGCAACTTCCACAGCATGAAGTGGTCGAAGCTGCTGGGAAACATGCTGGGCAACGTCCAGAGCGCCATCCTGGACCTGCCGCCCACCCACGTCTTCGCCGACCCGGAGCTTTTCCGCTACGAGCGGCTGGCCTTTCGGGAAGCCGCGGCGGTGATGGACCGGATGCGCATCCCCGTCACCGCCTTGCCGGGCATCCCGGTCCCCACCGTGCGCCGCATCATGGGCCTGCCCAGCTTGCTGGCCCAGCTGTTCCTGGAGCCCCGGATCGGCGGCGCCCGGGGAAACAAGATGCCGTCCCTCTGGTGGGACCTGCAGCGGGGCAAGGGCCGCACGGAGGTCCGGGTCCTCAACGGCGCCGTGGTCGACGCCGGCGCCCGGGTCAGCATCCCCACCCCGGTGAACTCCGTTCTGTGGGCCATCATGGAGCAGGTGACGGCGTCGGCCACCGAATGGGAGCGCTACCGCCGCCAGCCGGCGAAACTCAAGACCCTGCTCCGGACCGCGACCCGGCTGTAGCGGCAAGCGCTATGGCATCGACACCTGGATCGGCTCGGTATGCAACGTCGACTTCACGAAGACGCCAACGCCGGGCATGGCCGTATCGATGAAGACGTTCCCCTCCATATAGGCGTCGGCCCCAAAGAGTAGGACGGCGCCGTACCCCCGGCTCCAGGTCACCGGCGAGTCGGGCTCCGGGCGTATTCCCATGACCGTGTTCGCTCGCAGATAGCAGATCGATCGGTCACCGCAGTACAGCCCGGTGCCGATGGCCTGCTCGATCCGGTTTCGCTCCACATCTCCCGATGACATCTCGGTCACCGCAATGCCCCGCGTGGTAGTCCCCCGAACGTCGTTGTCGCGGATGAAGACCGAGCTGACGTGCGAGACAATGCCTTCCTGGACTCCCGCCACCCAGCAGGCCTCGACCGTGGTCGGCGCTCGCCCCCCCGAGTTGACGATGCCGATACCCCAGGCGAACTGGCTGGTGAGGTCAGTGACGCGGCACCGGTGGATCTGGGCTGAGCTCTGCACGATATCGATGCCGCGCCGTGCCGCCCCAGAGACCTGGATGTTCTCGAGGTTGACCCGGGTCGCACGGGTGACCAGCACCCCGGTGTCGCCACCGCGGACATCGAGGTTTGAGAGGCTGACCCCGCTGGCAGCGATGGTGATGACCGCACGGTCCGGCCCGCCGATGATCGTCGCCGGCCCGATGAGCGTCAGCGACCGATAGATCAACAGCGGCCCCGCGTACAGCCCCGGCCGCAGGTGGAGGACGGAGCCGGCCGGCGCCCGATTGATCGCGTCCTGAAGCGATTCTTCCGCGGCCACCCACTGGACCCGAGCCGCAGACAGGACGACCAGGCACAGGACGGCAACCACACTGAGCGCCATGCCAAACGCGGGCAGCCGCGCCAGCCGTTCGCGCACATCGGCACCACGCCCCCGCAGCCAGGCCAATGTGCCGATCAGGAGCAGCAGCACCGCCGCGTTGTAGAGGAAGTGGAGGTCCGGTCGGGCCAGCGGGCCATTCAGGAGGCCCCCGCGGGCGAGGATCCCGGGGGTGCCGGTGATGCCGGTCCGAAGGTAGGTCGTCAGGATGACCGAGTGCTCTGCCAGGTGCCAGACGGCGATTGGCGTGAGCAGCCACCCGAATGGGTTCTTGGGCCACCAGGTCAGCGCCAGGATTGCGACGACGGCGATCCCCAGCGTCATCGCGAAGTGGACCCATTCCAGATCGAGGCGGCCGGTCAGCCCGTGCGCAAACGCGGGCGGCTGCCCGTCGACGTGCATCTGGATGAGCTGGACGAGGTGCTCGACCTGGTGACCGAGCTGGAGGATGATCGCGGCCTGAAGGACGAGGAGAGCTGGCGAGCGGCGCTCAGCAGCCGGCACCTGGTGAGTTACCCCTTGACCGATCCGGCCAGCAGCCCCTGCACGAAGTACCGCTGAAAGGCGAAGAACAGCAACAGGGGAGGGATCAGGGACAGGAACGATGCCGCCGAGATGACGTCAACGCTGCTCCCAAAGTTGCGCATTTGTTCGAGGATGGCCACGGTCACCGGCGGCGTGTTGCCGGCAAAGACGAGACCGACCAGCAGGTCGTTCCACACCCAGAGAAACTGAAAGACGGCAAAGGAGGCGATGGCCGGGAAGGCCAGCGGCAGGATCAGGCTGGTGAAGATCCGGGCGTCGCGGGCGCCGTCCATTCGGGCGCTCTCCAGCAGCTCGTGCGGGATGCCGAGAAAGAAGTTGCGGAAAAGGAACGTGGCGTAGGGGACGGCGAAGGCCGCGTGGAATAGGAAGACTCTGACGATGCCGGGTGGGCCGAAGACGGCATAGACCTGGGCGATCGGGATCAGCGCCATCTGGAGGGGGACCACCATCAGGGCGATCAGCAAGAGGAAGAGGGCGGTGCGGCCGGGGAAATTCAACCACGTGAAGGCATAGGCGGCCATGGTGGCCAGGACAACCGGCATCACGGTTGCCGGCACCGCGATCAGCACCGAGTTCACGAAACTCCCCGCCATCTTCGAGGACGCGAACAGGCTGTGATAGTTGGCCAGGCTCAGCTGGTGCGGGCCACCAAAGGCGGTCCACCAGCCCGACACGGTGAACAGGTCAAGCGGCCTGAAGGACGTAACCAGCAAGCCGATCGCGGGAATCGCCCAGAGTACGCCGGCGACGATGAAGAAGACATGGATTGGAACGTTCTCCGCGAGCCTCAGCCAGGCGGGACGCCGCGGCCGCACGATCTCGAGCGCGCGCCCCCCCATCAGGCTTCGCCGCCCCGGAATCGCCGGATGTTGAAGGCCATGACCGGGATGACCAGCAGGAACAGAAACACGGCGAGCGCACTACCGACGCCGAAGTCCCCGAGGCCGCCGGTGAACGCCACCAGGTAGAGCTGCAGCGCAATCACGTTGGCGTCGGGGATCACCGACTGGGGCGCGATGGCCAAAACGAGGTCGAAGATCTTGAGCACGTTGATGACCAGCGTGATGAAGACCACGATCATCAGCGGCGAGAGTAGCGGGACGGTGACGCGACGGAACACCTGCCACTCGGTGGCCCCGTCGACGCGGGCCGCCTCTAGCAGGTCCCGCGACATGGTGGCGAGCCCGGCGCCGATCGTGACCGTGGCGAAGCCGACCCAGACCCAGATCGCCGCCAGGATGATGGCCGGTGTGACCAGGCTGGACCCAAGCCATTGCACCCCGCCGAACGGCGGGTGAAAGTTCTGCGCTGGCAGGACCAGCCGATAGCTCCCGCCGTTCATGTTCGCGAACGCGAAGTCTCCGGTCGCGTCGCTTTGCGTCTGGGCGGCCACCACGCCCTTGGAGTCGACCAGCTGGACAGTCAGGTCCGGGAGTCCCGACTCACCAGGATCGACCTGCCCGACCTGCCCGCCCCCTCCCGGTGTGAAATCGCGCCAGACCACGCCGACGATCTTGCCGGGCTGCGGGGCAGGGTCTTGGGCTGGCCGCGCGCTGCTCGGGATTTCCGCCACGGGGAAGCCAATCAAGCCGACGTGGGCGACGTCGCCGGGCGCGAGCGGCGAACTGACCTGATAGCCGTCGCCGACCGCCTGGACCAGATCCGGTTGCGATGGCCTGGCACCCGTGTAGTGGCCTGGATGGGTGATCGTATTCGCCACCGAGGCGATGACGGCGTTCAGGGCGCCTGTGTCCGGGCTCTGCTGGTACATGATCCGCCAGATCACGCCGCTGGCGAGCAGGGAGACCGCCATCGGCATGAACAGGAGGGTGCGGATCAAGAGTCGGTACGGGACTCGCTCCAGGAGCACGGCGAAGAGCACCCCCAGGCCGGTGACGGCGGCCGGAAAGATCACCACCCAGATGATGTTGTTCTGGAGGGCGTGGAGCGTCCGGCCGTTGGTGAACACCTGGGCGTAGTTGCCGAGGCCGACGAAGCCGTCGCCCGACTTATTGAAGAAGCTGCGGATCACGGTGGCGATCACGGGATAGACGATGAAGAGCCCCACGAAGATCCCGGCCGGCAGCAGGAAGCCGACCGCGGTCAGGTTCCATTTCGGCTCCGGCCGCGGCGCCCGGGCCACCCGGCCCAGGCGCTCCTCGACGCCGGTCGCCGGGGCGGCCGACACCGTCGTGCTCATGCGGTCATCGGTCAGCTACCGTACGCGGCCGCCGCATCCTTCTCGAGCTGGGCCGTTGCCGCGTCGATATTGTTTGGACTCTTGAGCCAGGCCTGCAAGTCAGCAAACTCACCGGACCCCACGGTGCCCCCGAACGCGGACGGCGCCTGGTCCGACATGTCAAACCGGAACACCTGGGCGTTGACCAGCGCCTGGGTGGAAGCCTTGGCGATCGGGTCGGGATAGACCGAGAGGTCGACCTTCTTGTTGGCTGAGGAGAACCCGCCCTTGGCGGCCCAGATCTGGGCGGCTTCGGGGCTGGCCAGGTACTTGACCAGTTCCACAGCGGCCGGGTTGTCGGTGAAGCGAACCACCACATCCCCTCCGCCCATTACCGAAGGCGGCGAGCCATTGACGTCCGGGAAGGGAAAGAAATTGAAGTCGGTAATCGGCGTCATGTGGGCAGTCCCCGTCAGAATGCCTTCGACGAAGTCACCCTCGTACACAATGGCGGCCTTGGGCGGGTTGCCGGCGATGTTGCTCACCGACGTCGGGAAGTCGGTCTGGAGCGCCCCCGAGCGGCCGCCCGCGATCAGCTGGTCCTGGAACAAGGCCGCCAGCACCCGCAGGGTCGCCTTGACGGAGTCGTCCGTCCACTTGATGGTGTGCTTGGTCAGCGCGTCGTACTTGTCCGGTCCGGCCAGCCGCAGGTACACATTCTCGAACCAGTCCGTCAGCGTCCAGCCGTCGGCGCCACCGATGGACAGGGGCTTCACGCCCGAAGCCGCGAGGGTGGTGAGGACCCCGGCCGCGGCATCGATGGACTTGGGCGGCGATACGCCCGCCTGCGCGAAGGCCTTGACGTTGTACCACACCGTGGACTTGTTGGCTGCCTTGTAGAAGACGCCATAGAACTTGCCGTTCACCGTCCCCAGGTCTTTCCAGACCGCCGCATAGTTCTGGCTGACCAGGCTGGCCGTCGCACTGTCCAGCTCCTTCAGCGAGCCCTTAACGGCCAGGTCGTGGAGCAGCCCAGGTTGAGGCAGCACGGCCACATCGGGCGGGCTGTTGGAGGCGATCCGCGAACCGAGGACCGTTCCAATCTTGTCTCCGGTTGACGTAAAGGTCGCGGTGGCGCCGGTCTTGTCCGAAAAGGCCGCCAGCACCGCCTCGAAGTTCTTCTGCTCGTCCTTCGACCAGACGGCCGCGATCTCAACTTTCTTGCCCGCCAGCGGCTTGCCGCTGGGCGTCGTGCTGCCGGTTCCGCACGCCGTGAGTACGAGGGCACCGCCCAGCGT
>WNFD01005860.1_pt1 | contig 23375 bp, 10 predicted proteins | sample 5400491 | NCBI WGS metagenome assembly WNFD01 (sample SAMN13153343, study PRJNA577476) | soil metagenome | isolation source: 120 cm saprolite under Douglas fir tree site 2 hole 2 replicate 2 | place: USA:California | collected 2015-04-18
CATTTTGGGGTTATGGGTTGGCGGCTAGCTCGGAGGCGAAGGCGAGCAACATTGCGTCCTGCATGGGAGCGGCGAGGAGTTGAACGCCGGTGCCTAGGGGCGCGCCGATGGGTTCGCCGGGGAGCGTGACTGCGGGTAGGCCGGCTAGGCTGGCGGGTGTGGTGTAGCGCAGGATCGCTTTGCGGGATTCGGTGTGGTCGTGGCCGGCGCGGAGCTTGCTTACAGGGGCGCAAGGAGCGATGAGAAAGTCGAAGGTTTCCAAGAGAGCTGACATCTGGAGGCGAAATAGCTGGAGGCGTGCGTGCAGGTTTTGTATTTCGGCGGCGGGGATCGAGGCTCCGTAGGCGAGGCGTTCGGCGAGGACGGGGTCGAAGTGCTGGAAGTGGCCGCGGTGGACGGCTGCAGCTTCGCTGGCGACGATGGGGGAGTAGATGGCGGGGGCGTCGGTCCAGAAGGTTGTGTCGGCGGGGGCGAGCTCGGCTCCATGCTCTGCGAGGTGTTGCTTCCAGGCTTCGAAGGCGGCGAGAACGTTGGGTTCGCAGTCGTGTAGGAAGTAGTTGGCTACGCAGCCGATGCGAATGGTGGTTTGTGGGGGAGCGGGGGTGATGTCGAAGATGGCGCTGGCGAGGGTGGGGGCGTCGCGCAGGTCGCGGAAGATGAGGCCGATGGTGTCGAAGGTTTGCGCGAGATGATAACCACCGGTCCAACGCTCTTCGCCGTGTGCGATGCCGTGGGAAGTGCGGTAGCCGGCGAGGCCGCAGAGAGCGGAGGGGATGCGGATGGACCCGCCGGTGTCGGTGCCGATGGCTGCGAGGGCTGAGCTTTCCTGGACGCTGGCGGCGGCGCCGCTGGAGGAGCCTCCGGTGAGGAGGGTTGCGTCGCGGGGTTGCAGGCAGTCGCCGTAGTCCGGGTTTTCACCGGTGACCCCGTAGGCGAGCTGGTGGAGGTGGGTTTTGCCGGTGAGGATGGCTCCGGAGTCGAGGAGGCGCTGTGCGACCCAGGAGTTTTTGGGGGCGGGTGGATTGAGCTGCGCGTAGAAACGTGAGCCGCAGGTGGTGACGGTGCCGGCTACGTCAAAGCAGTCTTTGATGGAGATGGGGATGCCGTAGAGTGGGGGGCGGCTTTGCTCGTCGGGAAAGATTCGGGGAAGCTGCTCGGCGCGGTGAAGCGTTTCGGTTGAGTAGGAATCGAGGTAGGTGTTGTGTGAGGCGTTGCTGTTTGCCTTCGCGGCGAATCGGGCGGCGATGGCGGATGGGTTTGTGGAGGACGATGCGAGTTCGTCGCGCAAACACTGGAGGGGCGAAGGATTGGCTGGCATAGGTCGAGCGACCATTCTAATGGTTGCGCTGTGACATGAGGGAGGGTTGCTGGTGTTCTGTGTTTCTAAAATTGGCGACATAGTTGCGACGCGTGGCATGATTGCTTACCCGCACAAACAGCAGATCCCTCCGCTCCGCTTCGCTCCGGTCGGGATGACACCTCTATGTAAATCGAGGTTTTTGCTTACCCATGCAAACAGCAGATCCCCATTCGACTTCGCTCAGGGCAGGCTCTCCACTTCGCTGCGCTCCGGTCGGGATGACGCCTCTTATGTAAATCGATTTCGATACCTAGTGCGGGAGAGAGAGGATGCCAGCGAGGGGGATGCGAACCCACATGGGACGGTTGTCGAGTTCGTAGAGTAGCTCGTAGAGCGATTTCTCCAGCAGATAGGCGACGAGGCAGAGTTGAGCTTGCTGATGCTGCGGGATCAGGGATGGATCTGTCGCGTTGATCGTGAGTTGATAGGCGCGGAGAAACTCGGTCGAGACGGAGTTTTGCCAGAGGGTGACCCAGGGCTCGAGGTTTTTTGCATCGTCGGGGCGGCGCTGGGCGAAGGTGTTGAGCGCAGCGTAGGCGGCGTAGCTGAAGGAGCGGAGCATGCCTGCGACATCTTTCAATGGAGACTGTTTGTCGCGGCGTTCGGGGAGGCTGCGGGCGGGTTCGCCTTCAAAGTCGAGGATGACGTAGTCGCCGCGCGAGCGAAGCACCTGGCCGAGGTGGTAGTCGCCGTGGATGCGGATGCGCTGACCGGCTTGGCTGGGGGTGGCCGAGGCGATGGCGCGGGCGCGGGCGAAGAGCTCGAGGCGGCGGCTGAGGACGAGGGCGGCCTGGTCGGCGGTGGTTTCGGTGAGCTGGGACATTCCGCGCTTGAGGGCGGCGAGGGTGAGGGAGAGCTGCGCATCAATGCGGTCGGCGCTGGCGACCATGTCGGCGGTGGTGAAGTCCTCGGCGGCGAAGGCGGGGTTGTGGGTGGGGGTGGCGAGGGCGAGGTGCATCTCGGCGGTGCGGCGGCCGAGAAGAGCGCCGGCATCGAGGTAGAGGCCGGCGTGTTCTCTTGCGAGTTCGGGGCAGTCGCTTGCAGCGAGGAAGGAGGCAGGAGTTCCGAGGTCTTGCGGTGGGGGGAGCGTGGCGACCGTGTCGTAGTAGTGCGAGAGCTCGTCGAGGGTCCACTGCCAGCCGTCGCCTTCGTTTTCGATCAGGGCTTGCAGCATGGCCAGGGTGGTTGGCTCGCCGTCTTTGGATCGGAGGGTGATGTCGCCCAGGAATGGCGGGATGCGCGGGAAGTGTGCGGTTTCGGTGAGGAAGCGGCCGATCTCGGTGTCGGGATTTTCGCCGGGTTGCAGGCGGCGGAAGAGCTTGAGGATGAGCTTCGCGTCGTAGAGGATCGACGTGTTGGATTGTTCCGCGGAGCCGGTGCGCGCGGGCAACGGATCGGTGCCGCGAGCTTCGGCGAATGCGCTGCTGTTGTGGCCGACGAGAATGCCGTTGCGGGTGGACAGTTGGGCGTTCTCTTCGATGAGTTGAAGGATGGCCTGACGGACATCTTCGCGCGCGACGGCATCGTGCAGGATTGCGGGACCGCTGGAGGTGGTGACGGTGGCGACGATGCTTGCTGGATCGGAGGCGCGGATCGTCTCCGCTGCCTCGCCGGTGGTGATGGTGAGGGGGAGCTGATAGACGCTGGTGCTGTCGTCATCGTGGGTGAGCTGGAGGAAGACGAGGGCGGCGTTGAGGCCGGGGAGCTCCGCGGAGTCAAGGACTGCGACGGATTTGATGGTTCTTGATTTGGCTCCGAACCAACGCTGGTGGGGCAGGTAGGTGAGGAGGAGTTGTTGGAGGAGATCGGAGCCGGGGGCGGTCAGCAGGCCGTCGATGCCGTGGGTGAGGAGGTCGACGATGGGCTCTTCTTCGGGGATCTTCACGGGCTCTGGAGTTTCGGGCGCGGGTTGGAGTTCGAGCCAGAGGAAGGAGTAAGGTGCGAGCGTCAGAGCGTAGGGCTGCGTGGTAATGGGGGGGAAGGGGACGTAGCCGAGCATCTCGACGGGGATCATGCCGGCAAAGCGGGCGAGGTTGAGCGAGACTGGTTGCGAGAAGCGGGAGAGGTTCGCGACGCAGAGGACGGTCTCGGATGCCGAGGAGACTTCGGGCGGCGTGGCGGCGGTCTCTTCCGCCGAGGAGGCATAGGGGTCATAGCGGCGGGTGTAGGCGAGTACTTTTCGGTTGTCGGGGTTGAGGAACTCGAGGGCGCCGCGGCCGAAGACGCGGAAGAGCTTGCGCAGGGCGATCATGTTGCGGGTCCAGTGGAGGAGGGAGGATTGATCGGACTGCTGGGCTTCGACGTTGATGGATTGATAGCCCCAGATGGGGTCCATGATGACGGGAAAGTAGAGCTTGGCGGGAACGGCGGTGGAAAAGCCGGCGTTGCGGTCGGGGTTCCACTGCATGGGGGTGCGGACGCCGTTGCGATCGCCGAGGTAGATGTTGTCGCCCATGCCGATCTCGTCGCCGTAGTAGAGGATGGGGGTGCCGGGGAAGCTGAGGAGGAGGGAGTTGAGCAGCTCGATGCGGCGGCGGTTGTTGTCGACGAGGGGTGCGAGGCGGCGACGGATGCCGACGTTGACGCGCATGCGTGGATCGGCGGAGTAGGCGAAGTACATGTAGTCGCGCTCGTCGCTGGTGACCATCTCGAGGGTGAGCTCGTCGTGATTGCGGAGGAAGAGGCCCCACTGGCAGTTGTCGGGGATGGCGGGGGTTTGCGCCATGATGTCTGTGATGGGGAGGCGGTCTTCCTGGCGGAGCGCCATGTAGATGCGCGGCATCAGGGGAAAGTGGAAGGCCATGTGGCACTCGTCGCCATCGCCGAAGTAGGGACGGACGTCGGTGGGCCACTGGTTGGCTTCGGCTAGGACGAGGCGATTGGAATATTCAGCGTCGATGGCGGCGCGGATTTTTTTGATGGCGGCGTGGGTCTCGGGGAGGTTCTCGCAGCTGGTGCCGTCCCGCTCGACGAGGTAGGGGATGGCGTCCATGCGTAGCGCGTCGACTCCCATGTCGAGCCAGAAACGCATGGCTTTGAGGACTTCTTCGATGACGGCGGGGTTATCGAAGTTGAGATCGGGCTGGTGAGCAAAGAAACGATGCCAGTAGTAGGCCTTGGCGGTCTCGTCCCAGGTCCAGTTGGATTTTTCGGTGTCGGTGAAGATGATGCGGGCGTCTTTGAAGAGCTGATCCGTGGGGGACCAGACGTAGTAATCGCGTTCGGGGGAGCCGGGTGGGGCCAGGCGCGCGCGCTGGAACCAGGGGTGCTGGTCGCTGGTGTGGTTGATGACGAGCTCGATCATGACCTGCATGCCGCGCTGATGGGCGGCGTCGAGGACCTGCTTGAAATCGTTCAGGGTGCCGTAGCTGGGATTGACGTCGACATAGTTTGCGATGTCGTAGCCGTCGTCGCGCAGGGGCGAAGGGAAGAAGGGAAGCATCCAGAGGCAGGTGACGCCGAGGTCCTGAAGGTAGTCGAGCTTGGAGAGCAGGCCGGGGAAGTCGCCGATGCCGTCTGCGTTTGAATCCATAAAGGCGCGGACGTGGAGCTCGTAGATGATCGCGTCTTTGTACCAGAGCGGGTCGGTGGCACTGCCGGTTTTTTTCACTCGTTTTCCTCCGGCTTGTTGGCTTCTGGCTCCGTGACGGCTGGGTTGAGTGTAGTCTCACCGTTTGAGGGGCGGACTAAACGGAAGATGTGCGCGGGCATGATGTCTGGGCGTAGTGCGACGTAGTTGCTGCGATCGTGCCACTGGTAGTGGACGCCGGTGAGGAGGTCTTCGATTTCGAAGTTTTCGTTGTGAGGGATGGCGAGTTGTTTGAGGTCGAGGTCGATCCAGCCAGCTTGCTCCTGAGCGGGATCGAGGTTGATGGCGACGAGAATCCTGTTGCCGCCGCTGGATTTGCTGTAGCAGAGGATGTTGGGATTGTCAGCGGGATGGAAGTGGAGCGAACCGTCGCTGTGGAGCGCGGGGTTGTCACGGCGGATCTGGTTGATCTGAGTGATGAGGGGAGCAAGGCTGTGGCTGGCGGAGCGGTCGCAGTGGCGGACCTCGTATTTCTCGCTGTTGAGGTACTCTTCGCTGCCTGGTTTGGCTGGGACGTTTTCGCATAGCTCGAAGGCCGGCCCGTAGATGCCATAGTTCGCGCCAAGGGTTGCGGCGAGGATGAGGCGCTGCATAAAGGCCGGACAGCCACCGTTCTGGAGCGTGGCATGGAGGATGTCCGGCGTGTTGGGCCAGAGATTTGGTCGGAAGAAATCAGTGACCGGCGGCTTGGTGATCTCTTCAAAGTACTCTCGCAGCTCGTCCCTGGTGTTGCGCCAGGTGAAGTAGGTGTAGGACTGGGTGAAGCCAGCCTTGGCAAGAGAGTACATGACGTGCGGGCGGGTGAAGGCTTCGGCAAGGAGGATGACGTCGGGATATTTTTTTTGAATCTCGGCGATGCACCACTCCCAGAAGGGAAGGGCTTTGGTGTGCGGGTTGTCGACGCGGAAGATGCGGACGTTGCGGCGAATCCAATAGGTGAAGACGTCGCGCAGAGCCTCCCAGAGGGCGCGCCAGTCGGGGGATTCGAAGTTGAGGGGGTAGATGTCCTGATATTTTTTTGGCGGGTTCTCGGCGTACTGGATGGAGCCGTCAGGACGGATGTTGAACCAGTCGGGGTGTTCGGTGACCCAGGGGTGGTCGGGGGAGCATTGAAAGGCGATGTCGAGAGCCATCTCCATGCCGTGGTCATGCGTGGCGGCGACCAGGGCGTCAAAGTCGCGCACGGTGCCGAGTTGAGGGTCAATCGATTTGTGGCCGCCTTCCTTTGAGCCGATGGCCCAGGGGCTGCCGGGGTCGTCCGGCGCAGAGGTCACGTTGTTGTTGCGACCCTTGCGATAGGCGGTGCCAATGGGATGGATCGGCGGCAGATAGAGCACGTCGAAGCCCATGGCGGCGATGCTGGGCAAGAGCGCTTTGACGTCGGCGAAGGTTCCGTGACGAGTGGGGTCGGGAGAGGTGGATCGGGGGAAGAGTTCGTACCAGGTGGAGTAGCGGGCTCGTTCGCGGTCGACCCAGAGATGTAGCTCCTGTCGATAGCGGGAGGCGAAGGTGAGATCGGGATACTGGGCGACGAGGGCGATGATTTTGTCGCTCAGTGGGAGGTCGTAGGTTGCACGGTGGTCGTCGGCCAGGCGGTTTAATTCGGCCGCAGCTTCGGCGAGGAGTTTACTGTCGGGAGCCTTGGCGCGTTGCGCGGCCTGGCCCAGGAGCAGCGCGCCGGAGCGTAGAGCGAGGGGAATGTCCTGCGATTCGTTGGAGGCGTTGGGCATGCTTGAAGTCTGCTGCGCAGTGAGGCGCTTTCGCAGATCGGCGCACCAGGTAGCGAAGTGATCGACCCATGCCTCGATGGTGTAGCGCCAGTCGCCGAGTTTGTCCGCGGTGAAGTTGACGGTCCAACGATCGTTGGTGAGAGGCGTTAGCGGCGTAAAGCGCCAGTCAGTTTCGCTGGAATGTCGATACAGCAGTCGCCCCGAGACGTGGTCGTGCCCGTCGCCGAAGACGGCTGCAGTAACGGTGACGACGTCGCCGAGGATTCGCTTTGCCGGGTAGCGACCGCAGTCGACCTGCGGTTGCACTTCTTCGATAACGACGCGTCTGCGGCCTTCAACAGGTTTCATATTACCCAGATCTTCAGATGCAACTTTGCGTATTTATAGTATTCCCGAGGCCTGTGTTTTTTAAAGCGGATGGGGACTGCTCTTTATGAAGATGCATACTCTACCGCAAGCGTTTGCTGACTGAAGGCGTGGGGTTGCGATGAATCGTAATTATTCAGGAATCGAGGTGTGTTGGAGGAACAATCTGTTCGGGTGGTCATTCACTCGATTGAACACCGCTCTCCAATATCCGCGCCTGCGGGCGTAAGGAACGAGAAACTTTTCCTGGAGCGTGTGAACAGAGTCCTGCGGGTTGCGCGAAGAAAGTATGCAGTGCTGATCACAGCTTATCGATAGATGGTTGTCTCGGAAGCCGACCGTGGACAAGAATAACGATTCAACGGAGATACCTTGGTGCCAAGGCGCATGTTCTGTGTTGACGTGCTCAACAAGGCATGAAGAATCCCGGTCGATTTTCGGGTTGACAACACCTGTATAGAGTTATGTACTAATTCACATCATCTTAACTAATTCCGCGTCAGCAGAGTGACGCAGCAGCGCCAGGGTATCCGAGTACTCCCACACGCCGATGAATAGCAAGGGTAATTCCTTGATTGAGCCGACAGAGTTCGGCAAAACTATGTAGTTTTTTTTTCAGGAGAGCAGACAATGAGCAGAGTGGGACTTCGTATCCCTGTTTTGGTGTGGGCGGTTTTGGTGACAGTGCTTTCGGTTGTGGCTAACGCACAGGAAACCACGGGAAGCATTAGCGGAACGATCAGCGATTCGAGCGGCGCGAGTGTGAAGGGCGCTGTCGTTACGCTGACGAATACGGATCGTGGGCAGGATGTTCGCACCGTGACGACGAACTCCTCGGGCTTCTATACGGCTACGTCTCTGCCGCTGGGCGCATACACGGTGAAGGTGACTGCTGGCGGATTCAAAGGGGAAGAAGTAACCGGGCTCATGCTGCATGTGAACGATGCATTGACGGTGAATCGCACTCTGCTAGTTGGAAACGCAAGTGAAGTCGTGACGGTCACGGCAGACCAAGTGCAGCTCAATCTCGAGAACGGCATGAGCCAGGGCTTGATCAACGGAACGCAGGTACGCGAGCTCGTCTTGAATAATCGCAACTACGAGCAGTTGGTCCAGTTGCAGCCCGGTGTCGCTTACGGCGGTGCGAACGATCAGCTTTACATCGGCGTATCGCTTCCTGCGGGCACCTCGAACCAGGTCGCCTTCGCTATCAATGGGCAGCGCGCTACCGCCAACAACTGGACGATTGATGGAGCTGACAATGTTGACCGGGGCGCAAATTTAACGCTGCTTGCGTTTCCTTCAGTGGATGCGATTGCGGAGTTTAAGACGCTGCGGGGTACGTATACCGCCGAGTTTGGCCGTAGCGCTTCCGGTGCGGTCAATGTCGTGACTCGATCGGGAACGAACGCGTTTCATGGCAGCGCGTATGAATTCTTCCGCAACAACGTTTTCAACGCGAATAACTACTTCAATAAACTCACTTCGGTGATCCCGCGGCCGTTACTGCGCTACAACGACTTCGGCTACACGATTGGCGGTCCTGTGTGGATTCCCAAGGTGTACGACGGCCGTAACAAGACATTTTTCTTCTTCTCGCAAGAGTTTCGGCGGGTGATTAACTACTCGACCACTACGGTGCTGGTTCCGACAGCGGCAGAGCGTGCCGGCGACTTTACCAACTCGTATCTGACGGCGGCGAACGGAACCTACACCGGAGCAACCGGCCCCGTGGCGGTATGCGCGGCGTTCAGTTCGACTGGCACCTGCACCAGCTACACAACCAAGGTCACAAAGACTTCACCGCTCGCGCAACAGTATCTTACGGACATCTACTCGAAGGCTCCACTGCCTCCGAGCGCTGCAGATCTGGCGGCTGGGCTGGATCCGCACACCTACATTTACAACCAGCGCAATGTTTTCAATGACACGCAGGAGTTCGTTCGCATCGATCAGACCTTCGGCCAGAAGTTGAATCTCTTCTATCGGTATCTGCACGATAGTTTGCCCTCGCAAGAGGCCGGCGGATTGTTTGTGGGCGCAGGGCTCCCTGGCGTCCAGAACACCAATACCAAGGCTCCGGGAACGCAGCAGCTGGGCCACATCACTTATACGTTCAACCCGACACTGCTGGTGGATGGCGGCTACGCCTACTCCTCTGGTGCGGTGATCAGTACGCCGGTGGGGTTTGTTGCGACGGCGAACTCTCCGGACATCAAACCACAATTGCCTTACTCGGGGCAGCAGCTTGGTATTATCCCGGCTATCAGCTTGAGCTCGAATGTTACAGGCGTCAGCAGTGCCGGTATCTACAATGACTTCAACCGTAATCACAATGCCTTCGGGGACATTACAAAAACGATTGGCGTGCACACATTAAAGGCAGGCATTACTTACAACCATTACCAGAAGACTGAGAATGTTACGGGAAACGCCTCTCCGTTTCCGCAGGGCTCTTTTTCCTTCAATCTTGCAAATGCGCCAACGGCAGCGCAGCTGGCTGCAGCGGGAGGCGTCGCTCCAAGCAATTTCGACTCAACGTTCGGCAACTTCCTCGTCGGCAACGCAAACACGGGCTTCACGCAAGGTTCTATCGCGGCGACTCCGAATATTATGGAGAACCTTTATGAGGCCTATGTTCAGGACGACTGGAAGGCGACGCGACGGTTAACGCTGAATCTTGGAGTTCGGTACAGCTACTTCAGTCAGCCGACGGACGGGAACAACCAACTTAGCAACTTTGATCCGGCCACGTTCGTTGCGGGTAACGCACCTGTTGTTGACAGCAACGGAGCCCTTTGCCGCACGGGGACTTGCGCCAATTCGAACAACCTGAATCCCGGCGTGCCGAATCCTAGCTCCGATTATCTGAACGGAATCATCCTTGGCACACCGGGCTCCGTCGGGCATGCCTCGCCTTACGGTTCGCAGATCGGCAGCACAGACACGAAGAACTTTGCTCCGCGCTTCGGCTTCGCGATGGACGTTTTTGGTGACGGCAAGACATCGTTTCGCGGTGGGTACGGTATCGCGTATGACGAGTCCTCTGCTAATCCTTACGAGACGAACATCTTCAACAATCTTCCGTATGTAACGATCGCGAGCTTTTCGAGCGCTTCCTTCGACAATCCCGCAGGGGGCGTCACACCAATCATCGCGGCGCCTACCCCGGTGGGTACTCCAGTGAACTACCACACGCCGTATGCTCAGCAATATTCGCTGGACGTTCAGCAGGCAATCACACCGACCCTCATGCTGGACGTGGGCTACTTCGGTGATCATGGGACGCACCTGCTGGGTCGCCTCGACATTAATCAGTTAAAGCCAGGGGCGTTTCTTTCGGCGGGTATATCTCCCGGCAACGGCTTCACCAGTCAGACGGCGGAGCGACCGCTTAACCAAATTCGGCCGTACCGCGGCTATACATCGATTAATGTGGCACAGACCATCTTCAACTCCAACTACAACAGCCTGCAGGTAAAGGTGCAGAAGAAGTTCAGCGGCAAGAGTTACATCGACGCGAACTACACCTGGAGCCGTGCGCTCACGAACGCACAGCAGGATGGCTCCGCCCCGCAGAATATTTACAACATTGCAGCGGAGTATGGCCGTTCCACGATTGACCGCACCAACATTCTTACTATCGACGGTATCTGGGAGCTTCCCTGGTACCGCGATCAAAAAGGTGTGGTGGGGCGCGTCGTGGGCGGATGGGAGATATCGGGTGTCTATGCGCTCAACTCGGGCCTTCCACTCACGGCCACGATGTCAGGTGGAGGGACCGTTTTCTATGGTACCCAGGCGAGCGCGAGCGGGCCAGCGAATGGTGGTCTGGCGACTGATGCCGCCGGTCTGGGCATCATAGGGCCGAGCGTGCAGGGTCTGCGGCCGGATATGGTCGCGAACCCAAATAGTGGCTACGGCAATTTCCAGATTCGCAAGCGACTCAACTGGTTCAATCGCACCGCATTTATGGCCCCACCGGTCAGTAGCTACCGCGTTGGTAACGAAAAGCGTGGCGTAATTGAAGGGCCGGGTTTCAACCATCTTGATGTCGGCTTGTTCCGGAACTTCAAGATATATGAAGGACTCGTCTTCCAGCTACGTGGAGAGGCCTATAACGCGTTGAACCACACGAACTGGCAGGCTGTTGGAACTACGGCCACGACGAGCAGCAGCTTCGGCCAGGTTACATCAACGCGCGATCCTCGCATCTTGCAGGTGGCTGGTCTGTTCTTTGGATAGACGCAGCAGGCGTGGGGTGCAACTTAGTGCTCGTAATGGAGGGAAATGAGAGATCTCACGCCTCGATTGCGGCGCGCTCGGGCTCGGTTAAGTGGAAAGATCAATTCAGGTCAAACGCATCGGCCGTGGAAAGTGCTTAGCTGGTCAGCGATCGCGTGGCCTAGAATGGTGGCCATGCCCTCTGTTTCTTTGAGACCACTCCTTTGGTTGCTGTGTGTTGTATTCTGCGGGGCCAGTGCTCGAGCGCAAAATCCACCAGCATCGCTGGCGGCGCAGGTTCATGCCATTGCGGCCGAGCATCATGGGGATATTGCACTCTATGCCGAGAATCTGAAGACTCACGAGACAGTGACGATCTCGCCGGATACGCCGGTGCAGACGGCATCGGTAATCAAGCTGGCGATTCTGTATGAGGCGCTCGAGCAGGTACGCAGCGGCAAAGCTCACTTCGACGACAAGATTACGTTAACCAAAGCGGACCAGGTGCAGGGGTCCGGCGTGCTGCTGTTTTTCGATGCGCCGCTTTCCTTGACCCTGAAAGATGTGCTGACGGTGATGATCGTGATGAGCGATAACAGCGCGACGAATCTGGTGATCGATCATCTGGGACTTGAGAATATCGATGCGCGGATTGCGAAGCTGGGACTGAAGGACACGTATCTTTACAAGAAGGTTTTTATACCTGCACCTGCAGGGGTGGTGATGCCGGCTGATCAGAAGAAGTTTGGCCTAGGCAAAACTACAGCACGCGAGATGGCAACCGTGATGACGAAGATTGTGCGGTGTGAGCTTGCGGAACCAGGAGGCCAGACGCAAGCTGACGATGCAAAGCTGTGCCAGGTGGCGCTGAAGATGCTGCACGTGCAGTTCTACCGCAGTGCGATACCGCGGTATCTGGAAGGGATGCCGGGCGCGACGAGCGACTCGATTGCGAACAAGACAGGGTCGCTCGATGCAGTGCGGAACGATGTTGCGGCGATTTCGACGAAGAACGGGATGGTGGTTATTTCGGTCTTCGCCTTCAACAACAAAGACCACTCCTGGGGAGCGGAGCAGGAGGGCGAGTTGACCATTGCAAAGTTGAGCCGCGCGATTATTCAGAGTTGGTCGCCGGAGGGTTTGGCGGCGTGGCCTGGTCCATCGGGAAAAGATATGCCTGCAGGGAAGTGACGAAGACGGTCTTAGTCTATGCGTTGCAATTTGGATTGGTTCGAGAGCTCCTTCAACGTTTCTTTGCTCAAGGGTTTTTCATGTAAGAGGAGCTCGGCCGCCCGGACGCGAGCAGTACCGTGAAACCAATGTTGAACGATATTGTTCTTTAGCAAGTTGGTCAGTGCCAGAAGGCACATTCCCTGATGATGTGCCATCCAGGAACGTACTAATTCCGGTTGCTTGCTCTGTGTGTAGTCAGCCGCTTCGTAGAAGCCGTAGGGCCCCATCCAATTCATTGCGGCCATGCGTCGAAGGTTCGCAACAGCCTCTTTGCGTCGCACGGATAGGGCAAGGAAGGTCGAGTAAGGCGAGATGACAGGACCATCTTCGGCTCCATACTTCAGGGCCAGCGCTGGAATTCCCCAAGCCTGATAGCCATATCTCCCCTGAGGGTCCATCTTTGCGAAACCTGACTCCGAGATGCCCCAGGGAATGTTCCGTACGTGGTCACGTTGGATGAGAACGGCAGATTCGAGAGAACGCGAGAGGAGCGTGTTGGGAAAGGTGCGCATCCATAGGGCAGGCATCATGTACTCGAACATGGTTCCCGTCCAGGAGAGAAGCACGGGATGGCCGTTGACCATTACATGCGAGCGATCGAGCCGGAACCATGATTGTTGAGGGATGTCTCCCTTGGCGACGGCGATGAAGGATGCGATGCGCGCCTCGGAGGCGAGGAGGTCGTAGCAGGCCGAATGCAATTCGTGTGCGGCTCCGTCGTAGCCGATAGAGAGGAGCTGACGCGATTCGACGAAGAGGAAGTCGTAGTGCATGGCGTCGGCATGACGTTCAGCCTCTGTCGCGATGGTGGCGATGTCCGTCGTCAATTGCTTCAGGCGCTGTGCGGCTTCAAGCAGCAAGGACCGTAAGGAAGCAGCAGAGGCCGCGAGCGGGGAGTCCGATGGCAGTGAAGGCAGCACCTCCGCAATTCTTGAATCCAATTCTGCGGCATAGTGGGCGGCCTCCTGCACGGTAGGGATCCGCTGATCTTCAGCTTCGCTGAGTTGCGGCAGGGCGAAGATAGCCTCAAATTGCGGAAGAAACCAGGGTGCATAGTTCTGAACGAAGATCGACATGGCCGATCGGCGGTTCGATAGTTCGTAGGCAAACCAAATTTCCCTGCTTGCACTCGACAGATCAGTCTCTACTGGAGTGGAGAGAGCCGGCGCGGCGGTTTGCTGGATAAGGAAACGCACGTGGGCCCGCATTGCTGCTGCGCCAGGGTGTGAGGTGCCGTCTGCATTTACCTCCGCCGCCATCCTCGCTGGGTCGGATAGAGTCTGCTCCAAACCTGTAAATGTATCGATTTCCAGTAGCGGGCGCTTGAGCAGATCGAGCGCTCCGATGTGCAGGGTGTAGAGAGATGCAGTCAGATTGCCGCTGTCTACGGTGGAGATTGTGAAGGGGGCTAACGGTTTCAGGGTTTGGATGTCGTACCAGTTGTAGATATGACCGCGCTGCTTCTCGAGACGATCGTATGTGTTCAGGGTGCCTAGCGTTGCGGTGGCGAACTCTGAAAGTGTGAGGAAGCCGAACTCATACGCCGCCTGGCGAGCGTTGAAGAGCATGCCGAGATTTGTAGGGGACAACTTACGTACTTGAAGCATGTTCTTCTCTTCAACATTGTCGGGAATAAGCCAATGATTTTCTTCGTTGCCAAACTCGTGGAAATATCGCCATACATGGAGCGCCTGCTGCAGGAGGAAGAGTCTGTCTGCTGCTGTGAGTGGCCCCTCTTCCTGTCGTGGAGGCGAATTGAGCCAGATCGCGACGAGAGGTGCGAATGCCCAAAGCAACAGGATTGGAGCAGCCGCGAATAAGGAGTGGATGTTAGTCAGGGCAAGTACAAGCGCAATGACAACAGCGGTGACGGGCGAGAGCTGCAGATAGACATCCAATGAGTTTTTTGATCGGCCGAATTCAACCTGCGCCGCTGTCTCCCATTCGAGCAGGTGTTTTCCCGATACCAATCTGCGGCTTAACGACCGGGTGATCGCATCGAGTGAGAGGAACATGTGGTGGGGTAGAAAGGTGAGATTCAGCAGCGTAAATCCGAACGAAGCGGCGAACGCAGTGAAACCTTCGCGCGCCCCGACAAGGCTGAGCTTCAATAAGGCACGACCGAGGTTGAAGGCCAGCTGGACAAAGACGGGGAGAAGGAGAAGAACGAGGCTGGCAACAGTCCAATACAGCGCTGTGCCTGGAAGAATTAGCCATCCGAGCAGAAACAGGAGAAAGGTGACAGGCTCAACCAGACTGCGTCGCAGATTGTCGAGGATCTTCCATCGCGAGATGGTGTTGATCGGGTTCGGGACATGTCTGCCGGACTCGTCGGGCACACGGCTGAATAGCCACTGCGAAATCTGCCAGTCGCCACGGACCCAGCGGTGTTTCCGGCGAGTGTGGGCGGAATAGTGCGACGGGTAGTCGTCGATGATCTCTATATCGGTTACGAGGCCGGCGCGAGCGTACGAACCCTCGATCAAATCGTGAGACAGGAGAGCGTTTCGAGGAAAGCGGGCATCCAACACCTCATGCAGGATGCTGACTTCATAGATACCTTTGCCGGCGAAGATTCCTTCCCCAAAGAGATCCTGATAGACGTCGGAGACGGCACGCGTGTAGATATCAAATCCGGTTTCGCCGGAATAGAGGGAGGCGAGACGCGAGCGTGACGCGGAGGAGACGCTGACTCCTACGCGGGGCTGCAGGATGCCGTACCCCTCAGTGACGATTCGCAGTTTCGGATTCACGATTGCTTGATTCAGGGGGTGGGCCATTGTGCCGATCATGCGTGCGGCGGTGCCACGCGGAAGCTGCGTGTCGGAGTCCAGCGTGATGACGTAACGGACACGCTCCAGAGCCTCCAATGGGCCTGCCTTTATCGGAAAGGCATCGTGCCGATGGAGCAAGAAATTGTTGAGATCGAGCAGCTTGCCGCGCTTTCGCTCCCATCCCATCCAGACTCCCTGGCGAGCGTTAAAGATGCGATGACGATGCAGGAGAAAGAAAGAGCCACCCTTCTCGTTGGAATATTTAGCATTCAAATCATTGACACACTGGACTGCGAAGGCTGCCAAGGGATTTGAATCCTCGTCGAGCGGCCGTGTCTTCTTGTCGGGAAGGTCGGTCAAGAGTCCAAAGTGGATGTTCGGGTCCTGGTTCGAGAGATAGCGGGCTTCCAATTGGTCGAATAGCTCACGGACCTGCTCTTTGTTGAACAACAAAGTAGGCACGACAACAAAGCTGGTCGCCTCTGCAGGAACACCCTTCGAGAAATCGATCTTTGGAAGCGAGTGTGCCTTCATCAGAGCGGTGACTGTGTTGTTCACCAAATCGACTCCGCCCTGGCTTGCCGGCAATAACGCAAGCAGCAGTGCGCCAATGATCGGCCAAAAGGCGTGATGGGGAACCAGTGGCGCAATGATTGCGACGATCAGAAAACAGGAGAGCGTGAAGATGCCGAGGATGTAGAAATCTTCTTTCCATCGGCGAAGGAAGCTGCGCAGCCGTTCGATGGGCGGGGGGTTATAGTCGATGCGCTGGCTCAGCAGCGGCAGGCCCTCGGCAAACAGGTAGTAGCCGATGTGCATGGTGCGGCGTGCGTGACGGGGATCTCTGTCGGGAATGCGGCTGGATTCACGCGCAAGGTCGAGCGCGAACTGAGCGGTTTCGACTTCGCTTGCGTCTGCGTGTTTCGCCAGTTCAGCGACACGCATGTGGTAGTGATGCCGGGTCTCATCCTCCATCTCGGCGAAGACACCACAGGGGTCCTGGCGAAGAATTGAATCAAATGCGATCAATGGCTCGAGAACGGTGCGCCATTCGAACTGGTTCAGCCGCCGCATACTGTGGAGGATCGCAGAGAATGGCGACTGCTCGATTGGAGGGAGATTGCCAGCCTTAAATGCCTCTTCAGCTCGATCCAGTATGTACTCGAGTTGCGCTAATTTGAGAGCCTGGGGCAGGACTGTGATCTCTTCGAGCAGGAGTGCGTCGCGGTTCTGCGCCTGTTGAACATATGTGGTGAGAGATTCGGGTGACCAGATACCCTGAGCTGCAGAGAGATACCCTTCGGCCAGGTTGACTACCCGCGGCAACTCCTTATTGCCATCCACCCGGACGTGGGGAAGCGAGGCGAAGGTGGCGTTGGTCTCGTCTCCGGCGATCAGGGCCGACTCCAGCATTCGGGTGCTTTCGAGTAGCTCGAGCTGCGGCGTGAGTTCCTGAAGGGAGGCTGTCTTACGACAGGCGCGCAGAGTTTCCGTGAGTCTTTCTTTTAGCCGGATGAGTCGCGCAGGCAATCCGCTCGCTTTTGTATCGGCCGGCACCATCTCCCATTGCCTGCTTAGCGCCTCGGCACGCTCCTGCAACTCCGCATTCGACACCGGGGGCTTCTCGGGCAAGCCGGCTGTTGGCAGCTCCAACGCGGGTGCAGCAGTTGCTGGTAGAGCCTGTTCTGAAGCGATTGGATCCTCTGAAAGCGGTGCCATGATGCCTTTCTCGATATCGTTCTCCCGCTGGAGCAGGAGTGCATTCCAACTGGGGTATTTTTTGGTGCCCTTGGGTAAGATGCGGGGCCGGTGTTACCTGTAGCTTGCGGCCTGCATCTCAAACATGCCGGCGTAAAGTCCGCCTCTGGCCATCAATTCCTGATGACTGCCTTCCTCAATCAGGTGGCCGCCGGAGAGGACTACGATGCGATCTGCCATACGCACCGTAGAGAAGCGGTGGGAGATCAACAGAGCCATCTTTCCCTCGGTCAACTCGGCAAAGCGCTCAAACACTTCTAGCTCACTGCGCGCGTCGAGAGCCGCCGTTGGTTCGTCCAGAATAAGCAATTGAGCCTCGCGAAGATAGGCGCGGGCGAGGGCCATCTTCTGCCACTCGCCACCGGAGAGCTCGACTCCTCCCTCAAAGCGGCGGCCGAGCATTTGATCGTAGCCGCTGGGCAACTTGCTTACGACGGTGTCGGCGAGGCTTTTGTGAGCGGCGAGTTCGATGTCGTCCTGCTGTTGCAGCCGGTCGACGCTGCCTACCGCAATGTTCTCTCGAGCTGTCATCTCGTAGCGCATGAAGTCCTGAAAGATGACACCGATATTCCGATGGAGATCTTCGAGGGAATACTCTCGAAGATCGATGCCATCCAACAGAATCTGCCCCTCTGTGGGATCGTAGAGTCGTGTTATGAGTTTGACGACGGTTGTCTTGCCCTGGCCGTTCTCTCCTATCAGCGCGATTCTTTCTCCTGGAGAGAGGGTGAGGTTGAAGTTCTTCAACACCGTGCGTTCGGTTCCCGGATAGGCGAAAGAGACATTGCGAAACTCGAAGCCGCACATGATCGGCTTTGGTGCGGGCAGCCCATTGGGGTTGGATTGCACGGTTGGTTGCATGTCGAAGAATGCGATGAGATCGGTGAGAAACAGTGCCTGATCGGCGATGCCGGATGCGGTTGAAAAGACCTGCTGGAGATTGGAGCTTGCCTGCTGGATGGCTGTAGTCAAAAAAGTGAATTGCCCGATGTCGTAGGCGCCTCGAAGCGTACGCCAGATGACGTACACATAAGCGCCGTAATAGCCTAACGTGCCGATGACGCCCAGTAATCCGCCGATGATGAGTTTCGATCGTGAGAGAGCAACGTCTTCGACATAGATCTGGTGGGCAAGAGACTGGAATCTACCGGTGAAGAATTTGTTGAGGCCAAAGAGTTTTACTTCCTTTGCGCCTTCACGGCCCCCGGCTACCTGTCGCAGGTAATCCATCTGCCTCTTGGCCGGCGTTTGGCGGAAGTTCTTCGCGTAGCCCAGAAAGGCGTAGTGGGTTTCTCCAAGGAACGACGGAAGTATGCCAAATACAAGCAGGAGCACCAACCATGGGGAGGCCCATGCCAGGGCAGCCGAAAATACCAGAGTGGTAATGACCTGCTGGATCAAACGACCCATCTGCTGGATCATGGCCAGGCGGTCGGTTGCCTGCACGCGGGCGCGCTCGAGGCGGTCATAGAATACGGGGTCCTCATACGTTGTCAGGTCGAGGCGGGAGGCCTGCTCCATGACGCGGACACTGACGTACTGGGTATAACGGTTGGCGAGGAGCGAGTCCGAATAGTCGATTCCCCGAGTGATTAGTCCGAGAAAGACGTTTAGGGCGACTTCAGTTGCGACCAGCTCCCAAAAGTTCGAAGGCAGAGCTGCTCCGCGCAGGACACCCGCGATGCCGTTGATGATGTATTGAGCTACTTTGGCTATGGCAAAGGGAAGAACGGCTACGATGACTCGCAGCCCGACCCCCCAGGACACAACTGTCCGTCCCGACTCCCACAGGATTCGGAGGACGGGAGGCATATTCCGAAGCGCTCGGAGCCGGTCGCGCCATGGGCTCTCAGCATTCACAAGGTCTTTCAAATCGCTCCTAAAGTGAGACTGCAAAGAGAAAGGAAGGTCACATAGAATGCGCTCTTTATGTGCTCTCGTGTAATTGATGCATGAATACGATCAGGTGTTGGATTGGCCGTTCAGAGTGGTCGCCGATATTGCCTACTCTGGCCTTCAAGCTGAAACGTTCTACGACGAATTGCCCGGCAGGCGCCTGCTATCCTCTAAAGTGATTCAACTGAAAGGTTACGCGCTGGGGAAATTTTACGGCAAGCCCAACTACTGGAAGTGGTCATGTAATGGTAGAGCCAGCCGTGCGGACGAGTTTGTCTGTCTTTACGAGTTTGGTTCTCTGGTCGCCGCACGGCAGCTTTACATACCTCAATTAGGCCTACGATGATGCGCGTTGCAATTGATACTGGTGGCACTTTTACGGACTGTGTGTATCTGCAGGATGGGAAGTTTGTGGTGTTGAAAGTGTTCTCTACGCCACAAGACCCTAGCATGGCGGTTCTGAATGGATTGCGGCAGATCGCCGCAGGACCGGAGGTTGTGGTTCGCCACGGAACCACGGTTGGAACCAACACGATGCTGGAACGCAAAGGTGCGCGCGTCGCCTTCGTAACGACCAAGGGTTTCGAGGACACGATTGCAATTGGCCGACAGGCACGGCCGAAACTCTATGACTGGTTTCAGCCCGCTCCGGAGTGCCTGGTGCAGGAAGGGTTTCGCTTCGGAATAACGGAGCGGACGAGCGCGGAGTGCGAAGTGATTCGCAGGGTCGATGCGGCCGAGCTTGATGATCTCGTATCCGTGATTCAGAAAGCTGACGTCGATGCGGTGGCGCTCTCGCTTTTATTCTCATTTGCGAACTCGAAAAATGAGAGCGAAGTGGCAGCAGCGCTGGAACGGCTCGGGCTGCCGTTGTCGATCTCTCACCATATTCTGCCTGAGTTCCGCGAGTATGAACGCGCATCGACCGTGGTGGCCAATGCGTATCTTGCTCCGAAGATGGGAGCGTATTTGACTCGCCTGGCGCAAGGTGTGGAGAGCGGATACGAGAAGGCGCGGCTGGAGGTGATGCAGTCATCGGGAGGCATCGTCTCGGCGAAGTTGGCAGCGGCCGAGCCGGTGAGGACCGTTCTCTCGGGACCTGCAGGCGGCGTGATCGGGGCTTACAAACTTGCGACGCTCGCGGGTTTTGATCGCATCATCGGCTTCGACATGGGGGGCACCTCGACGGATGTGTGTCTTGTGGACGTGAGCGCAGGAGGGTTGCACATCAGCAACGAGTCGGTGGTGTCGGGAATTCCGATTGGCGTTCCGATGTTGGATATTCACACCGCTGGTGCGGGGGGCGGATCGATTGCACGCTTTGATGCGGGCGGCATGCTGCGCGTGGGGCCGGAGTCTGCGGGGGCGATGCCGGGGCCGATCTGCTTCGGTCGAGGAGAGCAGCCGACCGTAACCGACGCGAACCTCGCGCTGGGGCGACTGGATACAGAACGCTTCCTCGGTGGCTCGGTGAGGTTGGATCGCGAGCGCATGATGCTCTGGATGGAGAAGGCCAAAGGCTCGATCGCGACGGTGGAAGATTTTGCCGCGGGCATTCTGCAGGTGATTGAGACATCCATGGCCAAGGCGATACGCGTCATTTCGGTGGAACGCGGGTACGATCCGCGCGACTTTACGCTAGTGGCCTTCGGTGGCGGTGGCCCCGTGCATGCCTGCTCACTGGCGCACGTCTTGCGGGTGCCGCGGGTTCTGGTACCCGCCCTGCCTGGAGCATTGTCGGCGGTCGGCATCTTATTAGCCGATACGATGCGGGAATATTCGCGCACGGTGATGCTCCCGATCGATGCTTCGTTTGAGACAGTCTTCGCCGAATTGGAAGAGTTGGGAACGGAAGAGTTTCGAGCGGAGAACCTGACCGGACAATCATTTCGCTCAGTGGATGTGCGCTACAAGGGACAGGGGTATGAGTTGAATGTGCCATATGGCCCCGAGATGGTGGCCCAATTTCACGACCTGCATCAGCGCCGCTATGGATTTGCTAATGGGATGCGAACTCTGGAAGTCGTCAATGTACGCGTGCGGATGGTGAACGCTGCAGAGGCCTTCGAGCCTCTGGTGCGGCCTCTGCAGGAGGGCGATGGATCGCACGCGCTGATTGGAGCGCGGCCGGTTTACTTCGACGGCAGTTTTCAGGAGACACGCGTCTACAACCGCGAGTTGCTGCGTCCGGGAGATACCTTTGCTGGTCCGGCCATCGTCTCCGAGTACAGCTCCGCCACTGTTCTTCCTTTGGGCGACGTTCTGCGCGTGGACGGCCTGGGCAATCTAGTCATCGAGGTGCATTGATGGAGCGGATCAAAGATGCTCAGGGCGATATTCAAGACCCCGTCGAGCTTGCGATCTTTCAAAGCAGCATTCATTCGATTGCCGAAGAGATGGGAGCAGCGCTGCGGCGCACTTCTATCTCGCCGAACATAAAGGAGAGGCGCGACTATTCCTGCGCGCTCTTTGATGGCCAAGAAAGGGTCATCGCCATGGGGGACCACATGCCGGTTCACCTGGGTGCGATGCCGATGTCGGTAAAGGCGGTCGTGGATTCCATGGCGCTGGAAGAAGGCGATGTTGCGATTCTGAATGATCCGTATGCGGGGGGAACGCATCTGCCGGACATCACTCTGGTTCTCCCTATCTTCATCGGAGGCGGCAGCAAACCAGCGTTCTATGCAGCGTCGCGGGCCCATCATGCCGATGTTGGTGGAATGTATGCAGGGTCCATGGGTCCGGCACAGGAGATATACCAGGAAGGCATCCGTATTCCGCCGATTCACCTGATTCGCAAGGGCGCAATGTGCGGAGACATTCTTGCGATGTTTTTGGCCAATGTGAGAACCCCGGTAGAGCGCGAGGGGGACCTGGCAGCGCAGATCGGTGCATGCCGCGTTGGCGAACGCAGAATCAAGGAGGTTGTCGCGAAGTATAGTCTGACGAAAGTGAATGGCCTGGTTGAGGAGCTGCTTGCTTACTCGGAACGGCTTATGCGCGCGGAGTTGCGCAAGATGCCCGCGGGAGTGTTCGAGGCGGAAGACTATCTCGATGGCGATGGAGTTACAGATGATCCGATTCGCATTGCGGTTGCGATCAGGTTTAATCCGTCGGAGGGTTCGGCAGAGATTGACTTCGCTGGATCGTCGCCCCAGGTGAGGGGAAGCGTGAATGCCGTCTTCCCGATTACCTACTCCGCATGCTTCTATACGTTGCGTTGCCTGCTGGATGAAGATGCGCCAGCCACGGCGGGGTTGATGAACTCGGTGAAGGTTTTCGCACCTAAGGGAACAATTGTGAATGCGCAACTACCGGCGCCGGTGGCAGGTGGGAATGTGGAGACGAGTCAGCGCATCGTGGATACCTTGCTGCGCGCGTTAGCACTGGCCGCGCCGGATCGGGTGCCCGCGGCAAGCTATGGGACGATGAGCAATCTGACGGTAGGCGGCGTAGACCATCGCACGAGCGCTCCCTTTACATATTATGAAACGACGGCCGGGGGAATGGGCGCTCGCCCCAACATGAATGGGATTGATGGCATTCATTGCCACATGACCAACTCGCTGAACACTCCAATCGAGGCGCTGGAGTATGCCTATCCGTTCCGTGTGCGGTCGTATGGGTATCGCCGAGGATCGGGTGGAAGAGGAGAGTTCCGCGGCGGAGACGGACTGGTGCGCGAGATCGAACTCCTGGTGCCCGCGCAGGTGACTTTTCTTTGTGATCGCAGGAAATTTTCTCCTTACGGGCTGGCGGGTGGGGAGAATGGAGCGACGGGAAAAACGTTACTGATCAATCCGGATGGAGACGCAAAGGAACTACCGGCTAAAGGCACTCTGCATGTCGGCAAGAATGACTTGATCCGCATGGAAACGCCGGGCGGCGGTGGATGGGGAGTGCCAGGAACAAAGAAGTAAAAGAGAGAAGGTTGCGGGACGAATGAGTGGATCACAACTTCGACACAGGGTAGAAGCCGGCGACAAGGCCTGGATCACTCAGCTCAATGTCAATGAGCGATCGACCCTGGTGGCAACTTTCGCAGGGTGGATGCTGGACGGGATGGACGTTATGGTCTACAGCCTGGTGCTGCCCACCCTGATCTCTCTGTGGCACATCAGCAAAGGCGAGGCGGGATTGCTGGGGACTTCCGCGCTTCTATTGTCGTCGTTGGGAGGATGGCTCGCGGGACTTGCTGCGGATCGATATGGGCGAGTGAAGGTTCTGCAACTCACGATTCTCTGGTTTGCGTTCTTTACGTTTCTTAGCGGATTCGCACACGGCTTTACGCAGCTCCTGATCTTCCGTGGCTTGCAGGGCCTGGGATTTGGTGGGGAGTGGGCGGTGGGTTCGGTGCTGATCGGCGAAACGATTCGAAGCGAATACCGCGGCCGGGCTGTCGGAACAGTGCAGGGCGGCTGGGCGATTGGCTGGGGGATCTCTGC
>WNFD01005122.1_pt1 | contig 23358 bp, 28 predicted proteins | sample 5400491 | NCBI WGS metagenome assembly WNFD01 (sample SAMN13153343, study PRJNA577476) | soil metagenome | isolation source: 120 cm saprolite under Douglas fir tree site 2 hole 2 replicate 2 | place: USA:California | collected 2015-04-18
GCGCCCAACCAGTCGAGATTGCTTGCTGGAAAGCGGGCCAGTCATCAACTACGACGGTGTTCGAATCGCGGAAGGCGGTCGCTCGCTCAAGCAGGAACTTCTGATAATCATTGAGCGTGGCGATCAGCGTTGGCGCTGCCTTGGCGAGTTGAATCGTCCGCTTGCCTTCGCCGCCGAGGCGCTGTGCAATGATTGCTGTCCCTGCATCTAGGTCGCGTGGTCCAAGCTCAAGACGCAATGGCACGCCACGTAGTTCCCAATCGTTGAATTTGAATCCCGCCGACAGTTGTACTCGGTCATCCAAGTGAGAGCGAATGCCCGCCTGCCTAAGCTCGGTCGTCAGAATCTGTGCGGCAGCAAGCACGGGATTGAGCTGTTCGCCTCGACCGATCGGAACGACAACTACCTGATACGGGGCGAGCATTGGCGGTAGAACGAGACCCTGATCGTCACCGTGAGCCATGATGACTGCGCCAATCATCCGAGTCGACATTCCCCAGGATGTGGTGTGGCATAGCTCAAGGTTGCCTGAATCACTTGTGTACTGGATGTCGAACGCCTTGGCGAAGTTTGTCGCCATGTAATGAGACGTTCCCGACTGAAGCGCTTTGCCATCGCGCATCATCGCCTCTATGGTGAATGTCCGTGCCGCTCCAGCAAAACGCTCACCAGGCGTCTTCTCGCCAGGAACAACAGGCAGGGCGGCGACGTCGCGAGCTACCTCAGTGTAGAAGCCGAGAGCAAGCATGGTCTCCTCGAGCGCATCAGCCTCGCTTGCGTGCGCCGTGTGGCCTTCTTGCCATAGGAACTCGGTTGTTCTAAGGAACATTCGCGGCCTTAGCTCCCAGCGGACCACGTTTGACCACTGGTTCAGAAGCAGAGGCAGGTCGCGATAAGAGGAGATCCACTTGGCCATCATCTCGCCGACGATTGTCTCGGACGTCGGCCGGACGACAAGAGGCTCGTCCAACTCCTTCCCGCCGGCGTGCGTGACTACCGCCAACTCGGGAGCAAAGCCATCGACATGCTCAGCTTCGCGCCGGAGATGGGACTCGGGGATGAGCAGCGGGAAGTAGGCATTGTCATGACCGGTGTCCTTAATTCTCCGGTCCAGCTCGGACTGCAGCAGCTCCCACAGGCGGTATCCATACGGGCGGATAACCATCGTGCCTTTGACTGGACCTCGGTCGACAAGCTGCGCCTTCGCGACAACCTCGTTGTACCAGGCTGAAAAATCCTTCCCCTGAGGCGTAACCCCGTGCTCCTCGCTGCGTGCCATGCGCAGAGAATACCGGGACCGCAACGATCACAGGAAAGTCAGCAGGCTCGGTCGAGTTACTACTCCGTCACGTCCTTCCTCGTAGGCGCAAAGATCCTGGTGAGCGGCTGGCGGGTCCAGGGTCAGCGAAGCTGATCACGTTTGTGACGCACGTGCGCCCTTGACGCGCCAGTCGCGGCTGGGAGAATCGAGCGCGAGGAAGTCAGCTTCACTCCCTGAGCGGCCGCCGCAGCGTCGCTCCTGAGCTGTCCGGCTTGCCGATCAGCGGGCGCGGGCGCGCTCACAGGCCTCGCAAGGCGGATTGAAGCGCGAGCAGCGCCAGCGGCGGAGCGGAGCCGCCTTGTTAGAACTTCTAGATTAACTCGGCAACGTGACACTATGCGTCTGCTACCGAAGGCCGAGAACGGTAAGAAGAGCTTCGTCGATGCCCCACTGCTGCTCCGGACTGACCCGGCCTACGAGGTCGCCCAGGCGATTCGCGTCCACAGCGCCGACCTGCTCGACGAGGACGCGGGTGGTCTCGCCCAGCAGGTCGATCTCAGGACGGAACGATGCGGCCCTTGCGCTGTGCGATGTCGGCGCGACAAGCACTACTGAGCGGGGCAGCATTTCGTTGGGTTGGACAATCACACCATATCGACGGCCCTGTTGCTCATGACCAGTTCGGCGTGGAGGGCGGAACTCGTGAATCTCACCCCGGAGCACGCATGCTCTCCATAAACCCGGCGAGCTCGATCATCTCGCGCCGGTCGTCTTCGTCGGCCTCAAGGGCGGCGACCTCGGCAGCCAGGGCAGCGCGCTTCCGGAGCCGACCTGCACTGTCGAGGATTGCTCGGCGTATCGCTTCGGATCTGCTGATACCGGTGGCCCCAAGTTGCGCGAGTGCCTGCATGGCCTCGGAGTCCAGGCGGACGCTGATGGCCGACGACATGCTCACGAGTGTATCACGATCTGTCCTACACCACGCGACCCGGCAATAGTGCTAATGCACGCCGATGCGCTTCCCTGAGAACGGACGCTGAGCATCAATGGCCCGCCAATGGCACCACGCCTGTGTGGAACCGCGCGCATGGGCCGCATCTGCAAGGACTCTGAACCTCTGACCAGGAGAAGCAGCGTTGAAGGGGTGACAGGAATCGAACCCGCACTGTCAGCTTGGGAAGTCTGTGGCGTTCTTCACGCCTGATCTCGCGATTCGCTGACCTGTGGGTTAGGTGACCGCCTGCCCGTCAATGGCCGCCAGTGTCTGTGAGTGACCATGATTCACCGTCAGCCGCTGCGCTATCGGGCACATGGCGGGCAAGCGGTCGGGCTGGCCTGCGGCGGCCGCGATGTTTATCGAGTCACCGACGCCGGGTCGGATATCCGGCGTAAAAGGCTTCCTTCTGGCCCAGCATGCAAATCCGATGATCTGCAGGCCCAAGGCCGCCGCCCAGTTCAATGTCCTCGCCGCCACGTGCCACGACCGTACCGTGAGAATCCAGCAACTCAAACGGATGCCGCTGAGCGCGGAAGCCAGCGGGCCACACGATAGCTATACGCCGTGACCCAGGTCCGCCGATGAGCCACGGGCACCACTGACCTCGGTACCTTCCCTCGGCCAGCGTTCCGAACGTCAGCGCGAGCAGCGACGGGTCACCTGGCCGCCAAGATGACGTCGGGACCGGATAGAGCTTAGGTCCGTGCGCCGACGCGCCAGCCGTCCCACATGCGGCGATCACGCTGAGCAGCAGGCATACCGATACCGTTCTAAACGCCTTGTGAAGCTTCATCGCATACCGGCCCTGTTGTTCAGCAGACGCACCGCGCCTGGCGGCACCATAGCGTTGAAATGCGAATCGAGTTTGCCTCGATCTTGACAGCCTGCCCTGCCCTGTCTTCGTCATAGGCGCCGAATCCGTGCGAGTGGTCGTCGGGTCAATGGTCGGCGCAGGCGATCGATCCATCAGCGGGCGGCTTCGTGTTCGTTGGAGTCAAAGGCGGCCAGCTGCGCCGAAGCTCCAAGCCATGGCCCGAGCGCTGGGCCAAGCCCGGTCTTCCAGCAACTCTCCATGTCCACGATCTACGTCACACGGGCAAATACGCTCGATGCCGAGACCGGTGCCTCGCTGGGCGAGCTGATGAGCCGGATGGGGCGCTCGTCGACCCGCGCCGCCAGGATCTACCTGCACGCTCGCGAGGAACGGGACAAGCGCATCGCCGCGAGCATCGACAAGATGGCCCGCCAGGAGCTGAGACGCTGGGAAGCTGCCGAGAATTGCCGATCGGGTGGTCTGATCAGCAGATTCGGATGTCCATTGTGTACCGTGACTGACCGCCGGAAGCTTCCCCTAATTGCACGCTAGTTCCACGGTGATCTTCAGGATTAGCGATCTCGGAGTTAGGCGCAGGCGCTGTGCGAAACGAGCCATTGCCGCGTTAGTGGATCCTGCGGCTCGCCGTCACCGGCCGGAAGGTGCGCCTGCAAGTCAGGGTCCGCAAAGCTCGGCCAGCCTGCTGACCGTCGCCCAGTTGCGCGCCGTTCCGGCCACTGGGGCCGAGGTCGGCCCGCCCGCCCTGGCGAGCACGCGGCGCAGTTCGCTGCGCGGGTACCCGTCCGGGGTGTGCAGGTAGACCGTGCGGTCGAGCACCTGGGCCCCGTCCCGGCTGCCTTTCGCCCGCACTTGCCGCTCTGCGTCGGCCACCCAGGCGGCCAGGCCGGGTCCGGGTACCTCGGGCAGGAACACCGCATGCAGCAGCTTGGGATTCGTCTCGCTCGGATAAGGGTTGTCGCGCATGCAGCTGGCAAGTTCCTCGCGGGAGAGCACCACGGCCCGGGCCCGCACGCCGATGCCGTCGGCGATGGCTCGCTCCAGCTCAGCGGCTAGCGCCGCAGCGTCCGTGCGGACCGCCGTCCTGCTGTCTGTCAGCCGCGGAGTGAACAGCACGTTTCCGCTCTGGATGTAGGTCATGACATCGGTATGGCCGAGCGAAGTCACAACCTCCTGGAGTACCGCCATCGCGACCTTCTTGCTGGCGAGGTTGTTGATCCCGCGCAGCAACACAACGTGAGTGGGCACACCAGCATCCTGTCAAAGCGGAAGGCACATCCCGCCCGTGACTTTGGGCTTTCGTCACGGAGCGGTCCGGAGCCGCACTATCAGCCTGGGAAGTCTCAGCCGCGATCCACGGCCCACCTGCGAAGTCGCTGACGTGCTACAGCGTGCAGCGGCAGTCCGTTAGTGACCGGGAGTCGCCGCTATGACTCACCCGTTCGGGCACGTAGCGGGCACGCCTGTAGTCCATTGGTGGTCCCTGGGGGTGCTTCCGCGTCTCGATGACCACAGGATAAATTCGACGGCCATCCTGCGAGCTCTGCCGAGTCTCTCTCCTTGCGCAGCCTCGATAGCAGTCGGTCAACCCGCAGCACTAGCGTGTGGAGCGAACAATGGCAAGTGAGACTGACTCAGAGGGAGCGGAGGGCAATGACGACTGGCAATGCTGGGACGGCTGGATCCGTTGCTCGGCCCATGCTTCGGGGCTCCCGCGTGACGGTCCACCCAGGTGGCATGGGTGACGTTTCATCGCTACAAGAGGTTCTGGCCGAGAAATCGGTCGCCCTGTGGTGGGGCGAGCCGGAGTCCGCCGAGCGGACCACAGCCAACCTGCGCGGCGATAGCGCAAGCGTGCTTCTCGTAGTCGAGATCGACGGACAGGTTGCCCTGGCCGCACCTGTCCGCGTGACTCATAAGCCAAGCTAATCCGCGCGGGCTCGGATGGGCTGTGGCGGCGCGCCCGCGCGAGCAGGCCACCAAGGCTGAGCGCGGCGCGGGAAGCGTCGCCGCGGTACCGCGCAACGGTGCCGCTCTTGTTCCGGCAGGCTAACTGCACGCTATTTGCACGGGATCCGTTGGACGGCCAGGAGTGGTGGTGGGATCAGGGCCGGTCCACGATCGTGGCCTGGGCGTTCAGTGTGGATCGGGTGACGGGAATCGAACCCGCACTGTCAGCTTCGGAATCTGCCGGAACACCCAGGTTATCGGCCGCGACCTTGGCCATCGGGCTACCCGTGAGTGACCGCGGCTGACCCCTGTTCGCCGGGGCTAATGGCACATTAATGGCACAGCGACCATAGCCATCCGGTTGAGGGCATCACGATCTGGCGTGCTCGCCCATGGGCAGCGCGGTGATCGGGCGGGTCCAGTGGAGCATGAAGTCGTTGGAGTCCATGTCCGGCGCGGCCTGGATCGCGGTGAGCAGGTCCTCCAGCGTCGCCGCGTTGGACGTCATGGCGCTGCCCGGGCAGGTAGCGGTCAGCCCGCCCGCCGACCCGGTGATCTCCCAGATCGGCCCGCTCTGGTAAGGCCCGGGGTAGATTGCGAGCTGCAACTCGGCGGTGGTGCTGGCGCGCTGGTTCGCGAGCAGCTCAACAGCTGCGGCGGCCGCACGCTCGGCCGAAGCGGTCAGCGTCGGGGCGGTGAGCTTCTTGGGGGTTTTGCCGTCGCTGACCCAGGTGACCGACCAGCCGCCGGCCTTGTCCTGGCCGATTAGCGCGGTGAGCAGGTCGCCCTGCGCGCCGGCACTCTTGACAGCGTGCCGACCGACCGTGTTCTCGCGCTTCTTCCGTGTTTGTAGGTAGGTATACGCGCAGAGCGCTAGCAGCGTGCAGTAGAACGGGACCATGAAGGCGATCGCGCCGAGCTGGACCGGCGTAGTGACCGGGTCGGGCTGGCCGATCTGCGGTGCGACCGCCTGCCGGGTGACAGCCATGCCGAGCACGAACAGCCCGGCGAGGCCCAGGATCAGGGCCAGGCCCAGCTTCGAGTTACGGACCTTGCGCCGGTACGCCGACCAGAACCATCCCGTGGTCAGACCGATCACCGCCAGCGATGTTGCGACGCCCACGGTTACGGTGAGCGCCCAGTTGCCGTGCACGGTCGCCCGGGCGTGATCGAGCCGCTTCACACTGAGCGCGGCCAGGCCAGCCATCGCCAGGCAAGCGATGGCCAGCGGTATTGCCGGGTGCCGCTCGAAGTAGTCGCGGAGCGAGGACCTGCGCATGATCATCCCTCTCCGGCAAGCCGCAGCGGAGTTGCTTTGGCGTAGTCCGGCCGTTGGAACTCAGGCGGCAAGTGCTTATGTTTCATTACATGCCTGAAATGAGGCCATCGTAAGTGAGTGTGACCTAAGTTAGGTAGCCAGTTTGGAACCAGGCAGGCTCTACGCCAGCGGCGTGGGGCGTCTGGCGCTGTTGCTGTACTTCGGCCTTACGCAGCAACAATGCCGGGCATCGGGCCTGTCCCCATGCCAAGGTCTCGACAGCCTGGTTCCCCGTGCATGGTGTCGTCCGCCACGGTCGGCTCAACGGCGATGAAGTCGCCCGGGCAGTATCCTTAGAGCGCTCAGATCTGTGGAGGTGACCGTAGGTGAAGCTAGAAGCAGCACCTCGCCGGGCTGTCACCCTCCGCGAGTTGTACGCCCACCGTGACGAGATCATGGAGGTCGGAGAGCGGTTCGGCATGCGCAACATCCGGGTCTTCGGATCGGTGGCCCGAGGCGAGGCTACGCCAGACAGTGACCTGGACCTGCTTGTCGATGTTGAGGATGGTCACGGGTACTTCGACATGGCCCGGTTTGCACTTGCCGTCGAAGACAGACTCGGCGTATTCACTCAGGTTGCCACGCCCAAGGGCCTGAAACTCAGGATCCGGGACCGCGTCCTGCGCGAGGCCGTCGCCCTGTGAGACGTGACGCCGAGCGGCTTGCAGACATCATCGAGGCAGCGGACAAGATCACCGCTCGCGTGGCCAAGGCAGGGAGACCTTCGACAAGGACGAGGACGTCCAGATCGTTCTCGTCCACATGATCCAGATCATCGGCGAGGCAGCCGCTGGCCTGTCGGACGAGTTGGTCGACGCGCATCCGGAAGTGCCATGGCGGCAGATCGTCGCGATCCGCAACCGCGTCGTGCATGGCTACTTCGAGGTCGATCTTGACATCCTCTGGAACGTGGCACTCGGCGACGTGCCACCCCTGGCGGAGCAGGTGCGGGCGATTCTCTCCGCGCTGCCGTCAGATTCCCATGAGTGACTTGTCGGCAGCGTACCGCTGTCGTTGATCCCACCTTCTGGCTGTCCTGGCTTGTCCTGGCTAAGGGCGCGACGCTCGTAAGGCAACCTTCCCCAAATGGGACTATCAGCTTGATCGGCAGAGGGCCAGCGAATCCGGCCGGGAACCCGTCCGCCGGAGCGCCTAAATGGCACGATGACGGAAAGCAACTGCCGCGAGAGCGGCGGACAGCCGGCTGCCGTTACCCTGACCTGCGTTTTCACATGGAGCGGGTGACGGGAATCGAACCCACACTGTCAGCTTGGGAATCTGAGCGATCAGCAGGCTAAATTAACTTGACCTGCCGATTCGCGTGTCTACTGGTGACCCAGACTAATGGCACGTTAATGGCACGGCCAGTCTGCAGAATGGGGCTGTACGTCCTAGCGGCCTGTCGCATGCCAGAAGATCTTGAATATGCCGTGGAGCAGCTTTCCGGTCTCGATTAGGCCTTCACCCATCAGCCGGGCCGAGGGCAGCGGGTTTCCCATGATGCTCTCTACAGCCGCATCGAGCGCCGAATCTGACGGCATCGCCAGGCCTCGTGAGCGCAGTTCCGCCACATAGATGTCCCGGACCTCCTCTCGGCTCCGGCCCGCAGCCCGGTCGTGCGCTGCCCGGAAGGCCTCACCACGCATCTGGACATCGCGCTTGGCCTTCTCCCACAACTCGTCCGAGTCAAGCATTTCCGCCCCGGCCTCGTCCATGCGCTGCCGGGTCAGGTCGGCGCCGGGGCAGATACACGAGGAATACCAGACCTTCGCCGATACCCTCCCTTGCCCGCTCGCAGGGGTAACTGGGCACGAGGAGTGACACGAGCAGCGACACATTATCGCCCCAGGTTGCGGGCGGATCCGCAACAGGTTGAACCCGCCGATGCTGAAAAGATGGGGGCAGCGGTCATGTACTTCACGGGCGCATTCCGGTGCCCGGAACGTCGCCTTCCAATCCTTGCGGTGACCAGGCATCCTTAGAACTCCCGCCTTGATCGGTTGTCCTAGTCTCCCCCGTCATCCTCGCAGGCGCCAAGTTCCGTGTGAGGAGTCGGCGGGTCAATGGTCGGCGTAGCCGACCGCATGCGACGGCCCGGGAGGGCCGCCATTGACGCGGTGGACACGAGCTGGACAATTGTGGGCGGAGGAAGACTGCTCTGTGCTCGCCCAGACGCGTTGACCAATAAGGCTGTCTGATATGAGGCGACCGGCGGCGATGGCGGCGCGCCCGTACGAGCGGGCCACCAAGGCTGAGCGCGGCGCTCGCGCGCCGCGGCGCCGCGCAGCGGCGCCGCCTTGATCTAAGTATGGCGGAATTCGGCAACGCTGCGCGGTGATGGATGCGCAGTGATGGAAGCTAGGGCAGGACTCCGAATCGCTCGGCGAGTTCGCGTAGCTCGGGTCCGGGCCGCAGTCCGGAGAGCTGGAGCAGGTCGCCGGTGACGTCTCGGGCGACCCGGTGAGTGCGGGTCTGCTCGGGCGTGATCTGCTCGGCGAGCTGCAAGTCGTGGATGGCCTCGCCGATCTGGGGCCGCATGGCGTGCGCTGCCGCCAGGTCAATCAGGTACCGGGCCTGCCGTTCAGCGGACAGGTGGCTGATGTCGATGGTCTTGGCCAGGTCCAGGGCCTGCCAGCATCGCCTAGGACGACCGTGAATCTCCTCTCGTAGCGTGGCAACTTGTGCCGAAACGACTGAGTAATTCCGCAGGTGATCTATGGCAACTCTTACCTTTGGTGCAAAGGTCGGAGATAGCTGCCAGTACTGTTGCGAGACCGACAATTGCTCCAGAAAGCCCACAGCTTCTTCACGGCGAAAGCAGCGAGGTACAGTCCTCCTACTACTGCCAGCGCCACAATCCACTGCCGGAATCTCTTCACGAAAGAAGTCACTAAGCATCTCTCCGGCTGATCGCATAGGGGCGAGCCAGGTCCGCCAGTGCTGTGCCCTGCCGCTCCCTCGTCAGGCCACCTACGACCGTGACGACTGCGGCAGTCCTGCTGCGACGTCATCGTCCGCAAACTATTGGCACGTTAATGGCACGCTGGACCCATGGCCCGCCTGGAACGATACTTGCCTGCATGAGGCTGAGCCGACGGTTTTACAGACCGCTGACGGCCAAGGTCGGCTTACCTAGTTTCACCTGGAGCGATGGCGGAGAGCTAGACTAGGCAGCCGACCTGGCGGTATCCCACGTATGTCTCACGCGCGGGATACGTCCGTGCGGTTGTTTGATTCTCCTCGCCCACCGCATCGCCTAAGCGCAGGTCGCCAACTAGCGTAGCCTCGTGGTCATAGCTGTGCTCGGGCTCCGGGGTCGGGTAGGAGCACAGTTGCCCAGCCGCTGGCGTCACTGCTGCCGACCCACGCCGTACTGGACTGGGATGCCTTCATGATCCCCGCGTCAGCTCTCGCGGGACGGGAGATCGCGAAGTCCCCGGAGACCTGGCCCGCCTACCGTCAGCTCGTCCATGCGGCGCGCAGGCTTGCTGTCACGGGACCGGGCTTGGTACCTGCTGCCAGCTGGTGCCGTTCCATTTCTCGACGAGAGCGATGGGCCGGTCGTTCCGGTTACGGGCGTAACCGACCACCCACGCGTAACCGGGTTGAACCGCGGCGACTCCGGATAGGGTCGGATCGGTCACTCCCGGCTGGAGCCGGATCGGCATGACCGTCCAGCGGACGCCATCCCAGCGCTCTATCAGCGGGATCGATCCGCGACTGCCCCAAGCGCTTCCGACTGCAAAGGCGCTGGTAGGGCTCAGGGCCGCGATCGCGTCGAGGCCAGTTTCGCCATGGGCGCCTGTAGGGTTCGGACTCGGCTGCAGTTGCCATCTTCTGCCGTCCCAGTGCTCGACCAGCGGGCTGATGTCTAGGCCGGTCGGGCCAGACTGATAATGGCCCACGGCCCAGACGTTGCTGCTAGACGAGCCGCCGACAGCGGACAGGCCGATGTTCGGTTTCCGGCCCTTGACCACATACGGCGCAGGCACGATCGCCCATTTCGAGCCGTTCCAGTGCTCGACCAGGGTGCGATACTTCGGCACGGACTTTGTCGCCCCTTGCTCTCCCACCAGCCAGATGTCGCGAGCGGATATCACTCCCAGGCCGCCGGTGGTCGTGCCGACAGGTCTGGGCAGGTACCGCCATCTGGTGCCGTCCCAGCCCATGAAGACCGGGACGGAGTGTCCGCCGGCGACGCCTTCGCCGATGGCCCAGGCCGCCGTCGGGGAGACCGCCGCGACTGCGGTCAGGTCTAGGTCCGTGACGTGACCGCCTGAACTCGGGGCGGGCACGATGCTCCAGGCAGCCCCGTTCCAGTGCTCGATCAGCGGATACCTCCGCGCATTATGTTCTATTGGCGACCACCTGCCCACCGCCCAGGCGTCGCCTGGCGCGTCGATGGCCACCGCTTCCAAGCTGCTGCGGGTTGGGTCTGCGGTACCCCCCGGGCTCGGGCACGGCACCGCCCTCCAGCGCTGGCCGTCCCAGTGCGCGGTCAAGGGGTAAATCCCCTTGGGCAACGGTGTATGCGTTCCGACGGCCCAGGCGTCAGACTCGGCTAGAGCCGCGACCGCACTGAGGCTCCCGGCGCCTCCAGATGGTGCGAACCCAGCGTCAGTCGCGGCCGGAGACGGAGCCGGAGCCGGGGGTTGCCTGGAGACTGCGCACGCCGGGACGGCGAGCATCAGCATTCCTGCTGCCAGCGCATAGCGCATCGATCGCACGGTGATCACCACTCACGGCTGCGTGCATCAGACGGTAGCGGCCCGGCGGGTCGCTGCCCAGCGGCCCGCGCACCTGAGGCTGCGCAGCGGTCGGAGCGCTATGTCCAGCCGTGTGGTCTCCCGGGGGCCGGGTGAATGTTGGGCTCGAGAATACGGCACCCTACCAAGCCGCCGCTGGCGCGGCTCCTCTGTGATCTGATGTGAGACATAGACCCCCGCCCGACGAAGAGGACCCGCGTCCATGCGATACGCGATGTCCGGCAATTGGTGGCCAGAACGCTTGACGATCTCAGACGATGCCGGGAGCCCTCGGTTCGAGGTCCGCAACCGTCCGGGGTTCGGAGCGATGCTGTCGGTCAACGTGGCTGGTGGCGAGCAGGTCGCCACGATAGAACGGCGGAGGGGTGGGCAATTCCAGGTCGTCGTCGGCAAAAAGGACGCCGGGCTGGTCCGGCGGCAGGCGGATCGCTACGACATCCTGGGCACACCCTGGTCGCTGGCTGCGGCCAGCAGCGTGCGGGACGGCCGGTATTCGATCACCCGCGACGACCTGGCGCTGGCGACGGTCTCACGCCAGATCACCGAGGGCGTGCGGCCAATGCAGACGATCAGCGTGGACATCGGCGCCGGGGACGCGGTAACGCTCCTCGCCACGGTGCTGGCCGTCGAGGCGGTGCGATACGAGCATGCTGGAGCCCAATTCAACCCTCGCGCACTGCTAGACCTGCCACGGCAGCTGCTGCCAACCTGCTCAACCCGCTCAACTGGTTGGGAGGATAGGTGGACTGATGACGCCCAATCGTGGCACCCGTTGCGGGTCCTGCCAACTCTGCTCCCGTCTCCTCGATAGGCGCCGGATCCATGGGAGTGGTCGCTGGGTCAAGGGTCTGCGCGAAGCGACGGCCCGCAGGGACGCCCTTGACGCGGCGACCGCGAGCTGGACACTCGGGCGGCGAGGAAGACGTTCCGATGCGGTACCGACTGAGTGCCGGGTGAGCGGGCTGGTGTGCGGGAGCTGAGGCGTGGGGCGCCGCGCAGCGGCGCCGCTTGATCTGTAGTACGGGCGAATTCGGCAATCCGGCGAGTCTGGGCGAGTGCAGGCCACAGGGGACCGCAGGCGTGGAGGTAGGCTTCGAGGCTGCTTGGCTTGGTCAGTCGATTGCGTATCGCTCTTGTGCCTCGGCAGCGGAGAGTCGCTTGGTCTTGTCGAGGCCCTAGAGCGCGTCCTCGTAGTAGGCGCCACATGGGGGGCAGTGCAGCAGGATCATTCGTCCGGCGTCATCACTGGCGATCTGAGGTACGTGACCGTAGAGCCGGTTTTGTCCGTCCGCGCAGAAGTCACAGCCGAAGTCGATGCCGCGACCGTGGCGCCGCCAGGCAGACATTAGCTGGTGCTGCGGGGTGTGAGGAGGTACACGCCGTCGTGGGCGCGGATGGCTGGCGGCAGTTCCTGGCGCATGGCATCCAGGACGCGAACCATGTAAGCCTCGTCGGTTAGTTCGGCAATCTCGGTCAGGGTAGCCCAGCGGAAGGCGGTGACCTCGTCACTGACGGTCTGGGAGCCACCGGTGGCCTTGCAGCGGAAGACCAGGGCGATGATGCCGCGAGGCATGTTCTTGTAGACGCCGGTCAGGGCGATCGGCTCGATGTCGAGGCCGGTCTCCTCAAGGACCTCGCGGCAGAGGCCGTCTTCGATGGTCTCGCCGAGTTCGAGGACACCACCGGGTGGTTCCCAGTGGTGGTTGTCGCGGCGCTGGATGAGCAGCGCCCTTCCGTGGTCGTCGGTGATGACGGCGGCGACGCTGACGGAGTGCTGAGCTGCCATAATGGTCACCTCCTAGCCGTCTGCGCTACCCTAACAGGTATAGACATGTGCACGAGTTGAGGAGTGCCGGAGTGAGCACCGGAAACGTGCTCTCGGCGACTGTCGACCCGTCAAGTGATCGTGCCGTCTACAAGCAGATAGCCGACCACCTGCGAACGGCGATAGCCCGGGAGCGGCTGCGCGAGGGCGACCAGCTGCCCTCGGAGACCCAGCTGATGGCACACTACGGGGTCGCGCGGATGACCGCCCGCAACGCCCTGCGAATCCTGCAGGACGAGGGCCTGATCACCGCCGAGCACGGCCGCGGCGTGTATGTCCGCGCTCGGCCGCCCGTGCGGCGCCTGGCCTCGGACCGGTTCGCCCAGCGGCACCGTAAGGAAGGCAAGGCCGCGTTCCTCGCCGAAGCCGACCAGGTAGAGGCCACGCCAGCCGTGGACATGATCAAGGTTACGACCGCGCTGCCTCCCGCCGACGTCGCCTCCCGCCTGGAGCTGCACGCCAGGGCTAAGACGGTAGTGCGGTCCCGGCGTTACCTGCTGGACGGTCGGCCAGTTGAGACAGCCGTCTCCTACATCCCGGCTGACCTCGCAAAAGGCACGCTTATCACGGAGCCCAATCCCGGGCCGGGCGGGATTTATGCCCGGCTGGAAGAGTCCGGCCACGTCCTGGAGCGGTTCACTGAGGAAGTTTCGGCCAGGATGCCCACTCCTGATGAGGCACGGGTCCTCTCGCTGCCGCCGGGCGTGCCGGTGTTCCGGCTGATCCGGACCGCGTTCGACCGGGACGGCCGGGCGGTGGAGGTGTGCGACACGGTCATGGCCAGCGACGCCTACCTGCTGGCCTACGACCTGCCCGCGCATTAGGTCTTGACGAGTCATAGCGAGTCCTCTATACAAGTAAGAGAACTGCTCTAGACGAGCACACGTCTAGGTAAGATGGCCAGGTTGGCTGGCAGAGGAGGAGCGATGGCTCTACGGAACGGCTCACGGTTCGGCGTGAGCATGCAGCAGGTCTTCCCGCACGGCTGCCACCTGCTGCCGGACTCGATCACCGAGGCGATGGACTACGACGAGAAGACGAAGACCCGCCGCCCCGCGGTCGACAAGCTGACCGGGAAGCGGGTGTGGCAGTGCCGGGTGCAGGACATGGACCCCGACCTGGCGGGCCGGTCCCGCGAGACCGTGGTCAAGATCCTGGCCGACCAGCAACCCGCACCGCCCACCAAGGCACTATTCGAGGCCGTGGAGTTCGACGGCCTGATGGTCACCCCCTACGTCACCGACCGGGGCAGGCCCGCCTACTCGCTCCGCGCGACCGGCATCAAGGCCGAGCGCACCCATGCCGGGAAGGACGCGGCCTGATGCCCGCCAAGCGCGTCACTATGGTCACGGTCCCGGTCGACGGCAGGTCCGTGGTCGCGTTCGAGTCGCATCCGGCCCGGTCTCCGCTGCTGACAATCCTGGCTGTCCGGCCTGCGCTGGCCGTCACCCTGACTCTGCCCGAGCACCTCGACGCGGGGCACGTCCGGTTCGCCCGTGACCTCGCCTCTATGGCCACGCGGTATGCGACAGAGGTGGAGCGATCCTGGCGCGGCCTGCCATCCCTCAGCCGGACGGATGCGGCAGCGGACACATGATCAGGTGGGGCGGCCCTTCAGCTGGCACTGGCGGGCCGCCCCTTTGTTCTCCCCTCGCACCAAGCAAGGAAGAGGTGACCAGGATGCGTCCTGTCGTCTCCGGGCAGCAACTCGCCCAGCTCCACAACACTGACCCCTTGGCCCCGCCGATCTGGCGGGCACCTGTCTACCGCACCCCCGGATGGATCATCGCCGCCGTCCAGATCGCCCGCACCCTGTGGGCAATCCTCCGGTTCCTGGCCCGCCATCCCGTCGCCGATACCGCCGCGCTGCTGCTGTACGCCGCGTGGCACTGGACGAGCTGGCCAGGCGTCATCGCCCTGGTCCTCATCGCCACCAGCGTCTTGCTGACGTGGCGGCTGCGCTGGCCCGCGTCGTTCACTCGGCGGGTGCACCGCCCGGTGCTGTCCAGGTGGCGGCGCTGGCACTACGCCAGGCACTGGAATGCCGTCATGTCCATCGCCCGCCTGGCCGAGGCTCATCGCGGCCGCATTCTGGTCCCCGTGTTGGGCCGGGTGACCTCATCGGGGTGTATCGACCTGGTATGTGTCCGGCTGGTCTCGGGCCAGTGCCCGGCTGACTACGCCGGACGGGCGGAGAACCTGGCGCACGGATTCGGGGTGTTCTTGTGCCGGGTCCGCTCGGCCCGGCCCGGCTGGATCAGCCTCGAACTCGTCAGACGCGACGCCCTCGCCGGCATCATCCCGGCCTTCTCGATCCCGGCGGCTCCGGATCTGCTGGCGCTGCCGGTCGGCCGCCGCGAGGATGGCACGCTGTGGTCGGTCCGGCTGCACGGCAGCCACGTCCTGATCGCCGGCTCCACCGGTGCGGGGAAGGGCTCGATCCTGTGGTGCCTGGTCCGCGCGCTCATGGCGCCGATGCAGTCCGGGCTCGTCCGGATCCTGGCCGCAGATCCGAAGCTGATGGAACTGGCCTACGGCCGCGCCATCTTCGACACCTACGGCCGCTATGAGTCCGATCCCGCAGCAATCACTGCCATGCTCGAACAAGCCGTGACGGATATGCAGGCACGTGCTGCTGTGCTCGCGGGGAAGCAACGCAATCACACGCCCACGACCGAGTTCCCGTTCGTGGTGGTCATGGTTGATGAGGTCGCGTTCCTGACCGCCTACCACCCCGACAACGCGCTCCGCGAACGAGTCAAAGCCGCGCTCGCCACCCTCACCACCCAAGGCCGCGCGGTCAGCTATTGCGTCGTCGCAGCGCTGCAGGATCCCCGGAAAGAGGTCATGTCGATCCGGAACCGCAGAACGCCCCGTACTGACGGTGCAGCAGGTCTTCGACCTGGCTGAACTTATCGGCCGTCGCCCGATCGGTAATATTCGGCGCCTACCTGATGGGAGCTACCGGCTAAGAGTCAGGCGTCACGGCGAAATGACCACGGTCCCAGGGGCATACGGGACGCGTAAGGCGGCCGATGAAGCGTTGTGGGCTATGGCCGCTGACGGCCAGGCCGACTCCGAGACAGATCGCCGGTACCGCGCTCTGGTACTGCTGGCGGCGTTCGCGAGCCTGCGGTGGGGTGAGGCGACGGCACTGCGCCGCTCTGATTTGGATCTAACAACCGGCAGCGTCCGCGTGCGAGCTGCTTACACCGAACGGTCAACGGGTGAAATGGTGCTGGGGCATCCGAAGTCACAAGCTGGCCGCCGCGTCGTCGGCGTACCGGCGATCATCGTGCCAGTACTGACAGAGCACCTCGCGACCTACGTCGGCCCCGCACCGGAAGCGCTCGTTTTCCCTGGACCGCTGGGCGGCCCGCTCCGGCGTGGGAATTTCAACCGCCAGTCTGGCTGGCCGCATGCCGTGGCAGCGATCGGCACCAGCGGCCGACACTTCCATGACCTCCGTCACACCGGAAACCACTGGGCCGCGACAAGCGGCGCCAGGCTGCGCGACCTGATGGCCAGGATGGGCCACGACAGCGAACGGGCTGCCATCATCTACCAGCACGAGGTCCGAGGCGCCGATGCCGCGATCACGAGCGCGATCGACGCGCACGCCAAGGCCGAGCGGCGCTCAGGCCTCACCGACTCTGGCAGCTAATGGCACGCTAATGGCATACCAGGCCGACTGTGGACAGCGAAGTGACTTGCGCTCAGGGCTAGCAAGCCGTGACCTGTGATTTCGAGTTGGAGCGGGTGACGGGAATCGAACCCGCACTGTCAGCTTGGGAAGCTGATGTTCTGCCATTGAACTACACCCGCGCGAGCCGCCCAGTCCGACCAGCTGCACAATCCACGCATACCGCATCGGTCGGACGACTGCCGCGACGACATCGTACCGGAACCGGTAGGTTGCCTGCGTGCTGCTCTCCGACAGGGACATCCGGGCCCAGATCGCATCGGGCCGCGTCAAGGTCGAACCCTTCGCGCCCGAGCTTGTCCAGCCATCCAGCGTCGACGTGCGCCTGGACCGGTACTTCCGGGTCTTCGAGAACCACAGGTACCCGCACATCGACCCGGCCATCGAGCAGCCTGACCTGACCCGCCTGGTCGAGGCGGAGGGCAAGGACCCGTTCGTCTTGCATCCGAACGAGTTCGTGCTCGCTTCAACCTATGAGGTCGTCTCGCTGCCTGACGACATTGCCGGTCGGCTAGAAGGGAAATCGAGTCTTGGAAGGCTCGGCCTGCTCACCCACTCGACCGCCGGCTGGATCGATCCCGGCTTCTCCGGCCACGTGACCCTTGAGCTGTCGAACGTGGCTACCTTGCCGATCAAGCTCTGGCCCGGCATGAAGATCGGCCAGCTCTGCCTGTTCAAGACCAGCTCACCCAGCGAGCATCCATACGGCTCGGCGATCCACGGTTCCCGGTACCAGGATCAGCGCGGTCCGACCCCGTCGCGTTCGTACCTCAACTTCTACCGCGCGGACGTGTAGACCGCGGCCCTTACCGCCAGGAGCTCGGTCATTCGGCGTCGGGTCGGTCCCCGGATCCATCGCTGTCTTCAGGGGCCGATCCGCGGATCCACAGGCGCGGAGTCCCAGCCCGCCTTCCTTGGAGCGCTGGGCCGGGGCGCCGGCGGCTGGTCAGAGCGGCCAGCAACTCGTCCCGCTCGGCGATGGCAGTCAGCAGTGCGTCCCGTTCGGCCTGAAGAGCCCTGACCTGATCTTCAAGCTCCAGCACCCGCCGGATGGCCGCGAGCGTCATACCCTCGTCCGCAAGCTGGGCGACGTACCGCACGATCGTGATCTCGGTGCGGGAGTAGCGCCGCTGACCGCCCGATGAGCGGGTCGGCCGGACCACGCCGAAATCGTCCAGCCGACGCAAAAACGCCTGCTGGACCTCGAGCATCTGGGCCCAACCGTGAACAGCGGCAGGTTGCATAGACACGACCGCCCGCAAGGCAGGCATCGCCCCGGGGAACTCGGCGCCGAGGGTCATCAGGTGGCCGGAGGCCGCTTTGATACCGACGGCCCCGCAAGCAAGGCATCGCGCGGCCGCTGCTCAATGCTGAGCCAGCCTCAGTGGAACCGGTTCGGCTTGTCGTTGCGGACCCAGCTGCCGCCCGGGCTCTTGTGGTAGCTGTACCGGGGCATGGCTTCCAGGTGCGGCCAGCTTCGAACTGTCCGCGTATGCACAACCAGTTTGCCGTCCATGCCGTAGGCGCGGCTGAGTTCCACTTCCTTGTGCCAGGACGGCAGCCCGAGGATCACGCTCCGCCGGCGTCCCCACAGGTAAAGCAGGTTCGGATCGCCGAGTGGCGCATTCAAGTCGAGAGTGAATCCCCAGCCTTGCGGGGCGCCCGCTTTGTGCCACTCACAGTCCGGCTCACAGTCCGGCTCACATCGAGGACGGGCGGCCTGTCGGCCGATGTAGAGGCACATGCTGATACCAAAGGGGAACCGCGTGTTCCAGTCAGCGTCGAGCCAATGCCAGCGGCCGAAAGAGTGCACACTCGGCGCGCTGTAAAACCTGCCTCGTTTATCCATAGTTGTGTGGGTCAACGGGCGGCAGCCCGATCAGGTTCCAGGACGCGTTCGACCGACGAGGTTGCGCGGCGTCGGCAGCCGGCGCGAGCGGCGCTGGCCTTGGAGTGAGGCTGTTAGACGCGTTCGATGATGGTGGCGTTTGCCTGGCCGCCGCCCTCGCACATGGTCTGCAGGCCATACCGGCCGCCCGTGCGCTCGAGTTCGTGCACCAGCTTGGTCATCAAGATCGCGCCGGTCCCGCCGAGCGGGTGGCCGAGCGCGATCGCGCCGCCGTTCGGGTTGGTCTTGTCCAGGGATGCCCCGGTCTCGGCGGCCCAGACGATCGGGACTGGCGCGAACGCCTCGTTGACCTCGAAGACGTCGATGTCATCGACACTGAGCTTCGCCCTGGCCAGCGCCCTCTCCGTGGCCGGGATCGGCCCCGTCAGCATGAACACTGGATCGGAGCCGGTCACGGTCAGCGTGTGAATCCTGGCCCGCGGTGTCAGGCCGTGCCGTTCGATGGCGTCCGGCGAGGCGATCAGGAGGGCTGCCGAGCCGTCGGAGATCTGCGAGGCCACGGCTGCGGTGATCTCCCAGCCGTCGCGCAGCGGCTTGAGGTCGGCCATCTTCTCCAGCGACGTGTCCCGGCGCGGGCCCTCGTCGGTCGTGACCCCGTTGACGGGGGTGATCTCGCGCTCGAACCTGCCCTCGTCGATGGCCCTGATCGCGCGCAAGTGACTCTCGAGCGAGTACTCCTCGAGTTGCTGCCGCTTGATCCCCCACTTCTCGCACATCAACTGCGCGCCGCGGAACTGCGAGATCTCCTGCTTGCCGTACCGGTCACCCCAGCCGTCGCCGTACGGGAAGGCCAAGCCTTTCTCGAGCAGCGGGGCGACCGTGGAGCCCATCGGCACCTGGCTCATGCTCTCGATACCTGCCGCCACTACCAGGTCCTGTGTACCGGACATAACGCCCTGCGCGGCGAAGTGCACAGCCTGCTGCGACGAGCCGCACTGCCGGTCGATCGTCACCCCCGGCACCGACTCGGGCAGCCCGGCGGACAGCCAGGCCGTGCGCGCGATGTCGATCGCCTGCGGGCCAGCCTGCGAGACGCAGCCCATGACCACGTCTTCCACAGCCGCCGGGTCAACGCCGGTCCTGTTCATGAGCTCGATTAGCACGTGCGCGGCCAGGTCTGCCGGATGGACCGACGCCAGACCGCCGTTGCGCCGACCGACGGGCGTCCGCACAGCTCCGACGATGTATGCCTCCGCCACCGCAACCTCCACTGCCGCGAATGCGGGCTCAGATACCAACCATCGATTCGAGGTTACCGCGCGGTAAGCAAAACGTCATCGCCCCTTCGCGGCGTTATGCTCGAGATTGGAGGCTGACGGGCGGCAGGTCCCGACGGGATGGCTGCCGGGGTGAGGTGAGGTTACGGTGACCGACGGCCTGATCTTGCTCGGCTTCCTCGCCGTCGTCTTCGCCATCGTTGTGACCAAGGGCCGTCGGCGGCTGGGCATGGGTGTTTCCGGCCGGATATTCGCCGTAGCCGCATGCGGTTTCGCGATTGCGGTACTAATCCTCTGGGCGACCCAGCACAGGTAACATTCCGGGCGTCTGAGGTTGAATCGGCATTTCGAACCAGACCGCCTTGCCCGCGTCCGTCGGCCGCGAACCCCACCGCTCAGCGAGCTGGTCAACCAGGTAGAGCCCCCGGCCGCCTTCGTCGTTCTCGCCAGCCATCCTGATTCGGGGCAGCCGTAGATCGTTGTCGAACACTTCGACCCACACCGAGGTATCCCCCTTGCGGATCCGCAGTTCGAACTCTTGCCCAGGCAGCGTCCGGGAGCTGCCATCCGCTCCGGCGAAGTCGTCTGCGAACGACGAGTCGACGAAGGCGGCCCGCCCAGTCCTCGAGACCGCCGGGCGTCCTCGGCTTGCCCACAGCCTCGAACACGACCTCCTGCTGCGGCGCCCGCGCCGCGGAGGTGTGCAGGACCACGTTTGTGACGACCTCGGACACCAGCAGGCAGGCGAGCTCGGCTTGGTCGTCGGCCATCCCGCACTGGACAAACATGTCGAAGGCCAGCCGCCGCGCTTCTGACACCTTGATCGGCTCGGCAGGGAACCGCATATCCCAAGTCCGCAGGTTCTCCGTCGAGGTCCTGATCACCAGGATCGCCACGTCATCGTCGATCTGACCGGGGACGGCGTGCTCAGCCGCCTCGGCTATCTTCTCGACGCTTTCGCTGGCCACTGACTTGACGGCCTCGCTGAGCATGCCGAACACCTCGGTGTCGTCGTAGTGGCCTTGCCCGTCTGCCCGATGACGCCGGTCAACTAGCCCGTCGGTGTAGAAGATCAGCGTCGACCCGGCGGGCAGGTTATGGGCTTCCTCGCGGTAGGTCGGCAGGCCGGGGAACATGCCGCGCAGACCGATCAAGATGCCCTGATGCTGGATCGTCAGCGGGGTAACATCCTCGTCCGTCACGATCAGCGGCGGCATGTGACCTGCGTTGGCGATCGTCAGCTGGCGGGACCACGGATCATAGATCAGGTAGGTGCAGCTGGCCGTCAGCGGATCGGTGTCCTGTTCCTCCCGTTCATCAGTCATTTTCCGTAGCCAGTCATCCAGCCTGCCCAGGATGTCGGCCGGCGCCTTATCGTCCTGGGCGAACGCCCGAAGCGCTGAGCGCAGCTGGCCCATGATGGCTGCCGCCCTGGCACCGCGTCCTTCGACGTCGCCGATCACGATGCCGACCCGGCCCGCTGACAGCTGGATGATGTCGTACCAGTCGCCGCCGACCTGGGTCTGAATGCCCTGGCCATGAGTCTCGAGCGGCTTCGCCGGGACGTACCGGTAGGCCACCTCGAGCCCGTCAAGGACGGGCGGCTTAATCGGCAGCAGGCTGGTCTGGAAGGCCAGCGCTGTGGCCCGTTCCTCCTCGAACAGCAGGGCGTTGTCGACCGCGACAGATACCCGGCTCGCGATCGCGGCGACCAGGTCACGGTCGTCTGCGACATAGTGCTGGGCATCGCGCACGGTGAGGTCGGACAGCGCCAGCGTCAGCACGCCGAGGTCTTGCCCGCGCATGTGCAGCGGCGCGGCGATGACCGAAGTAATGCCGACTTCCCTGATGGCCTGGAGGCTTTCGGCGGTGGTTGCCTGGAAGTCCTCCTCGAGCAGGTCCTCGACCAGGATGGTCTCGCCCTGGGCGATCGCCTGGTCGCAGAAGTGACCGCGCTGATAGGTGACGTGCTCGCCGACCTTCGCCCAGCCAGTGCCCGCGGGCTCCCAGCCCCCCGCGTTCTTCTGGACCTTGCGGACGAGCACTTCCTTGGTCCGCAAGTCGATGAAGCAGTGGTCGGCGAACTGCGGAACGAGCGTGTCGGCGACACGGCTCAGCGTCTCGTCGAGCTCGAGTGAACCCCCCAGCCGCTCTCCGATCCGGTCGAGCAGGCCCGCCCGCCCGGTCGATCCCTGAGTGCCGACCTGGACGGCCTGCTTCGCCATGATCACGGATCCGGCGACCTCGCCGTCGCGGCCGCGCAGCGGGGCCGCGTTCATCCTGACGAAGAAGTTGGAACCATCCTTGCGCCTGATCGCGAGCGTACCCTCCCAGTCCCGCCCTCGGCAGGCCTGGTACTCAAGGTTCTCGACCTTGCTGATGTCCTCATCGTCAAAGCCAAGCCGACCGAACGGCACCTCGATCAGCTCGGCCGGATCAGCGAAGCCGAGCAACTCGGCTGCGAATCTATTCGCGTAACGCACCAGGCCGTCGTGGTCGACGGCGATCACCGCGGTCTCGACGTGGCTCAGAATCTCCTCGGTGGACAAGCTGAACGGGGTAGCTTCACCCGCCCGCACCGCATCGACTCGCGCCGCGGCTTCGCCGTCTGCCGTCATAATCCGTCTACCAGGCGGTCAGGACGCTGCGACAACGAACAGCTGTGCCGCGATGCCGCGCGGCAGCGCCACCCCGGCACCAAGATCCCCACCGTCCGTGCCTGCACTTGTCACCCGCACATCGTCGTGGCCGGCAACGAGGGTGACCTCGCGGCCGGGCTGTATCCCTATGGTCTTTAGTTTAAGCATTAGTGCGGCGTCACTTTGGAGTTGTTCGCTGATCCTCTGGACAATGACGTCCACTGGCGCCTTCCCCGCTATGGCTGTCATGGCAAGGTCAGCCTGCTGCGCAGCAGCTTGCGCGCCGTCGATGGCTACGTCAGGCACGTCAAGCTCGGCTAGCCCGGGAATGACATTTCCGTGTGGACAACGCACCGGGTAATTCAGCAGCTCAGCTAGTCGCCGTTCTACGCTGTCAGAAATGACATGTTCCCAGCGGCATGCCTCGATGTGCACTTCCTCCCAAGGCAGGCCGATCACGTCCACCAGCAGGCATTCGGCCAGCCGGTGCTTGCGCATCACCCGGGTTGCCAGTCGCAGGCCATCGTCGGTCAGCGACAGCCTTCTGTTGTCGATGACCGTCAGAAGCCCGTCGCGTTCCATCCTGGCCACGGTCTCGCTGACCGTGGGGCCGCTCTGCGACAGCCGCTCTGCGATCCTGGCACGCAGCGGAACGATCCCTTCCTCGGTCAGTTCGTAGACCGTGCGAAGGTACATCTCCGTCGTATCGATCAGGCCGTGCGCCGTCACCGCTGCCTCCCTCCGGCTTCGATGCTACGGCGCGTCACGCAGTCGGGGCGCCAGCCAACCTTAGGGTGCCAGGCGCTCGATAATCCAGTGCCCGCCGTCCCTGCGGTAGCGCAGCCGGTCGTGCATCCGGTTGGCCCTGCCGTGCCAGAACTCGATCGTCTGCGGCGTGACCAGGTATCCGCCCCAGAACTCCGGCAGCGGCACCTGCTCGC
>WNFD01003657.1_pt1 | contig 23355 bp, 15 predicted proteins | sample 5400491 | NCBI WGS metagenome assembly WNFD01 (sample SAMN13153343, study PRJNA577476) | soil metagenome | isolation source: 120 cm saprolite under Douglas fir tree site 2 hole 2 replicate 2 | place: USA:California | collected 2015-04-18
GGGACCGGGTTGGGTCGATCGTCGCGGATGAGTGACCCGGTCCGCGACCAAGACGCTGCCGGGCTGGGCGGCAGCCTGGTGCGCGCCAGCCTGGTGTTGGTACCAGGCTGGCGCGCACCGCGTTCCGCGCCCCGGCCCCCGCCCCGGCATGGGCTTCCGGGTGCGTGCCACAGGTGCGTGCCGCAGAGCAGCCAGTTGACCGCCCATCGGATCAGGAGATCGATCGATGACTGACACCGCCATGAGGTCGGCAATGGTTCCCGGCCCCGTCCCCGCGCATCCGCTCGACCCGGTGAGCGCGGAGGAGTTCCTGGCCGGACGCCGGATCCTGGCGGACGCTGGCCTGCTGACCGCGAACGTCAGGTTCGCCTACTACGGGCTGGAGGAGCCGCCGAAGGACGAGGTGCTCGGTCTCGCGGGCCGGGCTGGCGTACCGTCGGATCGGCCGGGTGGGGGGCCGCCGGATCGGCGGCTGCGGGCGTTCCTGATCGACGTGGTCAGCGGCGAGTCGAGCGACGTGGTCGTCTCGCTGACTGACGGCAAGGTGACCTCGCGGCGGGCGCTGGACCCTCTGGTGGATGGTCAGGTGCCGATCCTGGACCAGGATTTCGCGTTGGCCGAGAAGGTGGTCCACGCCGACCCGGAGTGGCGCGCGGCCATGGCGCGGCGCGGGCTCACCGACGTCTCGAAGATCCGTGCCTGCCCGCTGACGGCCGGGTCCTACGGGGTGGCGGATGAGCAGCGCCGCCGGATGGTCCGGGTCCTCGCCTTCCTGCAGGAAGGCGAGCACGACCTGGCCTGGGCGCATCCGGTGGACGGCGTGGCAGCGTACGTCGACCTGATCGAGGGACGGGTCTTCAAGGTCATCGACGAACTCGTCCTGCCGGTCCCGCGGGAGTCGGGCGACTACGACGACCCGGCGGTCAGCGGGCCGCCGCGCACCACCCTGAAGCCGATCGAGATCACCCAGCCGGAGGGGCCGAGCTTCACCCTGGCCGGTAACGCGGTCGAGTGGCAGAACTGGTCGTTCCGCGTTGGCTTCGACGCCCGCGAGGGACTCTCGCTGCACCAGATCAGTTACGACGACGACGGCCGTCGGCGGCCAGTGATCTACCGCGCCTCCATCCCCGAGATGGTCGTCCCCTATGGCGATCCGGGCCCGACCAGGTACTGGCAAAACTACTTCGACAGCGGGGAGTACCTGGTCGGGAAGTGGGCCAACTCACTGGAACTGGGCTGCGACTGCCTGGGCGAGATCGCCTATCTCGACGCGACGGTCACCGACGACCAAGGCGAGCCGCGGGTGATCCGCAACGCGATCTGCATCCACGAGGAGGACTTCGGCATCCTCTGGAAGCACACCGACATCTTCAACGGCTCGGCCCAGTCCCGCCGCCAGCGCCGCCTGGTCGTGTCGTTCTTCACCACTGTCGGCAACTACGACTACGGCTTCTACTGGTACTTCTACCTGGATGGCACGATCGAGTGCGAGGTGAAGCTGACCGGGGTTCTGTTCACCTCGGCCTATCCGGGCCAGGATCACCCGTACGCGACGGAGGTCGCGCCGGGCCTGGGCGCACCCGCTCACCAGCACCTCTTCAGCGCCCGGCTGGACATGATGGTCGACGGCCCGGCGAATGCGGTCGAGGAGATCGACGTGCAGGGGTGCGCAGTCGGGCCGGAGAATACGTTCGGTAATGCGCTGGTCCAAACGGTGACGCGGCTGGGCCGGGAGTCGGAGGCTGGGCGGCGGGCCGCGCCCGAGCGGGACCGGATCTGGCGGATCATCAACCCCGAGGTGACCAACCGGTTCGGCCGTCCGGTCGGCTTCACGTTGTATCCGCAGGCCGCGCCGACGTTGCTGGCTGATCCGGGGTCGTCGCTGTATGCGCGGGCTATTTTTGCCACCAACCATTTGTGGGTGACCCGATACGATCCGGCGCACCGTTACCCGGCTGGCGACTTCGTCAACCAGCATCCCGGTGGAGCGGGTATTCCCGCGTTCATCGCGGGAGACCAGGACATTGACGGCGCGGACGTTGTCCTCTGGCACACGTTCGGGTCCACGCACTTCCCGAGGCCGGAGGACTGGCCCGTGATGCCGGTGAGCCGGTGCGGGTTCAGCCTCAAGCCCACCGGCTTCTTCGGCCGCAACCCCACCCTCGACGTCCCGCCGCCCCCCGGAGCGCACTGCGGCTCTGAGGGCGCCTAGCCGTGGCTTCCGTTGAGGTTCCGGGCGAGGTCCGTTCGATCGTACCTTTCGAAGACATTGGCGACCTGCGTGACAAGTAGCGTGCGAGATTCCGGGTGCAGTTCGCGCAAGAAGGTCTCGATGATCTTGGCAATCTGATCGCGCTGTTCTGTGTCTTTCGCGCGCCCCGTCAACGCGGCGACGGCTTTCTCGAACGGGTCATCAGACATTCTGCCGAGTTGTTCAAGCCTGGTCGGGTCATTGTTGAGCCACCACAGGCGCGCCATGCAGGAGCTAGTCAAAACGTGGTCGCGCAGGAACGTTAGTCGCTTGGCTGCTTCCTTCTGCTGTTCACAAGCGAGTGTCGTATCCCGGACCAACTGCTCATGCGCAGTAGCGAGTTCGATTGCGGGCGATTCAACGTGCAACTCTGCTCTAATTGACCTGGGATGGATGCCGAGATCAGTCATCCCCGTGAGCCGGTTCAGGGCAGTGGTTATGGCGCTACATGCTTCGGCCGCCCGCAAGACCGAGTATGAGCTGCTCACTCGGGCTGCTTCCTCTGCTAGCCGTTGGTGCACCCATGCGTAGGCTGCGGCATCTCGTCGCTCAGCTGCCCAGGACACGACGATAGTCGCTGCAAAGTAGGCGCCGTCGAGATTGCTCGGCAACCGTGCTTGATATGAGGCTGGCGCCGCGGGTACAGTTCTGCGATTCCGCCAGAAACTGACGATGGCAGCCCACCGCGAGTCACTCTGCGACGGTAGCATCAACGATCACCTCCGCTGTCAGGTCGCCCACCATCGCCAGGGAATCGCTGGTGATGAACGGACTGGGACCACATATCAGCCGCAGGAGTTCCTCGCAGATCTCGTCTCGCGGGATGACTGTTTGGCCCTCGGCGGTTTTGGCCCACTGAAAGACGATGCTCACCAGGATGCCGATATCAACCTCCGATCGGCGCGCGGCGACCAGCGTCGCGAAGACAATTTTCCGCACAGAAATACTCTGGACCGCGGCTTCGAGCCATCGCCACAGGACGGTCCGCGCCCGCTCTTTGACTTCTTCTTCCGCTCGCAGGATCTCGTGCCACCCTTCGGCGAGGATGTTGACCCGCATCTCGTTCGGGACTGGCTCCGTGAGCATCGTGAGCGCACCGTTTTCGCTGGCGCTCGTCATCAGCTGGAGGAACGCGAGCTGTGCCGCGCGGCGCTGGCCCCTGCGGATGTCCTTCGGGAGCCATGCGACGATCTCGCCGAGCATCTGTCCGCGCAGCCGCGGGATGAGGGCGAGCTGAACCAAGGCGCCGCCGACTGCGGTCTGGGCCGCATCGTCGCCGTGATCGGCGACGTGCCGCAGTCGGGTGAGAGCCATGCGCGGGAAGGCCTCGCCCAGCGCTCCGCCACATACCTTGACAACGGCTTGGTGCCGGTTCGGGTCGGTGGTGCGCGACCACTCATAGAGCTTGCGGCGTACCGCATGGCCGACGTCCTCGCTCATGCCCGCCAGCGTTAGCGCGCTGGCGCCGAGTTCGTTCGTGCGGGTATCGCTGATCCATTCCCCTGCGGCTGAAGTCACCAGGTCGGGATCGAGCTGCCTAATGGCGAGGCCGACGACGCTCTCTGCAAGACGAGCACCATCGCTGGGTGACAGCGCCTGCGGAAGCTGGGTCACCCATGCGCGCAGATCGGCGTGGATCTGCGGCCAGTGCCACCACACGTAATCCAGGGCTGATGGGCCGTAGGCGGGTCGGGGAAACTCCATGCGGTCGTTCACAAGATCGGCGTTGATCGCTCTTGTCTTGTCGGGTGCCGTAGGTCCGACGAGCCCATGGCCCGCTTCGAGTGGCAATTCGAGCAGGCTGTTCAAGCGGTCCGCCGCCCGGAACACGATTGCGGGGTGAGCTCCCTCGAGCAGCGCGGTCGCGATCAGGAGCGACCTGCGGCGGCCTTCGGGCACTGAGCCTGGTTCCTCGCCGCCTTCGAACCACTCTTCCAGGACCTTGGCCCAGTTGCCGTAGGCCTGGACAACATCGTCAAGCTGGCCTTGGACCGGGCGTGGCCCCTGTCTGACCACTTCGGCGGCGATGTTTGCCATGCGCACTGCGTCGCCTGGACGCGCGTTGCGCAGCCTATCGATGATCGGTTCCCGCTGACTCCATTGCCAGGCTTCGTCAGGTGCCGCTTGCTGCGACAGGTGCTTGCGGAAGATCGCAAGGCCGTCTGCCGGCAGCAACTCGACGTGGGGTATTCGCCCTGCGAGGCCAAGGCTTCGCCACACCGCTGGTGTTGCCCGGATGGCCACGCGACAGTTGCCACGTGCGGCGTCCAGTACTCGAAGAAGCGCATCACGCTGCTTCGGTGCGAGCTGGTTACGGAGATCGTCGGCGTTTACGAGATATCCATGGCCAGGCTCAGTGACCAGGGAGCCAATATCGTCATCCGGGTCGAGGGTGATCTCGTTGAGCCGGGCGTCGTCGCGAAGCAGGAGATTGATCGCCGTGATTCGGCGCCCGGTCCGTGGCTCGCCTACGAGCGCCACCACACCGTGGTCCTGCAGATGCCGCCCGGCTTCGCTCGCATTCGGTGGCACCGCGTACAGCATGCGCTGCCTTTGAACCTCGGCATGATCAAGCACGTGCGCGGCGAGGGCCTCTCGCAACTGGTGAATGATTGTCGCCTGGACGGTGGTCGCCGTGATGGAGGTACCGACGTCGCCGAGGATCATAGTGTGGGGGCCTGTGGGTGTGATCGGCTCGGTCACTGCGCCTCCCCCTCGGAGCGCGGCCGTGAAGCCTGGAATCCGCTGTGGAGAACCGGATTGAACTCACCTGATACGCGATGAGCGGTGATCGCCTGGCCGACGTTGCCATGGACGGTGGTGTGCGGTGCCGAATCGATGGCGTGGCGCGCGCTGGACGAGGGCTCAGCCGTCCTAGCCGCCAGTTCTTGGGCATCCCCACCACGTGAGGGGCGCGGCACGTACAACCAGGCTGGCTCGGCGAAGTCCTTGCCTGGCACCTCGGCCGTCACCGGGTCGAACCGATCTGGGTGAAGACCCGTGTAACCCGCGCGGATCACGTCCTCGTACACACGCTGCGAAACAATCGCGGCCATGTGCGTAACGTCGGGGTTTGCGCGCTTCAGCGCTTCTCTGATCGACATCGAGTCAAGCAGTCGGAAAGTGTCGTTGATCGGCTTGCCAACGCTGTGTGTTCCTTCATCATCAGGCACCGGTCCTACATGAAGGCTCACCCGCAACCGGAGTCGAAGATCGCGGTGTCGTGCCGCCAGCTGGCGGCTCTGGTCCTCCAGAATCAGCTCCAATTGGTCGAACAGCGGGTCGACCAAGAACGGCAGGTATTCCGGCGGAGCGCCGAAGACGTAGCCGTCGCCCGTTCCCTCTGGAAAACGACGCGTCTCCCATACTTCGCCGATGCCGCAAGTTCGTAGAGCCTGCTCAAGGATGGCCGGAATGGCCGCGCTTAGGCCCGGCTGGTCGGCGCTGCGATTGTCGGTGAAACGTACCGTGTCCACCGCGAGGATCCCGCGGTACGGCGGAAGACGGTGACTCTTGGCCGCACCGGAGCCCAGATGCTCGTTCATGCTGCTCCTCTCCTATCGCCCCGTAGCAGTTCGGTGTGCTCGAACACCACAGTCGCCATCACTTGGGGAGGGGACTGTCCAGAAATGGACATACGAAGCAGGATCCGAGGTCAATCCGCAGAGGGGCGTTCCGCTGAGGGAGGTTGCTCTGCGTCTCTGTCGGAGTTACTGATCCCGCGGAGGCCAGGGAGGTCGCGGATCTCAATCCGTCGACGGCCGGTCGAGATGAGGCCGCGCCTGCGCAGTTCAGCCAAGTCTGCGGCCAAAGCCGAACGCGAGAGGCCGACCGAGAGCGCCAGTTCGTACTGGGTCAGCCCCACCGTAGCTATCTGCTGCACATCATTGTCGTTGGTCCACGCCCAGGTATGGCGCAATAAGGCCCTCGCCACGCGCTGCAATGTGGGCGACACTACGAGCTCGGCGCAGAGGGCGTCGCCTTCCCGGTTGCGGGCGAGTATGTGCCTCAGCACGCGGTCGTGAAGGCCGGATTCGCTGATGACGCGGCGGAAGCGTTCAGCTGGAAGCATGTAAGCAAGACAACGGTCGATCGCAATCACTGAGGCGGATCGGCCGCCGCCGTCCATAACGGAGAGCGAGCAGCAATTCGCTTCCGTCCGGCTCCAACCGGATCACTTTGACTCGGCCCGCCGTAAGCGCCAGGACGTACGTCCCTGGGTCGCCTTGGCGCACCAGCAGTTGGCCTGCCTCGAAACTACGGGGCACACCGGCCCTTAGCAGCGCCGTCCAGGCCTCGTGGGGTAACTCGGCTCCCAGGCCTTGCAGTACCGACCCACTACCCATCTGAGCACCGCTCGATCTCCGTGGACACCCTCAGTGTCATCGTCGGCAGGCCGCAGCGCTAGGGCCCATGGGCAGGTATTACAGTTCCTGCTTTTGAGACAGCTGATCTTTTATTCCCGACAGGACAGGCTCCAGACCCTTACGTGAAGGAGGTTGCGCCGGGTCTGGGTGTACCCGCTCACCAGCACTCTTCAGCGCCCGGCTGGACATGATGGTCGACAGGCCTGCGAATGCGGTCGAGGAGATCGACGTGCAGGGGCGCGGAGTAGGCGGGAGAATACGTTCGGTAATGGGCTTGTCTAGACGGTCACGCGGGCTGGGCGATCCTCATTGGCGGATGCGGGCCAGGACGAGGGTGATGTCGTCCTCGCCATGATCGCGCAGCATCTGGGTAACCATCTCGCAGGCGCCCCCTAGCGTGTCACCGGGCCGGGCCAGGGCGGAGCTGAGAGCGTCCTGCAGCGCGGCCAGTCCGTCGTCGAGCGACCGGGTGCGGCTTTCCACCAGCCCATCGGTATACAGGGCGATGGTCGCACCCGGGGGCAGGCTGATCTGGGTGGCCTCAAAGGATTCAGCGCCGAGGCCAAGCGGAAGCCCAGGCGGCAGGTCAAGCACCCGTGTCGCGCCGCCGGGCAGCACGAGCACGGGCGGCAAGTGACCGGCCTGGGCGGCCACGCAGGAACTGCCTGCTGGGTCGATGACCGTGGCGATGCACGTCGCGAACGGCGCGGTGGCCATTCCGGCCGCCATCCGGTCCAGCCTGCGCAGGACTTGTCCCGGCTCCAGCTCAAGGTCGGCCAGCAAATGCGCCGCGGTCCGCAGTTGCACCATGACCGCCGCCGCTTCCGGGCCATGGCCCATCGCGTCACCCACGATCAGCGCCGCCTTCCCGCCGGGCAAGGGGACGATGTCATGCCAGTCGCCGCCCACGACGCTGGCACCGACCGGCAGGTAGCGGTGCGCGACCTCCATCCCGGCCGGCACGCGCGGCCGTCCGGGCAGCAGGGCGCGCTGCAGCGCGAGCGCGGTCCGCCGTTCACGGTGATAGAGCCGGGCGTTGTCGATGCACACCGCGGCCCGGGAGGCGAGCTCGCCAGCCAGCGTGACGTCACCCGGGTTGAACGCCGGGCTGGCTGGCGCCCGACCGAAGGTCGCGCACCCCACCACGACCCCGCGGGCGATGAGAGGCATGGCCAGGAACGAGGTGTAGCCCGCGGCGATCGCCCGGCCGCCGGGGCGGCGGCCGATCCTTTCGGCGGTCTCGCTGTCCAGCCGGTCGAACAGGACCGGCCCGCCGGTCGCCATCGCCCGGGAGTGGGGCGTGTCCTCCCCGAAGACGAGCACCTCACCGGGACGTAGCAAGCTGCCTGTGACGGCGGCGGTCTGGTCAGCCAGCCGGGCCGCCAGCCGGCGCGCAACCGCCCCGTGCCCGGCCCGGGGCGAGCTGAGCTCATCGGCTGCGAGCAGGCGTTCCGCCCCGTAGATGGCGGCCGCATCAGCGAACCCGGGAACGGCGGCATCGACGACCTCGGACGCGGTCTGGGTGAGGTCGAGCGAGCTGCCGATCCGGGCCGCTGCCTTGCTTAACCAGCTGGGGCTGGGTTGCGGCCAAGCACGCTGGGCGATCACCACGGCACCGCCACCTAACCCGGCCAGCGGCTCACAGCGCAAAGCGAATCGCCCCTCGCCCAGGCGGCCGCCCGCCACGGTTGCGGTCCAGACCCGCCCCGCCGCCACCTCAGCCAGCGCATGGCCGACCAGCTGACGCTGGCCCGGCCCGGTCATCAGCACGTCACACACGTCATGCCCGACCATTGCGCGGGCCGGATGCCCGAACAGCCAGGTGGCGGTCACTGACCATGAGGTCACCTGCCCCTGGGTGTCCAGGGTGAAGGTGGCCAGCTCGGCCAGGTCCGGTTCGCGGCGCCGTGGTAGCACGGGCTGGCCGTCCCCGGCTATGTGTGACTCCACCGGTATCTGCACCAACCTTGACGACGAGCACGCCGGGCTTGCAGCGGCCTATCAGCGGCCACAGCCGCAGGCCATTCGGGCCGCGGCGGCGCTGCACAGGCATGGCCCGTACCGGCGTGGTACGGGCCATGCCCGTACCCTGAGATATCGTGCAAACACGAAATGTATCGCATTATTGAGCGTCAAAATGGGCCAGTGCCAGGCATTGGGGAACTGTCATCCAGGCGCCGAGGCCATGCCGAGAGACCAAGCTAGAGGCCAGGCTAGAAGGCCAGCTAGAGGTGCCGTGTCCACGCATCAGGTGAGAAGGAGGCGCGATGGCTGACGAGCCGGGCTGGGTTCCGCCGGGCGTTGACACCAAACGGGCGAATGCCGCCCGGGTCTACGACTACCTGCTGGGCGGAAACCACAACTTCCTGGCCGACCAGGACCTGGGCCGGGCGCTCGCCGCGGTCGATCCCAATGTCCGGGCGATCGCCCGCGCCAACCGCGCGTTCCTCGGCCGGGCGGTGCGGTTCCTCGCCGCGGCCGGCATCGGCCAGTTCCTTGACATCGGCTCCGGCATACCGACCCAGGGGAACGTGCATGAGGTCGCCCAGCAGGCCGCCCCGGGCGCGCGGGTGGTTTATGCCGACCTAGACCCGGTCGCGATCGCGCACAGCAAGGCCATCCTGGCCGGCAACGAGAACACCGCGATCATCGACGCCGACCTGCGCGACCCGGGGAAGATCCTCGCCGACGACGCCACCCGGCGCCTGATCGACTTCGGCCAGCCGGCCGGCCTGCTGCTGGTCTCCGTCTTGCCTTTCATTTCCGATGCCGAGGATCCCTGGCGGATCGTGGCCACGCTGCGCGATGCGCTCGCACGCGGCAGCTACCTGGTGGTGTGCCATGGCACAGATGAAGGCCAGCCCACGGTGATGCAGGCCATAGACAAGGTGTACAAGAGCAGCGTCCCCGCGCGGGGGCGCGCCCGCTCGCGCGCGGAGATCATGCGTTTCTTCGAGGGTTTCGACCTCGTGGACCCCGGGCTGGTCTTCATCCCCCAGTGGCGGCCAGATTCACCAGCCGACGTGCCCAGCGACCCCAGCCAGTTCTGGGTCCTGGTCGGCGTCGGACGGAAGGTTTGACGCCGGGTTTACCCAGGCCCTTAAGGTTCAGAACGATTCTCACCCGCTGCCGGGCTCCCCTGAGCGCGGTCCTACCGCCAACTGCCCGAAACCGCAGTCGGCCCAGGACGCGGCCCCTCAGTCACTGCCCAGTGCTCGGCGGCGGTCACATGGCCTGCTCCGCGCTGGGCCAGTCCGCCATCCACCTGCCACTCAGGTGCTGACTTGGCGAGCCGACGTCAACTATTACGGTCAGCTAACTCTCAGGAAAGCCTGAGCAAGCGCCTAGAGCTCTTGAAGAGTTCCTCCAGGTTGGAACCCCAATATCGGTAACAGGCAACAGGGTGGCTACGTACGGAGGAGCGGATCCCAGATGAGCACGGTCAACGAGCAGCCGGTATTTAGCAGTCCGGGGCAGGATGGGCGCGACGGGCTGCGGGCCGGGCCGGCGGCCCCGGGCGGACCGAGCGGCCGCGACGAGCCGGCTGGGCCGGCCGCATACGGCGGGCCGGGCGGGTACGGCAGGCCAAGCGGGCCGGCTGGGCCAGGCGGGTATGGCGGGCCGGCCGGGCCGGGCGGGTACGGCGGGCCAGGCGGATCGGGCGGCCAGGAAGATGGCCTGGGCAGCCGGTTGCGGCGGCGCCGAGGCTTGCTGGCCGGCGCGTCAGTCGGAGCGGCGGCCGTGCTGGTGTTCGCGGGGCTGGGCGCGGCGAACGCGATGGGCGCCACCGTCCTGACCACGTCGCAGATCGCGGCGAAGGTGGACCCGGGCCTGGTCGATGTGGTGACCACGCTGGGATATCAGAATGGCACGGCGGCCGGCACCGGGATGGTGCTGACCTCCAGCGGCGAGGTGCTGACCAACAACCATGTGATCGACGGCGCGACCTCGATCAAGGTCACCGATGTGGGGAACGGGCGCACCTATACCGCCAAGGTCGTCGGCTACGACAAGACCCACGACATCGCGGTGCTGCAGCTTCAGGGTGCCTCCGGGCTTCAGACGGTCACCCTCAGCTCCTCTAGCCCCCAGACCGGCCAGAAGGTGGTGGCGCTGGGCAACGCGGGCGGCAAGGGCGGGACCCCGTCGGTGGCCACCGGGACGGTCAACAGCCTTGGCCAGACGATCACCGCCTCCGATCAGTCATCGGGCAACGCTGAGCAACTGACCGGGCTGATAGGCACCAACGCCGCCATCCAGCCGGGTGATTCTGGCGGGCCGCTGGTCAACACCTACGGGGAGGTCATCGGCATGGACACCGCCGCCTCCACCTCCCCAACGACGACCGGCTTCCAGCCGCAGTCCGGGCAGACGCAGACCCAGGCGTTCGCCATCCCGATCAGCGAAGCATCTTCGATCGCCAGCCAGATCGAGGCGGGCACGCCCTCGTCCACCGTGCATCTCGGCGCCACCGCGTTCCTCGGCGTGCAGACTTCCTCGGCCGGCATCGGCAGCGATGGCAGCGGCTTCGGCGGTAGCTCAACCAGCAGCGGCGCCATCATCGCCGGCGTCGTGTCCGGATCAGCCGCCGCGCAGGCAGGCCTGGTGGCGGGCGACCAGATCACCTCGGTCGCGGGCCAGACCGTCACGTCCTCCTCGGACATCCAGTCGGTGCTGGGGAGCCACCACCCGGGCGACAAGATCAGCATTAGCTGGACAGACCAGTCCGGCCAGTCGCAGACCGCCACCGTGGTCCTCGGCGCCGGCCCCGCGGCCTGACGCTCGGCCGGGTGACCCATGACGGAGGCCGCGGATCAGATCCGCGGCCTCCGCCATGTCATGCGCCGGTCAGAAGACCTCGAATTCCCAGAGTGAGTAGCCGTACACCGTCCCGCGTGCGGTTCCGTACATGCGCACATACCGGCCGGTGCCCGAGACAGGCAGCGCCTGGGTGCCGCCGGTCCCGGTCGTGGCGGAGTAGATCGTCGTCCAGGTCGAGCCGTCCGTGGACGTCTGAATCTGGAACGCCTTGCCGTACGCGGCCTCCCAGGCCAGCGTGACACCGCAGATCGTCTGGGACGAGCCCAGGTCCACCTGGATCCACTGCGGGTCGGAGAACGCGCTCGACCAGCGGGTACCGAGATTGCCGTCGAACGCCGCCGACGCCGGGAAGGTCGCGTTCTGCAGCGACGACGCGGACGCGGGCTTGTTCAGCGCGAGATTGGTGGTCCCGCAGCCACCGCCGCCGCCGGTGCCGAATACCTGGAACTCGTACAGCGAGTAGCCGTACATTGTCCCGCGCGCCGTGCCGTACATACGGATGTAGCGGCCGCTGCCGGTCACGCTGAGGGTCTGCGTGCCGCCGGTGCCAGTGGTCGTCGAGTAGATCGGCGTCCAGGTCGTGCCGTCATTGGACGTCTGGATCTGGAACGCCTTGCCGTACGCGGCCTCCCAGTTCAGCGTGACACCGCAGATCGTCTGGACGGACCCCAGGTCGACCTGGATCCACTGCGGGTCGGAGAAGCCGCTGGACCAGCGGGTGGTGAGGTTGCCGTCCACCGCATTCGAGGCGGGGAAGCTGGCGTTCTCCAGCGAGGACGCGGTAGCGGGATGGTTGAGGGCGAGGTTGGTGGTGCCGCAGGTTCCGCTGGCGGGGTTGACCGTCCAGGTGAAGGAGGCGGTCCCGGTTGCTCCCGTGGTGTCCTTGGCGGTCGCCGTGACGGTGGACGTGCCCGCCGTCGTGGGAGTGCCGGAGATCAGCCCGGTCGATGCGTTGATGGACAGCCCCGCGGGCAGGCCGGTGGCGCTGTAGGTGAACGTCTGGCCGGACTGCGAGTCGCTCGCGCTGACTTGCGCGCTGGCCGCGGTGCCGACCGTCGATGTCTGGTTGCCGGGGCCGGTGACCGTGACGGTGTTGCCGCCCCCTCCGGTAGGCAGGTTCCATAGCTGCTGGGCGGAGCCGGTACAGGTCTCGATGTCGAGCCGCGAGCCGGTGTTGCCGCCTGGGTCGGTGAGGCACAGGCCGGAGTTCGGATTGACCTCCTCACCGTTGGACTGGTGGGTCCAGCCCTGGGCGGCGGAGGCGTTGCAGGGATACCAGTCGACGGTGGTGCCGCTGGTCTTCCCAGCGCTCGTCACGTCCAGGCAGCCGCCCTGGGTCCGCAGGGTGCCGTCGGTGTAGGGCGACCACTGCTGGCCCGCGCTGCCGTTGCAGCCGGACACGCCGATCGGGTTGCTCGCCACGTTCAGCGAGTTCTGGTTGGCGAGGCACAGCCCGTTGATCCCCGTTACCAGCCCGGTCGCGGTGGCGGTCCCGGGAGGCGTGGAGTTGCCGCCCTGTTCGTACACGGCGACATACGCCGCGCTCATGGATGCACCTGACGTGGTGGCCGCCGTCGGGGTCGTGGTGCCAGATACACCGTCCGGGTAGTTGCCCCCCATGGCCAGGTCCCAGATGATGAAGAAACCGTGGTCGATGGCCTCCTGCCAGGCCGTCGTGCCGACCGAGGCCTCGGTGATGGTGCTCTCGACGACGCCGTCCATCAGGAACTGCAAGGTCTCCGCGCTCGTGTTGGTCCGGTCGATTATCACCGAGTAAGTGTGGTAGCCGGTCTGGCAACTGGAGCCCGCGCCGGGGCACGCGATCAGCCCGTGACCGGGGCTGTTCGCCGCGTCGTGGAGGGTCTGGGAGGCCTCGTTCAGGCCGTTGACGTCCTCCATCATGTCGATCTCACCGGAGGTGGGCCAGCCGCCGCCCGTCCGCATGGGGGATCCGAGGGCCCAGAACGCCGGCCAGTACCCGAGGCCGTTGGCCGGATTCGGCTGCTGAATCGACGCGGTCATCTCGAGCTTCCCGCCCGGCGGGGCCTGGAAGTCGTCTCGCGTGCTCTCGATCCGCGCGGACGTCCACGTCCCGCCGTTGTTGATCGCCTTGAGCACCAGGTGGCCGTTGCCGTCCAGATAGACGTTGCTGGTCGAGTTGGTGGTGTGCTCTTTCTCCCCGGTCCCGAAGCCGGTGCCGATGTCGTAGAACCAGTTCGCCGACGATGGCGCGGACCCGGCCGGGCCCGCGAAATTGTCGCCGAACACCGTCGTCCAGCCCGCCGGCGGCGGCGGCACGGTGTCGGCTCGCGCCGCGGGCGCGGTGAACAGCGTTGTAGTCATCACGCCGGTCAGGCTTCCGGCCAGCAACACCAACGTGGTCAGGACCGAGCGCGGCCTTAATGACCCCGGCTGGCGCCCAACGCGCCCGGAAGGGCGCACCACGGCATTCGTCCCGTGATTCATCTGCCAAACCTCCTGCCAAAACCAGGCCCCCGTTACGGGCGGCGCGGACTCATCACCGCACCTGTGCCATTGATCAGCGGGCCATGGCCCAGCTAAATACCAGCCTCCTCATGCTTAATGTAAGTCTTATTTAAAGCTGAAACGTAACCTGCGTGTAGCAGGCTGTCAAGCCTTCGGAGGCTGGGGAGCCTGGGGAGCCGCCGCTCAGAGGTGGATGCGGGCGAGGACGAGAGTGATGTCATCCTCGCCGCGCTGGCGCAGCGCCTGGGTGACCATCTCGCAGCTGCGGTCCAGCGTAACGCCGGGCCGCGCCAGGGCCGAGCTGAGCGCGTCACGCAAAGCTGCCAGGCCGTCGTCGAGCGGCCTGGTGCGGCTTTCCACCAGCCCGTCGGTGTAGAGGGCGAGGGTGGCTCCCGGTGGCAGGTCGATCTGGATGGCCTCGAAGGACCCGGTGCCAAGGCCGAGGGGAAGCCCGGCTGGCAGGTCGATCACCCGGGTGGCACCGTCGGCCAGGATCAGTACGGGTGGCGGGTGACCGGCCTTGGCGATCACGCACGAGCTGCCTGATGGGTCGATCACTGCGGCGACGCAGGTGGCGAACGGCGCGGCGGGCATTCCGGCGGCCATCCGGTCGAGCTTGCGCAGCATCTCTCCGGGCGGCAACTCCAGGTCGGCCATGGTGTGCGCCGCGGTGCGCATCTGCACCATGACAGCCGCCGCCTCCGGGCCATGACCCATCGCGTCGCCGACGATCAGCGCCGCCTTACCGCCGGACAACGCGACGATGTCATGCCAGTCCCCGCCGATGACGTTGGCACCGACCGGCAGGTACCGTTGCACGACCTCCATGCCTGCCGGGACGCGTGGCTCACTGGGAAGCAGGCCCTGCTGCAGCGCAGAGGCGATCCGCCGCTCCCGGTCGTACAGCAGGGCATTGTCGATGCTCACCGCGGCCCGGGACGCAAGCTCGCCCGCCGCCGCGATGTCGTCAGGCCCGAAGGCCGGGCTGCCGGCCCCGCGCCCGAAGGTCATACAGCCCAGCACCACTCCACGGGCCACGAGGGGAACGGCCAGGAACGAGGCGTAGCCGGAGGTGAGCTTACGGCCGCCTGGACGGCGGGCGATCCGTTCGGCGGTCTCGTCGTCGAGGTGGTCGAACTGGACCGGGTTGGTGGTCTCCATCGCGCGGAAGGAGGGTGAATCCCCGCCGAAGACGACCACTTCACCGGGGCGCAGCACGCTGTCGGTGACGGCTACGGCCTGGCCGGCCAGCCGGGCGGCCAGCCGCCGCACCACCGCGCCGTGCCCGGCCTGGTGCGCGGCGAACTCATCGGCGGCGAGCAGCCGTTCCGAGACGAAAATGGCGGCCGCGTCGGAGAACGCGGGAACGGCGACGTCAGCGACCTCGCGTGCCGTCCGGGCCAGGTCAAGCGTCGTGCCGATCCGTTCGGCCGCCTCGCCCAGCCAGCTCGGGCCAATGGGCGTGGAGGCGGACTGGGCGATCACCAGCGCTCCGGTACCCGGCCCGGCCAGCGGCTCACAGCGGATAGCGACCGGGCCGCCGCCGCCCGCGAACGCCATGGCCAGGGTCGCGGTCCAGGTCCGCCCGGCCCCGACCTCGGCCAGCGCCTCACGTACCAGCTCGCGCTGGCCAGGCCCGGTCATCAGCACGTCACACACGTCATGCCCGACAATGGCGTGCGCCGCATGCCCGAACAGCCGCGTGGCGCTCGCCGACCACGAGGCCACCCACCCCTGCGAGTCCAGGGTGAACGTGGCCAGGCCAGTCAGGTCCGGCCCGCGCCGCCGTGGCAGCCCGTGCGTGCCGTCCCCGGCTATCTGTGACTCCACCGGTACCTGCACCAACCTTGACAACCAGTCCACCGGGGCTGGCAGCGGCCTGTCCGATAATGGCCGCAGGCCGTTCGACCTACAAGGACTAGGTACGGAGAGCTGTGGCCGACACCCTGAGATATCGTGCAAACACGAAATGTATCGCATTATGAGCGCCGAAATGGGCCTGACGCCGGACTCTCAGGAACCACTACTTGGGCGCCGGCCAGCGACAGGCGCGGTGTCCACGCATCGGGAGACAAGGAGGCGTGATGGCTGGCGAGCCGGGCTGGGTGCCGCCGGGGGTTGACACCAAGCGGGCGAACGTCGCCCGGGTCTACGATTACTGGCTGGGTGGCAGCCACAACTTCCTGGCCGACCAGGACCTGGGCCGGGCGATCGCCGCGGTCGAGCCCAACATCCGGGCATTCGCGCGCGCCGGCCGGGAGTTCCTCGGCCGGGCGGTGCGGTTCCTCGCCGACGCCGGCATCGGCCAGTTCCTCGACATCGGCTCCGGCATACCGACCGAGGGGAACGTGCACGAGGTGGCCCAGCAGGCCGCCCCGGGCGCCCGGGTAGCCTACGTCGACCTCGATCCCGTCGCTATCGCGCACAGCAAGGCCATCCTGGCCGGCCACGAGAACGCCGCGATCATCGACGGTGACCTGCGCGAACCGGAGAAGATCCTCGCCCACGACACCACCCAGCGCCTGATCGACTTCGGCCAGCCGGCCGGCCTGCTGCTCGCCTCCGTCCTGCAATTCATCTCGAATGCTGAGGACCCCTGGCGCATCGTGGCCACGCTGCGCGATGCGCTCGCGCCCGGCAGCTACCTCGTGCTGTGTCATGTCACCGATCACGGCAAGCCCGCAGTGATGCAGGCTGCCGAGAAGGTGTACAACCGCAGTGTCGCCACGCAAATACACGTGCGCTCGCGCGCGGAGATCATGCGTTTCTTCGACGGCTTCGACCTCGTGGACCCCGGGCTGGTGTCCATCCCGCTGTGGCGGCCGGACCCGCCCGCCGACGTGCCCAGCGACCCCGGCCAGTTCTGGGGCGGCCTGGTCGGCGTGGCCCGAAAGAACTGACGCGCCACCGGAGGTGGCAGGCGGCTGTCCTGGCACAACCAGGACGTATTCAAGGGCGAACCCCTCCTACCTAAACGATCACGGCCGCTGGCCCGCTCGACATTCAGGATGCCCTGAACAACTAGGGCTTCGCGCTGTCTGGGCCGAAGGCAAAGTGCAGGCCCACGCGTGCCGGGCGCGAACCGATCACGCTGGTGTGGCGCGCTGCTCGGCGATCGAGTTGCCGCCGTCCACGACCAGGTATTGCCCGGTGATGTAGGACGCGCCCGGGCTGGCCAGCCAGGCAACGGCGGCAGCGACCTCGTCGGGTGAGCCGCTCCGGCCGGCCGGGGTGGCCCGTCCTTCGCCACGCTCTTCCGGGGTCTGGGACCCGGTCGCTATCCAGCCTGGGGCGACGGCGTTGACTGTGATTCCGTGCCCCGCGGCGTCGACCGCGGCCGCGCGGGTGAGGCCGACCATGCCCGCCTTGGCGGTGGCGTAACCGACGTCCGCGCGCATCGCCATTACCGGGCCGGTCACGCTGGCCACCATGATGATCCGTCCCCAGCCGCGGTTGGTCATGGCCGGCAGCGCTGCCTTGGTGACCAGGAAGGCGGTCGTCAGGTTGCGGTCGAGCGCAGCTTGCCAGGTCGCCAGACCCATGGACTCCACCGTGCCGGACTCGAACATGGGGTCAGCGGCGGAGATCATGCCGGCGTTGTTGACCACGATGTCCAGCCGCCCCCATTGATCCAGCGCAGCCGACACAAGCCCGGACGCGGTGCGGGGATCGGTGAGATCGCCGGCGATCCCCGCCGCGTCGAAGCCAGCGCTGCGCAGTTCGCTGACCCTGTCCTGAATCCGGGCTGTGGTGGCGGCGATCATCACGGCGGCACCGAGTTCGGCGAGCAGGCTCGCGGTGGCGAAACCGATGCCGTCGGGGCTGCCCGCCCCGGTGACCACCGCCACCCGGCTGGACAGGTTAAACGCCGCTGGAATGGGCATCGTCCGATCCTATATAGGGCTGGATGCCAGATCCCCTGGCCCGCGGAAGGGCGGCAGCGCGGCCGGACCGTGGCCGCCGGTGGGGCGCAAGATAGCCTTCGGGCCTATGGTGAAGCGCCCTGACCCCCTGGAGAGCACGCCGCCTGCCTTCGGCGAGGAGGCAGCCAGGCAAATCCTGCGGGAAGGCTTCGGCGTGGAATCGTCATCCCTGAATCCCCTCGCGGGCGAACGGGACCAGAACTTCCGGGTGGACACGGCCGACGGGCAGCGCTTGCTGTTCAAGATCTCTAATCCGGCGGATGGCCGGTCCATCCTGGAGATGCAGGCTGCCGCTCTCCGCCACATCGAGCGGGTGGATCCGGGCCTGCCGGTGATGCGTGCCCTGCCGACCGGGGCAGGGGAATCCTGGGTCGAGGTGCCGGGACCCGACTGCCGGACTTACCTAGCGCGGCTTTTTACGTTCCTGCCCGGACAGGTGACCGCGAACACAGCGCTCACCACCGAGGCGATCTGGTCCCATGGACAGCTCACGGCCCGGCTGGGGCGGGCGCTGCGTGGCTTTTTCCACCCCGCAGCCGACTACGAGATCCTGTGGGACATCACCCACTTGCCCAAGCTCCGCCCGCTGCTCACTCATGTCTCCGACGGCCCGCGCAGGGCTCAGGTGGAATGGGTTCTGGACCGGTTCGAGGCCCGGGTCGCGCCGGCGCTGCCCGGGCTGCGAGCACAGGTGATCCACGGCGACATGAGCCTGGACAACGTGCTGTTCGACGACGATCTTCGGGTCAGCGGGATCGTGGACTTCGGGGACATGACCCATGCGCCGCTGGTCTGCGATCTCGCCGTCGCCATCGCCGATGTGCTGCACGGCCGTGATGACGCCCTCGACGCGGCCGACGCGATAATCGGAGGCTACGTCTCGGTGACGCCGCTCGAAGACGAGGAGGCGGGGCTGCTCGGGGACCTGGTGGCGGCCAGGCTTGCCACTGAGGTCACGGTCACCGCCTGGCGGCGGGGACTCTACCCGGACAACGCCGCCTACGCCGCGAGCGGCGAGCGGGGGGCCCGCGCCTTCCTCGACGCCATCGAGGCGGAGGGGATAGACACCGTCGCGCGGCGTTTCCGCGAAGCCTGCCGTCGGCTCCCCTACCAGAGGTCTGCCACCCGTGGTCTGCTGGAGCGCCGCCATCGGGCGCTGCCCCGATCGCCGCTGTTCTACGAGCACCCGGTGCACCTGGTCCGCGGCGAGGGTGTCTGGCTGTTCGACCCCGACGACCGGCGGTACCTCGACTGCTACAACAACGTGCCCGTGGTCGGCCACAGCCACCCCCGGGTCGTGCAGGCGGTGACAGAACAGCAGCGGCTGCTGGCGACCCACAGCCGCTATCTGCACGAAGCGATCGTCGAGCTCGCCGAACGGCTCCAAGCCACCCTGTCACCGGAGCTGGACGCCGTCATGGTCGTGAACTCCGGCAGCGAGGCCAACGACCTCGCCTGGCGGATCGCCCGCGCGGCCACCGGGCGGGCCGGCGCGGTCGTGACCGCTTACGCCTACCACGGGCTGACCGAGGCCACTCACGCGCTGTCCCCCGAGGAGTGGGCCAAGGGGGAGCAGCCTGCCCACGTCGCCACGATCCCCGCGCCCGACGGGTATCGCGGCCCGTACCGGCGGGATGAGGACGGATGGGCGCATCGCTACGCCGCCCACATCGATAACGCCGCCCGGGCGCTCGGTGGCCACGGTTTCGCCGCCCTATACCTGGACCCAGCCTTCACCGCCGACGGCATCTTGTCGCCCCCTCCCACCTACCTGCGGGAAGCAGCCCGGCGGGCGCGGGCGCTGGGAGGGCTCCTGGTTGCCGACGAAGTGCAAGCCGGTCACGGCCGGTCCGGGACGCACCTATGGAGCTTCCAGGCCGCAGGGATCGAGCCTGACATGGTGGTGATGGGCAAGCCGATGGGCAACGGCTTCCCGGTCGCTGCCCTGGTAGTCCGGTCCCAGCTGCTCGGGGCCGTTCCCGAGGAGATTGAGCTGTTCAGCACCTTCGGCGGTAACCCGGTAGCCTGCGCGGCCGCGCTCGCGGTTCTAGCCGTCATCGAGGATGAGGGCCTGGTGGCCAACGCCGCGCGAGTCGGCTCCCACCTTCGCCAGGGCCTGCTGACGCTCGCGGAACGCCACCCCCTGATCGGGGATGTCCGGGGCGAAGGCCTTCTGCTCGGCGTCGAACTGGTTGATGAGGCGCGTGGGCCCGCGGCTGGGAACGCCCGCCAAGTGACCGAGGCTATGCGCGAACGGGGGATACTGCTCAGCGCAACCGGCCCGGCCGGAAACGTGCTCAAGATCCGGCCGCCCCTGATATTCCAGCACGAACACGCCGACCTCCTCCTCCAAGCCCTCGACGAGGTACTTGCGTCTTCCTGACGCTGTGCCGAATGGGTGCGGACCGCCGCCGCCGAGGTGGCTGTGTTCTTTCGCGGCAGCCGGATGCGGGCATCAGCCCTGCGGCCAGGGCGTCAGTAAGCCAACTGCGGCACACTGGCCTGGTGGACGCTGACGTTGTGGTCATCGGGGCCGGTGCGCTGGGCCTGAGCACTGCCCTGCACTGTGCGCTGGCCGGGCGGTCGGTGGCGGTGGCGGAACGCCTCACGGCAGGTTCGCAGGCATCCGGGCGAGCGGCTGGGCTGTTCAAGTCTGTCCAGGCCGACGAGCCGCGCACCCGGCTCGCCCGGCGCAGCATCGAGAAGGTGATCAGTTTCGCGGGCTGGGCGGGTGTTCCGCTGGAGGTAGCCCGCTCGGGGAGTTTCCTGATCGCCCGGACCGCCCAGCACCGCGAGTTCCTGCGCCGGGAGCTGGCCCAGTCGCGGCGGTGGGGCACCGACGTCCGCGAGGCAAGCGCGGCGCAGGTCGCCAGCCAGCTGAGCTACTACCGGGCAGCCGGTGAGGAGTTCGCCCTGTGGTGCCCCGAGGATGTCTATATCCACGAGCCGGCCAGCCTGGTGCGGGCCTACCTGAATGCCTGCCAGCTGAATGGGACGGTGGTGCTCGAGAAAGAACCGGTCGTTGGAATACGCATAACGAATGGCTGCGTGGCTGGAGTGGAGACATCCGGCCGGTCGATCGCGGCGCCGGTCGTGGTGGACGCCGCGGGCGGCTGGGTGCAGCAGGTCGCCGCACTGGCCGGTGCCTCGGTGCCGGTCGCCCCGGTCCGCCACCAGTTGCTGATCACCGGGCCAATACCGGAGGTGGACCCGGCCGATCCGATCACCAGGGTGGTCGATGCGGCCGTGTATCTGCGCCCAGCAAATGGCGGCCTGATGTTTGGCGGGTTCGAGGCCGGCCCGCTGCCGGTCGACCCGCGCCACCAGCCAGCCTCGTTCACCACCGATGATGTGCCGCTTGACCTCGGCGTACTGCGGCAGCTGGCGGCCCAGGTAGCGGCGGAGATCCCCGTCGCCGGGACAGCCCCGGTCGCCGAGCACCGCGGCGGGCTGTTCACCATGAGCCCCGATGGCCGGTTCGTCGTCGGCCCTGTCCCTGACCTGCCTGGCCTGTGGGTGGCTGGCGGATGCAACGGATCGGGATTCTCCTCATCACCCGCGATCGGCGAGGCCCTGGCCGCCTGGATCACTAGCGGTACCGCACCAGCGGGCGTGGCGGCGCTGTCGCCGGGCCGGTTTGCGCCGCTGCCCGAGGATGCGCTGGTTACCCGCGGGCTCTGGCAGTACTCCCACTACTACGATCCAGTCGATACCCGTCTAACGGCCACCCCGGCAAGCGTCCCAGCCAGGATTGAGACCGCCGCCGAGTAACAGAGGGCCGCTGAGAGCCGCCGACAGAAGATCCTCGCCCACCAGCGGATCATGCCCGGGAGTAACCTCGAAGCGTGGCCGAACTGGCAGATTACCTTGAGCTGACCGTCGGCCAGGCGCAGGAGCAGTTCCGTACGATTCTGCGCCGCCGTCCCGTCACAAGCGGTAGGCAAGTCACGTTCCGCCGTCCCGTCACAAGCGGTAGGCAAGTCACGTTCTTGCCGGTCGAGACGCTGCTCTGTCTCGCCACCTCGTTTCTGGTAAATCACCGGCGGTTCGGCGGCGCCACCGCGCACCAAGCGCCGGAGCCCGTCCCGTCACTGGCGCGGTTGTTCTCCCGGCCTCCTTCCAGCGTCTTGGCGAAAATGGCCAACTTGGACGGTTCCCGTTCTCATGGGGCGAGATGGGATGTCTTGGCCGGCGCTATGCTCCGAGACGATCCGGTACGTTTCACCCACACATACCGGGTGCTGCTGCATGCCGCCCGCGTCGAGGGCATTGCCCCTGGCCGTTTGCCTGATTTCCTTGAACTCGAGCACGGTGGCGAGCTGACCCTGCTCGGTCAGGATGAGCTTGACGGCTCGGCGATGGAGGCGTACCTGCGAGAGCAGCTTACCCGCCATGCGTCTGGAAGTATCTGGTCAGAGCGCGAAACCGAACGCATTCTCGTGGCGGCGGCCCGGGTTGGGCAGCATGTTTTCGCCCTGTATGTGCTACGCAACTGCGGCAGCCGTTGCGTGTTCTGCGGTTTGAATCCCTCAACGTTCGGCGCCAAACGCATGCTCGTGGCGGGCCATATCAAGCCATGGAAAGACAGCACGCCGAGCGAGCGCCTGGATCCCCTCAATGGGCTGGCTGCGTGCCCGGCCCACGACGTGGCCTTCGATACCGGCCTGCTCTCTGTCAACGGAGGGCTGCGCATCCATGTCGCCCGCTCGTTGGCCGACGCCGTCCAGACTGACCCCCTGGCCAGGCAGTACTACGGCCGGCCGCCATTGCGTGAGGCGCTGTTTCTTCCGCCAGGAGCACACGCGCCGGCCCGCAGGTATCTCGACTGGCACCGGCAGAACATCTTCGTAGCGTCATGATCGTGCGGACACCTTCGGGCCCAGTGGGCCTGTCAGAGGTGCCCCCTACGCTGATGGGCAGCTGCTGGGGGACAAGGCGGCCGAACCGGCAATCGGCGCCATTGGCGCCGAAGCTCCGGATGAAAGGCAGGCGCGGGAGGCTGTGGCACGTTGGCGGAACGGCGAGCAGACCGTTCAATTCCTCATCAACCGTGGCCGCTTGGAGAGCTTCGAGGCCGCTGACCTCACCACCTCGGCAGAGGCCCTGATCGCACGGGCCCGGCTCCGAGTTGAGGCCACCGCCAAAGCGAGTTGAGGCCACCGCCAAAGCGGCTCTCAAGATGGGTGACATCGATGGCGCCTACGTCGCTGCCTACGATGCCTACCGGACGGCCGCTGAGTCGCTCCTAGCCCGTCAGGGTGCCACCGGAGCGGTTCGGCTAGCCACCGGGGAGAGAGAGCCTGAGCAGCGGTCGGCTGGTCACAGTGTCGTGAAACGATCCCGATCCTGAATCCAGCCATCCAGCGTCACGGATCGTAGCCTGGACCGGTCGTCCGAGGCGCTTCTCCGCCGCACTGAGCGCGTCATAGAGCTGATCGCGGTCTGGCTCGCCAAGGACGAGAACGTCGATGTCCCCGACGGGCCGCTGCCCCGTCTGCCCTTCATG
>WNFD01001541.1_pt1 | contig 23352 bp, 20 predicted proteins | sample 5400491 | NCBI WGS metagenome assembly WNFD01 (sample SAMN13153343, study PRJNA577476) | soil metagenome | isolation source: 120 cm saprolite under Douglas fir tree site 2 hole 2 replicate 2 | place: USA:California | collected 2015-04-18
GTGAGCCGCGACGCCAGCTCCGCGACGGTCGACGGGGCACCCCGCCAGAAGTCTCGCACCGCGTCTCTGAATCTGCCGTTCCATTCCGACCACAGGGCTGGAAAGTTTCCCACCTGGTAGCCACCCTCGCCGATGTCCCATGGCTCGGCGATGAGCTTGGCACGGCTCACGACGGGGTCCTGGTGAATGAGGTCGAAAAATGTCGAAAGCCTGTCGACCTCGTGAAACTCCCGGGCCAGCGTTGCCGCGAGGTCAAACCGGAAACCGTCGACATGCATCTCGGTGATCCAGTAGCGAAGCGAATCCATGATCAGCTGCAGCGTGTGCGGATGCTGCACATTGAGGCTATTGCCGGTGCCTGTGGTGTCGTAATAGAACTGCGTGTCGTCGGCGACGAGCCGGTAGTACGCTGCGTTGTCTATGCCGCGGAAACAGAGAGTCGGCCCGAGGTGGTTGCCCTCCGCGGTGTGGTTGTAGACGACGTCGAGGATGACTTCGATACCTGCATCGTGCAGCGTGCGGACCATGGCCTTGAACTCGTTGACCTGCTGTCCGATCTGGCCGCTGCTTGCGTATCCGTTATGCGGCGCAAAGAACCCGATCGTGTTGTATCCCCAGTAGTTGCGGAGCGACATGTCGAGCAATCGATGGTCCTGAACAAACTGGTGGATCGGCATGAGCTCGACAGCCGTGACGCCCAGCCTCTGCAGATGCTCAACCACGGTCGGATGCGCAAGACCGGCATACGTGCCGCGCAACTCCTCCTCCACATCTGGATGACATTGCGTCATTCCCTTCACGTGCGCTTCATAGATGATTGTTTCGTGCAGCGGGGTTTCAGGAGGACGGTCATTGCCCCACTCGAAATAGGGGTTGTGCACCACAGATCGGAAAACGTACGGAGCGCTGTCGGTGGTGTTGATGGAGCCCTCATTGCCGAGCTCATACGAGTAGCAGGCCGGGTTCCACTGGATCTCTCCCTCAATGGCGCGGGCGTACGGATCCAGCAGAAGCTTGCTTGGATTGCACCGCGCGCCTCGCTCGGGCGCATATGGACCTCTGACGCGGTACCCATAGCGCTGACCGGGCTCGATGTTGGGTAGGTACGCGTGCCAGGAGAAAGCGTCGACTTCCTCCAGGGGCACTCTACGTTCTTGTCCTTCGTCGTCGAAGAGACAGAGATCGACCGCTTCGGCGACCTCGCTGAAGAGCGCAAAGTTCGTCCCGGTCCCGTCGAAGTTGGCGCCTAGCGGATAGGCGCGGCCAGGCCAGACCTCGAGGTCATGCATGCTCAACGACCTCGACCTCGGTGCAGTCGGGCACGCACAGGTTCACGCGGACGACGACGCCGTCTCGCTCGAAAACGATTCGGTCCCCATCCACGCGCGCCTTGACTTCCTGAGCAACCGCCGGCATGCGGCGTCGCATGGCGATCAAGTCGCGGTGCCACCCGAGCATGCGTCGATGGTAAGGCTCGTCCAGCTCGTCCCATTTCAGCTTCGACTGCTCGAAGGTGCCTGGGTCTTGCGGGTCCGGCACCCTGTCTGGGCTCCAGCCGAAAGCGGCGAACTCGCGGCGCCGTCCTTCCGACACGGCCTTGCCCAGCACCGGGTCGGCGTGGGCGGTGAAGTAGAGGAAGGGCGTGCTCGCCGCCCATTCCTCTCCCTGGAACAACAGCGGCGTGAAGGGCGTCGTCAGGAGCAGCGCGGCCGCTGCTTTGACCCTGCCTTCGTCAACCAGCGCCGCGAGCCGGTCACCCGCGGCCCGGTTTCCCACCTGATCGTGGTTTTGAGCCGCGACCACGAAGGCGTTGGGAGGGACACCGGCCGGTTTGGCGCCGCGCACCTTCTGCCGGTGGCGTGACCACACGCCGTCGTAGACCCATCCCTGGCGCAGCGCCTTCGCGAGCATCCCCGGAGACGTGAAGTCCTCGTAATAGCCCGTGCGCTGGCCGGTCAACACGACGTGAAGCGCGTGATGCCAGTCGTCCGCCCACGCCGCGTCGAGTCCGTAGCCGCCCGCGTCGCGGGCGCGCACCAGGCGAGGGTCGTTGGCGTCAGTTTCGGCGAACAGCAGCGCCGACCTATGGAGCTCCGCCGACGCCGCATGCACTTCGGTGGCCAGCTGCTCGAGGATGTTCAGGGGCGAATCGTCGACGATCGCATGCACCGCGTCCAGGCGCAGGCCGTCGATGCGGTAATCGCGAATCCACATCAACGCGTTGTCCACGATGAAGCGGCGGACCTCGTCGCTGCCGTCTCCGTCGAAATTGAAAGGAGCCCCCCAGGCGGTCCGATGTCGATCGGTGAAGTAAGGGCCGAACTCGCCCAGGTGGTTGCCCACCGGGCCCGCGTGGTTATAGACGACGTCGAGAACGACTCCGAGACCGGCGGCATGACACCTGTCGACCAGGCGCTTGAGACCGGCCGGACCTCCATAGGCGTGGTGCGGAGCGAAGAAATCCACACCGTCATACCCCCACCCGCGATCGCCCGAGAACTCGGCGACCGGCATGAGCTCGATGGCATCGACCCCGAGCGAGACGAGGTGGGGGAGATGCTCGATCACGCTGTCGAAGGTGCCCGCGGACGTAAAGGTCCCGACGTGCAGCTCATAAAGGACGAGGCGGGACAGTGAGAGGCCGTTCCAGCTCGCGTCAGTCCAGGAGTGCAGCTCGTGATCGACCACCTCGGACAGGCCAAGCACACCGTCGGGTTGCGAAGCGGAGCGTGGGTCGGGCCGTGTCTTACCGCCGTCGACCGCAAAGCCATAACGCGTCCCTGGACCGGCCGCCGCATCGGCGCCTTCCCACCAGCCGCCTTCGAGCTCGGTCATTGGAACGCGACTCGCGCCGGACACGAGGTCGACGCGTTGTTTGCCGGGCGCCCAGACCCTGAACCGATGCATCGCGCCTAGCGAGATGCGGCGCGCCGCGCCAGCACGGCCACCGGAAACCGGCGCGTCAGCTCGGCGACCGGGACGCCAGGTCCGCCCTGCTGTACCTCGCCCGTCAGCAGACTTTCCCAGCTGCCGTCAGGGATGTCGGTCGCCGTGCCGGCCCAATCGCCGCCCAACCCGACCACGAGCCGGGGCACCACGACCAGCAGGCGATCGCGGACAAAGCCGACGGCGTGGCGCGCCTTGGCTCCGGATGCCAGGAGTGGCGTGTAGCTCGAGCTGCCGAGAAGATCGGGGTCAGTCCTGCGCCGCTCGAGGAGGCGGTTGATTAGCCACAGCTTCGGAGCGCCCTCGTCCGCCCGCGCCATGACGTCGCTCAATGCGGCACTGCGAATCTCCGACAGCAGGCTCGCGAGATGCTCAAAGTCCACCGGACGCCGGTTGTCCGGGTCGACGAGGCTCAGGTTCCACACTTCCGTGCCCTGGTACAGGTCGGGCACTCCCGGCGAGGTCATCAGGAGGGTGGTCTGGGCGAGCGACGCAAGCCGCCCCAGGGCCACCAGCTGGTGACGGCCGATGAACGACTCGAGGTCGCCCTTGAACTCAGCGTCCGCCATCACGCTGCCGGCGAATTGAGTCAACGCGTCCTCGAATGCCTGAACCGGGTTGATCCATGAGGTGTGGACCTTGGCTTCGCGGGCGGCTTTCTGGAGGAACCCCACCAGCCGTTGCTCATCGACCGGCCAGGCTCCGATCATCGTCTGGTACATGAGGTATTCGAGGTTTCGGTCGGGGAATCCCTGCGCCCGATGGCGCTCGTTGTGCTCGGCCCACCGCCGGACCGCTGCCTCCCACTCCGCCGGGATCTCCGACAAGAGGCTTGTCCTCGCTCGCACGTCGGCACTGCGCTTGGTGTCGTGGGTGGACAAGGTGAGCATCGTGGCCGGCCACTTCTCGGCGGTTTTGAGGCAGTGAGCGTGGAATGCCTCGACAGACCGGCCGAATAAGCCTGGATCGCCGCCGACCTCGTTGAGTGAGACGAGGCGGTTGTAGCGATAGAACGCTGTGTCCTCGACTCCTTTGGCCATCACCGCGGGCGTGACCTGCTGGAATCTCGCGGAGAACTCGGCCTCGTTGGCGCCTTCACGCTGCATGAGCAAAAGCTCGCCCACAAACGAAAGAAGCTCGGCGTCGATGTCCGGCCGGCGGCGCGTGGCTTCCTGAACGGCGATCGAAACCTGACGCCGGTCTTGTTCAGAGGGCGCCGAACCGTGACTGACGTAGGTCCTGTATACGTCCTGGCAAGCGGCGATCTCGCGGACAGCCTCCCGCAGCTCGCGGCGCGTGCGATCGCGGTGGCGCCGGTTGCCATCGCAGATGTCGACCAGCAGGTTGGTCAGCCGTTCAAAGTCAGGCGCGAGCTCGGTGGCTATGATCTCCTGTTTACACGTACGAACCACCTCGGAGAAAGGCTGCGACTCGCCGGTAAACGCGTGGTAGAGAGCGGTCAGAGACCCTTCGTTGGCAGAGTCGACGAAAAGGCCGTCGACAGACGCGATGAAGTCATAGCCGGTCGTGCCCTGCACGGGAAACGTATCCGGCACCTCTTCACCGGCGGCCAGGATGTCTTCGACCACCAGGTACGTGTGCGGAGCTGCCGACCGCAACCGTCCCAGATAGGCGGCGGGTTCTCTCAAGCCGTCGACGTGATCGATGCGAAGGCCGGCCACGCTGCCATCCGCGACCAGTCGGAGGATCACGCGGTGACTGTCGTCGAAAACTTGCTGGTCTTCGACGCGCAGGCCGATGAGGCTGTCAATGGTGAAGAAACGCCGGTAGTTGAGGTGCTCTTGCGCGCTGCGCCAGTAGGCAAGGCGATAGTGCTGGCGCTCGAGGACCGCGTCGAGCGTGTCGAAGTCTCGGTTCACCGAGTCCAGCTCTAGACCGTCGAGGCTCTCAGTCGAGACCGGAAACACGAGATCGTGGTAGCGGACCACTGTCTCGGAACCGTGCCTTTCGAGCGTCAATGCGCCATTTTCGAGCTCTCGGCCGTAACGATCCCGCAGCACGCCAAGCAGCACCTTGCCCTTCATGGCGGAGATCGGAGATGCCCAGTCGACGTCGAAGTAGTTCGCGTACCGGCTCGACGGGCCGTTCCGCAGCAGGTCCCACCACCACGGGTTCTCGCGTCCGGTGGTGGCCATGTGGTTGGGCACGATGTCCACCAGCAGCTGCAGCCCGTGCTCGCGCAGTGCAGCGACGAGCCGCCGGAAGGCGACCTCGCCCCCGAGATCCTCATTGACCCGCGTCGGGTCGACAACGTCGTACCCGTGACTGCTGCCACGCGCGGCTTGAAGGATTGGTGAGCAGTAAACGTGCGCCACTCCGAGGGAGGCAAGATAGCCGGCGCAGGCGGCCGCGTCGTCAAACGTGAACTGTTTCGAGAGTTGAAGCCGGTAGGTGGAAGCGATCTGCACCCGAAAGCTTCCCACAAGCGCGCCCTCCGCCACGGTTCTTTGGAACTGGATCGTTCAGGCGTCCATCAAGCGCAATCAGGAGAGGCTCCAGATCGGGTTGGGGGAGCATTGGATTTACCAAGGCTGACCATCACACGCGGTGGCTCAAGGGGGTTCGCCCGACCAGAGGAGAACACTGGAAGAAAATCCCGAAGCCGCACAAGACTCGGAGGAAATGGACTGCCGAGAAGAAGACAATCCGCGGATTCATGGCGCCGCGCGCCAGCCGGTCACGCGAGAAAGGATTGCGGAACGCGCGCATTTGATCTCGCAGTCGGACCAAGCCGGTACCGACGAGGAGAACTGGCTGCGGGCCGAGCGGGAGTTGCGGCAGGAGCAAGAGCTACAAGAGGGCTGATTGAGGGCCTGGCCGAACGGGTTTCAGGGCATGGGCATCGGCGCGCTGCTGATTCGGGTGACCACCACAGAGTTCATGGCCCGCGGCCCGGCGTGTTCCACCAGGGTTCGGTGGTCGGATCCCTGCCCGGTCGCGGACGGCTGACGCATCCAGGCACGCTACGAGCGCGCTAACACGCCTGACTTGAGGGTTACGACGTGTAGTACTTCATGTAGCAATCCGAAGGGATGACAGCCCTGAATGACCACCCCTCCGGCGCTTTGGCTGACGATTCGAACTGAAATCGATCCTTTCTGCGGGTTCGGGACCGTGAGGCCCCGGGTTCAAATCCCGGGCCCCAGACCATGTCATGTCTCAGGACATCGAGGACAGCAATTTGGCCGTCAGCGTCGCTCCGTGAACTCGCGGTTCAACGGAGAAGCTACCGAGCCATAGGGTCCGGAGCGTATTGGGGACAGCTCGCGCAGCGGCCTGGTGCCGGCTCGGCAGGTACTCCAGATCAGATTCAAAATGGCCACGGCGATCGTCCGCTATGTCCTGAAATCACACACCCCCCGGGCCCCCGACCAATCGCTGAATTCGAAGCTCAGTCAGTAAGCGGAGTCAACGTGACACCCTCGCTGTCATCTGTGGTGGTCGTGTAGTAGTTTCCACGGTGCCGCCTCATCGCCACGTTCTCCAATGGTCGCCGCTGGCACGTTGCCGCCCGCGGCGTTCACTAGTGTGTGCACACTTCGCCAATGCTTCAGCAACCTGTCCAGCGCCAATGACAGGGACTCGCGGTCCAGAACGTCTGCTGGGATCGCCAGCGCCTCACCGCCCTGAGCTTGGATGGCGGCGGCCGCCTCTTCCGCGATCGATGCTCGGCGACCAAGAATGCCGACCCTGGCCCCGGCCATCGCCAGCGCCATGGCCTGCCCCAAAACTCCAGTTCCGCCGGTGACCACTACAACGTGTCCCTCCAGGCTGTAGTGGGAGCTCAGATACTCTTGGCGCGTCATACCTGACCAATCATCCTTTGACGGCTCCTGCCAGGCCGCGCACGAAATAGCCCTGGAAGGCGAGGAACACAAGGAGCACCGGGGCAAACGACATCAGGATCCCCGCCGCGAACCCGGTCCAATCGAACGTATGAGTCCCCTGGAAGTACAGCATCCCCACCGCCAGGTTCTGCAGGTTCGGCTGGCCGAGTGTGAAGACCAGAGGGATGGTGAAGTCGTTCCAGCTATACACGAATTGAAAGATGACGACCACGGCGATGATGGGCCGCGCCAGCGGCAGCATCAGCCAGAAGGTCTGGATAAAGCCGGCGCCATCGATGCGGGCGGCATCGAACAGCTCCTGGGGCAGGGTCGAAAAAAAACCGGCGAAGAGCAGCACGTAAAGTGCCCCGGCGCCACCGGACTGGGCGAGGATGACGCCGAGCCGGCTGTTGAGCAAGCCCAGGTGCTCGATCAGGACGAACTGGGGGATCACGATCGAGACCACCGGCACGAACAGCGTCAATACGATGATCTTGTAGAGGAGGTCGCGCCCCGGGAATCTGTACCTGGCGAGGACATAGCCGCACAGCGCCGACTTGATCAGCTCGACGAGGGTCGAGCTGACGGCGTAGATGAAGCTGTTGACGGTGTAATTGCTGAACCCGGCTGTGACCCAGGCCCGGCCGAAATTGCCAAGCTCCAACGGACTGGGGACCAGGCTTGCGCCGGCCGTGAACGCGCCCAGCTGGGTCTTGAATGCAGTCGAGATCGTCCAGAGAAACGGATAGGCCCAGAAAAAGGCGACCACGAGGAGCAAGGGCAGGGCGATGAGATTGAGATAAGCCGCGCGGTCGAGGTTGTACCATCGACGGGTCCTCTGACGCCGTTCGAAGGCCGCCGTCTCACCCGCTGCAGCTTCCACTTCGCTAGATGCCGTAATCCCGGCGTAAACGCATGGCTCCGCGCGCGAAGAGCGCCTGGCCGCTCACGAAGGCAAAGGCCAGCACGGCAAACAGCAGCGCGGCAGCAGATCCATAGCCGTACCGAAACGGCGCTTCGCTGAAGGCCTCGTTGTAGATGAAGTACGAAACCGTGTAGCTCGCCTGACCTGGCCCCCCTGACGTCAACGTGACCACGATTCCGAAGACGTGGAGGGCATTGACGAGTGCCAGCAGGGTGATGATGACCGCAACCGGCCGGATCATCGGCAGCGTGATGTGCAAAAGCTTCTGCAGCTCATTCGCGCCATCGAGATCGGCAGCGTCGTAGAGCTCCTCCGGGACATTCTGCAGGGCGGCCATCCAGTAGACCATGTACTGCCCGAAGATCTGCCACGTCGCAACGAGGATGATCGCCACCAGGGCAGTGTTGCCATGCCCAAGAAGATCGATTGGGGTGTGGACCAGGTTGTGCTCCAGGAGAAAGCTGTTCAGGGCGCCATTCGACGGGTTGAGAAGGTACGTGAACACCAGGCCGGCCAGGGCAACCGGGAGGATGATGGGGAGGAAGAAGATGGTGCGGAAGAAAGCCTTGAAGAGCAGCCACCGGCGCGTCAACAGGACCGCCACCAGGAGCGTCAGCGGCAGCTTGATGGCAGTCTCGATCACCGCGAAGACGATGGTGTTCTTCAGCGAGAGCCAGAAGATCGGGTCGCTCCAGATCCGCTGGTAGTTGCCCAGCCCCACGAAATCGGTAAGGGGCTGGACTCCGTCCCAGCTGAACAGCGAATAGAAGGCCGTGGCAACAAGAGGCCAGAGGGTGAAGCCGCCGTACAAGACCAGGAATGGCAGCAGGAAGACCGGAATCCAGAGACGGCTGCCGCCGGTTTGGGGTGGCGGTTCGGTTTCACCGCCGGCCCCGCGCCGTTCCGCGACCCCAGCCGGCGTCGTTCTGGCTAGCTCATTCAAGTCCCAGAGGAGCTACGACTTCGGATAGTTGGCGGGATTGAAGCTCTTGGTGTAGTCCCAGCCGTTGCCGCCGAAGGCATAGCAGTTGATCGACACCTTCAAGCCCGCAGCCGCCTCTTGCGAAAGCTCGGACTCCAGGGCCTGCTGGCGAGTGGCGACCACCGTTTGAGCTGTCTGCTGGAGGTCCTTCTTGCTCGTGATCGCATCGACCATGACCTGGTGCTCCCAGTTAGGGTGCAGCGCAGCTGCGTCCGTGTATGCCTTCGAGTCGGAAAGCGCCGGGCACTTGAGCAGAGGGTCAGGGTAGCTCACGCGAAAGCCCTTGTTGTCGGCGATCTTGAAGATCTGCTGCCACGCAGGGTCGGTGAGAAACTTCTTGTCGTCGGCGAACGCCAGCGTCGCGAATTGATGCTGAAGGAAATTCTGGACGAAGAAGCCGGTGGGGTTGGTCATCCACTGAATGAACGCCCAGGCAGCTGTGGCGCTGTGGGTTTGCGAGCTCACCCAATAGGCGTTCTGCGCGTTGGTGGACGAGAGCGCTCCCGTTGCCCCGCCGTCGGGGTTCGGGTGGGCGGCGACGACGTAGCTGTCGCTGTGGAAGCCGAGCTGGTCCCAGACGCTGACCATCCAGGGCCCGTCCATATAGACCGCAGCTTGGCCGGCGGCGAACTGCTGCCGGGAGAACGACTTGTCCTGCACACCTGGTGCGAAGTAGCCCTTGTTGTAGAGCCCCTGCAGGTAGCTGAACGTCTGCAGCAGGCGCGGGTCGTTGAGGTCGAACTTGCCGTTCTTGTAGTCGAAGAACAGGTCGGTCATGCTGCCCGCCGCCATCGCGTACCAGATTCGCTGCCAGTCGGTGCCTTTCATCGGCACGGCCATGCAGTAGGCCTTGGTCTTCGCCTTGATGGTGGCGCATGTGTCGGCGAGCTGCGTCCACGTGGTGGGCGCCTGGTTGGGGTCGAGTCCCGCCTGCGCGAATACCGCCTTGTTGAGGTACATGTAGCCAGGGCCCCAATAGAGAGAGTCCTGCCAGGGGAACCCGTAAACCTTGCCGCCTTTCGTATTGATGCCGTTCTGGAACGACCCGGCGGGCCATCGTTTGGTCCAGTCGCTGGGTACCTTGCCGTCGGGTGAGACAGTGCTGATCCAATTGTTGGAGAGCAGCCAGTTCATGGAGTTGGAGCCCTGTTTCTGCCAGTAGAAGATGTCGGGCGCCTGCTTGCTCTGGAAAGCGAGGGGCAGCGTCTGCTCGTACTGGGCCTGGGCGATCGACTGCCATTCGATCGTCACGCTGGGATTGAGCCGTTGGTATTCGTCCGCAACCTGCTTGTGAAAGGCGACCTGCTCTGCCGAGAAATCCATGATCTTGAGCGTTACCGGCGCAGCACTGGTCTGAGCCGCCGGCGCACCGCCGCCGCTGCATGCCACCATGCCGAACACGATGGCGATCAACGCCGCCCGCCCCTTCACACTGCCCATGCCGCCCCTCCGTCTTGGAAAGCGCTTTCCCACTGTTTTCGCGAGTGTACTCATCTCATTCCGATCCGTCAACATCCCAATTGCCTACCCTTTGGAAAGCGTTTACCATAGGCGCAACCGTGGAGGGATCGCCCACCATCAGCGACGTTGCCCGCCGCGCCGGGGTCTCGGTGGCAACCGCTTCGCGCACGCTCAACGGTGCTCGGCCAGTTGGCGAGACTCTCCGCGACCAGGTCGTGGCAGCAGCCCGCGAGCTCGGCTACAGCCCCAATCCGCACGCTCGGGCGCTCGCCCAGGCGTCCGACGCCTCTGTCGGGGTGATCGTCCACGACGTCACGGACCCCTACTTCTCCGAGATCGTCCGCGGAATGCTTCAGGCCTCGTCGCAGACCGAACGGCTCGTGCTGATCTGCAACACGTATCGCGATCGCGAGCGCGAGCTTGCCTATATCGCACATTTCCGAGCGCAGCGTGTCAAGGCTCTGGTCCTGGCCGGGAGCGGGTTGGAAGATCGCGAGTTCGGTGCGCGCATGGCCGCGCAGATCACTGCCTTTGAAGCCACCGGCGGAAGGGCGGCTCTCATCGGACGGCACTACGCGCCTGGCGATTCAGTCATCCCCGACAACGTAGGCGGGGCCCGCGAGGTGGCGCGGACTCTTGTCGACCTCGGGCATCGCAGGATCGGGGTGATTTCCGGGCCGGCCAATCTGACCACCACATACGACCGGCTGGCGGGATTCCGAATGGGACTCGCCGGCGCAGGCATTGAGCTCGACGCCGCCGCCGTCGTGACAGGTGACTTCACGCGGGACGGCGGGGAGCTCGCGGTCGGTCAGCTCCTCGCAGCGGTGCCCAACCTGACCGCGATCTTCGCCCTCAACGACGTGATGGCGATCGGTGCTCTGAGCGGCCTGCGGCGCCTCAATCGACGCGTGCCCCAGGACATCTCCCTGGCAGGCTTCGATGACATTCCAATCGCGCGCGATCTCATGCCGAGCCTAACCACGGTCCGTGTTCCCATGGCTCAGATGGGGGCCCGCGCCCTGGCCCTGGCGATGGAGCCTCTCGGAACAGGCCTGCGGACCGAACACTTGCCGACCGAGCTTGTCCTGCGCGACAGCACAGGAGCGGTGCCGAATAGAGCGCAACGCAAGTGAGACGCAGCCGCAGGGTCGGGATCGTGATGAACGGCGTCACCGGCAGGATGGGCGGCAACCAGCACCTTGCACGATCGATTGCGGCCATCAGGGCGGAGGGTGGGATCCAGCTGTCCGACGGAAGCTCGATCTGGCCGGACCCAATCCTCGTCGGACGCAGCTCCGATAAGCTCAAGGACCTGGCCGCGAGGCACGGCATCGAGCGGTGGAGCACCGATCTCGCCGGTTGTCTGGCCAGCCCCGAGGACACGGTTTACTTCGATGCACAGACGAGCGACCTCCGGGCGCCGGCCCTGCTGGCTGCCATCGCCGCGGGCAAACATGTCTACTGCGAGAAGCCCGTGGCCACGGATCTAGAGGTCGCGGTTGAGCTGGTCCGCCAGGCTAGGGCAGCAGGCATCCGGCACGGGGTCGTCCAGGACAAGCTTTTTCTTCCTGGCGTGGTCAAGCTGCGGGGCTTGATCGACGGAGGATTCTTCGGACGCATCCTCTCGGTGCGTGGGGAGTTCGGCTACTGGGTCTTCGAGGGCTTCGACGAGCCGGCGCAACGGCCCGCGTGGAACTATCGCAAAGAAGATGGCGGGGGAATCGTTCTCGACATGTACAGCCACTGGCGCTATGTGCTCGACAACCTTTTCGGGGGCGTGCGGAGTGTGCTGTGCCTGGGTGCGACTCATATCCCGCAGCGCGTTGACGAGTCGGGCAAGATCTATTCGGCGACCGCAGACGACGCTGCTTACGGAATCATGGAGCTCGACGGTGGAGTGATCGCGCAGATCAACTCGTCGTGGACGGTGCGCGTGCGGAGGGACGACCTCCTGGTGCTGCAGGTCGACGGAACCGAGGGCACCGCAGTCGCAGGCCTTCGCGAGTGCCTTGTGCAGCGACGAGCCGCCACTCCCCGGCCGGTCTGGAATCCCGACGTTCCCCAGCCGATCGACTTCTATGCAGGGTGGGAGCCCGTGCCGGTTGCAGGTCAAAGCGAGAACGCCTTCAAACAGCAATGGGAGCTCTTCCTGAAGCACGTCGTTTGCGGCGACCCATTCCCCTGGGACCTGGTCGAGGGCGCCAAGGGCGTCCAGCTGGCGGCGCTTGCGATGCGTTCCTGGCGGGAACGGCGGTTTGTCGACGTGCCGGAACTAATCACTTGAGACGCGCCGCCGGCCTTTCGCTTCGACTTCCCAATGGGAATGGCGGCTGGTTCGAACACACACTTGGCGATGCGATGAGATATCTCCCGCCGCGCTTTGCGCCGCGCTGTCGCGTTGCGTTCGCGGCAGCCCACGTCGTGGCGTCGAGCCCGGACACCGTCGACTGGGATCTGACGCTGGCCTACCGGCGGCACCTCTGGAGCTACGGCCTCGGCGTCGCCGAGGCGATGGACACCGCCCAGCGCGGCATGGGCCTTGGATGGCAGGCGGCGCGCGAGCTCATGGTTCGTTCGCTAGCCGAAGCAAGGGCAGCAGGTGGTGAAATCGTGTGCGGGGCGGCGACGGACCAGCTAGGCGAGCCACTGCAACGGCCTCTCGAGGAGATCATCGACGCCTACTGCGAGCAGTGCGCACTGATCGAGGACGCGGGCGGACGCGTGGTCGTGATGGCGAGCCGTCACCTCGCACGGAGCGCAACTTCCCGGCATGACTACGAGCGCGTCTATCGGGAAGTGTTATCTGGTCTACGCAGGCCGGCCATCATTCACTGGCTGGGCGAGATGTTCGATCCGGCGCTCGCCGGCTACTGGGGCTCGCCAGTGCTGTCGGACGCCGCAGAGGTATGTCTGGCGATCCTGAACGCGAACCGGGAGAAGGTCGACGGAGTCAAGGTCTCTCTCCTCGATGCCGCCCGAGAGCGTGACCTGCGCAGCCGTCTCCCCGCCGGTGTTCGCATGTATACCGGGGACGACTTCAACTACCCGGAGCTGGTGCGAGGCGACGGAACACACCACAGCCACGCCTTGCTCGGCATCCTGGATGCGATCGCTCCGGCTTTTTCAGCCGCGCTCGTCGCGGCGGATGCTGGGGAATGGGACGCCTACGACCGCATCCTCGCGCCCACGGTCGACCTGGCGAGACACGTCTTCGCGCCGCCGACCTATCAGTACAAGGCGGGCATCGTGTTCCTGGCGTGGCTGAACGGTCACCAGCCGCGGTTTCAGCTGCTGGGACAACTGGAGGCCGGCCGCTCCATCGAGCACTACGGTCGGCTTCTGGTCCTGGCCGACCGCAGCGGGCTGCTGGTCGACCCCGAGCTCGCGGCTTTCAGGATGCGAAGCATTCTTGAATGAGCTGGGGCGCCTGAGCCTCAACCAGGCGACCATACCCAGCTGGTCGCTGCATCAGGCTGCGGACGCTTGCGCCCGGGCCGGCCTCGGCTGGATCGGGGTGTGGCGCGACAGGCTGGCTGAGGTGGGGATCGCCGTCGGCGTGCGCTCGATCCGAGACGCAGGACTCGGTGTCTCGAGCCTGCTCCGGGGCGGTTTCTTCGATGCGCCGGGATCGGCTGCCCGCGCGAAGCGCATGGACGAAAACCGACGAGCCGTCGAGGAGGCGGCCGCTCTCCAGGCGCGAACGCTGGTCCTTGTTTGCGGCCCGCCTGCCGGCCGTGACCTGGTGGACTCGCGCGCCTACGTCGCAGACGCGATCGCCGAGCTGAGCGATTTTGCCGCCGGGTGTGGCGTGGTCCTCGGCATCGAGCCCATGCACCCTGTTTACTGTGCCGACCGCTCGGTGGTGGTCACGCTGGCTCAGGCCCTGGCCCTGGCCGAGCCTCATCCGCCAGGCAGGGTCGGGGTCGTCGTCGACGCCTACCACGTGTGGTGGGATCCTGAGCTCTCCGCGCACATCGCTGCCGCGGGGGGACGGATCCTTGGCTATCACGTCTGCGACTGGCTGGTTCCGCCGCCGGATCACCTGAACGGACGCGGCATGATGGGCGATGGAGTGATCGACTTGAGCGGACTGCGCCGGATGATCGATGCGACCGGGTATGACGGTCCAATCGAGGCCGAAGTTTTCAATCCAACGGTTTGGGCGCTTCCCGGAGAGGATGCACTCGAGATGGTCTGCCGAAGCTACCTCGAGCACGTGGTCGCATGAAGGGGCCGGCCTTCAGCACGCTCGCCTGCCCGGGCTGGACGCTCGAGGACGCCCTGGGCAGAGGGCGTGAATACGGCTATCGGGCGGTCGAGCTGCGCCTGGTCGATGGGGAGCTGATCGACGACTCGATGCCCGCCGCCGAGCGCAAAAGGGTGGGCCATCTGCTTTCGGATTCTGGGCTCGACCTGGTCGCCGTCGACAGCTCCATTCGCCTGACCGAGGATGAACCTGCTGTGGTTGCCGAGTGCATGGCACGATTCCTGGAGCTCGCAGCCGGCTGGGGATCGCCCTTGATCAGGGTTTTCGGCGGCTCAGGCGCCCGCGCCAACGCGGTGCTGGCGTTGCGACTGGCCGTTCCCGAAGCCGAGCGTAGCGGCGTCCGCATCGGTCTGGAAACCCATGATGAGTTCTCCGCGGCAGGATCAGTCGCTGGGGTCCTCGATGCGGTCGAGTCACCCGCTGTCGGCGCTGTATGGGACATAGTCCATACCAACCGCGCGGGGGAGACCGCGACCACCGTTGTCACCCGGCTGGGGGATCGCATCCTGGACGCACACATAAAGGACGCGAAGCGGACCAAACCCACAGGCGCCTGGGCGGACGGGTACAGCTACGTCCTTCTTGGCGACGGCGAAGTGCCTGTGCGCAAGTGCCTGGAGGCGCTTGGCGCGACTGGCTATCAAGGTTGGGTCGTCGCCGAGTGGGAGAAGCTGTGGCATCCGGAGGTCGAGGAGCCTGAAGTAGCCCTGCCGCAGCACGCCGCGGTACTGAACCAATGGCTGTCCGCGCTGGGAACCTCGACCGTGAATGGTGGATAAACTGGCGGTCTGCTTCCTCATGCGACCCGACGTCGCAGAGGACGTGTACGGCCCGCGCGAACGAACCGCTGCGGCGCGCCTGGCCTGCATCACCGCCAACGTTGCCGAAGCCGAGGTCGTCCTGGCGAGCTGGGGATGCCCGGTCATGGATGCTGGATTCCTGGACGCCGCGCCGCGGCTGCGCCTTGTCCTTTACGCGGCCGGGTCGGTACGCGCCTTCGTGACTGACGCCTTTTGGGAGCGCGGGATCCGCGTCTCCAGCGCCTCCGCCCTCAATGCGGTCTCCGTGGCTGAATACGCGCTGGCGGTGATCCTCTTCTCGCTCAAGCACGGCTGGCGCCTGATGCACGAGCCCGGCGGATCTCGGATGCCGATTCCGGGAGCCTTCGGCGCGACCATCGGTCTGGTCTCGCTTGGCGCTGTGGGCCGCCTGGTGCGCAAGATGCTCAGGCCTCATCAGCTGCACGTAGTCGCTTACGACCCCGGCTTGACCGACCGCGACATGCGCAGTCTCGGTGTGCGCGCGGTGGATCTCGCTGAGCTCTTTCGCACCAGCGATGTGGTCAGTCTGCACGCGCCGCTGCTGCCGGAGACTCGAGGCATGGTCACGGGCGCCCACATCGAGTCGATGCGTCCCGGCGCGACATTGATCAACACCGCGCGCGGAGCGATAGTGCGCGAAGCGGAGATGGCCGCCGTGCTCGGGCGCCGGCGGGACCTCCAGGCGGTGCTGGACGTAACCGAGCCCGAGCCTCCACTGTCGGGATCTCCACTTCTACACCTGCCCAACGTCGTGCTGACGCCGCACATAGCGGGCGCGATCGGGCCCGAGCGCCGGCGCCTCGGCAGGGGCATGGTCGAAGAGCTGCGCCGCTATGTCCGCGGCGAGCCATTGCAATGGGAGCTGACTCGCGATCAAGTTCAAGGCATGGCCACCCCATGAGCAAGCGGATGTATGGGTTCGGCATCATCGGGTGCGGCGTCATCGCGCCTTTCCACGCAAGGGCAGTCGCCGATTTGCCCAACACTCGCCTCGTGGCGGTTGCCGACGCGAGGCCCGAGCGAGCCCGCGAGATGGCGTCTGCCTTTGGTGTGGAGAGCGCATCGGCGACATCGACGAATTGTTGGCCCGCCCGGATGTGGACATCGTCAGCGTATGTGTCCCAAGGGGCCTGCACGCACAGATCGGGATCCGAGTCGCGGTCGCCGGCGTTGCTAGCGCTGGCCGATCCACGGGCGATCGCAGCACTTGACCACGCTGGAAGCCGTCTCGACGAACTGCATTCTGTAGTACTTCATGTAGTAATCCGGCTGAAGATTCGTGCAAATCTGGACGCTCCGGGCCCGTCGACTTGAAGAATCGAACTGAAAAACGCAGAAACCCGACATGTATGGATGAACTGTCGCGTGATTCGGGACCGTGAGGCCCCGGGTTCAAATCCCGGGCCCCAGACCAAATTCTGGTCAGATCATCCCCAACATCTAGACATTTGAGCCGCATGCGCCCCCAGATATTGGAGCCGATCAGGTGACCAGGCCGAAGAGGGCACGGGATTTGAACTAGCACACGCTCAGATTCGCGGAATGATTCCGCCAAGTAGCAATCATTCGGCCCAGTTGGCTTGAGGCCCGAATTGTTTGGTGGCGGCCAGGGGGTATACCCTCGCGGCACCAATGGTCGGCTCGGCTCTGGATCCATCGGCGACGGCGCCCCGTTGAAGTCCCCGCCTGGCCCGAGCGTCGGCATCGACAGGGCGGTCATCGCCTGGGCAGTTCTCGTGTTCGTCCTGCTCTTTCTTGGCCTCGCCCCGCTGTACATCCTCCACCTCGACCTGGCTAAGCTGAACGCCAGCACGGCAGGCGTAGCGCCGATCGCACTCATTGGGATCCTGTTCACCGCCTATACGCCCACCATCGCGGCCCTACTGGTTGCGTGGCGCTGGCCAAGCGCCGGCGGGGTGCGCAAACTTCTGAAACAGGTAACTCGGTGGCGCGTTCACATCGGCTGGTACCTTGTCGCGCTGCTGGGCCCGATCCCGCTGCTCCTTCTGGCCGACTTGATCTTTGTCATGTTCGGCGGGGCAGCACCGAGGCAATGGCTGGCAATGCCATCAGGCACCGCCGAAGGAGGTATGTCCGCGCTGCTATTCACTATCGGAGCGGTGATAGCCGGAGCGATCGGAGAAGAACTGGGATGGAGGGGTTTTGGGCAGTCGCGGCTTCAAGTTCGAATCGGTGCTTTGGGGGCGGCCGTCATCATCGGTCTGCTCTGGAGCACCTGGCATCTCTGGCCGGTGGCAGTACCCGGCGGCCTTTCACTATTCGCCTGGACAGACTTCCCTCAGACGTACCTTCGCCTAACTTCGACCGCGGTCCTCTACGCCTGGTTGTACAACGGCACGCGCGGAAGCCTGCTTGTCGTACTGGTGGCGCATGGCGCTTTCAACCTCGACACCTCGATCGTTCAGACCCCCGCTTCCGATGTGCATACGATCCCGATCATTGTTGCGGTGCTTCATGGCATAGCCGCCCTCGCAGTTGTGCTAGCCACGAACCCCCGCACACTCACGCGGCACCCCGTCAACTTGGCTGAAATGGTTGGAAGTCGACGTGAGAGTTGAGAGCGAGACTCAAATTCTGGCTCCGAGACGAGTCATTGGAGGACACCGACCATTTGCCTGAGGTGCGCAGAAAGTCCGTCGCACCGCGCGAGCGATCGACAAAAAGGGTCTGCTTAGGCTGATTACTCAGGACGAGCTGCGGCCAGCGCTTCGAGCGACGCTGCGACAGGCCGACTTGGTGACCCCGTCCTCTCAGGCGGCGCGATGGTATTCGTTAATCAGTCCGCTGAGGCGTTGCTGACGCAGTACCGGTCCTGAGCCAGGTGCGGCCGCCGGCTGGGGCGGGTGGAGGTCAAGGGCAAGATGGGGTCGCTGGCGGTTGTAGTGATCGATGTACTGTCGAACGACGAGCTGCAAGTGGCGCTCACCGAAGATCAGCAGCCAGTCTAGGGCTTCGTGGCGCAGAGTCTTAATCATCCGCTCGCAGTGGGCGTTGGCTCTCGGGCACAGGTAGGGTGTGAGAGCGACCCTGGCGCCTTCGCCGCGGAGCACCTGATCGAACGCATCGACGAACTTGGAATCCCGATCATGGATGGCGAGCCGGATTGGAGCCTCGAGTTGGCTCAGCTCCCAGGTCAGGTTTCTGGCTTGTTGAGTGACCCAGGCGGCATTGGGATGGGCGGTGCAGTTGGCGTAGAGAATGCGGCGGCTGCCGATCTCTAGGAAGACGAGCACATAGAGAGTCCGAAGCAGCACCGTGTCGACGGTGAAGAAGTCGCAGGCTAGGACCGCTCCAGCGTGGGCGGTGAGAAACTGGGCCCAAGTCGGGCCATCGCGGCGAGGTGCCGGAGGAACGCGATGGCGGCGAAGCACCGCGCGGATGGTGGTGGCCGAGACCTGGTAGCCGAGCTTGAGTAGCTCGCCCTGGATGCGACGATCGCCCCAACGTGGGTTCTCGCGGCCCAAACGCAGAATCAGGTTGCGCAACTCATCCGAGATTGGCGGCCGGCCTCGCCGCCGGCGCAAGCCGAAGACAGCCCAATGCCTGCGCACCAGCTCCCTATGCCAGCGGAGCAACGTGGCGGGAGAGAAGAGCAAGTGCCCAGGCGGCAATCTTGAGCCCAGACCAGCCAGGATCATCCGGTCGGCCGGCAGCAGGTCCGGCCGCTTGACCTGCCGACGCAGAACGGCGACTTGGTGGCGGAGGGCGAGAATCTCGAGGTCGCGCTCGGCGTCCGAGCTGCTGCGCAAGACGCCCAAGCTGATCGCCAGCCGCAGCAGCATATAAATAGACGCGTAGAGCACGAGGCCGCAGAGTAGCTGGGCTAGGGCCGCAACTTCAAGCTTGAGATCGTTGCCAACCGACACCGTGCTGGTGATGCTGGGCCGCTATGCTCGTCAATCATCGACGACGGAATTTCTGGGCACCCCAGGACTGATAGGTCACGGTAGGCGCTCGGTTTTCTCAATTCGTCAGGAGGAATTGCGATGAGTGCGAACTTGGTTCCCAGGGTTAGGAATTTCTACATCACCCACGAGACATTCGATCCGAACAGCGGCGACGTCTTGGACGCATGCGTGCAGGCGAATCAGCCATATAGACTCCTGCGCTTCGACTTCCTTTCACAGAACATAGGCGATCACGAATTCAACCTCGGACGCCCCGTGGATCGCCCGGACCTCTTCGTCTACTCCCAGGCCCATGGGCACTACCATATGAAGGAGTTCAACAAGTACACCCTGATCGATGGCAAAGGCAACGTCGCCATCCCGAGTAAGAAGCCGGGGTTCTGCCTAGTTGATGTGGAACAGATCAGCCCGAATCCAGCGCCGAGGAAATTTGTCTCTTGTGCACAAACTGCAGAGATGGGGGTTTCGGCGGGCTGGGCGGACGTCTACCGAGCCGACATCGGTTGCCAGTTTCTAATCATCGATGGCCTGCCTGACGGTGACTACACACTGGTCTGCACCACCAACACTGCCCAGGCGAATGACAAAGACGGCGTTCCCGAAGCCACCTACAGTGACAACACGATCTCGGTCTGCCTGCGCATCACAGGTGACAACGTGATCGAAATACCCTGGCGGACTCGGATCCCGATTGTTGCGCTGGCTCATGAGCTCAACCCAGGCTGGCTGCTTGCACTGTGGCTAGCGATCCATGGTGGTGATCCTGGCCCCAAAAGAGTCCGCCTGAAGGAGGCGGAGGAATTGATGGAGCGAGCCACATCAATTCTTCGGGAACTGGCCAAATCCAAGCCGGGCGAGGCGGTCGGTCCGGCGAGACGTAACTAATCGCGCATGACGTTATTCCTCAGCGCTTCGCTCGCGTGACTTCGAGCACACGCCTGGGGCGCTATTCACATCCGCAGGGAGGCGCTGGACCATGATGTCGGACAGTGTTTGGTTGCGCGCGCGGCGGGCATTCTTGCCTTTTTATTGGTTCCTGGCTCAGCCAGAATTGAATGGTCCTTTCGCGTAGATCCTTGTAGGTGACCCGGCTGTGACCCGGCGACTTTCGTGAAAGGTGAGGATCATGGGATTCGTATGAAAGGACATCACCAAAGGCGAACCTTGGTGGAAAATCGCTTGGGACTTCGCCGGTCCGCTCGCCACCGCTGTCAAGCTCATAAGTAGCGTGGTCAAGGTCTTCTATACCGTGCTCGGCGACCTAAAAGAGGGTTCAGCACTTGCAAACGCGGCTCGCAATGCCGTTCGGGCTGCGGCGGCCGACATAGACTTGATGCTGCTGTACGACCGGGTGGCTGCGCTTGCGACCAGCGTGTCCAAGATCTCGGGCACGGTCGGCGATGTCCTGATGTTTGCTGACCTTGGAATAAAACTAATCATGGACCCTCCCGCCGCCGCGCCCAGTCAAACCGCCCCGGCAGTGCAACCGGTCCCGGTCGCCCTGTGCCCGTGATCCAGCGTCGGTGACCCGGTGCTGAGCGAAACGCTCGTCGCTTTTGGACGGTCGCTGACGCGCATCGTCTTCCGCAGGGACCTCAAAGCCTCCCTGCAAGAGGTCCAACCGAGTGGTGAATTCGATACTGCTTACCGGCTGCTCGACAACACCTGGCGGGCAATCGCTTGCGTCATGGCATGGATGGCTGTCCTGGTGATCTCATTGATCCCTTGGTGGGGTTTGACTACGTTATTCCGGGCCACGAACCCGACACTCACGCGAGCCATTGCGGACGTGGGGAGTGGGGTAGTCGGGTTCGCTGTGGCAGGCTTCTGTTTGAACTTGTTCCGGATGGCCATCGCCGTGTCGCTGGCTCGACAGGAGACAAACCAGGCCCTCTCGAGCGTAAGAGTTGCTCTAAACAGAGGACATGGCAGTCCATCGACGCCCCAGCGTGGCGGACTCGTGCAGCTGGCTCTGGTCTTCAGCAGGCCGACCGATTTCGATTTTGTGCTGCAGGCCGTCATCGGCGTCCTGATCGTGATCGCGCTCGCGAGCCACTCCCAGGCTCAGGGGTATCCTCTCTAGCGCGCAAGGCACTGCCGAGCTGACCTCTCATCCTGTGGGGTTCAACAAATACGTCTAGCTTGATGACGCGTCCTTAAGCAAGCGATGACCTCGGTCAGATAGGATTGCCGGCCGGGTGGTCGGCTCCCTCATCTACTCGCTGCTGCGCGCTGTGCTGGAGGTGTTAGTCACCAGCCGCACCGACCAAGCCAAGCTGCAGGCCGAGGTGCTGGTTCAGCGGCGCCAGGTCCAGGTACTCGAGCGGCAGATCAAGCGCACCCTATGCCCGATGGTGGCGAGATCACCTCTGGCACAAACCAACTAACGGCCAATCGAAACGACCGGCTGTAGTTGGGTAGATTCAAGCCGAGGATCAACGTCGAATTCCTGAAGCCTGGCCCATGTCTGCCTAGATGGCGGTTCGGCCGCCGTCGACGGCGATGGTCGCGCCCGTGATGTAGCCGGCCTTGGGGGAGGCCAGAAACGCCACGACCTCAGCTATTTCTGCGGCCTGCGCCCCACGATTGAGGAGGGTCGTGCTTCCGAGCTTTTCGGTTCTATCTGGTGCAGCTCCGTCGGTGAACACCGGACCGGGCGCGACAGCGTTGACCCGAACCCCTCTAGGGCTGAACTCGGCCGCCCAAGCGCGAGCCAACGCAGCTTGCGCCGCCTTAGTAGCACCGTACGCAGCGCCTCCGGCCAAACCGATCTGGCCAGCCATACTGCTCATATTGATGATGCAACCGGCGCCGCGCTCGGCCATTTTCGGCGCAATTGCGGCGACTAGGAAATACGCCGATCGCACATTGCTTGCGAACAGCGAGTCGAAGGCCGCCACATCCAGGTTCGCGGTCGGTCCGAACCAGGAAAACCCGGCGTTGTTGACCAGCACATCAACCGCGCCCGCGTCTTCGGCCAAGCGTGCAATATCGGCAATCACGCTGAGATCGGCGGAAACGAACCGACTATGTCCACCGTTGGATTCGATCTCTTTAACGGTGGCCTGTCCGCGTGATACGTCCCGCCCGTGGACGATGACGTAGAACCCGTCACCGGCCAGCTTCAGCGCGATCGCCCGGCCGATGCCGGAGGTAGCTCCGGTCACGAGCGCCACCGGCTTATGGGGATCGCGATCGATTTGGATACTCACGGATGCTCCTTTGCCGTACGGCAGAAAGGGGTGTTTGTATCGGCTGGAATTTACGCTTGATGGGGTCCTCGACCAAGACAAGCAGTTGGGAGTGGCCCGCGAGTTGACCGCCCTTGCGGCCGCAGCGGCTGGTGATCCGGCGCTGTCCGTAGGCAGCGCCGGATCGAGACCCGCCAAGCCTGGCTATCTGGAGATAGAGGTAAGAGACTCCGTTCGCGCGATCTTCTCGACCGCCGCCTTGATCAGCTTGACCACCTCATCCGGATGAGAAACCATCGGCAGGTGGTTCGAATTGACCTCGACGACGGTGGCGCCCATGCGCTTCGCGAAAAGGCGTTCCGCGTCTGGCGGAATGGCCTGGTCAGCCTGGGCAACGAGGTACCACGAAGCAATGGACTTCCAAGCCGGCTCGCCCATCGCCTCCCCGAGTGCGCTCGCGGCCAGCGGCTGCTGCACCGCAAACATGACCCTGGCCTGGATAGGATCGAGGTCACCCGCGAAGTGATTGATGAAATCGTCCTCAGGCAGCCAGGCGTAGCCCTGCTTGTCGATATCGAGATGTGCGATCGCAGGGGTTGGGGGTCCCTGGGCCAGGATCGCGCCAAGCGATTCGCCCTGGTCGAGGCCGAAAGCCGCGATATAAACGAGGCCGGCGACATTTGGCGCCTCGGCCCCGAGCGCGGTCATGATCTGCCCGCCGTATGAGTGTCCGACCACGACGGTCGGGCCTTCCTGCCGGGCGAGAACTTCGCGAAGCCGCGCCACGTCGTCGGCCAGCTTCGTCAGCGGGAACTGGGGTGCTGTCACGTTGAATCCATCTTTCTGAAGTCGCTCGATCACCGGGCTCCAGCTCGAACCGTCGGCCCACGCGCCGTGAACGAAAACGATGTTTGGCAAACTGCTCATTTCAACTCCTCCAGTTGGTTCGCCTCACTTGAGGCCAGATGCGGACTAAAAG
>WNFD01001543.1_pt1 | contig 23341 bp, 18 predicted proteins | sample 5400491 | NCBI WGS metagenome assembly WNFD01 (sample SAMN13153343, study PRJNA577476) | soil metagenome | isolation source: 120 cm saprolite under Douglas fir tree site 2 hole 2 replicate 2 | place: USA:California | collected 2015-04-18
AACTACCTCTACACCCTCCAGGTCCAGGGCGACATCAAGCACCGCCTCTTCTACTCCCTCGGCGGCGCAGTCGAAAACAACGAACTCTACGGAATCGCCGGAAATCCACGCATCGGCCTCACCTACGACGCCGTGCGCCCCGGCCACCATCCCTTCCGCGGCACCCTCCTCCGCGCCAACGCAGCCACCGGCATACAGGAGCCCTCCCTCATCGCTCAACTCACCAGCCTCTACCCCCTCCTCCAGCAAACCGGCAACGCCACCTTCAACGTCGCCCCCATCACCGCCGAACGTTCCCGCACCTACGACTTCGCCATCGACCAGAACATCCTCAGCCAGAAGCTCCTCCTCAAAGCCGGCTACTTCCACAACCAGTTCAACCATCAACTCGAATTCATCACCGCCGCCGGACTCGAACACTACTTCAACATCCCCGCCAGCATCGCCACCCAGCTCCCTCCAGCCTCATTCAACTCGCTCGCCTACCGCACCCAGGGCCTCGAAGCCGAACTCCAGTACCAACCCCTCAATCATCTCTTCCTCCGCGGCGGCTACACCTACCTCGCCTCCATCGTTCTCCAGTCCTTCGCATCCGACACCGTCACCCCCGCCTTCAACCCCAACCTCCCCGGCATCCCCATCGGAGCCATCTCTCCTCTAGTCGGCAGCCGCCCCTTCCGCCGCCCGCCAAGCACCGGTTTCTTCGCCGCCGAATTCACCTCCAATCGCTTCTCCGCCGCCTTCAAAGGCGCCCTCGCCAGCCGCAGCGACGACTCCACCTTTCAGCTCAACAACGACCGCAATGGCGGCAACACCCTCCTCCTCCCCAACCGCAATCTCGATTTTGCCTACGCCAAGCTCGATCTGAACGCTGTCTTTACCGCCACCAGCCGCATCACCCTCTTCACCCAGCTCGACAATCTTCTTAGCCAGCAACACATCGGCCCCATTGGCTACCCCGGCCTGCCCTTCACCATCCGCGCCGGCATGAAGTTCCGAATCGGTGGCAACTGATGCATCTCACACATCGCCACCCACCCAATCCCGTCACAAAGTAAACCGGTCGCCATGCAAAGGCTCGTCATTTCGACCGAAGCAGCTCACGGCCTCACCGTGAGCTGCGCAGTGGAGAAATCCGCTTCTCTACCAATGCTGTCTCCCAGCCCCAACCACGCACTTGCATTTGCCGTCATTCTCAGCGAGACGAAGGATCCCGACGCACTCGCCGAGCCATCTTCTCCATCCCGCGCATCAAAACTCCACACCCCGTGTTTAACCAAAAGACATTTGCTAAACCCTCTAAATCCTGTCTTTTTTCTGTAACTTGCGGTCTCTCTTCCGCACCGTGGCGGCGCTCTCCTGCGTCTAATCCAGCAGAAGGAAGGTACGACGCCAAATGACAAAACGCATCCTCGCACTGACACTCTTCGCCCTCGCCCTCCCCGGCATCACTGCTTTCTCGCAACAGGAGGGCCCCACTCCCACCCAGGCTCTGGTCGCCTTCGACTCCAAGACGCCAGTCTCGCCCACCGCAAAAGACCTCACCGCTAAAGTCGACAACCGAGCCACCAACCTCCTCAACCTCGCCCCCGTCCCGCCCAACGGCGCCCAGGTCGCCCTCCTCATCGACGACGGCCTCCGTACCAGCATCGGCGGCGAGCTGAATAACCTCCGCTCCTTCATCACCAGCCTGCCCCAGGGAACCGAGGTCTTCGTCGGCTTCATGCAGAACGGCCGCGTCGTCTCCGCCAACAATATGCCCGGCTTTACCGCAGACCGTGCCGCCGCTGCGCAGAGCCTCCGTCTGCCCATGGGCCTGCGAGGCGCCAGCGCCAGCCCCTACTTCTGTCTCTCCGACTTCGTCAAGAACTGGCCCTCCAGCGCAGAAAACCAGTCCGGGCAACAGTCGCAGCAGCCTACCCACAAGGCCCGCATCGTCCTCATGATCACCAACGGCGTCGATCCCTACAACGGCAGCACTAGCATCACCAACCAGGATAGCCCCTACGTCGCCGCAGCCGTGACTGACGCGCAGCGCGCCGGCGTTCCCGTCTACTCCATCTACTACGGCGACGTAGGCTTCGGCCGTGGACGCGGTAGCTTCAGCGGGCAAAGCTATCTCCTTCAGGTCGCGCAGGGAACCGGAGGCGCAACCTACTATCAGGGCACAGGCAGTCCCGTCTCCCTCGTCCCGTTCCTCAAGCAATTCCAGAACGCCCTCGCCGAAACCTACGTCGCCACCTTCCCGGTCGACGCCAACAACAAGAAAATGGTGACGCTCAAGCTCTCCACCAACCTACCCAAGACCAAAGTCAACGCCCCCACTGAGGTTCGCCCCGGAACGATTGTTCTGCAATAAGCTACCGAGCAACATAACCACGGCGGCATCTTCCCAACGAAGATGCCGTCATTTTTTCTCAGTCCATCTCCGCCACGCATCGAAATTTGCCGGAAGATCAAGACGATCCCTCTCGAGAAAAGATGGCGTAGAGTGGCAGCAAAGGCCAATCGAATGTCCATCCTGCGAACGTCAGCACTCTTATTGCTACTTCCTCTCAGCGTGCTGGCTCAGGCCAATTTGGACGTCAAACCCACCAACAAAATTAAATTCGCCGACCAATTCCCCGGTGCCGACGCCTGCCTTCAAATCCAAAACGCCATCGCGGCCCTTCCAGTCAATGGCGGAGAGGTAGATGCCCGAGCACTTCTCGGTTTTCTCACCTGTTCGGTAAACCCTTTCGCACATATCCTCAACAAACCCGGCGAATCGGTTCATCTGTATCTGGCGGCAGGCTCCACCTACACAACATCGGCGCAATGGATCATTCCACTCGGCTCCATTGTCACCGGCGGAGGTTCAGCGCCAGGCGGAGGCAGAGGGACGACCCTCGTCGCCAATCGAAGCTCATTTCCGAAAAACACCGCCGTAGTCTCCCTGGGCGATGCCGGACAATCCGAGGGACCGCTCATCGAAAACATCACCATCGACTGTAACCACGTCTCAGGCAGCATCGGAGTCTTCAGCGATCGGGTTCAGGAGTTAGGCGGCGTCCGCAATGTCTCCGTCATCAACTACCGGGCGATCGGCATCGCGATGCTCGACCAGGCCAATCTCCCACCCGCTTCAGGTGGCATGCCGGAGAACTTCATCCTGGACGAACTCCAACTAAGCGGTGACCAGGGATCGACCTGCCTCCAGATCCGTGTCGGTGCAGGCGGACAACGCGGAGGCGGCCACATCACCTGCACCTCGTCTTTAGTGGAACAGTTCAATCTCTCCTGCTCTGCCGGACTCGTGACCGCAACCTTCCTTCCACCACCAACTCCTCCAGATGCGCGGATCCCTGTAAACACGATTCAGAACGGAGCCTCCATAGGCGTGGAAGGAGGAACGAACTCCTCCATGGATGGCCTCTTTACTGTAACCAGCAAGTCCGATACGCAGTTGCAATGGACACAGAGAGGATGCAGCGGCACGGCCTCGAGCGCTATCGTTGGAGTGGTGACCCAAAACGGAGTGCAGCTCGATGGCGCCGACGGCATCTACTCCCAGATCCACTGTGAATTCACCGTCGACTGCGTCCTCATCGGCTCGAACCGCCCGCAGGACGGATGGGTCACCAGAGCGCTCACCGTCTCCGGAGTTACAGGTCAATCCAGCGTCAAAAACATCGTTCACGTTAGCAATGCTTCTCACCCGGAAGACATCGTCCTTACCGCACTGCAGCGGTGCAACGGACCAGATCCTGCAACGCAGCAATGCGCAACCAACGTCCTTCAGGACGACCTCAACTCCGTCACGCTGCAAGAGGCATCGTTGGCGTGGTATCTCATCGGACACTCGAGTGGCGGCGCAGCCCCTGCCCTCCTTAGCAGCTCCCCATCCATTCCCTGGATTCTGCCAAACCCTTTCCTGACCATCCGCAACCACTCATCCTTCTCTCAACTGGGCAAGCAGCCCGACGGCAGCTTCACCTACTGCGCCGATTGCAAAGTAGCAACTCCATCCTCGTGCTCCACAGCCAACCCATCCGCCTGCGTCTGCAGCGGCGGAGGCACCGGAGCCTTCGCAAAACGCACCAACGGTACCTGGCTTTGTAACTGAGCAACGCAGCAACGACGCCTGGTGCCCAATAACGCAAGGTGCCCGTCTCACCAATGACGCGGGGTGGCCCATCCTTCGTAGTCTTACCGCGAACCGGGGTCCCCGCCAGCTTCGCTGGTGGGGTGGAGAAGGGTGGGTTATTCGCGCTACGCGCGAACCGCTTTTTCTCTTCGTCCGCGCCAAGGGCTAAGCCGAAGCATAAATCTCATACATATACTTCATATCCCGCAGCCCCTCCTCGCCTGGCGACCTCGGCGTCTGGTTCCGCAGCACACACTCGGAAAAGTGGTCCGCCTCCCGCGTAAACTGCACTGGGTCTTTCTCGGAGCTGACGTCATCGATCTCGATGTTCGGCGAACCCTTATCCCCACTAGAAAAATTGGCCCGCAGCCTCAAGCCTTCGTAGTTGTACGCCGGCCCCATCTCCAGCCAGCCCTTCGACGCAAACACTTTGAAGTACCCCGGCATCTGCGCGCCATACGTACTGCTCCCCGTCGCGACGATCCCCGAGGGAAACTTCGTCGTCCACGAAACATTCTCCTCCATCGTGCTGAACCGCCCATCCTGGTCAATCGTCGAGGTCACAGCGGTAAACTTCACCGGCTCCTCCCCCGTAAGATAGCGCGAAGCATTCAACACATAAATCCCCACATCAAACAACGATCCACCGCCCGCCAGCGCCTTGTTCAATCGCCACGCCGTCGGATTGGCATTGAACCCAAACGCTCCATTGATCGTCTGCACCTTCCCCAGCGCCCCATCCCGAATCAGTTTCACCGCCTTCAGATTCAAAGGCTCATAGTGCAGCCGGTATGCAATCATCAGTTGCACCTGCGCAGCCTTGCACGCGGCAATCATCGCCTCAGCCTCGCTTACCGTAGTCGACATCGGCTTCTCGCACAACACATGCTTGCCCGCCTTCGCCGACCGGATCGTATACTCCGCATGCATGCTGTTCGGCAGCGCAACATACACCGCGTCGATCGTCTTGTTGTCGCGAAACTTGTCCATGTCCTCATAGCTGTAAATCGAGCTCTTCGGCACACCATACTGCGCCGCAATCCTCTCTGCTTTATCGCGATGCCCACTCACCAGCCCGGTAATCTTCGAGTTCGAACTTGTCTGAACCCCACGCATAAAGTGGTCCGCAATCGTCCCCAGCCCGATCACGCAATACCCCACCTTCCGCTCCCCACCCTGCGCCGCAGCACCCACCGACGGCAGCATCCGCGCCGCCAGCCCCATCGCTCCAAGCTTCGAAAACTCCCGCCGAGATATCCCCATACCGCTCACCTCCCAACACCAGCCATCCTAACCCGCTTCCAGAACTTTCAGGCGGAAATCGTTAGTATTCGGTATTTTCAAAGTCGTGATGCAATGGAATTGCGATCCCTGACCTCGATCCAAGAGAACGCACAAAGGAAAACCATCGAGACATGAAAGATTTCAGAAGTCTGGAAGTATGGAAACAATCCCACCAGCTAGTCCTTAACATCTACCGACACACCCAATCACTCCCAAAGTCCGAACTCTTCGGCCTCACAAGTCAAATCCGCCGAGCCGCCGCATCGATCCCCACCAACATAGCCGAAGGCTGCGGCCGCGACGGCGAAGCCGAGCTAGGCCGTTTCCTGACCATAGCCAAAGGCTCAACGTCAGAAGTAGAGTATCTCCTCCAGCTAGCCTGTGACCTCAACTACATCGCACCCGAAACCCACAAAAAACTATCAATCCAAACCGTAGAAGTCCGAAAAATGCTCCACGGTCTGCAAAAAAGCCTCCGCCACTAAAAAAGGAAAAGGCCCCCGAATTTCGAGGGCCTTTCCTCAAAGCTCACAGCTCGAAGCTCACAGCTCCTTAGTACATCCCGTCCATACCGCCGCCATGCTGATGTCCGCCACCGCCCGCTTCCTTCTTCTCGGGAATATCGGAGATCATAGCCTCGGTGGTCAGCATCAACCCAGCGATTGAAGCCGCATTCTGCAGTGCAGTCCGCGTCACCTTCGTAGGATCGATCACGCCAGCCTTCACCAGGTCCTCGTAGACGCCAGTCGCGGCGTTGTAGCCGAAGTTGGGCTCCTTCGATTCGTGGATCTTGCCGATCACAACCGCACCCTCTTCGCCTGCGTTCGAGACGATCATGCGCAACGGCTCCTCGATCGCGCGACGGATGATCGACGCACCGATCTTCTCATCGCCTTCGAGCTTCTTGATGACATCCTCAACCGCAGCCGCGCAACGAACAAACGCCACACCGCCGCCCGGGACAATCCCTTCCTCAACAGCAGCGCGGGTAGCATGCATAGCATCTTCAACGCGAGCCTTCTTCTCCTTCATCTCGGTCTCGGTTGCCGCACCCACCTTGATCACTGCAACGCCGCCAACCAGCTTGGCCAAACGCTCCTGCAGCTTCTCACGGTCGTAGTCAGAGGTGGTCTTGTCGATCTGCGCGCGAATCTCCTTCACGCGTCCTTCGACATCGCCATCCTTGCCGCCGCCATCAACGATGGTGGTGTTGTCCTTGTCGATCGTCACGCGCTTCGCCGTGCCCAGATCCTCGATCTTGACGCCCTCGAGCTTGATGCCGAGGTCTTCCGTGATCGCCTTGCCGCCGGTCAGAATCGCAATGTCCTGCAGCATCGCCTTGCGACGATCGCCGAAGCCAGGAGCTTTTACCGCAGCCACATTCAACGTGCCACGCAGCTTGTTGACCACGAGTGTTGCAAGCGCCTCACCCTCCACATCCTCGGCAATAATGACGAGCGGCTTCGCCGTCCGTGCAATCTGCTCGAGCAAGGGAAGCAGGTCCTTCATCGAAGAGATCTTCTTCTCGTAGATCAGGATGTAAGGGTTCTCAAGCGCGACTTCCATCCGCTCCGCATCGGTCACGAAGTAAGGAGAAAGGTAGCCGCGGTCGAACTGCATACCCTCAACCACATCCAGCTGTGTCTCCATCGTGCGCGACTCTTCGACAGTGATAACGCCATCCTTGCCGACCTTCTTCATCGCCTCGGCAATGATCACGCCGATCTGCGAATCAGAGTTGGCCGAGATCGTCCCGACCTGCGCAATCATGTCGCCCGAAACCGGCTTCGAAAACTTGCTCAGTGCACCGCCCTGTGATGTGCCGTTCTCATCGCGCTTGCCGATGATCGCCTCAACAGCCTTGTCGATACCGCGCTTCAGCGCCATCGGGTTCGCACCCGCGGCAACCGTCTTCACGCCCTCGCGGTAGATCGCCTGGGCAAGCACGGTAGCCGTCGTGGTACCGTCGCCGGCGACATCCGAGGTCTTCGACGCAACCTCACGCACCATCTGCGCGCCCATGTTCTCCAGCGAGTTCGATAGTTCGATTTCCTTGGCCACCGTAACGCCGTCCTTGGTGATCGTCGGCGAACCGAACTTCTTTTCGATAACTACGTTGCGACCCTTAGGTCCAAGCGTCACCTTCACTGCGTCCGCCAAAATATTGACGCCACGCAGGATAGCCTGACGCGAATCTTCTCCATGCAGAATCTGTTTTGCCATTGTGTTACTCCTGTTACCAGCTCAAATGCTGGTGAAAGTGTTTTGAATGAGGCGCCCGAAGCGCCGATTATGCGGCGAAGCCGCGGTATACGGCACGAAGTGCCTACTTCTTGAGGATGCCGAGGACTTCTTCTTCACGCATGATCAGCAGCTCTTCGCCGTCCAGCTTGATCTCTGTGCCCGAGTACTTGCCAAACAGAATGCTATCGCCAGCCTTCACGTCGAGAGGGAATACCTTACCCTCGTCGTTCGATTTGCCCTTGCCGACCGAGATCACCTCGCCCTGCTGCGGCTTCTCTTTTGCCGAATCCGGGATGATGATGCCACCACGGATGCTCTCGCCCTCTTCAATGCGCCGAACCAGAATCCGGTCGTGCAGCGGTGTAAACGATGTTGTCGCCATTGCTTTTCATCTCCTTGTTTCGATTTTGTGGCGAACGGGGTCTCCGTCCGCGTTGTATTGCGCGACCAGCCCCGGCAACCTCGCCGGAACCTGCCACAAAGAAGTTGGAGGAATTCGCCAACCGCCGCGACTTGCGGGAGCCTCATCGTTCAAAGCTCACCGCCCACAGCTGATTAGCACTCAAGCCTCTCGATTGCTAACGATAGTCAGCTCGAACCCGCATGTCAAATCCCCAGTGTGAAATCTGAGTGAAAGTCACGCAAGGCCGTCCGCCCTAGGATCCCTGCACTGACACCGCAAGCTCCCCTCAAAAAAGTCGTAGAATGTGTCCATGCCGTTACGCCGTACCCTGTGGTCTCAACTCGCCCTTCTGCTCCCCATCGCCCTGGTCTTCTGCCTGCCCGCCCTGGCGCAGGATGCCCCACCGAAACACGGCCGCAAATACAAGGCCCCACCAGCCACCTCCCACATCGAAGTCACGGTCCTGAAGAAGTTCAACGGCAAGCCCATCAGTAACGCCGCCGTCATCTTCGATGCGACGATGGACGGCAAGGATCAGGGCAATCTCGAGGTTAAGACCGACCCCGAGGGCAAGGCGACGATCGACGTCATCCCCACCGGAAGCACCGTTCGCGTGCAGGTCATCGCCACCGGCTTCGCCACCTACGCGGAAGAGTATCAAGTAACCGAACCAAGCCGGGCGATTACCGTCTCCATGATTCACCCGCAGGAGCAGCTCTCGTCCTATCAGGACAACCAGGGCAAGAGCGCCACAAGAAAGCCCGGTGTTCAGGAGCCCGTCCGGCCAACGAAACCGGCGGCCAAACCAGCGGCACCTGCTCCGGCCCCACAAACAACTCCACAGCAGCCTCCCAACTCAGACACCACGCCAAAGCAGTAACGCTTCGCGATTCTCACTTATGGACAAGCTGCTACAGGGAAAGACCGTGCTCGTCACCGGAGCGGCCAGGCGTATAGGCCGTGCCATCGCACTCGCGCTGGCGGAACGCGGAGCAAACACAGCCATCACCTACCTCGCCTCCCAGATCGAAGCGGAACAGACAGTTCAAGCGCTGGCCGCCCATGATGTCGACGCGCTGGCCGTCCGCTGCGATCTGCGCGACCCCGAAAGCATCCAGCAGACCATGGCGTCAGTCATCGAAGAGTTCGGCCAGCTCGACCTGCTCGTCAATAATGCCGGTGTCTTCGAATCCGAAGCTCTGGAAAATATCTCCGTCCAGCAGTGGGACGCGATGTTCGCCACCAACACCCGCGCTCCTTTTCTCATGGCAAAGGCCGCCCATCCACACCTCCGAGCAGCAAAAGGACGCATCCTAAACATCGGCTCTCTTGGCGGCCTGCACCCTTGGGCCACTCACGCCCACTACTGCACCTCCAAGGCCGCCCTGCACATGCTATCGAAGACGATGGCAAAGGCCTGGGCGCCCGAGATCAGCGTCAACTGCATCGCCCCCGGCATGATCGTCCAGGGCGAGGTAGAGGAAGCCTACGAGCACTTCGCGCGCAAGACCCCCATGCAGCGCAACGGCACAGCCCACGACGTAGCTGCGGCTGCCATCTTCTTCGCGACCGCCCCCCATTTCATCACCGGCCAGCTTCTCGCCGTCGACGGCGGCCTAGGCCTTTAGACCAGCACGACTTCCTCGTGCAGGTGCCCTCCCACCTGATGTCCTGAATCTGAAGTGATTGACATAATTTGTCATCCCGACCGGAGCGCAGCAGAGTGGAGGGATCTGCTGTTTGTGTGGGTTAGCACTCATGCTTATGCGTCGCGATTATGTCGCTGATTTTAGACTCAGGATACTAGTCATCCTCAAAGCTCAAAGCTCAATACTCATAGCTCAAAGCTCCCACCTACTGACCAGTCACTCTCTGCCACCAGCTCTTCTCCTTGAACTCTTCATAAAGATTGAGCGGTTCGGGTTGCGGCTGCAGAGGCTTGCCCAGGAAAGCCGCCAGAGGGTTCGAGACGCACAGAAGATGCGCATAATCGGGCCCATACTTCTTCGCCACCACATCAAACGCCTCACGCATCTTTGGCGGCCGCGACGTTGTATTGTGAGCATCGGTGGCAAGAAAATGCACCCAGCGGTTCGCCAGCAGATCATGCGCCATGTGCTCGGCACGTTTCCCCATGCGGCCCACGACAGAACCGGCCGTCACCTGGATCAGCACTCCGCCCCGCAGCCAGTCCACCAGTCGCGGTTGATCGCTTTGCAGCGTCGGATTGCGCTCCGGATGCGTCAGAATTGGCGTCAATCCCGCCAGCTGCAACTGGTAAAAGATGTCCGTAAGGCCGCGTGGCAGTCCATAGTCGGGGACCTCGACCAGCAGGTATCCCAACCCATTGATGCTGAACTTCGCCGGATCAAGCTTCGCCTCCTGGATGTTTTCGTACGACATGTGGAAGTCGCATCCGTGACCCAGCTTCACGGCGATCGCCTCACGATCCAGCAATCGCTGCAACTCGGCAATCTTTTCGGCGATCACGAGGGGTTCATAGACGTATGTGCCGTTGGCATGCGGCGAACACACGATGTGCGAAATTCCATCGGCGGCGGCAGCCTTCGCCATGGCGACCGAGGTCTCCACGTTCGAAGCACCATCGTCCATGCCCCACAGAAGGTGATGGTGAATATCAATCATCGCGTAGTCAGGGTACCACCGAGCCTGCGTCAGCCGCCGTATCTACCGAGCCGCCGCCAACGACTCCGCCATCGCCCGGAACAGCAGCAGACCATCTGCCGATCCCAGCAGCGCCTCGCTGGACCGGTCCGGATGCGGCATCATTCCCAGAACATTGCGTCCCTCATTCAGGACACCCGCAATATTCTCAAGCGATCCATTCGGATTAGCCTTCGCCGTCACTTCACCCTCCGGCGTAACGTAGCGAAACGCGATGCGGTCCTCAGCCTTCAGCGCGGCCAGCGTATCCGCATCGCAGAAATAATTGCCTTCCATATGTCCGATCGGCATCTGCAACACCTGCCCCCGCGTCAGTCCATGCGTAAACGGCGAATTGATCGTTTCGGTCCGCAAAAATGTCTGCTTGCAGATGTAGTGCTGGCTGGCATTCCGCATCAACGCCCCAGGCAACAGCCCCGCCTCGCATAAAATCTGAAATCCGTTGCAGATTCCAAGAACCAGTCCGCCGCTCCTGGCAAACTTCGCCACCGACTGCATCACCGGCGCAAACTTCGCAATCGCCCCCGTGCGCAGATAGTCCCCATAGGCGAATCCCCCTGGCACGAGGATCACATCGCAACCCTGCAGATCCTCCGACGCATGCCAAAGAAACGTCACAGGCTGCCGCGCAATCGCATCGACCACATGATGGGTGTCATGGTCGCAATTGGACCCAGGAAAGACCAGAACGCCAAACTTCATAGTCTTAAGAATACCATCCGAAAATAAGACGAAGAAATCGACCACGGATAACGCGGATGAGAACGAAGGGCCCAGTATGGGATCTCTCATCGTCCAATTCCGGTTCTAAAGAATCCGCAGTTATCCGCATGATCCGTGGTCGAGGTTCTTCGCCGCGCGTCGCCCCGCCCCGAGGCGCGTCTCCGTCTCGAACCCAGCCTCTTTGCGTTATAGTTCTGTCCCAGCAGGTCTGACGCGGCACAGAACAGTCAGGTTGGTATGGACCTTAGAAACAGCAACGCAGGCGCCCATCTAAAAACCGCCGGCACCGCGCTCGTCAACTGGTGGCGCGCATCCACCCTCGATGCGCTCATCGTCGGCGTTCTCTGGCTCATAGGCCTCGAACTCATCCGCGTCCCCTGGGCCCCCTTCTGGGCGATCCTCGGCGGCCTCCTGCAGATCATCCCCACCTTCGGAGGCATGATCGCCCTCATCGGCCCCGTGATCTCCGTAGCCGTTACCGCCAACGACGACGACTGGTGGCGCCTCGGCCTTGTCCTCGGCCTCTACGGCCTGATCGTCATCCTCGAAGGCCTGGTCATCGGCCCCTACGTCCTGCACCGCACGACCAAGATCCCCTGGTGGGCGGCCTTCTTCGGCCCCATCGTTCTCGGCATCATCATCCCATTCTGGGGAGTCCTGCTGGCCCCGCCTCTACTCGCAGTAATCTTCGCCTTCCGCAAGCCCGCGCTACCGAATCGCCCGTAGCCGCTCAGCCCAGCTTGTACCGCGTCTCCGCCATTCGATACAGCGGCCGCCACACCAGCCGATTGATCGTCACGACCATCGTCGCCATCACAATGGTCGCCATCAGCAGAATCTGAAATTGCCCGCTATCGGTCGCCGCGCTGATCGTCGCTCCCAGCCCCACCGTCTGCAGTGTCTGATTCTTCAACCGAAAGTATTCCGCGATAATACTGGCATTCCACGCCCCACCCGATGCCGTCACCATCCCCGTAATCAAAAACGGAAAAATCCCGGGCAGAATGACTGTCTTCCACTTCTGTATTGTCGTGAAGTGAAACAGCGTTGCGACCTCCTTCAGATCGGACGGAATCGCCATAGCTCCAGCGATCACGTTAAACAGGATGTACCACTGCGTCCCCAGCAACATCAGCGCAATCGAACCAATCCCCATCCCCCCACCAATGCGCACCAGCGCAAGCAGAAGAACAGGGAACAGCGCCGTAGCTGGAACGGACGCCGCAATTTGCGCAATGGGCTGCGCGATGCGTGCCAGACGCGGATGAAACCCGATCGCAACCCCCGCCGGAATCGTCCACGCGGCTGCAAGCAAGAGCGAAACGTTCACCCGCAAAAAGGTCGCCAGCGCCCCTTTCATAATTTCAACAAACTGCGATCCATGCACCTCTCGCAAAAGAGTCAGCGCCTGCCATGCGGCATAAAGTACCGCCCCCGCGAGCACCGCCAGAATCATCCCCCTCAGCCAGACAGAAGCTCTGCCGCGCACTGCCGTCACATTCTTACCTGCAGCGGAGGGTTGCGGTTCTTCTTTGCGCTCCTTTGCTAACCGCCGGTAAACTCCTTCTTCGAGCGGCACGACCGTATGCTGCCGCAGTGATCGAAGGCCCCGCGACTGCTGCAGCAGATGCAGCAACGGCGAACGCAAACGCGACCCGCTCTCCACCTGTTCGAACTTGAACTTGTCGCTCCACGCAATCACCGGCCGCCAGATCAGTTGATCAGTCGCCACAATAATTGCAATCATCGTCAACAAGCCCCACGTAATCGCCACGTAATTCCCCGTGCCTGCCGCCGTCTGCAGATAAGAACCCAACCCAGGCAGCCGAAAGTCCCGCGTCCCCAGAACAAACATCTCGCACGCCATCAGAAAAAACCATCCACCGGCAACCGACACCATCGAGTTCCACACTAACCCAATCGCGGAATAGGGCAGCTCCAACTGCACCAACCGCTGCAATCGCGAAAATTGATAGATGCTCGCAGCCTCCGAGAGCTCTCGCGGAATGCTCTTGATGGACGAATAAAAGCTGAACGCCATATTCCATACCTGGCCCGTGAAGATCAGCACAATCGCACCCATCTCCACGCCAATCTGCCGCGTAGGAAATAGCGCAACCATCGCCAGCATCACACCAGGCAGAAAACTCAGTACCGGAATCGACTGAAGAATATCCAGCCCGGCAATCATCAGCGCTTCGATCCGCTTGTTGTACGCCGCCACATATCCATAGCCGATGGCAAAAGCCAAACTCAACAGATACGCCAGCCCAATCCGCACCATCGAATAAAACGCATACAAGGGAAGATCTCGCGGGCTCTGCGAGATGACAATCTCCGGTTCAGCATGACCGAACCAGTACCTGGCAACCACGACGACGCCATAAAAACAGGCAAGTCCGATCCCCGCGACGCACATATCCAGCACAAACGGCCAGCTGCGCTGCAACACCTGCGAACGCGCCAGCGTCTCTCGCCCGGGAATGTTACTGAAGCTCTCCGGAAACTGCATCATGCGCCGATATCCGCGGTTGGAGCGGCCTCCCCCTCATGATGCAGCTTCTCCGACTGGATAAATCGCCGCCGCGACGCATCAAAATCGAACAGCTCGGCATACCGCCCCCAGTTGATCGCCGTCTCCAACTGCCGCAGCGTCTCCTCCTCGCTGAACTGTTCATCCAGCACGTCATGGAAGAACTCCTCCGGCACGCTGCGGTCGCTCTTGGACTCGATCGCCCGCACGATCTGTCGAAGCAGCAGCACATTCTCCATCGCCGCGCTTCGAAACAACTCCTTCTGCCGCAGAATCTCCGAGTTGGCATACTCGGCCCCGGTCGGTGTAATCTCCGCGTCGCCTTCCGTCACCTTCAAAAAGCCCAGCAACTGTGCGGCATCGACAATCGGCAGCAGGTCATCGATCTCAAATGCCAGATCGTCCGCCAGCCGGTAAATGTCATCCTTGCCATTATGGTCCAGCACCAGCTCCAGAAGTCCGGCAATGCCGCCGGGCCGCGCATGAGGCAGCATCTGGTAGTGCATCTGCCGCTGATCCCGAACCCGCTTTCCAGTGGCGGTCTGCGGCAGTGCAGGCGGTTGCGCATCCGGCTGCGTCAGCACCTTGTAGATGTAGTCCACCAGCTGCGTAAACGCCGTTGCCTTCCGGTCCCTCGGATGTTGAATCGCCACTCGAAAATCGGTCCGCACATGCCCGGGATTGCGTCCCAGCACAATGATGCGATCCGACAGCAGAACGGCCTCTTCAATGTTGTGCGTAACCAGAAAAATTGCCTGCGTCGGAATCGTCTTGTTCTGCCACAGCTCCAGCAGTTCGCTGCGCAGATTCTCTGCCGTCAGCACATCGAGCGCTGAGAACGGCTCATCCATAAACAGTACCTCCGGCTCGACCACCAGCGCTCGCGCAAAGCCCACACGCTGCCGCATTCCGCCGGACAGCTCCTTCGGATACGCTGCCTGAAAGCCGTCCAGACCGACCGTATCGAGAATCTTCAGGCTCCGTTTGCGCCGCTCTCCCGGCTCCATGCCGCGCGCCTTCAGCGGTGCCTCTACGTTTTCCAGAACAGTAAGCCACGGAAACAGTGCAAAACTCTGAAACACAATCGACACATTGACATTGGCCGTAGCAATCGGCTGTTCGTGCCAATACACCTCGCCGGCTGAAGGCGTCGACAACCCAGTTAACATGCGCAGCAGAGTAGACTTTCCCGAGCCCGAAGGACCAAGCAAAGCTACAATCTCTCCTGCCGTAATGGAAAGATCGGTCGGCGAGATCACCTGAATGCGGTTCTCGCTCGGCTGCGCATAATATTTCTCGACTCGTTCCGCGCGTATGATGGCTGGTTGCATAAGAAGTTTTGTAGTACAGTATGCGTTCTTTGTGAATTGTGGAGGTTGTCTGTCAACCTGCTCTGCGGTCAGCGTATCATTACTGTGTACGGCAAGACACGAAACCGATGCCTGTAAACGTTACATTTATTACTGAACTTTGACCTTCAAATTTGGGGACATTCAGAATGGCAGATCCAACCACCAACGCCTCAAAACCCAGGGTACTCGTCGCCGATGACGAGCAGGTAATTGCCAATACGCTCGCAATCATCCTGAATCAGGCGGGCTTTGAGGCACGCGCTGTGTTTAGCGGAGAAAAGGCCGTCGAGTCGCTCGAGAGCTTCCAGCCCGATATGCTCATCAGCGACGTCATCATGACCGGTATGACCGGTATCGAAGCCGCAATCATCACTCGCAGCAAACTACCAAAGTGCAAAATCCTTCTCTTTTCAGGCCAGGCAGCTACCGCGGATCTGCTTGAAAAGGCCCGCACGCAGGGTCACGAATTCGAAATCCTCGCCAAACCGGTCCATCCAACGGATCTCCTGGCAAAGCTACGCGGCTAGTTCTACCTGAACCGGAACAGGGAAGCGGGATTTCGGTCCCGCTTCAATTTTGTTCCAATCACCGCCGTAACGTATCACGCACCCACGTCGAGCCGCCGTCTCTCCTTCACCTTGACCGCAGGCACCCCGGCATACACTGTCCAGGCGTCCAGGCTCCGCGTAGCCACCGACCCAAGCCCAAGCACCGCACCCTCGCCCAGATTCACCCCAGGCGCAACCGACGCGCGCGCACACACCCAGGCATATGCTCCAATGTTCATCGTGTAGGCAATCAGCGGAAATGCGGGATCATCATAGTCATGTGTAGCCGCGCACACATATGCATCCTGCGACAAAATTGCATGCGACCCCAGCGTGACTGGCGCAGGATTATAGATCTCAGCGCCATCTCCCGCCGTTACCTGAGCCGCGCAGATCAAATTCCAAGGTGCCCACACCTTCGACCGCGGATAAAAGTGGCAATTCGCCCCCATCGTCGCCCCAAACAGGCGCAGAAGAAACGACCTCCAGGAATGTAACGGCCTCGGTGACGTTCTGTACAGCAAGGTCCAGCAGATATTCCAGTTCAGCCGCCGCACCCGATCCCGAACAGAAAACGCTGGTCGAAGATACGGATCGGCCGCTGTGTCTGCCGAGATGTGCTCCGCCGCGTTGTAATGAATCTGCTTTGGCATGGACACAACACCTATTCCGAATCCACTGCGGTAGGAGTAAGGACCGTAGCGGTTCCAAACAGCCGGATGATCGCCTTTGCATTCTCTCGCATATCGTATCGGCGGTGAAAGCATTGATACGCAAGCTCCGCCATATGCTGCCGCTCTTCAATGGTCATGCCGATCCACCGCTGCAGCAGCCGCACTGTACCCTCCGCGGTATCCAACTCCATCAGCCCCGCGCCGTCCTCCGCAATGTCCTCTGCGATATTCACCTTATCCGCAAGCAGAACGGGTTTTCCGCACGCCAACGCCTCTGCCACTGCAATCCCGAAGTTCTCCTGGTGCGAGGGCAGGATGAACGCCTCGGATCCGAAGAAGGCCCCCCACTTTGCGTCGCCGATGACCATGCCCGGCCAGAAGACGCGATCCCCAATTCCTGCAGCCGCGGCCGTTGCCTTCAACTTTGCGCTCCACAACTGCTGATCTGGACCGGCCATCACCAGATAAAGGTCGGGATCGGTCGCGGCGACCTTAGCGAACGCATCGATCAGAAGATCGCACCCTTTCTTGCGATGGATGCGACCAAGAAAAAGAAGGTACCTCTTACCCTTAGCCTCAGGACACTTCGCAAAGAAGGCCCGCTTCTGCACGTCGGGATCGCCCGTTGGCCCGCTCGCGCCGTACGGAACGACGTAAGCATTCCAGCGATGCATCCAAAAGCTCTCCTCAGCCAGCCGCTTCTCCGCCTTCGACGTAAACAGTACCCGATAGGCGCCGCGCAGAATCCAGTACTCGGCAGGGATCCAGTAGAGCCATTTCTTAATGTGTTTCAGCGGAAACGCATGCTTGAAGTAAGGATCAAGCATGCCATGCGTAAACACGACATAGGGTGTATTTCCAGCCAGCGTGCGCCACGCCGCATACCCACAGTACTGCCACAGCCCATTCACCACCACGCCATCAAACCGGTGGCGATTATCTCTCAGCCACGGCAACAGCTTGGCGTTGAACCCATACGTGGTATTCGTCGGCCCCAGGGCGTGTACAGGAAATCCGATATCGTTCAGATAAGGTGCGGACGGATCATCCAGAGTGACGACTTCGCCCGTATAGCCGATTGGGCCATAACTCAGCAAGACCCTCACCGACTCCGTAGGCCCTCCAGCAGCAGGATCCAGCGTTCCGATAATGTGGAGAATCCTCATCCGTTTTTGCTCATCAACTCTCAGAATATCAGCAGGATTTGCCCTCGATCCGGCAATGAAACTGCATCGTCACTCTGCTGTTATCTTCCGCGTGACCTGTGCAATCGCGCGCCTCAGGCCGCGAACATCCTCTTCGAAATCCCAGGTCTCTATCTTCGCTAAGGCACGCTGCCCCATCACCACCGCGGTCTCCGGCGTAGCCAGCACTCTTCGTAAAGCATCGGTTAAAGCTGCGACATCTCCGGCAGGGAAGACACAGCCTTCGACGCCATCCTCAACAAGGTCCGGCTGACATCCCACATCGTCAGAGACGATCACAGCCCGCCCGGCATTCATCACCTCGTTCACTATCAAACCCCAGGGCTCATGCCGTGACGGCAGAACGAAAACTGACGCCATGTCGAAAAACCTCGGCAGCTCCGACTGGTTCCTGAACCCACAGAAACGAACTCCCTCAAGCCCGCTCTCCGCCGCCTGCCTCTCCAGAGCCGCACGCTCCTCGCCATCGCCAACGATGACAAGATAAGGATGCGGCTCTCTCCCCGCTCCCGGCGACAGGTTTTTGTAAGCGCTCAACAGGTCCGTGCATCGCTTGCGACTTTGCAGCTTCGACGCAAACAGAATCACCGGCCGCGCGGAGTCCAGCCTCAGCTCGTTCCGCAAAGCGCTGCGTCCCTCGCGAGCCTCCATGCAGCGGCTTTGAAAGTAGTGGTTGTCCACCGCGTAAGGCATCCGATGCAACGGAAAATCCTCGCCCAGATAATGACGCCAATACTCGGCATTCAGCGTCCCGATCGGCAGTGCGCCATCGAGCAGCCCTCGCAGCACCCTGAAGAACAGATGCTTTGCCAAAAGTGTTGGCCCACCGCGATCGCGATCCCCAAGCCATGGCTCTGCCCGGACCAGCACCGGTATGCCCAGCGCCCTCGCCGCCAGCATCGCCTGCATCGCATTCGCCGAGGAGTACCCATGCACCCAGAGCACATCGTAGCCAGCCGCGTCTTTGCTTCCGCGCAGCCGGCTGAAGATCCCATAGTTCAGCGGGCTCAGCGCGCCTGGATTGGAATTGTCCCGAAGCACAGGCAAAAATTCATGACGATACCCATCCAGCAGCGGCACGTCCCACTTCACGCCTACGCCGAACCCCTCGTCCTTGTAGTCGCGAACCGAAAAGTCCGAGCCGAAGAATACAGTCAGGTCGATGTCCGGCTCCTGAGCGATCCGGCGCAGCATCGGTGCCTGGTATTGAATGGGATGGCTCACCAGATAAGCCAGCCTGACTTTGTTGTTCAATCTGCTTCCCATCTCTGACGAGTGTGAAACCACATCTTGTCCGCTTCCGTGTGAGCCTTCAGCTTGCGCACCTGGCTGTTCCGTCGGTCGCTATATTCCAGTAGCGACCAGGAGAATTGACACAATGCCCAGCAGGGTGCCGATTCCTCCCGATTTGATCGCCGCCTTCATCGAACTGGTCGGCAGGAAGACGATATCCTCCGGTTGCAGCACAGGGTCGGGCGCCTGACCGTTGATTATCTTCTTGAGATCCACACGAATGACCTGACGTCCGGTCCCCACGGAGCGAATAATCCGGAGATCGTCCTGCTTGCCTTCAAAGCCGGAACCGCCGGTAAGCGCGGCCACCTTCATCAACGTCATCGGTGAGTTTTGTGAAAGCGGTATCGCACCCTGAGTCTTGAATGCTCCAAGCAGATAAACGACTCCAACCCGTGGGACAACAATCGTGTCCCGCGGAAAAATCGGTATATTCGCTTCAGCACTCTTTGCAGGATCTGTTCCCATGTCGACGACGATAGGCTGCGCCACGCCGGGACGATTGATCGTAATAATATGACTTGCCGTAGTCGGAAGCCCGCCCCCTCCCACCACGACAGTTGTAGCCGTCGACGAAAATCCGCCACCGCCGCCTACAGCCGCCAATACGTCGTATAGCCGTCTCTCCCCGATGATCGCCACAATTCCATGCAGCTCTCCAATGACAGTGGCTGTCTGATTTGGCGACTCCGTAATCTGAATCGTTACCTGGGGATCGCGATACATCCCGGCGCCTATCAGTTTCTTTGCGATCAAGTCCTGAGCTTGATGTACGGTGAGCCCCTCCACCTGTACGCTGCCGATCAACGGAAGTTGAATCATGCCATCGAGCCCCACGCGTACCGTCGGAAGGTAGTCAGCACTTGCGTAGAGGTGGATCGTGATTAGATCATCATGCCAAAGATAAACATCTCGATTTGCCGGATACAGAATCGCCGGATCGGTCGTTATCGTCACCGGAGGATTAACCTGCGTCGATATCCCGAGCGCGGGTCCGCTGAACTGAGCCATCGCAGAGCCAGATAGAGCCATCACCAGAAGCATGGCAAAGGTTAGCCACCCGCAGCGGCGGTCAATCAGCAACCGACCCTCGACCACTCTGCCAGTCCGGAGATTATCGTGTCTCTGTCTCATCGCTCAGTCTCCGCGGATTTGCGCGCCTCGTTACCGGAAGGCTTCTGCGATTCCCAGCTTTCGGAATCCACACTCGAGTACGAGTAACCTGAGTACCCGTAATACCCGTAGTATTCGGGCGAGTTCAGATCGACAGCGTTCAGCACAATACCGGTAATGCCTGCACCCGAGCGCAGGAGGATATCCCTCGCCCGCCGCACCACATGTTTACTCGACTTGCCGTGACGCACTACGAGCACGACAGCATCCGCCTGTCGGGCAAGGATGACGCCGTCCGTAACCGAGAGAATCGGCGGAGAGTCAACGACGACGTAATCGTAAAGTTCTCCACAGCGCCGAAGGATGGCCTCCATAGCCCCGGAACTCAACATCTCTGTCGGAAAAGGTGGAACCGGTCCACTCGGCAGGATGTCCAGATTCGGAATCTCAGGCACTCCCTGCACCGTCTCTTCCAGCTTTGTGGCTCCAGTCAGCACTGTAGTCAGGCCAATCTTGCCATTTAACCCGAACCGGTGATGAATGTTAGGCCGGCGAAGATCCCCGTCGATCAACAGAACGCGCGTGTCCCGTTGCGCCAGAATCGCTGCTAGATTGCTCGCCGCCGTAGTCTTGCCTTCCGAGGGCGTCGCACTGGTAAGCACAATGAACTTCGGGGGATGCCCGGCAGTCGATAACAGAAGTGATGTGCGCAGCGACCGGAAAGCTTCGGCGAACTGCGATTTCGGCTGCGTCAGAACGCCGATATTTCGTTGCGCCGTCGTCAGGGTCCCGGCCTGATCGGCGGAGGACCGCCGCGCTCGCGGAATGATGGCCAGCGACGGCAGCTCCGTGATGCTTTCGATCTCCGCGATGCTCCGCAACCCGGTGTCCAGACTCTCCATCAGGAAGGCGATCACAATGCCGGCCAGCAGGCTGAAGGCCAGCGAAGTCAGGATCACGGTCGACTGCGGCCGCAGCACAGGGTTTGCCGGTGGCAGTGCCCTATCGACAACATCAATCTCCAGCGATTCCAGCCCGGACTGGACGCTCGCGGTCCGCAGACGTTGCTGCAGACTGTCGTACAAGGTTCGGTTCGCTTCGAACTCCCGCTGCCGCAGCGTGTATTCCACCAGCTGATCCCGCAACTTATAAGCTTCCGCCTTCTGAGCTTCCAGGGCGGCAGTCGTCTGATCTTCATTTGCGCGCGCGACGACGTAGTTCTGTTTCGCCTGTATCAGCAGCCGGTTCTGTTCAGCGTCTATCTCCTTGATCAATTCATCAATCTGCGCTTTCAGCGCCTTCGCCTGAGGGTGGTTCGGCCCCAGCGACGATTCCATCTGGGCGTAGCTCGCCCTCGCTCCGGCAACCTGTGCTCGCAGCTGATTCAACTCCGCCGGAGCTGTCCCCGGGGTCAGTTCAATCGTGCCTTCAATCGTGTTCGGATCCATTCCGCTCAGAACGCGGTAGCGCGCCTCTGCAATAATGCGAGCTAACTTCGCCGACCCCACCGCTCTGGAAAGATCGTCGAGCGAGTTGGTGATCTGATTGCGATTCGGATCGAACCCGAGAACGCCTAACCGCCGCTGCATATCCATCATCTGCTCTTGCGACGTCTCCACCTCTTGCTTCAGGCCCTCAAGGGTTCCTGAGAGAAAGTCTGAAACCCGCCGCGAGGACTCGAATCGAGTCTGATAGCTGCGCTGAATGTAGTCTGAAATAACCTGGTTGACGATGTCTGCGGACATCTTCGGATTCAAACTGCTGTAGCTGATACGGATAATATCGGTCTTGGGAACCAGGGTGACGTGCAGATTGCTCTGCAAGCGGTGAACCGTATCTTGTCGAGTCTCCCCATCATCCAGTGACGTGTGGGGTACAGGCCCCTTCACCTCAAGAAAATCTGCATTATTCGACAGATCCATCTCGCGACACACCTTTAACATCAGGGAATCGCTCTTCAGAATTTCGATCTCGGTCAGCAGCTTCGAACCGGAATCACCGCCGTACTCTCCTACTGTGCTCACCCGATATTCATTCGACGACCCTGCCCGCACCTGGATCCGCCCATACGAGTCGTACAGCCTCGGTTGAGACTCTGCCTTGAAGATCCCGTACGCCAGTCCCAGAAGGACGGCAACAATCAGGACCCACCGTCGTTTCCGAAGAACGATCAGCGCCTCAGACAGCGTAGTATCTGTAACAGTCGTACTGAATCTGTTTTGGCTCGTCTCTGGAACACCCACGAGCGGCGGCTGCGTATTTTCGGAACCCATTTCCCCTTAGTCTACCCGAGTGTGCCTTCCAGAAGGAAGATTAGATGAACACGCCTGCGCATCGGTTTCAAAAGAGCGCAGATTGCTTTCAACTCCTCTCGATTGTTCCTGCGTTCGGTTATTCTCAACTATGAGGAGTAACACCACAGCACTATGAGTGAAAACATCAAAATTGCCGTTGTCGGATCAGGATATGTTGGTCTGGTCGCTGCCGTCTGCTTTGCCGAAATGGGCCACGATGTCATCTGTGTCGACAATGACGAGCGCAAGGTTGCCGCTCTCCAGGCCGGCGACTCGCTCATCCACGAGAACTACCTCCCCGAACTCCTCGAGAAGCACCGAAACACCAACGTCCGCTTCATGACCGACCTCGCCGAGGCCACCCGCGAGTGCGAAGCCATCTTCATCGCCGTAGGAACCCCGCAAAGCGAAGCCGGCGATGCCGATCTCTCCTACGTTGAAGCCGTTGCCTGCGAGATAGCCCGTTCGCTCACCAGCTATAAGGTCATCGTCGAAAAAAGTACAGTGCCCGTCTACACCAATGAGTGGGTTACGCGCTCGATGGAGCGCAACGGCGTAGCCCGTCACCTCTTTGATGTCGTCTCCAACCCCGAGTTCCTTCGCGAGGGAACCGCCGTTACAGACTTCCTTCACCCCGACCGCATCGTCGTCGGCGCCGACAGCGAGCGTGCCGCAGCGGTGCTCAACCGCATCTATCTTCCCCTCACCACCGGCGCCTACTACAAGCGAAGCGACGCCATCGCCGGCTTCCGCAACGTCGCCGAACCGCCTCCGCTCCTGATGACCTCCACCAAGAGCGCGGAGATCATCAAGCACGCCTCCAACGCCTTCCTGGCGATGAAGATCTCTTTCATCAACGCCGTC
>WNFD01001544.1_pt1 | contig 23339 bp, 20 predicted proteins | sample 5400491 | NCBI WGS metagenome assembly WNFD01 (sample SAMN13153343, study PRJNA577476) | soil metagenome | isolation source: 120 cm saprolite under Douglas fir tree site 2 hole 2 replicate 2 | place: USA:California | collected 2015-04-18
AGGCGGCCCTTGAATGTAACGTGCGCTACCTGGCCTTTGAACTGGGTGAGCACAACATTCGCGTCAACGCAATTTCTGCCGGACCGCTCAACACACTTGCTGCGCGCAGCATTACTGGCTTCACGGGTTTTCGCGATCAAATGGAAATAACAGCTCCACTGCGCCGCAATATCGAGCAGAGCGAGGTGGGCGATGCAGCTCTCTTCCTATGCAGTCCTCTCGCCCGCGCCATCACCGGCGAAATTCTCTTTGTTGACGCTGGCTACTACATTATGGGGGTATAACGCCTTTATTGTTCGGCGCGACGAGTAATGGTCGGTGGAGGTGGGGCAGGTTCCCCGCAGATGCTGCAATAGCGCGCGTTGGAACGGTTCATATGCCCGCATGGCCAGGGGCGTAACCCACCGGATGCTCCGGCTGTTGCTACCGGCGCGCCCGGGGAAGAAGTCGACGGCGCGCCAAATGCTGCCATCCCTTCATCTTGCTGGGATGACGGTATACGTTGTGGCGGCACTACTAGACGATTCTGCCTTTGCTGTGGAATGGTTGTAGGCAGCGGCGATTGCGCTGGTCGTATCCCCGCAGGAAGTGCGGGACCTCGCTGTCTTCGCCGCCTCAACGTGACTGCGAATAGGGCTGCTGCCAGGGCGATCACGACGACCGATCCCCCTATCGCGATAGCATACAGTGTAAAGTTGTTCCCTTGCGGCTGCGATCCCGGTGACGTGGAAGGCGTTGACTGCGGCTGTGTCCCATGTTCATTTTTTGCCTGCGCCTGGGCATATGCCAGGTAGGGTGCAATAGCTTTGAACGAGGGATATTTTGCAGCAAGTTGACCAAGTTCCTGTTGCGCTTTGTGCCAATGACCTGGTGTACTGGCTGCGTAGTCGGAGAAGGCCTGGTCCCATGCCTTCTGGAATGGCCCGGGCCTGGTATCCAGGTGAAGACTCTGCGCCAGCCCTCTAGCACTGTTGCTGGCCTGCAAGAAGCTGGTGCTGCCCTGACCCGCCGAGCCGAAACTGACGATACCTACTATAGAGCCCTGGTTATTCAACGCTGGTCCACCACTATCACCATGCTCCACGTTGCCGCCCACCTGAATCACCTGCGCTCCTTGATCGGTCGTCTTCATCGAACTAACAAAAATTTGATTCACCGATAAGGTGAGCAAATTTGTAGGTTTGTCGCTGACGTCCCCGTTGCCGGGAAAACCAAGTATTGTCAATGTATCCTGCTGCTGTACACTGGAAGAGTCGCCCAGCTGGACGCTTGCCATATCATTCATGTTGACATGTATGATTGCCACATCTTTCTGGTTGAACGAACTTTCCAGTTCAATGCGATCAACCGCTGCCTGGAACTGCGCTGGTACACTAGAGAGGTTCGGAGCGCTCAGCGGACCGGTAAAGTCTGTACTGAGAAACACCTGGCTTATTGGCCTATCATAGTTCGAGTCTGAGGGTAGTTGGCCGCTTATAAGTTCTTGTGCAACCTGGTCCTGTGTTGCGGGAGAACCTGGTTTTAGATTCTGGTTAATATAGTTCGCTACGTCGGGGGCTGCTTCTGTATCTAGAAACTGGTTTATTTGTTGATCATGTGGAGGATTGACGACGTGGTCAGCGGTTAAAATGTCGCCACGTGCGCTGATAAACGTGCCGCTGCCCGATAGTGTCAGAGAATAAGCGCCGCCGCCCTGGGGAAAAGAAACGTTCTGCGTTGCTGAAAAATGGACGGTTAAATGACCACCGAGACTGGTGAAGATGCGTACAACAGCCGGCTTGGCTATATCGACTGCGCGTACGACAGGGTCAGCAACGTTGCCCCCTGGAATCCCATCCGCGTGCGCTACTGGTGTACCCCCAGCTATTGAGATCATATAAAGCGCCATCATACCGAGTATTATCATGATGCGTAGCAACCAGTACCGTCGCTTTGATGATATAGATGTGTTTGTATGCATGACCGGTATCCTACCCTTTGTGGTAAAAGCGTATAATCCCTTCATTTGTCTATCTTACATCATACCATATCAAGGTGATTACATGCCGGTTGAAATCAAGTTGCCAGCACTGTAACCTCTGCTAAATCGTCCCATATATTGTAAACGCAGCAAAGTATTAAAAATACATCCGCGGTGTTATATGTAACAGTTATCGTGTTACACTACCATTGCCATCCTCTGGCCAGCATACCATACACAACACTATCAATGAAATGGTCATACAACCAGCTTGCTTCTCGTAGTACACCCTCCCGGGTGAAGCCCAGCCTCTCCGGGATGGCGCGGCTGCGTACATTTCCGCTGGCACAGTGAATCTCAACGCGATTCAACCCGTACTCATGAAAGGCATAACTAATCATCACTTTGCATGCCCTCGTCATCAAACCCTTCCCCTGTAATGAAGCATCTAGCCAGTAGCCAATCTCAGTTTTGCGATTCAGTCTGTCAATGTAATGATATCCAATACCACCGGCAAACCTGCCCTGGTACCAGATGCCTGCCTGGAAACCATCGTCATTTGCCTGTTGAACCAATCCGCGTCCGATGAATTCCCTCGTGTCCTCTACAGAGACGTTGCTATCTACCCAGGGAAGCCATTCTCGCAGGTACTCACGATTTTGATTCACTACAGCAAACACTGCCTCCGCATACTCTTCTTCGTATGTGCGCAGTTCGCTATCATCGTCGATCCTGATGATCAGCATGGCCTTCTCCTCTCCGAACTCCTGTGTCCGTCTCTAAGGTATGGGAGTTAACACTGGTATTATCATAGTGCAGTTCGTCAATAAAAAGAAAGCAATTGCCGTGTATTGCTTTATGCAGTACCTGAAAGTATAATAAATGAAGTGATTTTCCATTCTTCTAGGAGGCTTTTGCCTTGAGTAATAACTATACACCGGGTTCTGGTAACGGTATGCCCGGCGATAACCGTGAGTTGATTAATCGGCGCGAAGTACGGATAAGTGAAAACACAGGTGCGTTGCCCACGGTGGGTCCGCTACGTAACTACCCCGGCTCTTTTGATTTCGAGAGCATGATCCAGTCCTTGCGCGAGTTGTTCGCACTAGATCGACAGACGGCCAGTCAACTCGATTCCTCACGTTGTGGCATCTGTTATCTACATTTTATGCTGAGTGAACTACACTATAGGGAAGAAGAGGGGTTTTATGTATGCCGTGGATGTGAGCGAACAATTGGTAAGCAGGCAATACCAATGCTGAGGCGACAACAAAAATAAGTAGGGGAGCTTGCCCTTACTCGCCTATCAAAGCCTCTGCCCCAACCTCTTCTGGCTCACCTTCAGTCAGCTCGCGCAGGTCTTCCGGTCGATCTAACCGGTCGAGAAAGAGAATGCCATCAAGATGATCAATCTCGTGCTGCATGATTCGTGCAAACCACCCCTCACCGTTGACTCGTATTGGTCGGCCGCGCGCATCCAGTCCTTTCACCGTCACCTTTGCTGCACGCCTGATGTTGTCCCCGACATAGCCGGGGATGCTCAGGCATCCCTCTGTCCCGCTTTCCTCACCCTCAGCCTTGATGATCTCTGGATTAATGATGGCGATCTTGCGGTCCTCGTACTCAGCAACAAAAATGCGTAGTGATTTTGCAATCTGCGGCGCTGCCAGTCCTACACCATGCGCGGCATGCATGGTTTCAAACATATCCTCGATGAGCCTCTGAATAGAGGCATCGGGGCGATGTACTTTCTTTGCTTTCTGGCGTAGGATAGGGTTCTCTGCTGTAATAACTTGAAGAATTGCCATAGTTAAGATATCCTCTTGAATCTTAGGTACAATTGTTGCGCCCATACCATATGACCGTGAAGCGTCATCGTGTATAATCGTCTATATCCTATCATATTGGCCTTGGATTATCCATATCCCTTAAAAGGAGCACTCGCCCAGCAGACAGCGATTAGAAATGGATATGCTAGAAATCGTCACGTCATATATCGAACGGCATCATCTCCTTCCCGAAGCTGGTGAGATTGTTGTTGGCGTTTCAGGAGGAGCCGACTCATTGTGCTTACTGCACCTGCTCCATCGACTCTGTGGTCCTGGTAAACGCTATCCAGGCCTGCGCCTGCGTGCCGCGCATCTTAATCACAAGCTGCGTGGGGAAGCTGGTACACGAGATGCTGCTGCAGTTGCGCGCATCGCTGCTGGCTGGGGACTGCCCGTGACAATCGGTGAAGTGGATGTACCTGCGCTGGCTCGCCAGGAGCGGCGGTCGCTAGAAGACGCTGCCCGCGCTGCGCGCTACTGCTTTTTACGCCAGATCGCGCAAGATCAGCCCATCGCTGTAGCGCATCATGCCGGCGACCAGGCAGAGACACTCTTACTCCATTGGCTGCGAGGTGCCGGGCTAGCAGGCATGGTTGGAATGCTGCCGCGCCAGCAAAACATCATTCGCCCGTTGCTGGAGGTTAGCCACGCAGAAACTGTCGCCTATTGTCGACGGCATGACATCGTTCCTGTGGAAGATGCCAGCAATACCGATCCCCATTTTCTGCGCAATCGCATTCGTCATGAACTCTTGCCCTTGTTGGAGTCACTCAATCCAGGCATAAGGGCGACGCTCCTGCGCGCTGCCGAAGTGATGCGCATTGATGCCGACTGGATAGAGGAGCAGGTTGATGCCTGCTGGCCTGATGTTGTCATTGCAGAGCATGCTACTGACATCCGCTTAAGCCTCAGAGCGCTGCTCGTACTACCGCTCAGTATACAACGACACCTGCTGCGTCGCGTTACCGCCCAGCTCTGTGCCGGACAGTCTCCTCTGGAACTGCGTCACTATATGCTGATTGAAGACCTCCTTCACAGAAAAAATACCGGGGAAAGACTTGTGCTCGATCTTCCTCACCAATTGCTCGTTGCCCGCGAAGCTGATCAAGTCCTGTTTGAGCGGCTTCAAATCGATGTAGCAAAGCACCCCCTCCCCGTTCAAGAAGAAAATAGCGCCGCTCTGCTCCCCATTCCCGGGCGTACACCAGTTCCAGGTACTTCCTGGTTGGCAGTAGCCGATACATTACCAGGTGAATTGCTGCAGGAGGTCCGGTCGGCATTGAGCCGCGAAGACTGGTCCGCGCTCTGGCAATTACTGCCGTCTACAAGTGACGCTGTCTACGTTGACGCTGATACAATAGGCTCCTCTTTGGAGGTCCGTGTAAGGCGACCTGGTGATCGCATACAGCCGCTGGGAATGGCGCATGAAAAAAAAGTGCAGGATGTGCTGGTAGATAAGCACATTGCTCGCGCTAATCGCTCGCGCATCCCGCTCTTCCTTTCTGCATCCCATAGTGTGTGGCTGGCCGGTGTCTGTCTTGATGACAGGGTGCGGCTCACCAGTAAAACCAGGCGCATCCTACGCCTGTCAATAACCACCACATAATTGCTCTCGACAGGCAGTTTCCCGTGTGCTACACTTCCTATAAGATACTACATGGCAGGGTTCTGTACCCTGCCGGAGCCACGGGATGATACTATGACATTTCTTCAAGCTTGCCTGCTCTTCATCGCGGCAATCCTTGGTGGCACCCTGAACTCCGTTGCTGGGGGCGGCAGTTTCATCGCTTTCCCTGCGCTCATCTTCACGGGTGTGCCTCCAATTAATGCGAATGCGACCAATACCGTGGCTCTCTGGCCCGGGTCCGTTGCCAGCATGCGAGCATATCGCAAAGAACTGGCTGAGCAGGATCGTAAATTACTATTCGTGCTCGGTGTCACAAGCCTGGTTGGAGGCGTGTTCGGTGCTTTACTTCTACTGCGAACCCCCCAATCGACGTTTACCTTGCTCATACCCTATCTCCTGCTGCTGGCTACACTCCTCTTCACCTTCAGTAAGCCGATTACTGGCTTTCTGCGCAAATACATGCCGCACAAGGAGCAGTCCTCGTGGCCCGCACTCCTCGTTGTTGCATTCTTTCAAATCATCATCGCCATTTACGGCGGCTATTTCGGAGGTGGTATCGGCATCTTGATGCTGGCCACCCTGGGGATGATGGGCATGGAGGACATCAACGAGATGAATGCAGTCAAAACGCTCTTACAGGCAAGCATCAACGGGGTCGCCGTGATTACCTTCATTATCGCGGGAGCAGTGGCGTGGCCGCAGGCAATTCTCATGGTAGTCGGCGCCATCATCGGCGGCTATGGCGGCGCCTATTTTGCCCGCCAGATCGACCAGCGCTGGATACGACTCTTCGTTATCCTCGTTGGTTCTAGCATGACGCTTTATTTCTTTTTGCGTAGGTAAGGAACCCATGAAAAACCTTCAATTGGTGCCGGTCGCCCTATGCCGGATGATCATTGGAGGTACATTCTGGGTTGCTTCCAGGCTATTCTATAGCATCGAATTCCATGGATTGGAATATGATACCCGGGCGCCGCGCACCTACCTGGCTATCTCTCACCGGCGTGACCTGGACCCGATTATCTCGCTTCCCACACTGCTCTCTCACTGGGGATGGCGTGCATGGGCAGGTGATATCCATTTTGTCCTGCGTGACGACGCCTTTTCGCCCGGGTATCTTGCGCACCTCTTGCCCTCCCCGCGCTGGCTCTCGCGTCTGCTTCACTCGCTCTCGCTTGGCCCGGTCCTGCGCTGGCTGGGAGCGCATCCACTGGAACACTTGCACATTCGCCCCGCGGAAGAGTGGATACGAGATGTGCTGCAAATAGAGGGAGATATGCTCTGCGGCGAAGTTCTTGCGTCGGCCTTCATACAAAAACTGGCTGCGACTATGGGAGAGCCGGGCAAACAGATTGAGGAGAGCCCTCTCTCGCATATATTATCCTGGCGTTATCATCGAGTCCTCGCGCGCTATAGCGGCCCGGAAATTTTAATCGGACCCACCCGGCGTCATGCAGAAAAAAACCTCTTGCAGCAGGTGAAAGAGCATCTTGCCGGCTTAGCAACATGGCTGTGGAGTGGCGGCTCCCTCTACGGCGCGCCGGAAGGAAGACTTTCACCCGCTGGCAATATCGGCCCCATTAGTGCTGCCCTGCACCGTTTGCTGCGTACCAGTCCCCCTGATACACGCATCATACCCGTCTCCATAAGCTACGACTTTATGACGGTACGGCGGCCGCGCATCTTCGTGGACCTTGCCCCTGCGATTGCATCCGCTCCAGGCCTGGCAACGCGTCAACTGGATGCCCAGCTCCGCCAGGCGTGGTTACAAAGTGCGCGCTTCACCTGCACCCAGCTCGCCAGTAGTTTTCTCCTGCAGGCAAACCACGCAGCCGCAACTTCGTTTACATCGAACGACCTGGCTGCCGATGTTGGACTGCAAGCAAGGTCTCTTGCAGAGTCAGGCCGTCACGTGGATCAACGGCTGCTGCAATCAGCTGATATGCGCAGGCTGGCAGCAGCATTTCTCATGTATGCTGCCCGTCATGGACTGGTATACCGCACTGGGCACGACACGTGGAAACCTCGCCCGGAGAAAATGTCTTCCCTATCGGCTGACAACACCATACCCATCGCTGTGCCCACTGGTCACGTAGGATATGACCAGGCGCCCCTTGCATATGCGTGGAATGATTTACAGGATATGCTTAGCGTGGATGGTACCGTCAATTACTCCATGCCTAAAGGCAGGGGCTTGTAGCTAAGCTCCACCGCAACTCTGCATAGCGTTGCCGCCGTGCAGCTTTGGCTTCATCACTTGCTACATCAGGGCGTACTGACAAGACGCCCGTGCTTGCCCAGTCTTGCCGAGCAAGCAACGTTCTGAGTGCGATGTTCCGCGCACCGATCAAATCAGCGTGGAGACGGTAATGGCAACTCTGACACACAAAGAGCAAACCCTTGCTAGGACGGTTCGCATCTGAAGTATAGCCGCACCTGGGGCACGCCTGGCTGGTGTAGTGCGCATCCACCTTCACCGCCATGCTACCCGCAAGCCTTGCTTTGTAAGTGATGTAGCTATGCAGCTCGGCAAAGGCCCACTTGGAGGCATGCCGATTGCTTTTGCGCTGTTTCACAGAAACACGGACGGAGCCTTTTCCGTTCTTCATGCGCTTATGAGTACGCCGGATGCATCGCTCGCGGATGTGTGTCAGGTCCTCCAAGCCAATGATACTGCGTGGGTGCTGGTCTACGATGCGCCGACTGATGAGATGGTTCGCCTCTTGTTTCAACCGTCTCTCTCGTCCACTGATGACGATAAGCCGTCGTGTCGCGGAACGAGTGCCTTTCTGTTGCAACCGTTTTCTCAGTCTCGCATAATGGTCGGCTTTGGCACGGATGGCCTTGCCAGAATAGAATATGGCGTCATTGGTGGGCGTAGCTGTCACTGCCAGGTAGCGTTGTCCAACGTCCACCCCTACCACCTGTTTGTGATTTTCTAGCGTAGGCTCGGCACACTCAACTTCAAGTGTCACGAGCAGGTAAAATTGTTTTCGTGGTTTATCATAGTACAGCTTGGCAGCTCCGATATGTGCCCCGTGGTGCATAAGGGCTACCTGCTTCTCGTATCCTGCATAGGGAACAAGCACCCGCCCGTCCAGGGTAAGAAGACTGACCTGCCCATCTTCCTTCAGACTGTAGTCGCGGTGGTAGTTATAGGTGAGGGTAGGGGAAACGTACTTGGGCGGCTTATCCAAGCCTTTGTAGAGTTTCTTGGTCTTGCCTGCACGGCGATCCGCAGCGTTATGCTTCACCTTCGTCCATAAGGTTTTGTAGGTAGCTCCCACCTGGCGGGGGACGTTACAGGCCATTTGGGCAGGCAAGCCATACTTCACACGAATGTCATCGTAGCACTCACGCTGCAAGGCCCGTCCACTGCTCATCTTGCCATGTTCAAAAGCGTAACGACTGACATCGTTCAGCGCAGCGCGGTATGTCAGTTGCGTGGTGCGCAATGCTTGGAGCTGTGCGGCGTCCGTCTGCAATTTGAGTTTGGCGGTGATGAGCTGTTTCATAGAACACATATACCAAACTTCGTGCAGTCTGTCAATATGCTCTTATATGCAACTGATATTTTGATATAAGGATCAGGGACTGATGCCGTAGCGTTGAAGAACGGCCTGGGGAGAGCCAAGATGAGACGGCAGGCGACGAAGGCGCAAGCCGGACAACACCGCGAGTTCGGCCAGGTGGAAAATGCCATAGGCCTGCTCGAAAAAGACGATGACTTTGTCGCGGTTTTCCTCTTTGAGGCGCAAGCGCCAGCGAGCTGTCCCCTCACCTGCCAGCAAGGCAGTACTCAAGCTGGGAGCGGGTTCCGTTGCCTGAGTGGAGGCTGTCGCCTGTTGCGCTTGCCACAAGCGAAAGGCGGTACACAGCCCCATCACCAACAAGGTAAAGTGACCATGCACCACCACCGCGGCCTCGGTTTTCTTGGGAAAGGTGCCTAAATGCCAGGGATGCTTGCCCTCCTTGAAGATGCCATTCTCAATCACCGAGCGCCAGTCATAGGTGTCAAAGACCACGAACGGATCGCTGACCGGGCCATTGGTCAAGTAGACCGTCCCGTCGGTGGCAGGCACCCGATTGTTCCAACGGCGCACCACCACGGCGTTGATGGGCTGCCCCTCGTAGTCACGTCGCTGCGCGTGCTGCGTCTGCTCTGCCTCCCCGTAGCTATCGTAGGTCGTCAGCCCCTCAATGCCCACTAGTTCGGTACGCAAGCGCTCCTGCGTGACCGTTTTGCCGTGGCCATGGCGCACCACGCGCTCGCGTACGTGCGCCCGTTCCCCCTTGGCCAGTGCCTGGGCATCCTGGATCACCACCATGTTCGCTTTGCCCACCACCACAAAGGTCACCCCCTGCTGGTGCACCTGCCACAAATCGGCTCCATCCAGATAGCCTCGATCAATGACGATGGCGCGGATGTGTCCCCGTGTCCCCAGGTTCCGTTGCGCTTGCTCCAACAGCGGCACTAACCAGCGTCCCTCATACTCCTGGATCTTGACCACTTTCATGGCGAGCGGTAGGCGGGTTTGCACATCGATGAGCACCAGCACTTTCCACCCGTACACGTAGTATTCCTCGATGGCTCGCTCCTTTTGCCCTTTCACTTTGACCAGTCGGGTCTCTTTGAGCTTCCCACAGCCCTCATAGGTCTCTGGCGTGGGCAATTTGCTGCCGTCGAGGGCCGCGATGCGTTCCCCGTCCAAGAGTCCCCATCCCACCAGCGACTCGACCATCTGGTTGAAGAGCCTTTCCATCTGCTCGCGACTCAGCTTACTGATGTTGTCGGCCAGACATTGTGGGCTCAGTGGCCCCTGCTTCTTCTTCGTTTTGCGTTGCGCCTCTCCCCGCTTGGTCATGCCCTCTTCCACCTGTCGCGCATTGAACCCCACCAACTCCATCAAGGCCATGTTACTAAAGAGCCAGCGTGGCAATTCATTCATCGATTGGCCCCCAAAGAGCACTTTGAGCAGATACAGCAGCAGAAATTGCACCGTCGGCACCAGCACTCTCCGCACTCCCGGCAGTTCCTCCTGCTCTAACACCGCCATCATCCCGATTTCCTTCACGAACTCAAAAAACTCGTCGAGCAGCCCTGCCTCGCTCAGTTCGTGCATCTCCTCAATCTCTTCTCCTGCATACAGCCCCCGCGCCACCCGCGCGTCATCTCGGTAGGCCAACTGCCAGCTTAATCGTTCCTGGACCGCACTTGGCCCGCTCTGCTCCTCCCCTGCTTCTTTGGCTCTTCTGGTACTCATCTGTCCCCCCTTTTTCCCCTACCTTACCACCTTCTCTCTTTTCTCTCAACCCCCTCCTTATATCAAAACATCAGTATATGCAAACAGACAACTCCCGCTCAATCCGCCTTCCCAGGAGCGCCCATTCCTCCCCACAGATCAATCCGGGGGACTCCTGCGGCGGTGGGTTGAGTTCAATGGATAGCTATAATAAAGAGTAGCTGTAAACAGAGCGCGCACTACAGACTTTGTCATCTTTCATAGCGGCTGCTGCGTGTAAACCTTAAAGATCGCTTAGACAACTCTTGTATTGCACTGCATGATCCCTATAGAGTCCGGCCTATTTTAGGCAACAAATTGGAGATGCTCACATGCAAATCGACTTTCATAGGCAGGAAAACCGTTACACGTACGCCACCAGGCAGGCCGACTCGTCATGGATGATAATGGTTAACACGATCGTAGCTGTCAGCGGCAGGCGCGTACTGGACATTGGCTGTGGCGAAGGCATCTATACAAAAGCCCTTGCGGACATGGGCGCAGCTTCCGTCACCGGTCTGGACTCTTACAGGGAGATGTTACAGCGCGCTCGCGAAAACTGCAGCGGGTATACCAATATCGATTTTGTGCTGGGCAACGTCCTGGGTACCGGGTTGCTGGCCGAACGCTACGACCTTATCCTGCAAAGAGCCTTAATCCATCGCCTGGCACAAAACGACCTGCGTACCTGTTTTGTAGAAGCATTCCGCTTGCTCAGGCCGGGAGGGGCGCTGATCGTGCAGGATCAGACACCTGAAGATTATTTGCTGCCCGGCAGTAAGACACATGTCCGCGGCTACTTCTTCTCGCGCTATCCCCGCCTTGTCAACCTGGAGGTAACCCGCCGGCCCAGGAGCGAACTCGTCTTGCAAACATTGCGGCAGGTCGGTTTTCGCTCTGTCGAGGAACGGAAATTCTGGGAGACGCTCGCAGTCTATCCCAACCTCGAGGCCTTAACTGACGATTTGTTGGCGCGTACCGGCAACTCTATCCTGCACGAACTGACGGACACAGAACTACAGGACCTCGTTACCTACATCACCTATGTGCAAGAACAGTTGCAGCATGCCGACGATGCAGAAATCGTTGAGCGGGACTGCTGGACCATCTGGAGCACGGCGAAGTAATCGGGAAGGATACATACGTTGGCACGTATTCTCGTGGTTAATGACATACAGGTGATCTTAGAATTGTTCCGCACCCTGCTGGAAGAAGAGGGATACGAGGTCGTACTGGCCGGTTTCCCCTTTCAGCAAATCAGCGACATCGAACACGTCAACCCCGATCTCATCATCTTAGACTTTGTCTTCGGTGATCAAAAAACCGGCTGGCAGATGCTACAAATGCTCAAGATGAAACGCTCGACGGCCACCATTCCCGTCATAGCCTGCACAGCGGCTCTCGACCTGGTACGTGAGCAAGAAGGCTACCTGGTCTCCTAGGATGTTCACGTGGTCTTCAAACCCTTCGACATCGACCAATTGTTGGCCAGCGTCAAGCAAGTACTGCAGTCGCATGAGCATGTTATCTCGATCGATAAGGAAGAGCGAGAGAAGAAGCAGTAGCCTGTCAGGCCAATTGAGGGTGGGCGACAAGGGATTCGAACCCCTGACCTACTGCGTGTAAATTAGCGGTTGAGAACTACCCCCTAAGCCAGCCTGTAGAGGCACCTCAGATATATTGGAACTGCTGTCTTTTTTGGAGAGTTAGCTGTTCTCACCTCACACCTGTTACTAAACATAATAGTGACCTCGACACAGTTTGATAAACCTGCTAGACTAAACGGAGACGGTTCTTTATGCGGGTATCAACATCTGAACAGGAGAGATCGATAGGCATGCGACATCACACAGTCCAGCTGGAAAGCGGCGAATCCCTCTGGATTTGCACGCTGGATGACATCTCCTATACCTTAAAGCGTTTTGATGCGAACTGCTCGTACACATTCCTTGCCTCTTGCGTCCAGGGAGAGGAAAAAGCGTTTACCCGCGTGCCATACGATGATGTCCGGTTTTTCACAACGGTCAACTCCCTGGTAAATCCCTGGTTCCCCCCATTATTCTCTGTTCTGGTTGAAGAGAGAAGGGAAAGCGTTGACCTGCGCGCGTTCAAAACGACACTTGATGCGCGTGTCCTGGCTGAGCATCCTGTCTGGTGTCTCGTCGCCAACTTTCGGAGGGAACGGCCATATGGGCCAGGAGGACAAACCATCGTTGCAGGAGGAACCAAACATTTCGCCTCGGGAGCGAAGGTCTACTGTCTTCCACCAGATCGCGGTGATGGGTATGAGACAGTGCCGATTATTGCCAGACACCGCGTCTCGCACCGCTACATCAAAACCTATACGAAAAGTGCATGGCTGGAAAACTGGCGTGTGAAGCGTGTGTACGAACCCGTGCTGATGACAAAGCTCCTTGGCCCCTGGGATTGGACTGCCGAATCCAGGGAACGGGCTGAACAACTGGTCAAGCTAGGAGAGTCGCATGCCAGGCTCTTTCCCTCCCAGTAACGGCATCCTGCTGCGTTTCATCCACTTCTTCGGAGAGTGCTCCTACTAATGATCCCGTAAGGAGTTTTCTAACCATTAAACCAGACTATCATACGGACATGCTCATCTCCATAGCTAGTGGCAAGCAGCTTCATCATATCGAAGAGGAGTTGCCATTCCCAATCGAGAGCATCTTTCCGCTTCATTTTTTCCACTTTATATACTTTCTCTTCTCGTTCCCATACTGGTTCCTCCTGGAGGACTTGCCATACTTCAGGTGAGAGAGTTGGTCTACTTTTGGTAACATAAACGAGATCTCCATCTGCAGTTCTTCTATATTCATGAACACACTCATCCACCGCTTCTGCTTCTTCCTCCCAATCAATGTTCTTTATCTCTGCCCACCTGATCCATGAATAGGAGTGGAATTCATCTCTCAGCTTTGGCTCGGCATCGGCTATCTCTCGAAGTTCTCCTCGCGCGTCGTATGAAACATCACTCGGGGTTCCTCTATTTGCGGCAATGGGCTTAAAATGAGCAGAATTTCTGACTCCGAATAAACAGCCGAACATATCGTAATTCCTACTAGGAAGGCAGCCAATGCGGATAACTGGATACCACATCGATTCGTCCGAACTTGAACCTGTAAGCTGATATTCGACCCAACCACTGATATCTGTCCCCACAGTTTTTGTTAGCTCCTCAAGATGGTGTTATTGGTTTAAACTCTGACCATTTACCCAAACTATTTTACAATCTCTCCCCACATCGGACTAAGCACTAGAGGCACTGCCAGAGGAATTTGCCAGACGTTCCGTCTTCGGAAAGAAAGGCATACCCGACCCCTGCATCACCAAAGTTCACTGAGAAAGGGACACGCGCAGAATCAAGTTGCAAGAGAAGTCGCCAGTTACCCCCTGCTGGATACTCAGGGTATTGGAGAAAGGCAGGAGTTCCGCCAATCTTGATCTCGCTCCACAATTTTGTGAACTGCGCCCAGGCTTCGTCACTGGCGTGGGCCTGTTCGTCTTCAACAATTGACTCTGGGTCTTCACCCGCAGTTAGCTCAACAGCCAATTCACAACTGAGAGGGACAAGTTCCTCTTCAGAGAAATCATTCACCATCTTGTACAAGCTTGGGCCATTCAACAACGGTTCCGTGGGAACATCACAGGTTCCAGGCTGAATAATGACCGCGTTTTCTCCGCCTTCAGGATCAAATGTATTATCTACGAAGGTTTCATCGTCAGTGATGAACAGATAGGCCATGCGCCCTGGTATCTCGCCGAAGATGTGAGGGTCTAAAGCGATCTGGCAAATAAACCGCATGGGTTCTCCCGTTGAGCGGCTGAGTGGCCACTGTGGTTGTGTGATCCAGATGGGTTGACCGCCAAATTTCGTAACAGGCTCTGTGACAGGCTGTTGTACCTCATGAAATATCAGTGAGTATTTGGGTCTCATCGTTTTTCTCCTGAGAAGGGCTCGTAGCAAGATCACATCCCGCGCTTCTATCCTATGCTCAGCCAGTTATACAAAAAAGGTAAGAGACCTGTCAATATGCCGGGTCCACCATCCTTCCCGGTAAGCTGAAGCAAGGTTGTCTGAAAACCTCAAAACCTAAACGGACTGACCACCCACGGCCCGGACATCATCACTTTCTACGGAAGAACCGAAGAAACAATGGAAAGGTTCAACTCATACAGCATATGTCGCAGCTGAGTGTGCTTCTCATCGCTGTAAAAAAGCAACACGCCAAAGCACGACGCATCGGGTTTACGGTGGATAGGGAAAAACCAATATCCAACGCCTGAATAAACAGGGGAAATTCAAAAGGACTCAGAACATAGCTGAGTCCATTACTTACACTACCAGGCTCTTCTCGCCAGGCTCACACACAAAACTGTTCGACCTTTACCGACAGTCCAGGCACGACCCGCGACGGTAACGTTTGCTGCTCACTGAATATGCCAAGCGAGCGATACTCTCTATTCTCTAATACCAACACTTCAACAGTGCGGCTTGTAGGCTTGACAATCCAATACTCTGCAACTCCAGAACGAGCATAGATATCGTACTTCGTGAGCCGGTCATAGGCCGCAGTACTGGGAGAGGCCACCTCAACTACCAGGTCGGGCGCACCAATGATTTTCTTCGCGGCTACCCTGTCAAGATGTGCATTCAGTACCACAACGACATCAGGCTGATACACATTCTTTGGTCCCAGGTCCACATCAAGAGGACCAGTGAAGAGCTTGCCAATACCCACAAGATCAATATGAGGGAACAGGTAGTAAGCAATGCGTACCGCAATTGACTGATGCTCTGGAGTAGGCGCAGGAGCCATAATGAGCACTCCATTCACAATCTCATAACGATGTCCATCATCAGGAAGAGCGGCATAGTCCTCATAGGTCCAGGAGCCTTGTGGAGGCCCAGGGACCCAATCAGCAGGAGTGACAAATGAAAGTTCTTCCTTCGGCGTTATCATTGCAACCCTACCTCTCTGTGAGAAAGGCTCCGTCTCGTCAGGAAACTGAGGTAAACCACTTTCTCATATACAAAGGTACCATACTTTGGATTGTATGCCAATCCCTCTCATTCGCGCTGCTAGCCTCTACTCAGATGCCATACCGAATGTTGTGTAACGGCCATAACAGAAAAGCACGGAAACCAGGTCTGGGCTGGCTTAAGCGCCTTCTCGTTTTACATCGTTAGTAGGATAGGAAATCGGCGCGTTACTACATGGTAGCACGTCTCCGATCTCCTTCCTCCAAACCGGACGTGATACATTTCGCATCATCCGGCTTTCCAACAGTATTTCCTTCAAGAATTACCTGCCTCTTTTCATGCTTGATGAATGGTGTGGTGGCAGGCTTGGCAAACGATGAGGGTTTTGCGTCTTCTTTTCAACATGATCTGTGCCCAGTGTGGTCGCCCTTTTCCCATGTGTTCCAGGTCTGCCAGTTTGCGGACATGGTGAACGACACAGTTCTCACTTTTGATCGTACAAAGTTCGCATGTGCTCGCTATGAGTCGTCGTATCACCTCCTTTTGTTCATAGCGAATGGGGATGGGGAGTCGATCAATCAGGATAGCTTGCTTCCTGTGTTTGAGCGCAATACCGCCGAAAGTGGCAATCAACGGTTTCTTTCCGCCTTTGCGCTCTTTTGTGACTCGTAGGCATCGTCGAGAGCCATGGGGAGTCTCAATGATTGCATGATAGCGGTGGACCATCGCTTGCTTGCTCTTGCGGTATTTGGCCGCCAACGTGTGGAGCAGCGATTGCTGCATGTCCCAGTGGAGTCTATTGAGCCAACAGATATTGTCTGCTAACTGATAGTACTGATACAGACCGCGATATTCGGCCTGATAGGTGTCGAGGATGGTATAATCCGTCTGGGACGCAAGCCTCATGCGCCGGAGTGGCTTTCCTTTTTGTTTGTACTGGGCTCGTTTCTTCTCCACGGCCTCCGCTGGCAGGCGTAACCTGATGTTCCCGTTGAGGTCTCGTTGTCCTCTGGCACTGATACGATCGTTGCGAAAGCAGACGGTAATGTCATAGCCAAGGAAACGAGCGGGTTGGGTTGCGGCATGGGTGATCAGAGTTTTCTCCTGGGAAAGCTCAAGTTTGAGGACATCGCACAGGAAGTTCCCCAGGGCTCTTTTGATCTCCTCCGCTTCCGATTTTGGGCCAGCAAAGCCAAAGAGCGTGTCATCGGCATAACGCACGTATTTGAGTCGTCTGAATTGAGGATCGTTAGGATCTCTGGCAGGGAATGCACGAAGCTGTCGTTTGACCTGCTGCGCTTGTGCGTATTTCCCTTTCTTTTTGAGAGAGACGACTCGGTTTTGGATACGGTGGTATGCGGAATTGACGTTTCGACGTTCTCCCTGAGTGTAGGCGGGGAGCAAATCTTTCTCAATGTAGTGATCCAGCTTATCCAGGTAGATATTGGCAAGTAGTGGTGAAACCACGCCCCCCTGAGGGGAACCACTGTAGGTGGTGTGGTAGCGCCACTCTTCCAAATAGCCAGCCTGAAGCAACTGTTTGATGAGACGCAACAAGCGGTTATCATGAATCTTTTCAGCAAGAATGTCTAAAAGAACGGAATGATTCAATTGATCGAAACAAGCTTTTATGTCTCCTTCTATGAACCAGTGTGTTCCCCTCCAGCCTGTGCGTATCTCACTCAGGGCGGTATGACATCCTCGTTGTGGACGGAAGCCATGAGAAGCTTCGCTGAATTGTGGTTCGTAATACGCTTCCAGTAGGCTGCGAAGCACTTCTTGAACGAGTTTATCCGTCCAGGTAGGTAAGCCTAATGGTCGCAATTTCCTATTTTTCTTAGGAATGTATGTTCGTCGCACAGGAGTCCAACGAAACTGCTCTTGCTTGAGTAACTCGATGATCTCAAAAATCTTCTTGAGTGACATCCCATCCACCGTTTCTTCGGTTGTCCCTTTGGTCATCGCTCCATCATTGGAGTAAAGGCGAGCATAGGCTCGCAGGTACAGTTGGGGGTTGTAGAGTTGTCGATACAGGTCCTGAATCGGCAACCCGCGTTTGCCTCGATCTTGAAGCATACCGAGGACAGTTTCGGAAGATCGCATATCTCATGCTCCTCTCTGTTTCCTGGTATGAACTCTGTCTGCGCCCCTTCCCCATGTACGCGGCTTTCCCGCGCGCCCGCGCGCTGAGTACTACGAGCACTCCGTTACCGTAGGCCGTTAAAAAATTTGGCCCGTAGGTAATCCCGCGTTCCATCAGCCTGATACGTCCGAGCACGCCTTAGGTTGCCCATACATCCCCTTCAAGTATCTCGTTGATACTCGCTCTCTCTGTGGAAGGTACACCCAATCGTTGTGTAAAATCGAGGTACAGAGAAACATCGATAGCAGATGTTGTATCGATGGGACCCGAGGTAATCCGTCTGGGGATTAGACTTCAAACAATCAGCTTTAACCGTAGCGTGCGGATCTTGCATTACCTGCTCTTAAACATCTTCAGAGCACCAACGCTTTTCGTACATGCTCTTGTCCCCTTTGTGTTTCCACTCCAGGTCAGTACGACGATCCAAGAATCTCCTTCCAAATTCTTCCCGACTGCGTCGGGGATATCAGGCCGTGTTCCACGGCGCACCACAACTTTCGGGATGGCATCATGAATCATAAGGGATGACGCAGCGGATAGCTTTAATCAGAAGACTCATTAGCATCAGGAAGTACACTTATAGCTAGGGCACCATCATTCCCAGGAAGCCATTTCAGGTATTCTTTGGTAAAGGAACCATCACCCCTGGGAACGACTTCCAAGCGGAGTTCACCGCAGAAACCTTGATCCAGGCGAGTCTTGACTTCTAACCAGTTTACCAGCTTTGCTGGCAGTGATAGCGGTTTAATCGGCCCAAGAGCATATTCTTCACCGAATAAAGAAAGTATTTCTTCTTCTTGCTGCAAGTAGACATAACCGCCCTCTTCAGCTAGTCGGCTCAGCGTCTGACCTATTTCTTCCCTATCTTCATCAGTGACCATGATAGATGCGGAAGAGGTATTCCAGGTAGCACCGAGTTTCCCTGTGCGAAACAAGGCACGCAACATATTGATGTCTTGATATTCCTCAACCGTCAGTTCGCGATCAGGGAGGGAAACAAGTCGGCAAGACTTCATTTGCAACACATCCAGGGCAGCAATAGCCTCTAAAGCATTCTCATCTGGCGCGTCGCATACCCCGACTGCACTTCTACTAGAACCGGCGAACATGCCAGTTTGCAGATTGGTGAAGTGAACCGTGTAAGGCTTGCTGACACAACGCATGAATTGCATCTGCTTGAGTATTTCGTGGACGTTCAATGGGATATCGTGATTCAGACTCATTTGAAGATTGGAACCCTCGCCATCACCATGAAGCACCAACTGCACTCTGATCGGAATTGGTTGACCCTCATTGGTCAGAGTAGCCTCCTTCGTACCTGCCCGGATGCATGTGAGATGGATATGCTCGAGCACAAAGCGCTCACCATCATCACAGATAATCTCGCACCATAGGAGAAGCGGCTTTGGATGAGGAAGTGAGCCAAGTTCGAGAAAGCCATCCTTCGTCATAGGGGGATAGGCCTGTTGGAGAACATCTGAGTATTCGAGACTTTTGACATAAGCTCCGGGGATTCTTACGGGAGTGCCTGTATCAAAAAAATGCTCCACCGCTCGTTGCAGTTCTTTCCCCTCCTCTGTATCTGTTGATATTGAGAGAGCAGGCTTAACCATAAGGGGCTTCTCCTGCGCGGCACCAGGAAACTTTTCAGCAATCGTATGATGTATACCGGTCCCATCTACCCGAGCTTCAAGGCGATAATGCGTATCCCAGGTTTCAAAATCATGCCGGACGTCTTCCAGCTTTTGCAGCGTTGCCTGGATAGGCATATGTTTTTCAATAAGACCCCAAAGAACATCAATATTGATAAACTCGACATTTTTTCTGTGGACTGCATGGCCAATACCAGCCTTAATCAGTTCGACAGCATCATGGCTAATTGGCTTATTAGAGACAACCCAGCAGCGATCGACTTCCTCGTTAGAACCAGTAATGGGATCAACGTAAGGCTTGCTAAAACATTGTCTGACCTGATTTTCTATGTCAGCAGCATCCTTAGATTGACCAGAGACGGGTACCGCCTTTACAACAAGAGCCAGGTTTTTACGGTTGTTCAGCTCGTCAAAGCTCCAACACACAACGTCCTTGCCGAACTCGGTGGCACCATGATACTCGTGGACACCCTGAAACTTCATGGCCTGTAATAGTGGGACGAGGATCTGCTTTCTTAGATCCTTCTCAAGCATGTTCTGCACTTGCTTTTTTGTAAACATCAAACAATCTCCCCAATTTCATCCATACATATGCCGAAAGGCGCTTCTGCAAGCGCCCTCTAGCTAACGTACAGCCAGTATAACATAGACTTCTTTCCATCCTGTATGATAGGTATAACAAGAGCTAAAATGTACCTTCGAGGATCAAGGATAATAAAGCTAAAAGCAAGGATAAAGGACGCCTCGGCACTTGTACACAAAAATCGGGATGGCATCGCTACTCATTCCAATACCCTTCACCAAACGCCTCCTCTGAACTCCTCTTCTCTGCCCTTAACGGCGAGAACTTCTCATGGGACCTCTGCAACTGCTCTATTGTCAACGAGGCATAGTGATTCGCCCGAACTACTACCGCTTGCTCACTGCGTAGCTGCCACTTCTCTAATACAAAAATAGAATAAGAGCAATGAAAAGTAGCTCTTTGTAAGATGCGGGATGCTTTGCTTCCTGTTGATACTATTGATTAGGAGTAGCCAGATATGAACCAGAAACAACAACACAAGCCCATAAATGATGTCCAGCGTCTATACTTTGAGTTGTTACAACGAGCGCGCTTTAATCTCCTTGATGGTGAGAGCGTCGTTCGTGATCTGATAGACTGGCGCGATCTCTGGTATAGTGTAATTGCAGCGCGCCTGCCATATCCCTGCACGCAGGAAAATAGGCTGCCCATCGACCTCTCTCTGTTACGGACAACGCGGTGGGATGATTGGCCTGCCGATATCCTCTATATCTGGACTAACGAAGAGTCCTTGCCACAGTTGCAGCGTCTGATTGAAGAGCGCTGGCAGGCGAGCGAGATTGGGGTACTTCTACCTGAAGACGTTGAACTAATCAATGCTAATTTGTCCGATGCGCACAATCGCGTTTTGTTCGTATGGTGGGACTGATGAGAGGGTGGGCGACTAGGGACTCGAACCCCAGACCTACTGCGTGTAAAGCAGCCGCTCTAACCAGCTGAGCTAGTCGCCCTTCCATTTCCTTTCGGGGTGCCCTCGAGTGGACTCGAACCACCACGCCTTGCGGCACAGGCCCTCAACCTGCTGCGTATACCATTCCGCCACGAGGGCAAACTGTAACAGATTACGCCCAGCATTCTATACCGAACGGGGGTACTTGTCAATCCCCCCGCGCCCCACTGGCGGGCCCGATAGATCGCGCCCTACGAGGCACCGCGCCTCTACCGCTTGCGGGTGCGGCGCTGGTTGGCGCGGTACTCCTGGTACAGGTCGTCATCCGCTCCACTGACCCCCTGCTTCATCGTCGGCTGGGGCTGCCTGGCATTATCTGACGTTCCCTGGCTGTTCGACGTGCTTTTCCGCGCCTGGGAGGACTGCTGACCGCCCAATGCAGCGAGACTGCGCGGGATAAGATCAAAGCGTGCCAGCACGACTAGCAGCAAGAGCAGCGTTGCCAGGAAGACCAGCGTCGATGTGCTGATAACAACCTTGCCGCCGAAGAGCGAAAACGTGGTGAGCACCGTATTCAGGTGGTTTGACTGCAAGAACGCCTGTTCGTAGACGCCGATGAACTGCGCTCCAAACAGGTAGATGACCATGCCCAGCAGGTATTTCGTCTTGAAGGGGCTGGCGGGACGCGCGGGTGCCGTGCGCGCAGGAACGCTCGCTTTAGGCGTCGCCTTGACCTCCTCGACTGCGGGCTTCTCGCCGTCCTTGACGGTTTTACCGCGTGTAGCGCGCGCAAGCCTGGCCTGTGCGGCCTCACTTTCTTGCACTTCTGGCGCTTTCTCGCTCCTTCCAACCGTGGAGAAGAAGTTGGCCAGTTTCCTCCTGCGGGGAGTTACCGCCGTCGCCTCAAGCTCCTGCAGGCTCTCTTCTAACGTAGGAGAGTCATCTACTGTAGAAACATCATCTTTCACCTCTTCCATCGGTGTCGAGGTGACGAGTTCGGGACGGTTGCGCCCCGCGCGCGCGGAACGCCTCGTGGGTCCGCGATTATACTCCGAAGTCATGATTGTCCTCCCGGACGGTTTTCATTAAACGCATCGAATGATGCTGTCTCCTCATTATAAGGATTCTCTTGATCAGGAGCAAGGTAATGTGTTCCAGCTGGAACGTCCTGTGAGCCGAAATTGTTGTTGCTCTTTGCACCGCTTGTACCTGGTGCCTGGGGCTGTGGCATCGAAGGATACGACGGCGCGGGCTGCAGGGATGAATGTGGTGCAGAAAGTGGAGCCTGTTGCATATAGCCCTGTGAAGGCGCTGGCGGCGTCGCCTCGACCGCAGCCAATCCTGCGCGGGCGATCTCGTCATCTCGCCCAGGAGCGTTGCCGCCGCTGACGCCAATACCGCCAACCGTAGCGCCGCCCAGGCGGATGGGCCAGCCGCCGGCCGCCATAATAAACTTTCCCTGTGTCATAGTCGCCAGGCTGGACGCGAAGCCGGGAATGCCCGCCCCCCATTGCGCCACTGCATCGGTAGACTGGTTGAACATAACCGCTGTACTTGCCTTCGCAATACTGATATTGCCTGTAGCCCAGCCATAAGGGGACATCATTCGTTCAAAGAGCACCAGGTGCCCGCCCGCGTCCACAATCGCGATGCTCACTGGGCTGCGTAACTCTCTAGCGCGTTGCTTACTGGCTTCCAGAATCCTACGCGCGATATCTATCGACATACTCACGCGGTCGCTCCTTTTTGGCGGCTGATAGAGTCTAACCGCCTCCTAATTCGTTATGCGGCATTGCTGCAAGTATAGCGTAATCCTTGCGTACTCACAAGAGGTCAAAATGTAGAATAGCGAGGTACGTTGCTTTTTTTGAATTGTACCCTCATCTGACACAGCATTTGCATCACCCTGGTATACTGATACTAGGTGATCTATGGTGATCGTTTCCCCCACCACCATGTCACCCGTCGTAAAATATATCAGCGGCTGTGGACCTCTGTCCCAAGTGTCGCAACTGTCCCAACCGGAAATCACACTCCCTGTGACCGCTTATCTAGAATGCCGAACTGTCTGTCCCAATGTCCCAAGTGTCGCAACTGTCCCAACCATTCCATTCCATCATGTTTCACCTCAGCAGCCCAAAAATTCATTGCATCATGTAAGGTATCTGCAAGCTTTCGACCCCTGCCTCCTCGCATCCTCACGAAGGGTACCCACTACACCCACTACACCCACTACACCTCAATGCCATTTAAATAAGTAGAATGTCACGGAAACTCTGCTTTTTGAGTGTAAAACCCTGCTGTCCAGGTCGCTTGCGATGGAAAGCGGAATAGGCGCGCTTGACGACGCGAGGATAAAAACGGAGACGGCGAGGGGG
>WNFD01001545.1_pt1 | contig 23335 bp, 19 predicted proteins | sample 5400491 | NCBI WGS metagenome assembly WNFD01 (sample SAMN13153343, study PRJNA577476) | soil metagenome | isolation source: 120 cm saprolite under Douglas fir tree site 2 hole 2 replicate 2 | place: USA:California | collected 2015-04-18
GGACGATCCCTCCCGGATTGGTCCTGACGGCGGTGATACCATCGCCCTGCATGTTTCCGTCAGCAAGCGGAACCTGGCCACCATTCGCTGGCTGCTGGCGCATGGCATCGACGTCAACGCCAAGCGGCCGATGTGGGACCTCAATCACACCGCACTCCACATGACGATCGAAAGCGGCGCCATCGAGATAGCTCGGCTTCTGCTCGATGCCGGAGCCGATCCGAATGTTCGTGACGACAGGGTTCACGCAACTGCATTGGGGTGGGCCGAGTTCTTTGGTCGTGACGATATGGCGGAACTGATCCGCGAGAAAGGTGGTGTCAAGTGAATGCGAGGAAGGCAAGTCGTCGACAAGTCTTATTGGGCGCAGGAGCCGCCGCCGTGACGCGCTCGTCCGGGGCCTTGTCCGCAGGGACGGATATCTTCAGGCTGACGAAAAGATATGGCAAGCCATTCCCGGCGCTTCCGGGCGCGGAAACGTTTTTGACCGCATCAAGGTGGGTTTGGTGAATGAGCCGTTTTTGAACATCGCCTCAATCACTTAAGCCGGGGAGTAAAGCCGCAGAAGTTGGGTAATCGGAGCAACTCGCCGCCGATTTGGGTCGGAGCAGCGCAATCGACTTCATCGAACAGCGGGGATTGCCCACTTTTTGTCTCGTCTGTCGCAATTTTTGGCACATCTGTTGCATTCAATTCCGGATAGCGTTCCGGGTGCCAAGGTCGCCCGGGGTCCTCGGTAAGACAATGCGGATGGTGCGGATGACGACGACGGCGGCGCTCGAACTGGTGCAATTGACCAAGAAGTACGGCGTCGTCACCGCCGTTGACGCCATCAACCTCAAGATTCCCGCCGGCTCCTATTGTTGCCTGCTTGGACCGTCCGGCTGCGGCAAGACATCCACATTGCGCATGGTGGCCGGCCATGAATCGGCGACTTCAGGCGACATCCTTGTCGGGCCGAAGAATGTGACGGACCTGCCGCCTGCCGATCGAAACACGGCGATGATGTTCCAGTCTTACGCTTTGTTCCCGCATCTTTCCGTCATCGACAATGTTGCCTTTGCCTTGAAGATGAAGGGCGTTGCCAAAGCCGAACGCCATGCGCAAGCCAAAAGTCTGCTGGAGCTCGTCGATATGCAGGCTTATGCGGCGAGACTGCCGGGGCAGCTTTCCGGTGGCCAGCAGCAGCGCGTGGCTCTCGCCCGGGCACTGATTACCTCTCCTCAGATCCTGCTGCTGGACGAGCCGCTTTCGGCGCTTGATCCATTTTTGCGGCTGCGCATGCGGGCCGAACTGAAAAAGCTTCAACGAGAGCTTGGGATTTCCTTCATTCATGTCACGCACGGACAGGATGAGGCGATGGCGCTGGCCGATATCGTGGTTCTCATGAATGGTGGCCGGATCGAACAGCAGGGTTCTCCGCGCGAAATCTTCAACCACCCCCGGACAGAATTCGCGGCGAAATTCATTGGCGGCCACAATGTCATTGCCTTGGGCGACGAGACCTTCGCCGTTCGGGTCGATCGGCTGATGCTGAAAAGACCGGACGAAGCGGTCACCGGTCCGTCGATCGCAGGCACCGTCAGCGAGATCGAATACCAGGGAACCTATGTCCGCGTCGCAATCGCCATCAAGGGCGCAACCGACGTCTCTGCGCAACTCACGGAAAACCAATTCGACGCAGCCAACTACCGTGTCGGCGAGCGCGTTCTCGTTACATGGGATAAGGCGCAGGCAAGTCCATTGAAGACCCGCAGTTCTGTAACCGTCCCGTCACCTGAAAAGGTGGCGTGACATTTTGGAGATGACCATGAGCAAACGTTGGAAATTCAATAGTAGCGTCAGCCGTCGCGCCGTGCTGAAGGGCGTGGCCGGAGCGGTCGGCCTTGCAGCAGGCTCCGGCGGAATAACCGGATTTCCCTATGTCCATTCGGCCGAGCCGAAGGTCCTGCGTTATCTCGGGACAGCGGTGAACGAAGGCGACGATATTTCGAAGAAATGTCTGGAAGATACCGGGATCAAGATTGAATACATCACGGCAACAACCGACGATGTGACCAAACGTGTGATTACCCAGCCGAATTCGTTTGACGTGCTCGATACGGAATATTTCTCGCTGAAGAAGCTGGTGCCGTCGGGCAATATTTTCGCGCTCGACGCCAGGAAGATCAAGGAGTTCGACAATATCACCCCCGTCTTCACGAAGGGTCAGTTGCCGAACGGCAAGAAAATCGGCGATCAAGGCACCGCGCCATGGAAGGTGCTTTATCTCGAGGGCGCGAACTCCAAGAAGTTCTCTACCGCGCCAACCGAATTCGTGACGCTGATCCCGACGGTCTACAATGCCGATACGCTCGGCATCCGGCCGGACCTGATCAAGCGGCCTATTGCATCTTGGACCGAACTGCTGAATCCCGAATTCAAGGGCAAAGCCTCGATCCTCAACATTCCGTCGATCGGCATCATGGACGCCGCGATGGTGGTCGAGGCCACCGGCCAGCATAAATATGCCGACAAGGGCAACATGACGAAGGCCGAGATTGATCTCACCATGAAGATCATGACTGAAGCCAAGAAAGCCGGCCAGTTTCGTGCGTTCTGGAAGGATTTCAACGAGTCCGTCAATCTGATGGCATCCGGCGAAACCGTCATCCAGTCGATGTGGTCCCCTGCGGTCACCAAGGTGCGCTCCATGGGAATTGCATGCACATTCCAGCCGCTCAAGGAAGGTTATCGTTCCTGGGCGTCGGGGTTCTGCGTGTCGAAGGCGGTTTCAGGACCGAAACTCGACTGGGCCTATGAATTCGTAAACTGGTATCTCTCGGGCTGGGCTGGCGCTTATCTCAATCGCCAGGGCTATTATTCCGCCGTCCTTTCCACCGCCAAGGCCAACATGACGCCCGACGAATGGGGCTACTGGATGGAAGGCAAGCCAGCTGTCGGCGATATCAAGGCGCCGGACGGCACCATCCTCGAGAAAGCCGGCGCCAAGCGTGACGGCGGCTCCTATGACGACCGCATGGGCGCCGTCGCCTGCTGGAACGCCGTCATGGACGAGAACGACTACATGGTACGCAAATGGAATGAATTCATCGCGGCTTGACGCCACTTCGGGACTTGCCGGGCTAATAAAGCGCCCGGCAAGTCCTTCTCCGCTATGACCGCGATCGGCCTTTCCATGGTTGAAGACCGCAGATCCTTCGTTGCGTGGCTGCAGGCCGCGCCGATGATGCTGATTTTCGCGCTGTTTTTTCTCTTGCCGTTGCTTTTTGTGACGATCGTCAGCGCGTGGGACTACAATGAATATGAAATGATCCCGGCCTTCAGCCTGCGTGGCTACAGCGACACGTTCGAAGGATGCATCGCCGATCTGCCCAGTCTGTGCACGATCCTGAAAACCTATCTGAAGACCCTGAAATTGTGCCTGCTGACATGGGTCCTGACCCTTCTGATCGGCTTCACGGTCGCCTATTTTCTCGCGTTCCACGTCCGATCCAAAACCTGGCAGATCGTGCTGACTTTGCTTTGCACCATTCCGTTCTGGACCTCGAATGTGATCCGCATGATCGCGTGGATTCCGCTTCTCGGCCGGAACGGGCTGGTGAACAAGGGCCTCCAGGGCGTGGGGTTGATCCAAGAGCCGTTGGAGTGGCTGCTGTTCTCCGAGTTTTCCGTCGTGCTTGCGCTGGTTCACCTCTTCACTTTCTTCATGGTGGTGCCGATCTTCAACTCGATGATCCGCATCGACAAGAGGTTGATCGAAGCCGCCTATGATGCCGGCGCCACCGGGCGGCAGACCCTGGTGAACATCATCATTCCTCTGGCAAAACCCGGAATTGTCATTGGCTCGATCTTCGTGATCACGATCGTGATGGGTGATTTTGTCACGATAGGCGTGATGGGCGGCCAACAGATTGCATCTGCGGGAAAGATCATCGAGGCTCGCCTGAATGCGTTGCAATTCCCGGCGGCCGCAGCCGATGCGGTCATCCTGCTTGGCATCACGATCCTGATTATTTCGGCGCTGACGCGGGTCGTCGATATCCGCAAGGAACTTTGAGATGGGCGAGAAGCGGTCGCGATCCTTTTATGTTCTCGCTGCGTTTTTCACCGCCTACGTCCTGTTTCTCTATGGGCCGATGTTCGCGATCTACATCCTCTCGTTTCAGGGGCCTGATGGCGGGCTGACGTTTCCCATGAATGGTGTTTCCCTTGTGTGGTTCGGCAAGGTTTTCTCCGGCACCGGCATTGTAGACATTGGGGCGGCTTTCAATCGGTCGCTCAAGCTCGGTCTGGTCGTCATGGTATTTACGGTAGTTCTCTCGGTTTCGGCTGGCCTGGCCTTCCGCAGATCGTTCCGCGGCGCGACGATCCTGTTTTATGTTGCCATCGCAAGCCTGATCATGCCGTCGATCATTACGTCGCTGGGCATCGCGCTGGAATTCCGGCTACTTGACGATTTCATCATCAAAAGTGGTGCTGAGGGTTGGACAACGGCGATGGGGCTTTTTACTTCGGGCCTTGGCGCTCATCTGACCTGGACGCTGCCTTTTGGCCTCTTGATCATGTTTGCGATTTTCAACAGATTCGATGGCCGGCTTGAAGAGGCCGCGCGCGATCTTGGCGCAACACCGTGGCAGACATTCCGGCACGTTGTGCTGCCGATCATATTGCCGTCTGTCGTGGGTATTGGTCTGTTTGGATTTACCTTGTCTTGGGACGAACTCGCACGCTCAAGCCAGACCATCGGCTCTGTCAATACTTTGCCACTTGAATTGCAGGGCCTGACGACAACCGTTACGAAGCCGGACATTTATGCGCTTGGAACATTGACGAGTGCCGTATCCTTTCTCGTCATTTTCCTGGCGCTGGTCGTCATTCTTGTGCTCCAGGCGCGACAACGGCGTCACGGGTCGGACGCCGGCAAGGGAATGGTGTAGAACCAGCCTCATGCGCATTCTGATCGTCAACCCGAACACCACCGCCGCCATGACGGTGAAGATCGGCCGGGCCGGCCGCGCTGCCGCGGCCGCGGGAACTGAGATTATCGCCGTCAATCCGGCGGATGGGCCGGTTTCCATCGAAGGCTATTATGACGAGGCGTTTTCGGTGCCAGGGCTGCTGGCCGAAATCGCCAAAGGCGACGCGACAGGGGTTTCCGCCCACATCATTGCCTGTTTCGATGACACTGGCCTCGAGGCGGCGCGCTGCGTCTCGCAGGCTCCCGTCATCGGTATCGGCGAGGCGGCGTTTCATTTGGCCTCGATGCTCGGCCATCGGTTCACGGTCGTGACCACGCTCTCCCGCTCGACCGCGGCCATCGAGAACAACCTGTTGAAATACGGGCTGGCCAGCCGGTGCGCCAGGGTGCGCGCGTGCGAAGTCCCCGTTCTGTCACTCGATGATCCCGCGTCAAATGCAACCGCGCAGATCAGTGCGGAAATCGAACTATCGAAGCGGGAGGACCACGCCGAAGTGATCGTACTCGGCTGTGCCGGCATGGCCGATTTGGCCGCGCGGCTTTCGGAAAGCCACGGGCTGCCCGTGATCGACGGGGTCGCGAGCGCGGTCAAGCTGGCGGAAGCTTTCGGCGCGTTGGGCCTCAAGACGTCAAAGATTGGGGCCTATGCGCCGCCGCGACCAAAACCCTATCTCGGATCTTTTGCACCGTTCGAACCCCGTTAGAATCCCTTCTGGGCGCTGCGCGGCGGCAGCCGGTCAGATCAGGCTCGATTTGCCGCGACTGAGGATTTCGCCGGCGCCCTTGGCCCCGACGATCTTCCATTGTCTGCAACGACCTGCCCTCGGGCAATCGTCATCACCGGCCAGCCTGTTACTTCAAACCCTTCCCACGGCGTATAGTCAGAACCGTGGTGTAGATCGGATTGCCGGATCGTTTTCTTTAGTTAGCTTGTGATCCCACAGGACGATGTCGGGGTCGAAGCCCACGCCGATCGACCCCTTGCGCGGGTAAAGGCTGTATATCCGGGCGTGATTGGTAGACTGCAGTTCCACGAATTTTTGGAGACTGATCCGCCCCCGCCTTCCGAGAACAAGATCGGCAGACGCGTCTCCACTCCGGGAATTCCGTTCGGTACCCAGCGAAATGACGTGCGCGAAATCGGCGTTAGCTTGCCCTTGGGATCGTCATACCGAAACGGGCAATGATCGGAAGAAAACGTCTGAAAGACGCCGCTGGTAATCCCCTCCCAGATCGCCTCTGGCTTTCCTTGTCGCGCGGCGGCACGCACCTGCTCCATCGCCTCCCTGCCCGACACGTGCACGATCAAAATCGGGACGCCGACGATCTCGGCATGGCTGATTGCGCGATGCGTCGCTTCTCTCTCGACAACCTGGGGCCGCGAGGTCCCAAAGCAGTCGGTCGCGAGCACTTTCTTGAGAGAGCCAGACTGCATTGATGTGAGACACTAGTCTCATTGGGCGGGACTCGATCTGGAGTGAGTAGGCCATAACGCCGTCAAAAACCCGCCGCCGGCAACGGTTTACGACCGAGGATGGCATCGGACGCCTTCTCCGCGACCATGATGGTCGGTGCGTTCGTATTGCACGAAGGGATGAGCGGCATCACCGAAGCGTCGACGACGCGCAAGCCATCCATGCCGCGGACCTTCAGATCGAGTGTCGTGACCGCATTCTCGCCCGAGCCCATCGCGCAAGTGCCGACAGGATGGTGATCCGTCTTGCAGGACCGGTAGGCATATTGCATCAGGTCTTCTTCACTCCTGATGCCGTCGCCCGGCAGCCGTTCGGCAAGCACGAATGGTCTCAACGCCGGCTGGCTGAGGATGTCGCGGGCAAGCTGCAGGCCCTTCAGCGAGCACTTCCGGTCGTATGGATCTGACCAGTAGTTGGGATCGATGAGGGGCGCGGCCGCGGGATCAGCGTTTGCTAGCCGCACCAAGCCGCGGGAGCGCGGGCGCAGGAACGCCGAATTCAGTGTAACGCCGGGGTTGCGCATCGCCGCGACGCCCGCCTCGATACCGGATCCGAGCCCGAGATGGAACTGAATATCCGGCGAACGCGCCTCCCTGTCCGCATACCAGAACCCTCCCGTCTCGAATAATGTCGACGTGACCGGGCCGGTCTTGAACAGAAGATATTGCAGCCCCGCCCAAATAGTCCGATGCGGCTGCGCCACGCGATCATAAGTGTGATCGCCGGTGCATTCGCAAATTGCGTAGAGATCGAGATGATCCTGCATATTGGCACCAACGCCTGGCAGATCATGAACGACCGGGACCCCGGCTGCCACCAAAGCGTCGGCAGGACCGATACCTGAGAGCTGCAATAACCTCGGTGAGCCGATGGCGCCGCTGGAAAGAATAACCTCACGTTCTGCTCGAAGTGTCTCAATGCGGCCCGAGATGCCGACCTCCACACCGACCGCGCGGCGGTTTTCGACCAGAATTTTCAGTGTAGGCGTGTTCAGTCTTACCGTGAGATTATTTCGCGAGCGTACCGGCCTGAGATAGGCGCTCGCCGTCGAGGACCGCTCGGCATTGCGCGTCGTCAATTGGTAATGACCGATGCCGTCCTGCACCGCGCCGTTGAAGTCATCATTGAACGGAATGCCGGCTTCTTGCGCAGCGCGCAGGAATGCGAAGCTGATTGGCGGGGGATTGACCGGATAGGAAACGCCGAGCGGTCCGCCGTAGCCGTGGTAATCGTTGACGAGCCTCTGGTTATCCTCGGCACGCTTGAAATAGGGCAAGACGTCGCGATAGGACCAGCCCTCGCAGCCCGCCTCCGTCTCCCAGGCGTCATAGTCCTTCGCGTTACCCCGGGTATAGAGCTGGGCGTTGATGGACGAACCGCCGCCGACGACCTTGGCCTGCGTATACCAAATGACGCGCCCATTCAGATGCTTCTGGGGCACGGTGCTCCAACCCCAGCTGGCGACGCCCTTCGTCATCTTGGCGAAACCGGCCGGCATGCGAAACAGCACGCTTGTGTCGGGACCACCCGCCTCGATTAGCAGCACTGTGATCGTCGGGTCCTCGCTCAGCCTATTGGCGAGGACACAACCGGCGGAACCGCCACCGACGATGATATAGTCGTAGACCATTGGATCCTCCGGTCAAAGATCGTTGCCGGCAATGTGGTTTGCGACGCGAAGCGCCTGCGCCGCGACAGTCAGCGCCGGGTTGACCGCCGCCGATGTCGGCAATAACGAGGCGTCGACCACAAAGAGATTTGGATGCTCGTGCGCACGGCAATAGGGATCGAGCGGCGCCTCCGCCGGATCCAGGCCGATTCGCACCGTGCCGCACTGATGCGACGGCGTGCGGCGATCGAACGCGCGCGCGAGCACGATCGGGTAACCCGCAGCACGAAGCCGCTCGCGCAATTTCGCGACCAGGGCCAGATGGGAAGCCCAGTTACTACGTTTCCAATCAAGTCGGATCCCTGCGCCGTCAAGTGTGACGCGGCTATCGGGATCGGGCAGATCCTCGCTCATGGCGTAGAAATCGACGGCGTGTCGACTGAGCCAGTTCAATGCGAATTCGGGAATCTGACGCAGATTAGCCTTGAGTATCTGACCGGTTACTCGGCCGAGCAGTTGGATGTTGCCAAGTGGCGGACCGCCTGCGCCGTCGTCGAGATAGAAATCATTGATACCGAACGTCTTCTGATAAATGGAGTCATTGATCGTTCGCGGGTCGACCGCCAGTACGGCCGACGCGTTGTGGTTCATGAAATGCCGGCCGACCTTGTCACTTTTATTTGCAACGCCGCGCTCCGAGGACCGGAGCAGCAGCGCAGCCGAATTAACCGCGCCGGCGGACAGCACGATCAGCCTGGCCTTCAGAGTGTGCTGTTCGCCGCCGATGTCGCATTCGACGCCTTCAACATGTTTGCCGTCGGTCGCCATGATCAGGCGCTGGACTTTCGCTCCTGTTTGCAGAGTCACGTTGGGATGTGCGAGAGCGGCAGCAAGACCACATGTCTCGGCGTCCATTTTCCCGGTCCGCGCATCAGGAAATGCGTCCCAAGGCGTGGCCGCGCGTTTCATCCAGGCACTGATGTCGACACCGAGTGGGAGCGACGCCGGGTGCAGCCCAACTCTCCGCAATCGCTCCCGGGTTGCCGCGATAGCCGGTTCGTCGGGGATGGCCGGTAAGGGATAGGGTGCGGAATGGCGTGGTTCCGTAGGGTCATCGCCAAGCGCGCCGCAAACGCGATACAAGCTCTCGGCCTTTGTATACCAGGGTTCCAACTCGTCGTAATCGAACGGCCAGCCCGGGGTCGTCCCTTCTGCATGTGCGATCGGCCGGAAGTCGCACGCGCGGTATCGGATCAGAACCGCACCGTAAAACTTGCTGTTTCCACCCACATAATAATAGTTGCCGGGGTTGAACTGTTGACCCGCGCCATCTGTCCACGTCTCGGTTGGGCGATAAAAGCCGTCTTGGAAGATGGCCCGTGCGTCGCGCGTTTCGGGCGTATCTTTCAGCCGTTCGCCGCGTTCGAGAATGACGATGCGAGCGCCCGTCGGCGCGAGCCCGGCGGCGAGCGTCGCGCCACCCATGCCTGATCCGACGATGATCACGTCGGGGTTTGAGGCATGGCTCAGTATGGTTGGCTCAAACAAGGGAACCTCGCGACAAAACGTTCGTGGCAGTGACCAACTGTCCCCATGCCCCGGTCGGCAACAGGAGCTGGCGGCGGCAAATGGCTTAAATTCGATGCGTCGTGGCCGGGTCGAACAAGACCGCCTTGTCGAGGTTCAGAGCAAACACCTGGCTTTGCCCGACACGAATGTCGGAATCCGCCCGCATCCGCGCGGTGACCTCCTTGCCAGCGATCGAGGTGACAACGAATGTGTCCGATCCGGCTGGCTCGACAATCTCGACCTCGCTCGTGAAGGTCGTGACGCTCTTCGATTTCGCGCTCACGCTTTCGAGATCGCTGACAGCTTCAGGACGAATGCCGAAGATGACCTTTGCGCCCTCGCTGAGCGTTTCCACGTTCGCGCTGGTGGGAACTGGAAACGCAATCGGAACAGTTCCCGCGCGCTCGATGACGACCGAGGCAGCGCCGTTCGATCTGGAGACTCTGCCTTCCAGCAAATTCATCGACGGCGAGCCCATGAAATCGGCGACGAATAGATTTGCGGGCGTGTTGTAGACTTCAGACGGCGTTCCGACCTGCTGAAGCTCGCCGTCCTTCAGAACGGCGATTCGCGTCGCAAGCGTCATGGCTTCGATCTGATCGTGCGTGACATAGACGATCGTCGCGCCTGTCCGCTGGTGCAGGCGTTTTATCTCAACTCGCATATCGACGCGCAGCTTTGCGTCGAGATTGGACAGCGGCTCATCGAACAGGAAGACGCGGGGTTCGCGAACCAATGCGCGCCCCATTGCGACGCGCTGGCGCTGCCCCCCTGAAAGCTGGCTCGGACGGCGCTTGAGAAGATGCTCCAATTGGAGCGTCTTCGCGACCTCGGCGACCGCTCTTTCGCGTTCGGGCTTCGACACGCCGCGCATTTCCATGCCGAACGCCATGTTCTCGGCGACCGTCATGTTGGGATAAAGCGCGTACGACTGAAATACCATCGCGATGTCGCGCTTCGACGGGTGCAGATCATTGATCCGCTGACCTTCGATGCAAATCTCGCCGGCGCTGATCGATTCCAGGCCCGCAATGGTGCCAAGGAGGGTCGACTTGCCGCAACCCGAGGGTCCGATCAGCACGAGGAAGCCGCCCTTGTCCAGAGTCAGATCGATACCCTTCAGGACCTCCAGCGCCCCGTAGCGCTTGTGAAGCCCCTTTATCTCGAGAAAGGCCATATTCTATCCTTTCACCGCGCCTGCCATGAGCCCGCGCACGAAGTAGCGGCCTGCGACGACATAGACGAACAAGGTGGGCGCCGCGGCGATGATAGCCGCAGCCATGTTGACGTTGTATTCGACGACCCCGGTCGAGGTATTGACGAGGTTGTTCAGCGCGACCGTCATCGGCGACTGGTCACCGGCAGCAAAGGTCGACCCGAACAGGAAATCGTTCCAGATGTTTGTGAACTGGTAGATCACCGTGACGATGATGATCGGGGTCGAGTTCGGCAGCAGGACGCGTCGGAAGATCTGAAAGAAGCCGGCGCCGTCGATCATCGCCGCCTTCACCAGTTCTGTCGGAAACGCCTCGTAATAATTCCGGAAAAACAACGTCGTGAAGCCGAGGCCATAGACGACATGGCAAAGCACCAGGTTGACTGTCGGATTGCCGAAACCGAAGGAAAAGCCGGTGGCGTCAATGAGGTGATTGCCGATCTGGCCCAACAATCCGAGGATCACCGCCATCGGAATGATGACGGATTGGAACGGGATGAAGCAGGCGAACAGCATCATGCCGAACACGAGCTTGTGGCCGGGGAAACGCCATTTGGTGAGGACATAGCCGTTCAATGCGCCGAGCAGCGTCGAGATCAGAACCGCCGGCACGACCATCTTGATTGAGTTCATGAAATAACCGCTGATCCCGGCCGTATCGGAGACGCCGATGCTGGCTTCGCCCCAGGCCCTGATCCAGGACGCAAACGTCGGTGATTTCGGCAGCGCAAACATATTGCCGCCGGTGACTTCGTCGAGCGGCTTCAACGACGTCATCACCATCACAATGAGCGGTACCAGATAGATGATCGCGAAAAAGATCAATAGCCCGTAGATCACAACACGAGTGATAACGGATTGGCTTGAGTAGATTCGACGCGGCGGAGCGGTGACGAGATCTGCGGCGCTCATTGGCGTTTCTCCCGCAGTTCCGAGTAGAGGTAAGGAACCATGATCGCGGCGATCGTCATCAACATGATGACCGCGCTGGTGGAGCCTACCCCCATCTGATTGCGCGTGAACGTGTAGGAATACATGAAGGTCGAAGGCAGCTCGGCAGCCCCGCCCGGGTTCTTGCCGGTGACGGACAATACGAGGTCGTAGGATTTGATCGCCATGTGGGCGAGCACGATGATGGCGGAGAGAAAAACCGGCCGCATGATCGGGATCACGATCCGCCGATAGGTCGCATAGGTCGAGGCGCCGTCAATTTGCGCAGCCTTCAGTATCTCGCCGTCCACGCCCCGAAGGCCCGCGAGAAACATCGCCATCACAAAGCCGGACGTCTGCCAGATGCCCGCTATCGCGACGCAATAGATCATCATGCGGGGATTGACGACCCAATCGAACTTGAAACTCGTCCAGCCCCAATCGTGGACGGCTTTTTCGAGGCCGATGCCCGGATCGAGAAAAAGCTTCCACGCCGTGCCGGTGACGATGAACGACAGCGCAAGCGGATAGAGATAGATCGGACGAAGAATGCCCTCGCCCCGGATCCGCTGATCGAGCAGGATCGCCAGTGTCAGGCCGAGGGCAAGACAAAAGACGATATAGAGCCCGCCGAAAATGCCAATATTGACGATCGCGGTGTACCAGCTTGACGGCGGGTCGGTCTCGAACGTCCAGTTCCAGAGCTTTTCGTAGTTGGCGAAGCCGATCAGCTTGGAACTTGCGAACGCCCTTGAATTCGTAAAGGACAAAAATACCGTCCAAAGATTGAAGCCATACACGAAAATCAAAACCAGCAGGAACGACGGCGCGAGAACGAGTTTTGGGACGAGATCCTGAATGCGTGTCCGTAGCGTGAGGCGCCGCCGGCGATCGGTTACGGCACCGGGAACAATTGTTACAGCCATGGACACCTTCCATCATCTGAAGGCGGCGGATCACGCTCGCCTATGCACCATTGCCTCGGAGGGCAATCGCGGATCGGATGTATCGCACCAAATCAACAAACCGGTCAGTCATGCCTCTCTCCGATGTCGGAAAGAGGCATGAGCAAGAACGCGCTATTTGGCGTTGTTCATCGCTTTGATGAGTTCGGTCACAGCGGCATCAGACGTCTTGATCTCACCATGGAAGAACTTGGTGACGACATCGTCATATGCTGCAGCAACCGCTGGGGGCTGAGCGTAATTCTGCGCCAGCGATCCAACAAAATTTCCGCTTGCGTTCGCAGATTTGACGTCGGCCATGCCCTTCTTGCCGCACATGTCGAAGTCGGTATCCGGCACGTCCATGCGGGCCGGCACCGAGCCCTTGATGACGTTGAAGGCGGATTGGAAGCTCTTGCTCATGGTCGCAGCCGCCATGGCGGTCTGTGCCGCCTTGCGATCGGCAGACACATTGAAGATAGCGAACATGTCCGTGTTGTAGATCACCGCGCCGTCGGTGCCCGGGAAACGGTAGCAGATGAAGTCCTTTCCGGCCTCCTTGTTGGCCGCCCTGAACTCGCCCTTGGCCCAGTCACCCATTACCTGCACGAGCGCGTCGCCCTTGATCACCATCGCGGTGGCCAGGTTCCAGTCGCGACCGGCGTAGTTCGGATCGGTGTAAGAGCGAAGTTTGGCGAGGTTGTCGAAGGCCTTCCTCATGGTGTCCGACTTCAAGGCAGATTCATCGAGATTGATGATAGCCTTCTTGTAGAACTCGATGCCGCCGGTGGAGGCGATGACCGAGTCGAACATGGTGGCTTCCTGCCAAGGCTGACCGCCAAGCGCCAGCGGAGTGACGCCAGCCGCCTTCGCCTTGTCGAGCAGAGCAATGAAATCGTCGAACGTCTTGGGTTCCGTGCCGCCGATCTTCTCCATCACGGCCTTGTTGAGCCAGATCCAGTTGACGGAGTGGATATTGACCGGCACGGCATCCCACTTGCCGTTGGTGGTCGTGAACTTTTGCAACGCCGTCGGGATGACCTTGTCCCAGCCTTCCTTGGTCGCGAGTACGGTGATGTCGCCGAGCTTGCCGGCTTCCGCATAGTCGAGCGCGAAATAGCCGAGAATCTGGGATGCGGTCGGCGGATTGCCGGCGGCGACCATCGCCTTCAGCGTCGTCATGGCGCCTGCGCCGCCGCCACCGGCAACGGGCACGTCCTTCCAAACATATCCTTCCTTGACGAGGTCTTGCTTCAGGACGTTCAGCGCAGCCGCCTCGCCGCCTGAGGTCCACCAGTGCAGCATCTGCACTTCCTTAATGTCGGCCGCGTTTGCGGTCGTCGCAAAGCCGAGGACCGAAGCGGCCATCGCGCTAGTTAACAGCAGGCCACGAAGTTTCATTGTTCTACCTTCCAGGGCGTACTCTCCCACCGGATTCGGTCCGGCGCCGTTTCCAGAAGCCTTGTCGACTTCCGATCTTTTTGGTTCAGGTCAGGTCCGCGGAAGCTCGTACGCGGACCTTTGTGAACGTGGAACGTTTTTTCCTCGGTATAGTCGGCGACAGCGCTCTGTCCAAGCGCGGCCTGCAGGGTCCGGTCATTGAGCAATACTGGAGAGAGGCGCCCACGGCTCAAGATCCTTCAGGTGTTGCGGAACGTCGGCGCACGCTTGGCACGAAACGCCGCGACGCCTTCGGACAGGTCTTGGGTCATCGCCGTCAGCCCGCCCGCGAGCCCCTCGATCGGTGCGTCCAGGTCCTCGCCTTCAGCAAAGTTGATCATCGCCTTGACGATCTGGACGGCGATAGGACCACGCCTGGCGATATCCGCAGCCATGGCCTCGGCGCGCGCCAATCCTTGATCGGGTTCTGTGACCTCATCGATAAGGCCGAGCGCAAGCGCGGCCTCGCCCTCGAACACCTGTCCGGCCAGTGCCATGCGGCGAACGACCGATGCGCCGAAACGACGGACCAGCCGCTGCGACCCCGACCAGCCAGGCGCCATGCCGAGGCCCGTCTCGGGCAAGCCCAATTTGACGCCGCGCTCGGCAATGCGAAAATCGCCGACGGCCGCCAGTTCCAGGCCTCCACCGAAAGCGTGACCCGTCAGCGCAACGACCAAGGGCGTGCGTAGCCGCGCAAGTGCTTCGAACGCACGGTGACCTGCACGTGTCCAGCTTCGCCACATGTCCAACGGCGGCAGGGCACCCCAGGCGCCAATATCGCCGCCAGCGCAGAACGCCTTGCCTTCGCCACTCAAGATCGTGACGCGCGCTTCGTCCGTCTCGTCGATCGTACGAGCCGCATCAGCAAGCGCGTGGACCATGGCCTGATCGAGCGCATTGAGCTTGTCGCCGCGCTTAAGCGTCAATCGCGCCAACGGGCCGTCGAATGAGAGTTGGACGAACGGACTCATTGCGCCGCCTCCATTGCCGGACGCAGCTGCAGCCTGATCGGCTCGGGACGGAACAGGTTTGCGTCCATCGTTTTCGGCTGCGGAGACACCAGCAGCGGAAATTCGGACTGCGCCAGCACGTCGCGCTCAAGATTGACGCCCGGTGCGATCTCCAGCACGGTCAGCCCCGCTGGTTCCAGCCGCATCACGCAACGCTCAGTGACATAGACAATCTCCTGCCCCTGCTGAACAGCGCGAGGGCCCGAGAAAGAGATCTGCTCGACGGCTTCGACAAGTTTCTTGACCTTGCCTTCACGCCTGATGTGAAGCCCGCCGTCCTGGATTTCAAGCGCGGCACCGGCAGTGAAAAGGCCCGAGAAGGCAATCCTCTTCGCCCGCGCTGTAATATCGACAAAGCCGCCGGCGCCGGCCGTCACATGAGGACGTAATCCAAGTTTGGAGACGTTGACGCAGCCATGGCGATCAATCTGCAAGAAGGACAACAGCGACATGTCGAAGCCGCCGCCCTGGAAATAGGTAAATTGCGCGGGTGACGGCACGATAGCTTCTGCATTTGAGGCGCAGCCGAACTGGAAATCCAGCAGAGGAATGCCGCCGACAGCGCCCTGTTCGATCATCCAGGTCACAGCACCGTGGTGACCCTCCTCAATCAGGATGCGGGGCACATTGGCGGAAATACCGAAGCCGATATTGACAGCATCACCATCCCGCAGCTCCTGAGCAACGCGTCGCGCTATCGTCTTGCCGACGCCAAACGCCGGCGCCTCGAAGGTCGACAACGGGCGGAAGATTTCGCCTGATATCGCGGGATCATAGGGCGTGTTGGTGGTCTGCTTCTGATCGGAAGCGACGACGATCACATCGACGAGGACTCCTGGCACAACGACGTCATGTGGTCGCAAGGAACCGGCGGCGGCGAGGCGCTTGACCTGTGCGATCACCAGGCCGCCGTTGTTGCGTACGCTCATCGCCTGATCGAGCGGGCCAAGAATCCCCCCCTCGTGTTCATAGGAAAGGTTGCCGCGCTCGTCGGCCGTGGTGGCACGGATGATGGCGACGTTGGGAACGATTGTCGGAAAAAACAGCCAATCGTCGCCGGCAAAGTTCACGCGGCTGACGATCGGGGCGACGCGCGCTTTTGCGTTCATCGCACACCCCTCATAATTGGGGTCGACGAACGTATCCATGCCGACTTTGGTCAATACGCCGGGCCGCTTCGCCGCCGCCTCGCGATGGATGTCGAATAGAATGCCAGAGGGTACATTGTAGCAAGGGATCGCGTCGTCACTGATCATCTTCCAGATCGCTGGCGGCTCCGCCGAAGATGGACCGGAAGGATAGGAGCCAGCAAGAACGCGCGCGAGGCAACCGGCCTTTGCAATGTGATCGATGCCTTTGACACCCCACATATCGCCAGCGGCAATCGGATGCAGCGTCGTCAGATGGCGTGGATGACCGTGCGTGTCAAAGCGCGCGCCGATCGCCGCCAGAACCGCGTCGGGGCAACCCAGAGCAGACGAGGACGAGATCGTGACGATTGCGCCGTCTGGAATGAGCTCGGCTGCGTCGCTGGCGCTAAGTACTCTCGGCCTTGCCATTGATTAGCCCTGGCTTGCTATGGAGGTTTCCCGGCCCGTTTTTGCGGCCTCGATCGCGGCGAGAGCGAGCGCCAACGAGCACACGCCATCCTCGCCTGTCGCGGCGGGTGCGCCGACACTTGCGGTAGCGTCCTGAAAAAGCCGGATCGAGCGCACGTAAAGATTTTCATGCATCAGTGTCAGCGCCACGGTGCCTTCGCTAGTACGCAGCACGACCTCGCCCTTCGGCTGTTGCGTCATGCAATCGGTCGCGACGAGTGATCCCTCATCGCCATGGACTTCGAAGCCAGTCGTCGCGTAGCGCGTTGTGAACGCGTCATGGAATTGGGCGAGCGTGCCGCCGGCGAAGCGGACGACGCCCATCACACCATCTTCGAGGCCTGCCTCGCCCATGCCTGCGCGAGACACCATCGCGCTGACGCCTTCAGGCTCATCGCCAAGCACAAAGCGCAGCGTGTCCGCGTCATGGACCGTGATATCGAGGATCACGCCGCCGCCTGCTCCAGGCGTCTTGATGCGCCAGCCCTGCAGGTGCGGCGGCAAATAGACCGCATGGAAGACCCGGGCGAATAGCGGCTTGCCGATGCGTCCGGCGGCTATTGCGTCGCGCATCGTTCGGTGGGTCGCGGAGTTGCGCAGATGATGGTTCGTGCCCATGACGATACCCTGGCGCTTGCATTCTGCGACCATCGCGCGGGCATCGGCCAAGGTTAGCGCGAGCGGCTTTTCGCACATCACGTGCTTTCCCGCCGCCGCGGCTGCAAACACCTGATCACGATGCAGTTCGTTGGTGGTCGAGATATAGACGGCGTCAATATCAGAGGATTCCACCAGCGCGGCGAGGTCTGTCGTAGAGCGGGGAATTCCATGGGTTTCAGCGTAGCTTCGCCCACGTAACGCATTTGAACTGAGCACCGCGACAACTTCGCCGCCGTTCGCACGAATGGCGCCGATCATGTGCTCTGAAGCGATGGTACTCGCGCCGATCAGTCCCCAACGCAAACCCCTGCTCATGACGGCCCCCTACCCTGAAACGCGGCGCCACAACTTTCGCGCACGACCAAACGAGCATCGCCCGCGAACGACAGACTGGCAGGGTCCTCGCGACGGATCAAGCCGAGCAAGCCTTCGGCGCATCGCATGCCCATTTCGCACGTGTCGGCACTCACGGTCGTAAGCGGCGGCGCGTTGTGCTCGGCGTCCGCAATGTCGTCGAACCCGACGACCGCAATATCGCGGCCGACCACCAATCCGCGCAAAGCGAGCGCACGCGTTGCGCCCATGGCGACGATGTCGTTGTAGCAGGCGAATGCGGTGGGCGGCTGTTGGCTGTCGAGTGCCCGTTCGATCGCCACACGCCCACCGTCTCGCGTCGGCGGGACTTCAAAGATCAAGGATTCGTCCGCGGCGAAGCCCCAGCCATTGAGCGCATCGCGCCAACCGGAGACGCGCTCTCGTTGCGCCGTCATGGTTGCGGCGCCCCCGATAAAAGCGATACGCCGATGGCCAAGCTTCAGAAGGTGCTCGACGACGGCACGCTCGCCCTTCTGATTGTCGGGACCGATATAGGGGAGTGAACTACCGATAACGCGACGCATCGTAATGACGGCCGGGATATGGGATGGCCATTGCTGGGCCAGCGTCCAAGTATCGGTGCAGCGAGCAGGGCTCAAGATGATTCCGGCGACGTTATGCTCGCGCATAGCTCGAAGCACCTGCGCCTGGCGCGCCGTGTCTTCATTTGTGTTAGCAAGGATCGGCGTAAAGCCACGTTGAAAGAGCGCATCCTCGATGCCCGCCGTGAGCTCGGCGAAAAAGGGATTCTTCAAATCACCCATAATCATCCCGACAAGATCGGATGATGCCGCGCGCAGACTGGCGGCGCCGCGATGATAGACGTAGCCGAGCGCCTGCATGGCCTCGTTCACGCGCAATTTCGTTGCTTCGGCGACCAATTCGCTGCCCGACAACACTAACGAAACCGTTGATTTGGAAACGCCGGCGCGACGCGCAACATCGACGATGGTCACACGACCAACTCGATCAGCAGCATCTCCCCGCAGCGTCTCGGACATTTATCTCCCCAGTTCTTGGAACGTTCCAAGAATTTTTATTTAACAATTGATCTCCCGATTTCCCATCAATTTTGAAGAAATTCGCGTTTAGAGCTGTTATCAATTGGAACGTGACAATTTAAGCCTATCGCAAGGTGCAAGGATCGTCAACATCGTCAATAAAGATCCATCAGGGGAAATGTCCGTCGCCGCTTCGCTCTGCCAGTCCGTACTGGATGCGCTGACAGATGTTGATATGCCCAAGCGTCATCCCACCCGCTGGGCCCAGGGATCGCTCGAAGCTGATGGCATATGTCTGCCGGTTTACGGTATTCATCCGGTGGAGGCCGTCTTGTCGAATTGTGCGAGATGTAGCTGACCGTTGGTATGGATAGCCTTACTGACACTCCTCCCATCAGTCGTCGCGATCCTCTGAGCGGCCAGCTGTTTTGCTTTTGTGGACGCAGCGGCGATCTCTTGAAGGTGATCTGGCATGACGGCCAGGGTGCATGCCTGTTTACCAAGCGGCTAACTAATCGTTCGAGCGCAAGCGGCCTGCGCGCAAGCCGTTCCCCGATCATCTGCCGCGCGAGCGCGTGGTGATCGCCGCGCCCGCCAGCGCGGTCCGAATCATCCGTGCGAGATCGGAGCTGAGGTAGGGCTTCGGCAGCAGCAGCACGCCGGCGTCGAGCCGGCCATGATGCACAATGGCGTTTTCGGTATAACCCGACGTGTAAAGGAACTTGAGCCCCGGGCGCCGCGTCTGCGCCTCGATCGCGAGCTGGCGGCCGTTCATGCCCCCGGGCATGATCACGTCGGTGAACAGCAGATCGATGCGTTCAGGACCATTGATAATCGCCAGCGCTTCGGCGGCATTGTTGGCGGCCAGCGTGTCGTAACCGAGACGGCTGATCTGCGTCACGACGTATTCGCGGACCAGCGCGTCGTCCTCGACAATCAGGATGGATTCGTCGCCGCCTACGAATTCGGAGATGCCAGCTTCCGTGGGCAGAGCGTCCGCGACGCCCGCGGCCTGCGGCAGGTAAAGCTTCACGGTGGTGCCGTGGCCCTCTTCGCTGTAGATCCTGATATGTCCGTTCGATTGTTTGACGAAACCGTAGACCATGCTGAGACCGAGCCCCGATCCCTTTCCGACGTCCTTGGTGGTGTAGAATGGTTCAAACACCTTTTCGAGCAGGCTGGCGGGGATTCCCATGCCGGAGTCGCTCACCGCGATCATGACGTAGTTGCCCGGATTAACCTCGCTGCTCATGGCGGCGTAATTCTCGTCGAGCACGGCATTCCTGGTTTCCAGCGTCAGCTTGCCGCCGTTCGGCATGGCGTCCCGGGCATTCAGGGCGAGGTTCAGGATCGCGGTCGAGAGCTGACTGGGATCGATCAGGGCCGGCGCGGAATCGTGCGCCAGCATCGATTCGATTTCGATCTGCTCGCCGAGGGTCGGTCGCAGCAGCCGCGCTGCATCGACGACCACGGTGTTGACGTCAACGCTGCGCGGCTGCAGCGGCTGACGGCGGGAGAAGGCCAGCAGATGCTTGGTGAGATCGGCGCCCCGCGCCGCCGCGGCGCCCATCATGTTGGTGATCTGGGTGAGATGCGGACGGTCCTTGACCGCCTCGGCGATGATTTCGATGGTACCGGTGATCACGGTGAGAATGTTGTTGAAGTCGTGGGCGACGCCACCGGTGAGCTGACCGATGGCTTCCATCTTCTGCGCCTGCCGGACCTGGGACTCGGTGGCCTCGATCTCCCGAAAACGTTGGACCATGGCCTCGGCGCTGCGGCGCAGCCTGACTTCCTCCTCGAGCGCCGCATAGGCCTGCAGAAGTTGAACGCGTGTCGACATCACCAGGATGCGCGGCAGCAGCAGCAGCATTCCCACGCTGATCCCGATCGAGATCAGCGCCAGCAAGCCCTTGGTAAGGCCCTCGATGCCATAGGCCGGCACCCACAAAGTGAGGATCGACAGCAGGCGGGTCACTCCGCAGACCGCAACGAAGATCGCGATTGCCCAGAACACGCTGCGAAACATCAACATCAAATCGGTGCGGCGCCGCCACGTGAAGAACGCCAGAACGAACGCGGTAACAAAGAAGGCGACGGCGACCAGGGTGTCGGAAATGGCATTGAGCCAGATCAATTCCGGTCTCCACAACAGGCACGCGCCATGCGGGACGAGCGTCGACATGTCCATGAGATCTCCAATAAGGGTCAGCACTGGCCTCACCGCGACCCCATCCGTCCGCCGGGACGACGGTTCAAATCATTCAGGTTTCCGCGCGCCGCGCAAGCGCGCCGCCGTGTCGGTGTCCATACTGTGGCTAAATTGCCGGGTCCGGTGCGGCAGGGGCGTGGACACGCAGCGAGGTATCGCTATTGGATCATAATCCAGACGAGGCACAAGAACCATCAACTGGCTTGATACAAAGCAGGCTGAGTAGATCGTCATGCTACTGATGGCGACAGTGACGATCCCGAGACACCTTGCAGGCCGTGATTGGCCCAGGCGAGCCATCGCGCGGAAGCCGCCAACGGCACCGGTGCGGGATATGCTAGCGTGAATGAGTCGCCTCACTCCGACTGGCCGATTGTTGGCCCGACAGTCCCGAAGTTTTTCGCTAGGCGATTTCGAAGAGCTTTCGGTCCGGCGGTCGCGGTCTCGAGAATCGAATCTCGACCCTTGCGTCCCGAACCCTGTTATCGCACCGGCGCGCGATAGTGGTCGCGCACGCCATCAAGGACATCGGTCATTGCAAGGTTCCTCTTAGCCTTCAAGCTGTTGTCGCGGATCTCACCTACAAGCTCCGAAGCAAGTCGATCATGGCAGCGCTGACCTCCGGCGCACGTTCTTGCTCAACCGGCAAAGGGAGCCAGCAGCTCCCAGCTGCGATCGACGTTGCGGTACCAGCCGAGGGGACCGCGGAACCCGTTCCGCAGAAGCCACTCTCTCAGCTCGTCGACGCGGAGATGCCCGATGCGGGTGATCGCGTATCCCGGTGCCGGGCCGCAATGGCACGGATGGCGAGCACGTGAAGCGTGACAGCAAGAGGGGCCAAGAAGCCTGGAATGAAAGCGTAAGGGAACATCCCCATCGCCACGTTCGGCACCTCGGTGCTGATCAGTTTCAAGGGGCCAGTGAGCACGGAGCTTGCCGCGACGTTGGCGAGAGACAGCAGCCCAAGCACGTTCCAGCCCATGGCGAGCCTCAACCCGAGCCGTCCCCTAGTAGCGATCCAAGCGATGATCGGGGCCGACAAGCCGACGAACATGTCGACATTACCGCCCGCGTAGGTGAGCAGCTTCGGCACGAGACCGTCCTCCCACAGGCGATGTATCAAAAGCTCGACGCCGATGCGAAAACTCTCGAAGCCGAGGATCAGCCAGAGCGGAATGGCGACCGCTACGCGTGCCCCAATGTTGGAGCGGACCACAACGAAGATAACGAACAGAGCGACGGGGCCAACCACCCAGACTATGCCGGGCGGCCGTAGCGACGCATCGCGCATGTAGCCGAGAGAGCTGAACAGGCCGACATAAACGAGCCAGATCGCAAGCCCCGCGATGATGGCAAATGTCGTCCGGCGCGGAAGATATGCGGCGGAAATGCCGATCACCGCCACGACGACGAAAACCAGATAGGTTAGAAACAATTGCGCGGTCATGTATCTGCTCCAACAGAAATGGCCCGAAGACTGTCTGGCCCGAGGCGCCTGCTACGAGAATGGTGGATTTCATCGGGCCGCCGGGTGACGGGCACCTGCAACAGCGCCTACAAACTCCGAAGGAAGTCTATTATGGCGGCGCTTACCTCCGGAGCACGTTCCTGCTGGGTCCAATGACCACAGCCCGGCAGCATTATCGGGGGCCGGAGCTTGGGGACCAGTGCCGACTGCTTCGCGATGTCCTGGGAGAAAACGGCGGCGACAAAATCCCGATCGCCCGCCATGTACAGCGCGGGAACGGCCACCGCCGCTCCGGCGAAGGGAGCCATCAACTCCCAGCCGCGATCGATGTTGCGCCACCAGGCGAGGGGACCATGGAATCCGCTCCGCGCGTATTCCTTGACGTAAACGTCGATGTCGGACTCCGTGACCCAAGCCGGTAAGGACGGCGGATCGGTCATGAAGCCGCCCTTCCGAGGCATCATCCCGGGCGGAAGCCCTCCAACGCCCGCGGACGGTGGCCTGTCGCCCGACAACGTGTAGAATTGGTAACGGAAGGTGAGACGCAGATCGCGCCCGAGCCCCGCCTCCGCCGCTGGATTCTGGAGGAAGAGCTGGTAGAACACCGCATTCTCGTTCCGCGGCATGAGCTCGTCGGCGGCACCGAGCCGCCAAACGCCCGCGACCGGAACGGCACGCTGAGCGCGATAACAGCACGGAAACGGTCGGGGCGAAGAAGCGCCGCTTGCCATGCTATCGTGGCGCCGACATCGTGGCCGGCGATCACCGCCTGCTGGGCACCAAAAGCGTCGACGAGACCCACGATGTCGCCGATGTCATGGAGAATCGTATACTTCTCCACCTC
>WNFD01001546.1_pt1 | contig 23331 bp, 26 predicted proteins | sample 5400491 | NCBI WGS metagenome assembly WNFD01 (sample SAMN13153343, study PRJNA577476) | soil metagenome | isolation source: 120 cm saprolite under Douglas fir tree site 2 hole 2 replicate 2 | place: USA:California | collected 2015-04-18
ACGGTCCACGGACGGCGATACCGCGCCGCGAGGGCCAGGGCGACGAGCTGGGTCTTATCGCCCATCTCGGCGAGGAAGACGACGAGAAACGAGGTCCAGAGCGCGGTCATCTCATCGTCTCGCGCTCGATCCTACACCGGGTCGTCGCGGCGGCCCCGCGCGTTGACAGGGTAGGGGGTGGATGCTAGGCTCGCCGCGTTCGAATCACGCCAATCTCATTGTCCCTTTCACTCGTTTCGGTTCCGGAGGACACGATGTCGAACGACCAGCCAGATCCCGTGGCGGCCCCGATCGGGCGCCGCCGCTTCCTCACGACGATGGGCGCCGCCTCGGCGGTCGCTCTCGCCGCGCCGGTGCGGGGCCGGGCCCAGGCCCGCGAGGTGAAGGTCGGCTACATCCTGCCGGTCACCGGGCCCCTCGCCTTCGAGGCCCAGCTGGCGCTCAACGGGCTGCTGCTGGCGGTCGACGAGATCAACGGGGCGGGCGGGATCAAGTCCCTCGGCGGCGCGCGCATCACGCTGCTCCCCGGCGACACCCAGAACAAGGTCGAGCTCGGCAACTCGGAGGCGGCGCGCCTCATCGACCAGGGGGTCACCGCGCTGATCGGCCCCTTCTCGAGCCTGGTGGCGTTTTCGGTCCGACAGGTCACCGAGAAGAACAAGACCCCGTTCCTCCTGCTCGCCACCGTGGCCGACAACGTGCTGGACGGCGGGCTCCACTACTGCTTCCGCATGCAGCCCAACGCGCGCGCGATGGCCACCCTCACGGTGGGCAACATGATGGAGATGGCCCGGGCCTCGGGCGCGCCGATCAAGCGCGTCGCGATCATGCACGAGGACGGCAACTTCGGCACCACCATGGGCAACCACGTCGAGGCCTTCGCGGGCAAGATGGGTTATGAGCTGGTGCAGCGGGTGCCCTACAACCTCCGCTCCCCCGACTTCACCGCCGAGCTGTCGAAGGTCAAGGCGGCCCGCCCGGACCTCCTCCTGATCAGCGGCTACTACGGCGACTCCAAGATCATCGCGGAGACCGCGGCCAAGCTCCGCATCGGGGTCCACGCCCTCGTCGGGCTCGCCAACGCGGCCTACTCGAATCCCAAGTTCATCGCCGAGAACCGCGAGCTCACCGACCAGCTCTTCGACGGCAACTACTGGCACAACCCCCAGAGCCCCCGGGCCCGCGCGGTGTTCGACGCGTACCAGAAGCGATTCAGCGCCACCATGTCCAACCACGGGGTGCAGGGCTACCAGGTGCTGTTCGTGCTCAAGGACGCGCTCGAGCGCGCCGCCTCGACCGACCGGGAGAAGGTGCGGGAGGCGATCGCCAAGACGAACCTCGCCGACCACATCCTGACCCAGGACGCGATCCGCTTCGACGACGCGGGCGAGAACGTCAACGCGACCCCGGCCCTGCTCCAGGTGCAGGGCGGCAAGCCGGTGGTGGTGGGCCCCGCGCGCTTCGTGGAGGCCAAGCCGGTGTTCCCGGTCCCGAAGTGGAAGGGCTAGCCCCTCTCACGAGGTGAGCGGGCCGAGGTGACCTGGCTTTTCCTCCAGGCCGTCGTCAGCGGCCTTCTCCTGGGCGGAGTCTACGGGCTGGTCGCGAGCGGCCTCTCCCTGATCTTCGGCGTGCTCCGCATCATCAACTTCGCCCACGGGGCGGTGATGATGCTCGGGATGTACGCCTCCTACTGGCTCTTCGTGCTCCTCGGGCTCGATCCGTACCTCTCGATCCTCGTCACCGGCCCGCTCTTCTTCGCCCTCGGGATGCTCATCCAGCGAGTCGTCATCGAGCCCAACCGGGACGCCGCCGAGCACAACCAGCTCCTGCTCACCCTCGGGGTCGCCCTCTTCTTCGAGAACCTGGCCCTGGTCCTCTGGCAGGGGGACTTCCGCACCGTGCGGGTGTGGTACTCGGGGGCGTCGTTCCTGGTGGCGGACGTGCTGGTCGAGGTGCCGCGCCTCGTGGCGGCGGGCGGCGCGGTGCTGATCGCGCTCGCGCTGTGGGGTTTCCTGCGCCTGACCGACGCGGGCAAGGCGATCCGGGCCCTCTCCGAGGAGCCGGAGGGCGCCCGCCTGGTCGGCATCGACGTGGCGCGCATTCGCGGCGTCGCGTTCGGCATCGGCTCGGCCTGCGTGGCGGTGGCGGGGGCCCTGGTCACCCCGTTCTTCTACGTGGCCCCCGACGTGGGCGAAAGCTTCAACCTCATGGCCTTCGTGGTGGTGGTGCTGGGCGGCATGGGCAATTTCCTCGGCGCGCTCGTCGGCGGCTTCATCGTGGGCCTCGCCGAATCGCTCGGCGCCGCGTTCCTGCCCGGCTCCCTCAAGCAGCTCGTGGTCTTCGGCCTCTTCGTGATCGTGCTCCTGCTACGACCGGAAGGTCTCTTCGGGGGGCGCGGTGGCCGGTAGGATCGGCCTGCTCCTCGTGGTCGCCCTGCTCGCCGCGCTCCCGCCGTTCCTGCCCAAGTACGCGCTCGAGGTGCTGATCAGCGTGCTCTTCTTCGGCTACCTGGGCGCGTGCTGGAACATCCTCGGCGGCTACGGCGGGCAGTTCTCGTTCGGCCACGCCGCCTTCTTCGGCATCGGGGCCTACACCTCGACGCTGCTCTTCCTCCATCTCGGTCTCACCCCGTGGCTCGGCATGCTCGTGGGCGGCGGGCTGGCCGCCGCCTTCGGGCTCTTCGCGGGCTATCTCTCGTTCCGCTACGGGCTGCGCGGGCCCTACTTTTCCCTCGTGACCCTCGCCTTCGCCGAGATGCTGCGGGTGATCGCGGTGAACTGGAAGGCGGTGGGGTCATCGCTCGGCCTGGTGGTGCCGAACCGCGGCTCGGCTCCCGCCCTGTTCCTGTTCGCGGAGAAGCTGCCCTACTACTACGTGATCCTCGCGATGGCGCTCGCCGCGCTCGCGATCACCCGGATCATCGAGCGCTCGCGCATGGGCTACGCGCTCGCCGCGATCCGCGAGAACGAGGACGCGGCGGAGGCGGCGGGGGTGGACGCGCTCTCCACCAAGCTCTCCGCGATGGCGATCTCGTCCTTCCTCACCGCGCTCGGGGGCACGTTCTACGCGCAGTACTTCGCCTACATCGACCCGAGTCTCACCTTCGGGCCCGCGATCTCCATCGGCGGCCTGCTGCCCGCCATCGTGGGCGGCGCGGGCACGGTGACGGGCCCCCTGCTCGGCTCTTTCGTGCTGACCCCGATCTCCGAGCTGACCCGCGCCGTCCTGCGCGGCCGCGCGGGCGCCGACGTCATGCTCTACGGCCTCATCCTGATCCTGGTGATCTCGTTCCTGCCCAACGGGCTCGTGGGATGGTTCCGGAGCCGGCGGGCCGCGACCGGGAGGGCCGCGTGAGCGTGATCGCGAGCGCCGGGCTCGAGATCCAGGGGCTCACCAAGCGCTTCGGGGGCCTCGTCGCGGTGAGCCGCTTCGACCTCGCCGTCGCCCGCGGCGAGATCGTGGGCCTGATCGGGCCCAACGGGGCCGGGAAGACCACCGTGTTCCATCTGGTCGCCGGCTTCCACGCGCCGAGCGAGGGGGCGATCCGGTTCGAGGGCACGAGCCTCGTCGGGCTCAAGCCACACGCGATCTGCCGGCTCGGCCTGGCCCGCACCTTCCAGCTCGTGCAGCCCTTCGCCGGGCTCACCACTCTGGAGAACGTGATGGTGGGCGCGTTCAACCGATCGCGGGACGTCGCGGGGGCCCGGCGGCGCGCGTCCGAGATCGTGGACTTCGTGGGCCTGGGCCCGCGCCGCGACGTGCCCGCCCGGCACCTGACCCTCTCCGACCGCAAGCGCCTCGAGGTGGCCCGCGGCCTTGCCACCGAGCCCCGGCTCCTGCTACTGGATGAGGTGATGTCCGGGCTCAATCCCACCGAGATCGAGGCCATCATCGGGCTGATCCGCCGCATCCACGCCCGCGGGGTGAGCCTCCTGATCATCGAGCACGTGATGCGGGCGATCCTGGCCCTCTCCCACCGGCTGGTCGTCCTGCACCACGGCGAGAAGATCGCCGACGGCGCGCCCGCGCTGGTGGCGCGGGACCCGCGCGTGGTGGAGGCCTACCTGGGCGAGACCACGGAGGGCACGCCCGGGTGAGCCTGCTCGCTCTCCGCGCGGTGGACGTGGCCTACGGGGACCTGCCCGCACTCACCGCGGTCGACCTGGTCATCGAGTCGGGGGAGATCCTCTCGGTGGTGGGCGCCAACGGCGCCGGAAAGACCACGATGCTGCGCGCGATCTCGGGCCTCCTGCGCCCCCGGGCGGGGGAGATCCTGCTGGACGGCGTGCGGCTCGACCGGCTGCCGACGCATGCGGTGGTGGAGCACGGGGTCGTCCAGGTGCCGGAGGGCCGCAAGATTTTCCCGAGCCTCACCGTGCTCGAGAACCTGGAGCTGGGCTCCTACACCCGCGCGGCGCGCCCGCACCGGCGCGAGAGCCTCGAGCGCGTGCTCGGGCTCTTTCCCATCCTGGGCGAGCGGCGCGGCCAGGCCGCCGGCACCATGTCGGGCGGACAGCAGCAGATGCTGGCCATCGGCCGCGCGCTGATGGCGCGCCCGCGCCTGCTGATGCTCGACGAGCCCTCGCTCGGGCTGGCGCCCAAGATCGTGCAGGAGATCTTCCGGATCATCGGCGAGATCAACCGCGCGGGCACCACGATCCTGCTGGTCGAGCAGAACACCCGCCAGGCGCTGGCGCTGGCCGGGCGCGGCTACGTGCTCGAGAACGGCCGCGTCGTGCTCACCGGAGCCGGCCGCGACCTCCTCGACGACGAGCACGTGCAGCGCGCGTACCTCGGCATGTGAAGGGAGCCCCCTCATGGACGAGCTGACGTTTACCTCTATATTTGAGCTGGCGCAGGCCATCCGCGCGGGCAAGGTGGGCCCGGTCGAGGCGACCCGCGCGTACCTCGATCGCATCGCGCGGCTCGACCCCACGCTCCACGCCTACATCACGGTGGAGGCCGAGGGCGCGCTGGCCGCCGCCGCGGTGCTCGAGCGCGAGGCGGCGGCGGGGGCCTGGCGCGGCCCGCTCCACGGGGTGCCGCTCGCCCACAAGGATCTTTTCCTGATCCCGGGCCTGCCGACCTCGTGCGGAACCCGCACCCCCGACTATTTCGTCGGCGCGCCGCCCTGCACCGCGGTGATGCGGCTGCGGGCGGCCGGCGCCCTGACCCTGGGCAAGCTCAACATGACCGAGCTGGCCCTCGGGCCCTTCGGCGACAACGCCCATCACGGCGACGTGCAGAACCCGTGGCGGATCGGTCACGTCTCGGGCGGCTCGAGCAGCGGCTCGGGCGCCGCGGTCGCGGCGGGGCTCGCGGCGGGCGCGCTCGGCACCGATACCGGCGGCTCCATCCGGCTGCCCGCGGCGGCCTGCGGGGTGGTGGGGCTCAAGCCGACCTACGGCCGGGTGAGCCGCTCCGGCGTGATGCCGCTCTCGTGGTCCTACGACCACGTGGGCCCGCTCGCCCGCACCGTGCGCGACGCGGCGCTGATGCTCACCACGATCGCGGGCGCCGACCCGCTGGACGCGACCACGAGCCGGCAGCCGGTGCCGGACTATGTCGCGGCCCTCGACGGGAGCGTCGCCGGGCTCCGGATCGGCGTGGCCGGGGACTTCTACGCCGACGGCCTCGACGCCACCGTGACCGCCGCGCTCGCGGAGGCGATGACCGCGCTCGGCGGCCAGGGGGCGCGCGTCGAGCCGATCGCGGTCCCGGATCCAGGGCCGATCGTGTCGGGCTGCAGCAACGTGATGGTGCGGGCGGAGAGCGCGGCGATTCACTCGCGCCTGCTCAAGGAGCGGCCGGGCGAGCTGCAGCCGGCGGTCCGCGACCGCATGGCCCCGGGTCTCACCGTGACCGCCTACGACTACCTGCAGGGCCAGCGGCTGCGCGCGCAGCTCACCCGCGAGTTCATCGACTCCGTGTTCTCGCGCATCGACGTGCTGGTCACCCCGACCATCCCCGAGCCGGCCCCCGCGCTGGCCCACGTCAAGGCGGGCGCCACCGCCGACGTCATCGCGCGCATGGGCCGCTTCTCGCGGCTCACGCGGCCGTTCAACGCCCTCGGCCTCCCGGCCCTCTCGCTGCCCTGCGGTGCCGCGCCCGACGGCCGCCCGCTCGCGATGCAGCTCGTGGGTCGGCCCTTCGACGAGGCCACGCTCCTGCGCCTGGGCCACGCCTACGAGCGCGCGACCGCCTGGCATCGCCGCCGCCCCGCCCTGCCGTGACGATCCGGGTGCGTTGACGGCATGCGCGACCTGGGCTAGGCTCCGATCGTGCTCGATCTGGTGATCCGCAACGGGCAGGTCATCACGCCGCAGGGCGTGGGTCTCTGGGACGTGGGCGTGCGCGGCGAGCAGATCGCGGTGGTGGCCGCGCCCGGCACGCTACCGACCGACGCCGCGCGCGTCATCGACGCGGCGGGGCAGATCGTCTCGCCGGGCGGCGTGGAGCCGCACGCCCATCTGGCCCACGGGATCATGTCGCACCCCGAGCAGCCCTCCATCACGCTGGGGCCCGAGGACGACACCCGCGGCATGGCGTGCGGCGGGACCACCACCCACATCGACTTCGCCTACGTGCGGCCGGGCAACGACATTCAACCGGCGATCGAGCAGCGGGCGGCGCGATGGAAGGGCAACTCCTACGTCGACTATGCCTTCCACCTGACGCTCGCGGGGGCGCTGCCGATCCGGGTCTTCGACCAGATCGGGGAGGCCATCCAGGCCGGGCACCCGAGCTTCAAGGTCTTCACCACCAACGTGCTGCCCCCGCACCCGAAGCGGGCGGGCAACCGCATCGACTTCGGACGCATCCACTTTGCCATGGAAAAGGTGGCCAAAGGGGGCGGCATCATGGTGGTCCACGGCGAGGACGAGGATCTCGTCCAGTTCAACTACGAGCGCTTCCGCGAGGAGGGACGGATGGAGGGCAGCAACCTCCATCTCGTGCACACCAAGCTCTCCGAGCTGCTCGCGTTCCGTCGCACCGTCGCGCTCGCCAAGGCGAGCGGGGCGGGAGTCTACTTCGTCCACGTCTCGGCGCGCGAGGGCGTGGAGACGGTGATGGAGGCGCGCGCCCAGGGCCTGCCGATCTACGGCGAGACCCTCCACCAGTACGCGTGCTTCAACGCCGAGTACTACAAGACCCCGCGGGGGTTCTGCTCGCACACCTATCCCTCGCTCAAGTTCCCGGAGGACCAGCGGGCCCTCTGGGACGGGCTGGTGCACGACGGGCTCTCCACCCTGGCCACCGACGAGTACCCGACCAGCCTCGAGCTCAAGCTGCGCGGGCGCACCATCGAGGACGTCACCGGTGGCAACGTGGGGGCGGAGGCCCGCATCGGCATCGGGTTCACCGAGGGCGTGGTCAAGCGCGGCATGTCGCTCACCCGCTTCGCCGACGTCACCGCCACCAACGCGGCGCGGATCCTCGGCCTCTACCCGAAGAAGGGCGTCATCGCCCCCGGCAGCGACGCCGACCTCGTGCTGATCGACCCGACGATTCGCAAGACCCTTTCCAGAGAGGACTTCCACGTGACCGACTACAGCCCCTGGGAAGGCTGGCAGGTCTCGGGCTGGCCGGTCATGACCCTCCTCCGCGGCAAGGTGATCGCGGAGCGGGGCCGTCTCGTCGGCAGCCCGACCGACGGCCAGTGGGTGGCCCGGCGCATCGATCCGGTCGTGCTCCGACGGCCGGCCTGCTAGCTCGGCCGGCCGGCATGACGGACTACGCAGGGCAGTTCAATCCGGGGTTCCGCCTCGAGCCGGCGCGGGTCGCGCTCGTGGTGGTGGACATGCAGTACGCGAGCGCGTCGCGGCACGAGGGCCTGGGCCGCCTGCTGAAGGACCAGGGGCGGCCGGAGCAGGGGGCCGCCCGCTTCGACCGCATCGAGTCCGTGGTGGTGCCGACCATCCAGCGCCTGCTCGCCGCCTTCCGAGCCCACGGGCTGCGGATCGCGTACCTCACCGTCGGCTCGGAGCTGCCGGACTTCAGCGACCTGCCGCCCCACATGCGCCCGATGGCGGAAGCGGTCGGCAATACGCGGGGGCGGCGCGAGCACGAGATCCTCGACGCGCTCGCCCCCGAGCCGGACGAGGCGCGGCTCAACAAGACGACGATGAGCGCGTTCCACTCCTCGGGCTTCGAGCGCCTGGTGCGGACGTGGGGTGTCGACCAGCTCCTGTTCACCGGAGTGTCGACCAACTCGTGCGTGGAGGGGACCGCGCGCGACGCGGCCGACCGCGGATTCCGCTGCCTGCTGGTGGAGGACGGCTGTGGCGCGGCGAGCCCGGCCCTGCACGACGCGGCCTGCCACAACTTCCAGCGTCTGCTGGGCCGGGTCGACTCGAGCGACCGGGTGCTCGCGGAGCTGGGCGCCGCCGGCTGAGCGGCGACGCCCCGACCGGAGGAGAATCGCGATGGCGGGCAAGCTGTTCGAGGAGCTCCTGATCGGCCAGACTTTCCAGCACCAGCCGGGGCGCACGATCACCGAGTCGGACAACGTGTTCTTCACCTGCCTCACCATGAATCCGCAGCCGCTGCACCTCGACTTCCACGCCGCCCAGAAGACCGAGTTCGGCAAGCCCCTCGTCAACAGCCTGCTCACCCTCGGCATCGCGGTGGGTCTGAGCGTCGGCGAGACCACCCTCGGCACCACCGTCGGCAACCTGGGCTTCGAGAAGGTGGAGTTTCCCAAGCCGGTCTTTCACGGCGACACCATCTATTCGGAAACCGAGGTGGTGGAGAAGCGCGAGTCGAAGTCGAGGCCGCAGTGGGGGATCGTGATCTTCGAGCACCGGGCGAAGAACCAGCACGGCGACGTGGTGATGCGCTGCCGGCGTGCCGCCATGATGCGCCGCCGCTCGGCCTGAGCGATGCGCCGCTCGCTCCACTTCGTGCCGGGCGGCAACGAGAAGATGATCGCCAAGGCGCTGACCCTGCCCGCCGACGGGCTGATCCTGGACCTGGAGGACGCGGTCACCCCCGATCGCAAGGCGGCCACCCGGCCCATCGTGCGCGGCTGGCTGCAGAACCTGGACTTCGGCGGCCGCGAGCGCTGGGTGCGGATGAACCCCATCTTCACCGACCACGCGGAAGCCGACATCGCGGAGACCATCGCGGGCCGTCCGGATGGCTACGTGGTGCCCAAGCCGCGGCGGGCTGAGGACGTCCGCCGGGTCGCGGCCCTGCTCGACGCCCAGGAGCAGGCCAAGGGCGTACCGTTCGGCTCGACGCGCCTGGTCCTGATCGCCACCGAGACGCCCGAGGGCCTGCTCAACATCCAGGAGATCGCGGGGGCGAGCCCGCGCACGGTGGCGCTGTCCTGGGGCATCGAGGACCTCTCCGCCGCGATGGGTCTGTCGCGCACGCGCGACGAGGCGGGGCGCTACCTCGACATCCCGCGCTACGCTCGCGTGATGTGCGCGGTGGCCGCGGCGGCGGCCGGGGTCGAGGCGATCGACACCGTCTACACCGACATCGCGGACCTCGACGGTCTCCGCCGGGAGTGCCGCGAGGGCGTGGCGATGGGCTTCAGCGGCAAGATCTCCATCCACCCGGGCCAGATCGAGGTCATCAACGTGGAGTTCACTCCGTCCAAGGCCGACGCGGAGGACGCGATCGCGCTCATCGCCGCCTTCGAGGAGCAGGCCCGTCGTGGGGCGGGCGCGTTCGCGTGGAAGGGGCAGATGATGGACATGCCGCACCTCACGCGAGCCCGCAAGATCGCCGACCGCGCGAGACGGGCGGGGGTGCTCTGAGCCGCGCGCGCGCCGCGGCGCTGATCGGCGTGCTGCTGGTGTCGGCGCTCGTCGTGTTCGCCCTCCCGGTGGGCCGCCGCCCGCTCGTCAACCAGGACGAGGCGCGCTTCGCGCTGCTCGCCCGCGAAGGCGTCGAGCACGGCCAGTGGCTCCTCCCGCGGGTGCGCGGGGTGATCTACCTCAACAAGCCGCCGCTCTATTTCTGGACCGTTGGGCTGCTCGCGCTGCCCTTCGGGGTCGTCGACGAGCGGACCGCGCCGATCGCCTCGGTCCTGTTCGCCCTCGTCGCGCTCCTCGCGGTCATCGCGCTCGGCCGGAGGCAGTGGAGCCCCGAGGTCGGTCTCGCCGGAGGCCTGGTCCTGGCCACCGCGCCCTACTTCTACTTCATGTCGCACCAGGTCCTCTCCGACATGATGATGACCGCCTGGCTCGCGTGGGCGCTCCATTTCCTGGTGACCGCCCGGTCCGCGCCCGCCCCGACCGCCCGCCTGGTCGGCTTCTACCTCTGCGTGGCGGGCGCGCTCGCCACCAAGGGCCCGGCCGCGCTCATGGGACTGGCCGGCGCGCTCGCGGTGGTGCTGGTCGAGGACGGATGGCGCGGCGTGCGCTGGCTACGGCTGCCGCTGGGCCTGGGGATCCTCGCGCTCTCGACGCTGCCCTGGCTCCTGCCCTACGTGCTGCAGACCGAGCGGAGCTACGTCAGCGGGGTCGTGGTCCACCACTACGGCGACTGGTACCTTCGCGAGAAGCGCGCCTCGCGGCTCGGGGAGCTGCTCGACAACCTGGGCCGCTTCCTGCCCTGGGCGATCCTGCTGCCCGCCGCAGCGTGGTGGTGGTGGCGCGATCGCGATCCCCGCCGCCGTCCGCTGCTCGCGTGGACCGCGGTGATCGCGGTGGCGGTGAGCCTCTCCGGCGAGCAGCGCGCGCGCTACTTCGTGCCGGTGCTCCCACCGTTGTCGCTCCTGGTGGGTGAGATGCTGGTCCACGCCCCGCGCGATCGGGCGGGGCGGCGGGTGCTGTTCGCCTTTTTCGGAGCGACCCTGCTCGTCGTGCTGGCCCTTGTGGTGATCCTGCTCTGGCTGCCGATCGGGGCGGGCGCCCGCGCCCCGTCCACGTTCATGCCGGCGGCCGGCTGGGAGCGCGGGCTCGCCTGCGGGCTGGCCCTGGCCGGGCTGACCGCCGCGGCCGTGCTGATGGCCCGCGGCGCGGGGTTCGGCGCGACGGCGGCCCTGGCGATGGCCCTCGGCGGCATCCTGCTCGTCGAGGGCTGGGGATACCCCACGCGCTTCACCGAGAGCTCGAACATCCGCGGGTTCACCGCGGCGATGGCCGCGCGTCTGGCTCCGGACGCCCGGGTGCTCGCCTATCCGGACGCGGGTCTCTCCTATGATTTCTACCTCCGGCGACCGGTCCGCGAGCTGCCCGGCACCGCGGACCTGGAGGCGGAGCTGTCGGCGCCCGGCCCCACCGACGTGCTGCTGATCCGGGAGAGCCGCTGGGCGGCGCTCCGGATGCCGGCGCAGGATCGGTGGCAGGCGCTGATGGCGGATCGAGTCGGTCGCGACCAGGTCCTCCTGCTGGGGCCACGGCGGTGAGCGTGACCGAACCCGAGCTGTCGGTGCTGCTCCCGGCCTTCAACGAGGCGGAGAGCCTGCCGGTGGTCTGGTCCGAGCTGGGCCCGGTGCTCGACGCGCTCGGCCGGCCGGCCGAGGTCATCTTCGTGGACGACGGCAGCGCCGACGCGACGCCCGAGGTCGTGCGCTCGATCCGGGCCGCCGACGCGCGCGTCCGTCTCGTCCGCCTGGCCGCCAACGCGGGGCTCTCGGCCGCGCTCGACGCCGGGTTCCAGCGCGCGCGGGGCCGGATCATCGTGACGCTCGACAGCGACCTGCAGAACGATCCCCGCGACATCCCGCGCATGCTGGCCTCGCTCGAGGGCTACGACGCGGTCACCGGCTGGCGACAGCAGCGCGACGATCCGTGGCTCAAGCGGGTGTCGTCGCGCGTGGCCAACGGGATCCGTAACGCGATCACCCGCGAGCACGTGCACGACAGCGCGTGCACGCTGCGGGTGATCCGGAGCGGCTGCCTGCCGAGCCTGCCGCGCTTCCGCGGATTCCACCGCTTCGTGCCGACCCTGCTGCGCCTGGCCGGCTGCCGGGTCCTGGAGCTGCCGGTGGGCCACCGGGCGCGGCGCTTCGGCGTCTCGCACTACGGAATCCGCAATCGCGCCTTCGTGGCCTTCGAGGACCTGCTCGCGGTGCGGTGGATGCAAGACCGCTGGCTGCGGTACGACGCATCCGAGGAGCGGTGACGATCCGCGGCTCGGGCGGGGGCGGGGGGCCGCGCCCGGGGACACGCTAACTCGCGGCCCTTGTGGGCTCCCATTGGAGCCACGAGACGGGAGCGCGCGGCTTCGATGGCGCGCAGAAGCCACGGTCCCCGGGCGCGGCCCCCCGCCCCCGCCCGAGCCTATGACGTGACGCTACCGCCGCGCCGGCCCGCCGCACAGTTCTGCCTCTACGGCGTCCGGTTGTTGCTAGAGCTTTTTGCTGGGAGGCAGGCCGGCCATCTGGGCGAGGACGTCGAAGAGGACGGCGAAATCGTAGTGGGCGAGGCCCTGGCCCTTGGCGGCGGTTAGCAATTCGTGGGTGAGGGCGACGCTGGGTAGGGCGACGGCAGAGGCGCGGGCCATGTCGAGGGCCAGGCGCAGGTCCTTCTGCATCATGTCCACGTCGAACCAGGCCTCGGCGGGCATGCCGAGGACGAACGGGCCGCGGTACTTCACCATCGGCGAGGCCACCACGCTCTTGAGCAGCACCTCGACCGCCCGCTCGCGCGCGACGCCGGCTTTCTCGGCGAGCAGCACCGACTCCGCGAAGGAGAGCATCTGCACCGCGAGCCCCTGATTGACCGCGATCTTCATGCTCTTGGCGAGCCCGACCGGGCCCACGTGGGTCATCGTGGGGCCGATGGCGGCGAGGAATGGACGGGCCCGCTCGAGCACCGCCGGGTCGCCACCCACCATGAACGAGAGCTGGCCCGCCTCGAGGGTGGCCGGGCTCCCCGAGACCGGCGCGTCGAGCAGGGCGGCGCCGCGCGCGCCGACCTCGTCGGCCAGGCGATGGATCACCGCGGGGCTCACCGTGCTCATCTCGATCAGGATGGCGCCGGGGCGCAGTCCGGCCAGGATGCCCTGCGGCCCGCGCGTCACCGCGTCGAGCGCGGTGTCGTCGGTGACCATGGTGAACACCGCCTCCGCCCGCTCGGCCGCCTCTCGCGGCGAGGCCACTCGCGTCATGCCCGCGGCCACCAGGTCCGCGGCCTTGGCCGCGGTGCGGTTGTAGCCGCGGAGCGCGAAGCCGCCGTCGAGCAGGCGCCGCGCCATGCGCCCGCCCATCGCGCCCAGGCCGACGAAGCCGAGGGTGGCGGTCATGTACGGCGGGCCGTCTTGCGGCGGCGCTTCGCAGGCCGCGGGCAGATCGCGATGACACTGATCTCGATCTTGCAGTTGGCGTGGGTGGCCAGGCGGGAGACCTCCACCGTGGTCGTGGTGGGGCGATGGGCGCCCAGGTAGGAGGCCCACACCGCGTTGAGATCGTCCTGCTCGGCGACGTCGGTGAGGTAGCGGGTGGCCGAGACCACGTCGGCCAGCGTGCAGCCCGCGGCCGCCAGCGTGGTCCTGAGGTTCTCCATCAGGAGCACCGCTTGCTCCCGCATGCGCGGGGGCAGGTCGAACTCCTCCTCGCGGTGCGGATGGCTGTGATAGACCGGGGCCGCGGTGAGCCCGGAGAGGAACAGGAGCTGGCCTCCTCGCACCAGCAGGGCCGGGGCGTAGGGCATCTCCACGTGTCGCTTGTCGGGGTGGTGGACGGCGCGGACGATCGCTCGGGCCATGACAGCGCATCATTGACGCGGACCCGCCCGGCGTCAAGGGATCGAGGCCGTCTCCGGCCCTCGGAACCTTGACACCCCGAGCCATGTTTGCTAAAAGAAAGGCCCATTCCAGCACGGGCCCATTCGTCGATCACGCCTCCGAGGAGGATTCTCATGATCATGACGTCCTTCAGATGTCTGGGCAAACGTCTGGCCCCGGTGGCCCTCGCGGGCGTCGTGCTCGCGTCGCTGCCGCTGCCGGCCGACGCGCAGACCCCCATCAAGATCGGCGCCTCGATGTCGGTCACCGGCACCTACGCCAAGCCCGGCAGCTACCAGAAGGAAGGCTACGACGTCTGCATCGACGAGCTGAACGGCAAGGGCGGCCTGCTCGGCCGCAAGGTCGAGCTGGTGATCTACGACGACCAGTCGCAGCCGGCCACCGCGGTGAAGCTCTACGAGAAGCTCATCACCGAGGACAAGGTGGACGCGGTGATGGGGCCCTACTCCTCGGCGGTGAGCGAGGCGGTGGCCAACGTCACCGAGAAGTACAAGAAGGTGATGGTGGCGCCGCTCGCGGCCACCACCTCGATCTTCAAGAAGGGCCGGAAGTACATCTTCATGGTCATCACTCCGGCCGAGAATTACCTCGACGGCCTGATCGACATGGCGGCGAAGCGCGGGCTCAAGACCGTCGCGATCATCAACGAGGACACGCTCTTCCCCAAGGCCTCCGCCGCCGGTACCGCGGAGGCGGCCAAGAAGCGCGGCATGCAGGTGGTGCTGCAGGAGGCCTACCCGAAGGGCAACACCGACTTCTCGGCCCTGCTCGTGAAGATCAAGGCCGCGAATCCCGACGTCATCGCGGCCGGCACCTACTTCGACGACGCGGTCGCCATCACCCGGCAGATGAAGGAGCTGAACGTCAACCCGAAGATGTTCGGGCTCACGGTGGGCGGTGACCTGCCCGAGTTCTACGATCTGCTGAAGCAGAACGCGGAGTACATCTACGGCTCCACCCAGTGGGACGAGTCGCTGCCGTATCCCGGCCAGAAGGAGTTCCTCGCCGCCTACACCAAGAAGTTCAAGCACGAGCCCTCCTACCACGCGGCGGCGGGCTACGCGGGCTGCCTGATCTACGGGGAGGCGGTCAAGCGGGCGGGCACCCTCGACGCCGACCGTGTCCGCGAGCAGCTCCTGAAGATGGAGATCAAGACCGCGTTCGGCGACTACAAGGTCGAGGCGGACGGCTTCCAGGTCGCCCACAAGATGGTCATGCTCCAGTGGCAGGACGGCAAGCGGGTGGTGGTCTGGCCGGACGAGCTGGCGAGCGGCAAGATGCGCTACCCGACTCCGGAGTGGGGCAAGCGATAAGCTCACCGCGCGCCCGCCGGGCCTCCGGCGGGCGCCGTCGCGCCTCGGAGGGGCCGTGAGCGTCCTAATCACGCCGGCCATGGTCGGCCAGGTGGTGATCTCCGGCCTCCTGGCCGGCTCCATCTACGCGATGGTCGCCCTCGGTCTCGGACTCATCTTCGGGGTCATGCGGGTGCTGAACGTGGCCCACGGCCCGCTCATGATGCTGGGCGCCTACACCACCTTCTGGCTCTTCCAGCGCTTCGGCCTCAACCCGTACCTGTCGATCCTCGTGTCGATGCCGGTGCTCTTCGTGATCGGGGTGGCGCTGCAGCGCTTCCTGGTGCGCCGGGTGGTGGACGCGCCCGAGCTCTCCTCGCTCCTGCTGACCTTCGGGGTGTCGATCGCGCTCGTCAACGTGGCCCAGCTCGCGTTCACGTCCGACCTGCGCTCGGTGGAGTACCTGACCGGGTCCTTCGTGGTGGGGCCCTTCGCGCTCTCCAAGCCGCGCCTCGCCGCCTGCGCCTTCGCCATCGGGATCACCGCGGCGTCGTTTGTTTTCCTCCGCTCTACCCGGCTCGGCAAGGCCATTCGAGCGGTTTCCCAGAGCCGCGAGGTCGCCCAGGTGTGCGGCATCGACGTGCAGCGTATCCACCTGCTCACGTTCGGCCTGGGCTCGGCCCTGGCCGCCGCGGGCGGCTCGCTGGTCGCGGTGATGGTGGCGATCCAGCCCGAGATGGGCCAGGTCTACACCTTCAAGTCGTTCCTGGTCATCGTCCTGGGCGGCGCCGGCAACTACCCGGGCGCGCTCCTGGGCGGGCTCCTGCTCGGGCTGGTCGAGCAGCTCTCCTCGCTGTTCCTCACCGCGCAGGTCAACGAGGCGGTCGCGTACGTCCTGCTGGTGCTCGTGCTGCTGATCCGGCCCACCGGGCTGCTCAAGGGGCGCGTGTGAAGCGCTGGTTTCCGGTCGCGCTCGGGCTGCTGGCGGTGGGCCTGGCCCTCTACCCGCTCGAGGCCACCGGCTACGGGGTGCGGGTGGGGCTCCAGCTCTTCATGTGGATCGCGCTCGCCCAGTCCTGGAACCTGATCTCGGGGCTGACCGGCTACGTGTCCTTCGGGCACGTGGTGTTCTTCGGCACCGGAGCCTACGCCTCGAGCCTCCTCGTGAACGCGGGCCTGCCGTGGCCGGCCGCCTGCCTGGCCGGCGGCGTGGCGGGCGCGGTGCTCGCGCTGATCATCGGCTGGCCGTGCCTGCGCCTCAAGGGACCCTACTTCGCGATCGCGATGCTGGGGCTGAACGAGGTGATGCGGGTGATCGTGTCGTACGCCGAGGGCCTCACCGGCGGCGGCAACGGACTCTCCCTGCCCACCCTCGACGCGAGCCGGTCCATCTACTATGCGATGGGCCTGGTCGCGGCGGCGGTGACCGCGGTGACCTACGCGATCGTCACCTCGCGCTTCGGGCTCCGGCTCATGACCATTCGCGAGGACGAGGTGGCCGCGGAGGCGATGGGCATCGACACCCTCCGCTACAAGATCTACGCCTTCATGCTCTCCGCGATCGGGCCCGGCATCGTGGGCGGGCTCTCCGCGCGCGACCAGGGCTACATCGAGCCGATCTCGGTCTTCCCCCTGATCATGACCATCACCATGATCGTGATGGCACTCTTCGGAGGGAAGGGCACGATCTGGGGCCCGGTGGTGGGCGCGGTCGTGCTCTTCGTATTCCAGGAAGCGGTGTGGGCGCGCTTCGTCTATCTCCACCAGCTCCTGTTCGGGGCAATCATCGTGGCGGTGGTGCTGATGATGCCGCGCGGGATCCTGGGCGTGCTGCAGCAGAAGTACAACCTGCCCCGGACCATCTAGCCGCCCGTGGCCCCGATTCTCGAGATCCGCTCCGTGATCAAGCGCTTCGGCGGTGTCGCCGCGGTCAACCGCGTCTCGCTGGCCCTCGAGCCGGGCCGCATCTACGGGCTCATCGGCCCCAACGGCTCCGGCAAGACGACCCTCTTCAACTGCATCACGGGAGTCGACCACGTGGACGAGGGCGAGATCATCCTGAAGGGCCACCGCGTCGATCGCCTGAAGCCGCACCAGATCTTCCACCTCGGAGTGGGGCGCACGTTCCAGGTGATCCGGGTCTTCCCGGAGCTGACCGCGCTCGAGAACCTGCTGGTGGTGACCACCGGCGGCTACGCGGAGGCCCGGCGGCGCGCCGAGGAGCTACTCGCGCTGGTGAAGCTCGAGCGCCTCGCCGACGAGTTCGCGGGCAACCTCTCCTACGGGCAGCAGAAGCTCGTGGAGTTCATCCGGGTGCTGATGACCGATCCCGAGCTGATCCTGCTCGACGAGCCGGCCGCGGGCGTCAACCGGACCCTGCTCAACGAGCTGCTGGACACGGTCCGCCGCCTCCGCGACCAGGGCAAGACCATCCTGCTGGTCGAGCACGACATGAAGGTCGTGATGGGGCTCTGCGAGACGGTGTTCGTGCTGGATCACGGCGAGAAGCTCGCCGAGGGGGCGCCGGGCGTCATCCAGGCCGACGAGCGGGTCATTGAAGCTTATTTCGGCCGCTAGCGCCGTCCTGCTCGCGTACCTGGTCTGGGGCTCGCGCGGCTGGCCCCTCATCCACGACGCGCCGCTGATGCACTACATCGCGTGGCTGATCGAGCAGGGGGCGGTGCCCTACCGCGACGCGTTCGACATGAACCTGCCCGGGGTCTATCTCCTGCACCTGGCGGTGCTGCGGGTGGGCGGCGCCGGCGATTGGGCCTGGCGGCTCTTCGACCTGGGCTGGCTCGCCGCGACGTGCGGCCTGCTCCTCGCGTATTGCCATCGCATCAGCCACGGCTGGCCCGCCGTCTCCGCGGCGCTCCTCTTCGCGCTCTATCACCTGAGCGGCGGCGCCTGGCACGCGGGCCAGCGTGACTTCCTGCTCTGCCTGTTTCTGCTCGTCGGAGCCTGGGGCGTCGCCCGGGGCACCGAGCAGGCCGCCTCCGCCGCGCTCTGCTGGGGCGGTCTCGCGCTCGGGGCGGCCATGACGCTCAAGCCGCACGCCGCGCTCTACTGGCTGCTCTGCGCGGCCATCGCGGCGCGGGATCGATCGTGGGCGATGTCGGGCTGGCGCGCGGCCTCGCTCGTGATCGTCGCCGGGCTGGTGGTGCCCGGCGCGGTCTTCGGCTGGCTCGCCTGGCGCGGCGGGCTGGGGCCGTTCCTGGAGATTCTCACCGGCTACGTGGTTCCGCTCTACAGTCGCGTGGGATACGTCTCGCCGTGGCAGGCGATCGCGTGGCACTCCTTCGGCCGGTGGGTCGCCGGGCTACTCCTGGTCCTGACCCTGCTCGCGCTGCTCGCTCCCCCGCCGCGGGAGCCCGCGCGCAAGGGGCTGGCCCTGGTGGGCGCGCTCTACGGGCTCGTCCACTTCGTCGTCCAGGGGAAGGGCTGGGAGTACCAGCTCTATCCGCTGATCCTCTTCGGCTGCGCCCTGGCCCCCGCGGCGGTGGTCTCGTGGCGGTCGGCCGGCTGGCCCCGCGTGCTCGACCTCTTCGGCGCCCGCCGTCCGATCGCGCTGGCGGTCTGGGCGCTCCTGGTGATCGTGCTCGGGGCCAAGGGCGTGGAGGCGCTCGATGCGCCCTGGATCGCGGAGAAGGCCCGGCGGGTGACCGCCATCACGCGCGACCTGGGACCGCTGACTCCGCCGGGCGCAACCGTGCAGGTGCTCGACACCACCTCCGGCGGCATCCACGCCCTGCTGCGCCTCGGGATCCGGCAGCCCACCCGCTTCATCTACGACTTCCACTTCTTCCACGACGTGGGCGACCCGCGCATCCAGGCGCTGCGCGCCGAGCTGGTGGCGGGCCTCGAGCGGGGCCGGCCCGCCGCGGTGGTGGTCCTCGAGGAGAGCTGGCCCGAGCTGGGCTACGCGCGCCTGGCCGCGTTCCCCGAGCTGGCGCAGACGCTCGATCGCTCCTTCACCCTCGCGGTCACCGGCGCGGGATACCGGATCTATGCGAAGCGACGCGATTCGTAGCGTCATCCGGGCCTACGACGATCCGGTCGTGCGCGCCTACTGCTGGGGCCGCTTCTGGATCCTGCGCCAGCGCTTCCTCGACGAGATCGGCCAGTACCTGCCCGCCCGCGGCCGCGTGCTCGACCTGGGCTGTGGCTTCGGGCTCTTCTCGCTCTACTACGCGAGCGTGCACCCGGAGCTCACGGTCGAGGGCTTCGACCGCAACGCGCGGCGGATCGGCATGGCCCGGGCGGCGGCCAGGCGGCTGGGCCTCGGCAACGTGCGCTACGAGGTGGGCGACGTGATGGACTTCCGCGGCGGGGAGCGATTCGACGCCGCCTACATGCTCGACATCGTGCATCACATCCCGCAGGAGGCGGTGCGCCCGCTTCTCGAGCAGGTAGCCAAGACCCTGCCGGAAGGCGGGCGGCTGCTCGTCAAGGACGTGGATCGGCAGCCGGCCTACAAGCGCTGGTTCACCCACGCGCTGGACCGGATCATGGATCCGGCCACCCCGGTCCGCTACTGGGGCACCGAGGAGCTGCAGGCGCTCCTCGAGAACGTCGGCTTCGACGTGCACCGCCACCTGATGGTCGACGTGCTGCCCTATCCCCACGTCCTCTACATCGCCCGGCGCCGCCCGTGAGCGCGGAGACGAGCCCGGTCCTCCTGCGCGCCGAGGGCCTGACCGCGGGCTACGGCAAGCTGGCCATCCTCCACGACGTCACCCTCGAGGTGCGCGCGGGCGAGATGGTGAGCGTCATCGGGCCCAACGGAGCGGGCAAGTCCACCGCGTTCAAGACCATCGTGGGCTTCCTGCGTCCGAGCAGCGGGCGGGTGCGCTTCGACGGCCAGGACATCACCGGGCTACGACCGGACCAGGTGCTCCCCCGAGGCCTCGCCTACGTGCCCCAGGGCCGCATCGTGTTCCCGCAGATGACGGTGCTCGAGAACCTCGAGATGGGAGCCTACATCGAGCGCGACGGAGCGCGCATCCGGGCCGCGCTCGAGCGCGTCTACGCGCTGTTCCCGATCCTGGCCGAGCGGCGGAGTCAGAAGGCCGGCACCATGTCGGGGGGCGAGCAGCAGATGGTGGCCATCGGGCGTGCCCTGATGACGAGCCCGAAGCTGATCATGCTCGACGAGCCGTCGCTCGGCCTCGCGCCGAAGTTCGTCTCGCTGATCTTCGAGAAGCTGGGCGAGATGCGGCACGCCGGCTACACCCTGATGGTGGTGGAGCAGAACGCGGCCAAGGCCCTCTCGGTGGCGGACCGCGCGTACGTGCTCGAGCTGGGCCGGAACCGGTTCGAGGGGGTCGGGCGCACCTTGCTGGAAGACCCCGAGGTCAAGCGTCTCTACCTTGGGGGCTGACCGGCCGCTCGGCCCTCGATTCGGCCCGCGATTCGGGTAGAATCGCGGCCGTGATGCTCCGGCGCCTGCTGATCGTGGCCCTCCTCGTGTACGTGGCGCTCGACCTGTCGATCCCCGCGATGCCGGGCGCATTCGGCTTCGATCCGGACGATTCGGTCGAGAGCGTCTATCAGACCCGTGCCCGGGCCGCCTCCGAAGCGGTGATCCCTCTCGCGTCGGGCGCCGCCGCGTTCGTGCTCTCCCAGCTGCCGCCCGACACCGGGCGCCGGCCCGCCCCGATCGGCCCGGGTGGGGAGCGTCCGCGCTCGAGCCGACGATCCGCGGCATCCGACGAGCCCGCGCCTCCGTCCGAAGACCCGCACTAGTCCTCCCGCTCCGATGACCGACGACCGCCCCGCTCCGGGGCGGGCCGGCCGCTTCCAACACGTGTGCTCCGCAGGGGAGGACTGTCCATGGCGAAGGAAACCGATCCGAGGGCCGGCGCATCCTGCCGGATCGCCCTCGGGAGCGGGGAGGCGATCGTGGTCAATCACAGCAAGGGAGGATTTCATGGCGGGGTCATCGCGGTGGAGATCCTGACCTTCATGGGGCTGTGCTCCGAGCGTCTCTTCGCATGCGACCTGGATGGACCGGAGGGCCGGGCCGCCCTCGCCCGGTTGACCGGCGACGGCGGGGCCGCGAGCGTCGAGCCGACCCCGCTGGCCGCCTTCGCGGCCTATCTCGAGGGCTCCGCCTCGCGGGCCGACCTCGAGGCTCGGTGGGAGGCCCTGATGTCGGGCCGTGGCCGGTGATTTTTTCGTCTATGCTTCCGGCCGCGGTTTGAGTATATTCGGTGGGGTTTTCCAAGGGAGACAGGCCGACCCTCATGCGTATCCCACGATCAGCCGTCGTCGGTAGTGCGGCCATCGCGGCAGTGCTGATCGGAATCCTCATCGGATTCCCGATCTCCGCCGCCAAGTCCGCCACCGCCCCGGCCCCGGGCAAGAAGGCCGAGCACGCCGCCGCCGGTCACGAGATCGACCCCCGGATCATCGCCCGCGGCAAGGCAACCTTCGACCAGTACTGCGCCAACTGCCACGGCGCCGAGGGCAAGGGCGACGGCATCGCGGGGCAGAACCTGCCGATCAAGCCCCAGAACCTGACCGAGGGGCGGATCCTGAACGCGCTGCCGGATCACTTCCTGCACAGCCTGATCGCGCACGGCGGCCAGGCGGTCGGTCTCTCGCCGCTCATGCCGAATTTCACCCCGTACCTCTCGGACGGGCAGGTCGACGAGGTCATCGCCTATGTGCGGACGCTGGCCGAGCCGCCCTACGATCCCAAGGGGGTGCTGCCGGTGGCCACCACCCGTCAGGGGCCGGTGCAGCCGATCTTCTTCAGCCACGTGATCCACGCCGGCTCGTATCAGATCGCCTGCCAGTACTGCCACTCCGGCGCGCGCCGGAGCAGTGCGGCGGGCGTGCCGTCGGTGGAGCGCTGCATGGGCTGCCACAAGATCGTGGCCGCCGAGGGCAACCCCGAGGTCAAGAAGCTCCACGGCTACTGGGATCGGCAGGAGCCCATCCCGTGGGTGCGCATCTTCAAGGTGCCCGAGCACGCCCAGTTCACGCACAAGCAGCACGTGCAGGCGGGCGTGCAGTGCCAGACCTGCCACGGCCGCATCGAGGCGATGGAGCGGGTGCACGCCGAAACCGGCCAGCACATCCTGAACGACCTGCAGAACCTCGCCGGGATGCCCGCGCCTCCGCGCAAGCTCACGATGGGCTGGTGCGTGGAGTGCCACCGGACCGCGAACGTCAAGGGCGTGCAGGGCGTGCAGACCGCGGCGGACGCGCCGATCCCGTCGGTCTGGGCGGTTCCCGGCAGCGAGAGCGCGCGCCGCAACGCGCCGCTCGAGTGCGTGACCTGCCACCACTAGCCTGACCCACCGCGCCCGCGGGCCGCGGTCGGCGTGGGGCGCCGATGCGCACGATCTGGAGCACGCTGCTCGTCTACGGAATCGCCTTCGCCGCGGTGTTCGGGCTCCAGCTCCTGGCCGTGACCGCGCTCCTGACGTGGCGCACCGGCACCCTCGACCTCGAGCGCGACGCCCTCACCGCACTGCTGGTCGGAGTGCCCGCCTCCTCGCTCACCCTCATCGCCATCGCGCTGCTGGCCGCCGGGCGGCCGCGGAGCGCTCGCCTGCGCCTCGTGCCGAGTGGCGTTCCCGCCCGGGAGATCGTGGTGATGGTGGTCGGGATCCTCGCGCTGAGCCAGGCGCTCGAGTCGCTGGTGCTCCTGCTGGACGTGGGCACCGGCCCCGCGCTCGAGTGGATGACCCGCACCATGGCCTCCGCCACGCCGCTCGGGCTCACGCTCGCGGTGGTGGTCGTCGGCCTGTTCGCGCCGGTGGGCGAGGAGCTGTTCTTCCGCGGCTACATGCTGACGCGCCTGCGTGAGGTCTGGAGCCCGGGCCCGGCCATCCTGGTGAGCGCGGTCGCCTTCGGGATCATCCACGGGGAATGGGTGCACGGGCTGCTCGCCGCCGGCATCGGCGTCTACCTGGGGCTCGTGACCGAGCGCTCCGGCAGCGTGGTGCCGGCGATGATCTGCCACGCGGCGAACAACACCGCCTCGGTGCTGCTCTCGGCGTGGCTCGGCTCACCCCAGGGCCACGCGCTGAACGCGGGCCTGGTGATCGCCACCGGGCTGGTGGTGGCCTGGGCGCTCGTCCGGCTGCGCCGAGCGTGGCCGCGGCCCGCCTGAAGAACGGAGGCCGCGCTCAGCGGCCGGAATCGAGGATCGCGGTCAGGCTGCGCAGATCGGGGCAGGTGTCGAGGGACTCGACCATCTGGGCCACCGTGTCCACGCGGTCGGCGGGCAGCACGAGGCCCGCGCACTCGCGGAACTTCTCGCGCAGCGCCTCGAGCGAGAGCGGGTTGGCGGGATGGCCGGGGACCGGCCGCGGGTCGATGG
>WNFD01006012.1_pt1 | contig 23300 bp, 24 predicted proteins | sample 5400491 | NCBI WGS metagenome assembly WNFD01 (sample SAMN13153343, study PRJNA577476) | soil metagenome | isolation source: 120 cm saprolite under Douglas fir tree site 2 hole 2 replicate 2 | place: USA:California | collected 2015-04-18
CCCCCCCCCCCCTTGTCCAGCGCAGCTCTTCGAGTCGCTTGCACTCCTCTTGGACCCAGGCGATCCGTCCCCGGGAGACGAGCTGCTCGTGCAGCAGGTCGCGTAATCGCGGGAGATGGCGCGTGTCGTCGGCGGCATAGGCGAGCATGGCGGGCGGCAGCGGTCGCTGCGACCAGTCGGCCTTCTGATGGGTCTTCGAGAGCTTGATCCCGAGGTGCTTCTCGAGCAGCGAGCCCAGGCCGATCGCGGGCTCGCCCAGGAGCTGGGCGGCAATCCGGGTGTCAAACAGGCGCACGGCGCGGAAGCCGTAGTCGCGGTCGAGGATCCGCAGATCGTAGTCGGCATCGTGGAATACCTTCTCGACGGCGGGATCGACGAGCAGGGCGCCGATGGGGCTCAGGTTGCCGACCGCGAGCGGATCAACGATGGCCGTGCGGGTGCGCGAGGAGAGCTGCACCAGATACACACGGTCCACGTACTTATGAAAGCTGGCGGCTTCGGTGTCGACCGCGACGAGGGGACCGGCACGCAGCTCCGCGACGACGGCCGCCAGCTCGGCGTCCGAGCGTACGTAGCTATCCACGCCCTATTCTTCTTTGCCCAGCTGTTCGAGGCCGGCGGCGATCTCTTCCAGCGCTTTGGCCAGCGTCTTGTAGAACTCGGAGTCGGGGGGCTGCGGCGGCCCGCCGAAAGGATCGCCCGCGCACTTGCGCGCGGCTCGCGCGGCGTGGCGGATGTAATCGGTCGCGACTTGCATCGGTTCGCTCGAGGCTGGGGGACGCAGTGACGGATCCCGTCCGGCTCTCGCGTAAGATACGCGACGCGCTCGCGCCCTGCAGTCTCGGCCGCTGGCCCACGCCGCTTGAGCCCGCGCCACCGCTCGCCGCGGCACTCGGACTCGCGGCTCTGTGGCTGAAACGCGAGGACCGCTCGGCCACTCCTGGCGGCGGCGTCAAGGTGCGGGGCCTCGAGTTCCTACTGGCCGACGCGCCGCCGGACACGGTCTTCGTCACCATCGGCGGCATCGGCTCGACGCACTGCCTCGCCACGGCCGTGCACGCGCGCGCCCTCGGCCGCCGCAGCGTGCTGGCCCAGTTTCCGCAACCCGAGACCGCCGTGACGCGGGCAGTGGCGGCGGCAACCGCGGGGGCTGCGGACGTCGTCGTGCGCGCCCGCTCGCTCCTCACCTTCCCGCTAGCGCTCTTGGCCGCCGGCGTCGCTGCGCGGCGGCGGGGTCGTCCCCACTGGATCCCGGGTGGCGGCGCCCACCCCCGTGCCGTCGTGGGACATTTCCTGGCCGGCCTCGAGCTCGCCGCTCAGCTCGAAACACCACCAGAGGCGATTGTCCTCCCACTGGGGGTGGGAGGCACAGCCGCTGGCCTATTGCTCGCGGTCGCTGCTCTCGGGTGGCCGACAACGGTGGTCGCCGTGCGGGTCGCTCCGAGCGTTGTGGCCAATGGCTGGCGGGTCCGGGCTCTGGCGCAGAGCGCAGCGGTCCTGTTGCAGCCCCTGGGGGGGGGGGTGGCACTCCCCGCTGCGCGCGCCCGACTCCACATCGTGAACGCGATGGGCCGGGGGTACGGGTATCCAACGCCGGCGGGCGAGGCGGCCAGGCAGCTCGCCGCCGCGCACGGCGTGGCGCTCGACCCGACGTATGGCGCGAAGGCGCTCGGAGCGGTGGCGCCGCTGGCTGCGGGCGGGTTCCGGCGCATTGTGTTCTGGCATACGTTTGCTGCGCTGTGACCGCCTTACCGACCGTCGACTGCACGGTTTACCCGTACGAATGCGACGCCTTCGGGCACTTGAACGAGGCGGCGTTCCTGGCCGTGTTCGAGCGGGCTCGCTGGGAATCGCTGGCGCGCGGACCAGGCATGGACGTGTTCCGCCGGTCGGGCGTCTGGCCGGCGGTCCGCAAGGCAACGATCGACTACCGTGCGGGCGCCTATCCCGGCGACGTGCTGCGCGTGGAGACGCTCGTTACACACCGCGGCACGACGAGCTTCACGCTGAAGCAGGCGGCGACGCGGGTGCGCGATAGCGCGCTCATCAGCGAAGCCGAGCTCGTGTTCGTCTGTATCGACAGCATCGGGCGGGCGACGCCCATTCCCGAAGAGATTGCGCGGCTGTTGGGGCCGCGAACAGGCGGAGCCGGCAGCCGTGCCGGAGCGGGCGATCTCCTCCGGATCGAGGCGGGCGGCGCCGAGCTCGCCGTTGAGATTCGGGGCGAAGGCCTGCCGGTCCTGTTCGTGCACGGCTTCCCGTTCGACCGCTCGATGTGGAAGCATCAGCTCGCCACCCTCGCGCACTACAAGCGCATCGCTCCCGATCTCCGCGGCGCCGGGGCTTCCACCGCCCCGGACGACGGTTACTCAATGTCCCGGTACGCCGACGATCTCGTGGCGGTGCTCGAGGCCGCAGGCGTCGAGCGCGCTGTCGTCTGCGGTCTCTCGATGGGCGGCTACGTGACGTTCGAGCTGCTTCGCCGACACCCGAAGCGGGTGCTGGCGCTGATCCTGTGCGACACCAAGGCGGAGGCCGATTCGCCACAAGGGAGGCGCGAGCGTGACGAGCTCGCCGCCCTCGCCCAGAGCGCCGGTGCCGCAGCCGTAGCGGAGCGGTTGCTGCCGGCGCTGCTCGCTCCGGCCACCCACACTGCTCAACCGGAGGTCGTCCAGCAGGTGCGGGAAATGATTGGGCGGACGAGCGTGGCTGGGATCGTCGGCGCTCTGCACGCGATGCGCGATCGGCCCGACTCGACCGCGCTGCTGCCCCAGATCCGCGTCCCGACGCTCGTGTTGGGCGGCGCTGACGACGCGATCGCATCGCCGGCCGTAATGCAAGCCATGGCCGCTGCTATCCCCGGATCGCACTTCGCGACCATACCTTCGGCGGGGCACCTGGCGCCACTGGAGCAGCCACTCGCCATCAGCCGCCGGCTGACTGACTTCCTGAGCACCCTCGCCTGACTCTACCGCTCACCGGTTGGAGCCGGTAGCGTTGGTGCATGCCGCCGCCCCCCCCTCCTCGCTCTTCAGAGCTCGCAGACAACATTGAGCCGATCCGCCAGGGATTCGTCGGCTACATCCATGCCGATGGTCTCCAGTGGAGGGTGATGCTGCGCCTGCGCCTGGAGGACGAGTCCTGGTGGCGGGGTCGGCTGTGGTTCACTGAGAGCGGCGGGACAGAAGTCTGGGATAAGGAGGAGCTGCTCGCCCTGAGCGCCGAAGAGCTGCTGCGCCAAGCGCGCTCTCTTCCGACCGAGGACCTGTTTCGGCGGTTCCGAGCCTCGTACGACGAACGGCGACGCTACTTCGCCCTGCGTGCTTTGATGGACGACCTGTTGGAGAAGTGTCGCACCCTAAACCGCATCACGGTGCGAGTGAGCATGGGCGAGCTAGACCCGGACCGGGGTAGCGCGGAGCTGGACCGGCTGCGAATCGAGATGCGGGCGTTAGTGGACGGGATGCGGGACCTCGCGGGGCAGGAGAGCCGACGCGCGGACTGATCAGCTACCCTTGCGCTGCGGCTTACCCGGGGGGTTCTCGCTTTGGAAGACGTCCCGGTTCAGCGCGATAAAGCTTTTCCACTGCGGCGGCGTGTCCTCTTCGGGGAAGATTGCGGTAACGGGGCACTCAGGCTCGCAGGCGCCGCAGTCGATGCATTCGTCGGGATGGATGTAGAGCATCTCGGGCCCTTCGTAGATGCAGTCCACCGGACAGACGTCCACGCAGGACCGGTCCTTCACGTTGATGCAGGGCTCTGCGATGATGTAAGGCATCCGGTGCTCCCGAAAGGCGCTTCTCCCCCCCTCCCCCTCCCTGTCCCCTCGTCTAGTGGCGGCGACCCGAGGCGGATGCGAAACATAGAAACGGCCAAGTGCTGGCGCAAATCGCCGGGGCGAGGTGAGGGTGGCGCTTCGGGAGAGTGGGGTGGCGACGGGAAGGGTGTCGGCGATCTCCCGACGATACCGGTAGGTATCTAAGATACTATGCAGGATCATGGGTGGCCTCTCGGGAGGTCCAAAATCGCCCGTAGATCCGGGCCCAGGACCGCCCCTTTGCTCCGACCGATTCCTGGCGGTATCATTGATACTGATGGGAATCATGCGTCAGAGGCGCAGAGCCGAAACCCGAACGCTGCTCCTCGAGGCTGGCCTGAAGCTTTTTGCCGAGCGCGGCGTCGAGGCGGCCACCCTAGATGACGTCGCCACAGCTGCCGGCTTCACCAAAGGAGCGATCTACCGTCAGTTCCCATCCAAGGGTGGCTTCCTGCTCGCGCTGTTCGAGCAGTACGCCGCGGTGGCCCGCGCCGGCTCCGGAGCGCGGCGGGCCTCCTGGTTCATTCCTCTCACGATCCAATTCGCCGCTCAGGCGATGCGGGATCCGTTACTGCGTCGGCGCTTCGCGCTTGTGTTGACCGAGGCGCCTGAGAGCGCGACGCCAGAAGGCGGGCTTCTGAAGGCACTCGCGCGTGTGCTCCCGGGTCCGGTTACCCCAGCAGCGTAGCCTCTTGTGACACGTATCCCTCGCCGCCCCCCCCCCTCCCACCGGCTAGTCGACGTGAGCCATACCGTCGAGCACGGCATGGTGACCTACCCTGGCCTCCCCGCTCCGGTGATCGAGGACTGGTTGAGCCGGGAGGCATCGCGGGCGCGCTACGCTCCGGGCACCACCTTCCAGATAGGCCGGATCGAGTTGCTGGCGAACACCGGGACGTACATCGACGCTCCCTTCCACCGGTATGCCGACGGTAAGGACCTTGCGGATGTGCCGCTGTCGAGCGTCGCGGACCTGCCCGGTCTCGTGGTCCGCGCCAGCGATCGGGACGGCCGCGCGCTCGACGTGCCGCTGTTCCGAAGAGCCGACCTCCAGGGTCGGGCGGTGCTAGTGCACACGGGTTGGGACGCGCACTGGCGCACCGAGCGTTACGGGCAGGGGCATCCCTTCCTGACGGGTGCGGCGGCCCAGCACCTGGTCGCGGCGGGCGTGGGGCTGGTTGGCATCGACTCCCTCAACATCGATGATGGCGGCGACGCGGCCCGCCCAGTACACACCATCCTGCTCGGGGCGGGGATACCGGTCGTCGAGCACCTCTGCAACCTCGGCGACCTCCCCGATGACGGGTTCCTCTTCTACGCCGTCCCAGTGAAAGTCCGGGGGATGGGCAGCTTCCCGGTCCGGGCGTTCGCGATCGTCTGAGCAGCCTGGTCGCTGGGCGCCGTCAGTCCGCCGGGACTCCTTCCCCGTATTGCCGCTCGATCTCTCGCGTGATGTGCATCGAGCAGAATTTCGGCCCGCACATCGCGCAGAACTCCGCGCTCTTGAAATACTCGGCGGGCAGGCTCTCGTCGTGCAGCTCGCGCGCCCGGTCGGGATCGAGGGCCAGGGCGAACTGTTCGTTCCAGTCGAAGGCGTAGCGCGCGCGGGACAGCGCGTCGTCGCGGTCACGGGACGAGGGGCGCCGCCGCGCGATGTCGGCTGCGTGCGCGGCGATCTTGTAGGCGATCACACCCTCGCGCACCTCCTCGGCGTTCGGCAGCCCGAGGTGCTCTTTGCGCGTCACGTAGCACAGCATGTCCGCGCCATACCAACCGATCATCGCGGCGCCGATCGCCGACGTGATGTGGTCGTAGCCAGGCGCGATGTCGGTGACGAGCGGCCCGAGCGTGTAGAACGGGGCGTCGTGGCAGATCTCCTTCTGTAGCCGGACGTTCACCTCGATCTGATGCATCGGGATGTGACCGGGCCCTTCGATCATTACCTGCACGTCCTTGGCCCAGGCCCGCTCGGTGAGCTCGCCGAGCACCTGCAGCTCGGCCAGTTGGGCCTTGTCGGTGGCGTCGGCGAGCGAGCCGGGACGCAACCCGTCTCCCAACGACAGCGTCACATCGTAGGTGCGGGCGATCTCGAGGATCCGGTCGTAGTGGACGTAGAGCGGATTCTGCTCGCGATGGGCCGACATCCAGTAGGCGAGCAGCGAGCCGCCCCGCGAGACGATCCCCGTGACCCGTCCCAGCGCCAGCGGCACGTGCTCCCGCAGGATGCCGCAGTGCACGGTCACGTAGTCCACGCCTTGCTTGGCCTGATGCTCGATCATGTCGAGCAGATCATCGGCGGTCAGCTCCTCGACCTTCGTCAGCTGTTGCACCGCTTGGTAGATCGGCACCGTGCCGATCGGCACGGGGGAGAGGTCGATGATGGCCTGGCGGATGGCGTCGATGTTGCCACCGGTCGAAAGGTCCATCACGGTGTCGGCGCCGTGGTGCACGGCGTGGTGCAGCTTCGCAAGCTCTCCCTCGATGTCGCTCGTGACGGCCGAGTTACCGATGTTGGCGTTGATCTTGACCTTGGCCACCCGGCCGATGGCCATCGGGTCGAGCCGCTTGGCAAGGTGGCCAACGTTGGCGGGGATGACGAGGCGGCCGGCAGCGACTTCGTCGCGGATGACTTGGGGAGGCAGGCCTTCGCGCTCGGCTACCCGGCGCATCGCGTTGGTGATGTGGCCCGAGCGGGCGAACTGCATCTGGGTGACGAGTCTCATACAAACTCCCTTCGCCGGAATTACCCGGAGCAGGTTCAAAGGGTGTGATCTCAGCCCGCCAACAGCACCTGGCGGGCACCCCTGTCGCAGCTCAATCTAGATACCGAGTGGCCGAGCCGCCAAGGCTCGCGATCCACCGCTAGGATGCCGTCCAGGTGGTCGATCTCGTGTTGCAGCAGCTCGGCCATCCCCTCCTTCAGCTCCATGGTGTTGGTCTTGCCATGCAAGTCCAGGTAGGTCAGGCTGACCTGATAGGCGCGCGTCACCCGAACCAACAGGTTCGGGAAGCAAAAGCAGTCGTCCCATACCTGGAAATCGTCCCGCCCGACGTCGGTGATCTCGGGGTTCACCATCGCCCAGCGCTGCTTGTCCACCTCGATAAACACGATGCGCACCGGAGCGCCGATCTGCGGCGCGGCGATCGCGCGCCCCATGCGGTATTTGCGCTTGGCCGCACGAAGGGTGTCCCGCAGGTCGTCCGCCACCAGGCGTGCGGCGGCGGAGGTGGGATCCTGAACCCGCTCGCAGCGGACTCGGAGGATGGGGTCGCCGAGCTGGCGAATGCGCCGAACGGCCATAGTCTGCCAAATGTGGCGATTTGGCGCCGCGCTGCAACTCGCGGTATGCTACAGCTTGTGACGATCGCCGGTGTCGTGCTGGCGGCCGGCCGCTCCTCCCGCATGGGTGTTCCCAAGGCCCTGCTCGACTTCCGCGGCCAGCCGTTCGTGATTCGTATCCTCGAGGCGTTCGAGGCGCTCGACCTCAAGACGTGCGCGGTCGTGATCGGGCCCGATGCGCCGCAGATCCGGGCGACGCTCGCCGGGCACGACTGCGTCGTGGTCGACAACCCCGACGTGGACGGAGGTCCGATCACGTCGCTGCGCTGTGCCCTCGCGGCGTTGCTACCGGCGCGACCGGCCGCCGTGCTCGCTTGGCCAGTCGATCTGCCGCACGTCCGTATCACGACCGTGGAACGGTTGATCGAGGTATACCGCCGCAGCCACCCGGTCGCCGTGGTGCCGGCGTTCGCGGGCAGCCGCGGACACCCGGTTATCTGGGACGCCGCGCTGTTCGCCGAGCTGGAGTCCAGTGACGCCGCTACGCATGAGGGCGCCCGCGCGGTCCTGCACGCGCATGATGCCGAGGTCAGCACCGTTCCGATCGACGACCCGGCCGTCTGTGACGACCTCAACACTCCCCAAGACTACGAGCGCCTGATCCGCATGCTCAACCGCGATATCTACTGACGCACCACTGAGTTGCGAGTAAGTACAAAGTTCCTTTGATTTAGTTGACAATCCCGAATCCGATCTTTAGGATTCCCAATCATATGAGTCTGCCACTCTCCCATCTGGCCGCCCACAAAGGACCTAGGGGCGACATCCTCCTCGAGTTGAAGTGCGCGCAGCCGCTCACGGCCAAGCAACTGGCGGGCAAGCTCGGTGTCTCCGCGAACGCGATCCGTCATCACCTGAAAGAGCTCGAGGCCGAGGGCCTGATCCTCTACGGTCGCGAGCAGCGGGGAGTTGGCGCCCCGACCTTCGCCTACCGGCTGAGTACGGCCGGGGAGGAGCTGTTCCCGCGGCGCTACGAAGAGACGCTGACCGAGCTGCTGGAACGGGTGAGCGAGCGGGCTGGGCGCAACGTCGTCGTGGAGCTGCTGGAGGATCATTACGCCACCTTGACGCACCGGCTCCAGAGCGAGCTCGCCGGGGTAACGCGGGGCGATCGCGTGGCGGCGATCGCACGGCTGATGTCGGATGCGGGCTATATGGCCGAGTGGCAGGAGGCCGAGGGGGCCTTCCGGCTGTCGGAACACAACTGCGCGATCCGCGCGGTGGCCGAGCGCTACCCGGAAGTGTGCGCGGCCGAAGAGAGGTTCCTGCAGGCGGTGCTGGGAGCGACGGTTGACCGTCGCACCCATATCGTGAGCGGCTGCAACGCCTGCGAATACGCCATCCAATTCAGCGGGCCGGCGGCCCCCGAGACCGTCCCGCCGCAGCCGGAGAACGCATGACGTCGATCGAAGCGCAGGTCCTGCAGCCATACAAGTACGGGTTCGTGACCGACATCGAGGCCGATGCCGTCCCGCCCGGCTTGAACGAGGAAGTCATCCGGCTCATCTCGCAAAAGAAGGGCGAGCCCGAGTTCATGCTCGCCTGGCGCCTCAAGGCCTACCGGCACTGGCTCACCCTGAAGGAGCCGACGTGGGCCAACGTGAAATACGGCCCCATCGACTACCAGGCCATCCGGTACTACTCGGCGCCCAAGCAACAGGCCCGGCTGGAGAGCCTCGACCAGGTGGACCCCAAGCTGGTCGAGACCTTCGACAAGCTCGGCATCCCGCTCGCCGAGCAGAAGCGGCTCGCGGGCGTCGCCGTGGACGCGGTGTTTGACTCCGTCTCAGTGGCTACGACGTTCAAGGAGACGCTCGCCAAGACCGGTGTCATCTTCTGCGCCTTTTCCGAGGCGGTACGCGAACACCCTGAGCTCGTCGAGCGCTGGCTGGGTACGGTCGTGCCCTACACCGACAACTTCTTCGCCGCCCTCAACTCCGCCGTCTTCTCGGACGGCTCTTTCGCCTACATCCCCAAGGGTGTGCGTTGCCCGCTCGAGCTGTCGACCTACTTCCGCATCAACGCCATGTCCACGGGACAGTTCGAGCGCACGCTCATCGTTGCCGAGGACGGCGGTCACGTGAGCTACCTCGAGGGGTGCTCCGCACCGGTGCGTGACGAGCACCAACTGCACGCCGCGGTGGTCGAGCTGGTGGCGCTCGATAACGCCACCATCAAGTACTCGACCATCCAGAACTGGTATCCCGGGGACGCGGAAGGCCGGGGCGGCATCTACAACTTCGTTACCAAGCGTGGCAAGTGCGCGGGGAAGAACTCCAAGATCTCCTGGACTCAGGTCGAGACCGGCTCGGCGATCACCTGGAAGTACCCGGGGTGCATCCTCCAGGGCGACAATTCGATCGGGGAGTTCTACTCGGTGGCGGTGACCAACAACCGCCAGCAGGCGGACACCGGCACCAAGATGATCCACATCGGGAAGAACACGCGCAGCACGATTGTGTCGAAGGGCATTTCCGCCGGGCACGGGCAGAACACCTACCGCGGCCTGGTGAAGATCATGAAAAGCGCCATGGGCGCCCGCAACTACTCGCAGTGCGACTCGATGCTGATCGGGGACCAGTGCGGTGCCCACACGTTCCCCTACATCGACGTACGCACCAGCACGGCGATCATGGAGCATGAAGCGTCCACATCGAAGATCGGCGAGGACCAGATCTTCTACTGCAAGCAACGGGGCCTGTCCGCCGAAGACGCCGTCTCGATGATCGTCAACGGCTTCTGCAAGGAAGTCTTCAAGGAGCTGCCCATGGAGTTCGCGGTCGAAGCGCAAAACCTCTTGGGCATCAGCCTCGAAGGGAGCGTCGGATGAGGCGGGACTCGTGAAGCGGGAAACGGCAAACGTGATGCTCGAAATCCGGGACCTGCACGCCTCCGTCGAGGGCAAGGAGATCCTCAAGGGCGTTGATCTCACCGTGCGCACCGGCGAAGTGCATGCCGTCATGGGGCCCAACGGCTCGGGCAAGAGCACCCTCGCCCAGGTGTTGGCCGGGCACCCGGCGTATCAGGTCACCGCCGGCACGGCCCACTACCGCGGCAAGGATCTGCTGGAGCTGAAGCCGGAAGAGCGCGCCCGCGAGGGAGTGTTTCTGGCGTTCCAGTACCCCGTGGCGATCCGTGGCATCACCAACTCCTACTTCCTGCGCTCGGCGGTGAACGCGCTCCGCAAGCATCAGGGACAGCCCGAGCTCGACCCGCTCGATTTCCTGCAGGTGCTGGAAGACAAGCTGAGGGCGATCGGCTGGGACGACACCTTTCTGAACCGCGCCGTGAACGAGGGGTTTTCCGGCGGGGAGAAGAAGCGCAACGAGATCCTGCAGCTCGCCGTGCTCGAGCCCACGCTCGCGATCCTCGACGAGACCGACTCCGGGCTGGACATCGATGCGCTGAAGACAGTAGCGGACGCGGTGAACAAGTTGCGTCGCCAGGACCGCGCTTTCGTGATCGTCACTCACTACCAGCGTCTGCTCAACTACATCATCCCCGACCACGTCCACGTGTTGGTGGGCGGCCGGATCGTCAAGTCGGGGGGCAAGGCGCTGGCGCTGGAGCTCGAGGAGAAGGGCTACGACTGGGTGAAGCCGGAGGGCGCGGGGGCTGCGGGGGCTGCGGGGGCTGCGGGGGCTGCCACGTGACGGCGCCGTTCGTCAACCAGTACAAGGCCTTCGCCGCCAACGGCGGTGGTAAGGAAGCCGCGGGCCAGCCGGTGTGGCTGCGCGACCTGCGCGAGCGGGCGATCGCGCGCTTCAGCGCCGCAGGGTTTCCATCCACCCGTCTGGAGCAGTGGCGCTTCACCAACGTCCGCCCCATCACCGAGACGCCATTCACCTTGAGCGGTGGCCGTTGGGACCTCGGCCACGTGCCGGCGGGGGCCGTCGTGTCGACGCTTCGCGAGGCCCTGCTCTGCTCGCCGGATCTGGTACACGCGCACCTCGGGCGCTACGCGAGCGTCGAGGCGAACCCCTTCACTGCGCTGGCGACCGCGTTCCTGGCGGACGGCGTCTTCGTCCACATCCCCGCGAAGACCGTGATCGCTGAGCCGATCACGCTGTCGTATCGGCCCCCCCCCTCCACCCGCGCGTGCTCATCGTGGTCGAGGGGCAGGCGCAGGCCAAGATCGTCGAATCGTATGACGGAGTGGGGAGCGGCGAGTGCCTCACCAACGCCGTCACGGAAATCGTTCTGGGCGACGGCGCGCGACTCGAACACTGCCGCGTGCAGCACGAGGACGCACAGGCCTATCACATGGCCACCACGCAGATCTACCAAGGACGGGACAGCAGGTTGGTGTTCACGACCGTCGCCCTCGGTGCCCGCCTCTCGCGCCACGACATCAACGCCGTGCTCGATGGCACGGGCGCCTACCTCGTTTTGAACGGCCTCTCCGTGCTCGGTGGCCGCCAACACGTGGACCATCACACGACGATCGACCACGCGCGGCCGCACTGCGAAAGTCACGAATACTTGAACGGTGTGTTCGACGAGGAGTCGCACGGCGTCTTCAACGGCCGCATCATCGTGCGTCCGGGTGCGCAGCGCACCGACTCGAAGCAGACCAACAACAACCTGCTGCTCTCCGAAGAGGCCCGTGCCGACAGCCAGCCGCAGCTCGAGATTTACGCCGACGATGTAAAGTGCACTCACGGCTCCACGGTCGGCCCGCTCGACCAGACGGCGCTGTTCTACCTGCGGAGCCGCGGCTTGGCGGCCGAGCAGGCGCGAGGGCTCCTCACCTACGGCTTCGGGGCCGAGATCCTCGATCGGGTCACGATCCCGGGGACCCGGGAGCGGCTCGATCGCCTCGTCCGCGCGCGCCTCGGCGTCGGGGATAGCCCCGGCGGGGGGAGGGCGGCGTGACCACCGCTCACCGGACGGCTGTATCCAGCTCGCATGCGGCGCAGCCAGCACTGGACGTCGCTGCGCGGCGGGCGGACTTCCCTCTCCTCGCGACCCGAGTGCACGGCAAGCCCCTGGTCTACCTGGACAACGCGGCGACGAGCCAGAAGCCCCGTGCCGTGATCGAAGCGATCACGCGCTACTACGAGACGTCCAACGCCAACGTCCACCGCGGCGTCTACTGGTTGAGCGAGCACGCTACTGCGGCCTACGAGGGCGCGCGCGAGAAAGCGCGGGCGTTCCTCAACGCCCGCGAAGCGCGCGAGATCATCTTCGTCCGCAGCACGACGGAGGGGATCAACCTGGTGGCCTCGAGCTTCGGCCGGGCCAACCTCGTGGCGGGTGACGAGGTCCTGATTTCCGCCATGGAGCACCACTCGAACATCGTCCCCTGGCAGCTGATCTGTGAAGAGCGGGGAGCCACGCTGCGCGCGATCCCGATGAACCACGCCGGGGAGCTAGCGCTGGACGAGGTCGAGCGCCGGCTCACCGAACGAACGAAGATCGTCGCGCTAGTGCATGTCTCGAACTCCCTCGGCACGATCAATCCGGTTCGCGAGGTGGTCGCCCTGGCGCACGCGAGAGGAATCCCTGTGCTGGTGGACGGCGCACAGGCGGCACCACATATGCCGGTGGATGTGCAGGCACTGGACTGCGATTTCTACACGGTCTCGGGACACAAGATGTTCGGCCCGACCGGCATCGGCCTGCTGTATGGGAAGGCGGCGCGGCTTGAGGCGATGCCCCCCTATCAGGGCGGCGGCGACATGATCCGGTCGGTCACCTTCGCCAAGACGACCTTCGCCGACATCCCCGCCAAATTCGAGGCTGGCACCCCGCATATCGCGGGGGCGATCGGCCTGGGCGCGGCGATCGATTACCTGTCCCGACTCGATTGGGGGCTGGTGGCTCAGCATGAACGCGACCTGCTCGGCTACGGCAGCGCGCGGCTCCAGGAGGTGCCCGGTGTCCGCCTGGTCGGGACGGCGGCCCACAAGGCCAGCGTCATTTCGTTCGTCGTCGCGGGCGTGCACGCGCACGACGTCGGCACCATTGTTGACCAGCAGGGGGTCGCGATCCGCACCGGTCACCACTGCACGCAGCCGGTCATGGAGTTCTTCGGCGTGCCCGCGACCGCCCGGGCCTCGTTCGCTTTCTACAATACGCGCGCGGACGCCGACGCCCTGGTGAGCGCCCTCGGGAAGGTGCGGCAGGTGTTCGGCGGATGAGCGACCTGACGGAGCTGTACCAGCAGACCATCATCGAGCACAACCGCAGTCCTCGGAACTTCAAGAAGGTGGAGCACGCTAACCGGACTGCGGAGGGTTACAACGCCATCTGCGGCGATAAGATCACGTTGTACCTCCGCCTCGAGGACGACGTCATCAAAGACATCGGCTTTCAGGGTTCGGGCTGCGCCATCTCGCAAGCGTCGGCGTCCCTGATGACGAGCGCCGTCGGGGGAAAGACCAAACAGGAAGCCGAGGCGTTGTTCCGGGCGTTTCACGACATGGTCGCCGGCGGAGTGGACGCCCCGGCGGACCCCCGAAGCCTCGGCAAGCTGGCGGCGTTCGCAGGGGTGCGCCAGTTCCCTGCGCGGGTCAAATGCGCCAACCTCTCCTGGCACACCTTGCGGGCCGCGCTCGTAGCGGCGGCGGAACCCGTCTCGACCGAGTAGTTTCTCTCTCCGACATGGCCACACCGGTTCTCGTTCTCGACCGCGTGACGAAGCGGTTCGCGCGTCACACGGCGGTTGACGCCCTCTCGCTCAGCGTGCCGCCCGGCGTCATTTACGGGCTGCTGGGCCCGAACGGCGCGGGTAAGAGCACGACCATCCGCATGATCATGAATATCTACGTGCCCGACGGGGGGACAGTCCGACTGTTCGGCGAGGGCGGCACGGGCCACGACCATTCGGCGCGCCTGGGCTACCTGCCGGAGGAGCGTGGGCTATACCCCAAGATGCGGGTGCTCGACGTCCTGCTCTTTCTCGCGGAGATGAAGGGAATGGACCGCCGCGCCGCGCGGGCGAAGGCTCTGGAGTGGCTCAATCGGCTCGGGCTCGCTGACTGGCGCCTGCGCAAGGTGAACGAGCTGTCCAAGGGGATGCAGCAGAAGGTACAGTTCATCTCCACGATCCTGCACGACCCCGATCTCCTGGTAATGGACGAGGCGTTCTCTGGCCTCGACCCCGTCAATGCCCAGGTCTTGAAGGAGACCGTGCTCGAGCTGCGCGGCCGCGGCAAGACCATCCTCTTGTCGACGCACATCATGGAGCAGGCCGAGAAGCTGTGCGACGACGTCTGCATCATCGCGCGTGGTAAGATGCTCGTGGACGGGCCACTGGCGGAGATCAAACGGACGCACGGGGGACGGCACCTACTGGTCAACTTTGATGGCGCCCGAGGCGACGCCGACCGGATTTTCGCGGATCGGCGTTTGGTGGCGAAGGAGGACGTTTCGGGACAGTTCGCGGAGCTGGAGCTGGCGGCGCAAGCGGACGCGCAGGAGATCCTCAGGGTCCTCGTGGCCTCGGGCGCGCGACTGTCGCGCTTCCAGCTCGCCGAGCCCTCGCTCAACAAGATCTTCATCGACCTCGTGGGACCGGAGGCCATGACCGCCGCGGCCCAGCCAGAGATGGACAAGACCCGTGCGTAAAGTGTGGGCGGTGATCCGCCGGGAGTTCGTAGAACGGGTTCGCAGGAAATGGTTCTGGGTGATGGCGCTGCTCGGGCCGCTCTTTTTCGGTGCAATCATCTTCCTGCCCCAATTGATGATGCGGGGGGCCGGCATCAAGCGCATTGCCGTAGTCGACGGCACGACCGGCGGATTCGGACAACGGGTCGCCGCCGGGCTCGACTCCAGCCTCGTCGACCAAGAGAAAGTGTTCGACGTCGTGAGAGTACGCGACGGCGCTGGGGTCGTCGACTCGCTGCGGGCGGAAGTCGAACTTAAGCACCTCGAGGGCTTTCTGATCGTGACGGATGCAGTGGTGGACTCGGGGAAGGCCGAATACCGCGCGTCAAACGTGTCGTCGTTCACCGCGAAGGACGCCCTCGATCGGACGCTCAGCCGGCTCGTGTTCGCGACACGGCTAGAGCGGGAAGGCGTAAACCCCGGGCTAGTGTTGCGGGCGCGAATTCCCGTCGCGATCACCACCCGAAAGATCTCCGGCGGCAAGACCACCCAAGAGAGCGCCGCGCAATCCTTCTCCCTCGCCTATTTCATGGCGATCATCCTGTACACGTCGATCCTCATCTACGGCATCAACGTGATGAGCTCGGTCCTTGAGGAGAAGACCACTCGCATCGTGGAAGTGCTAGTCTCATCGCTGCGACCGTTTCAACTGATGCTCGGCAAGCTGATCGGTGTCGGTGCCGTCTCCATCTTTCAGTTCTTGATCTGGGCCGTTTCCGCTCGCTACCTCATCGCGCAGCGGGGCCGTCTGGGGGGGGGGGGCGGCGGCAGGGGTGACGCGGGCCAGCTCTTCCAGGTCCCCCACGTGACGCTCGGCACGACAGCGGTATTCGTGGCGTACTTCCTCGGGGGGTTCTTCCTCTACTCCGCCATGTTCGCGGCCGTTGGCGCCCTCTCCTCGAACGAGCAGGAAGCCCGGCAGGCACAACAGCCGGTCAGCGTGCTGCTCATGGTGTCGTTCTTTGGGATGTTCGCGATGATCAATGATCCCAACTCGCCATTCGCCGTGACGCTGTCGCTGATCCCGTTCAGCGCACCGATCGCCATGCCGGTGCGCTGGGCCGCCGGCAACTTGCCTGTGTCGGAGATCGCGCTGTCGCTAGCCCTCCTCGTCGCTACGATCATGGGGGTGACCTGGGTGGCGGCGCGGATTTATCGGGTGGGCATACTGATGACGGGGAAGCGGCCGAATCTGAAGGAGTTGGTTCGGTGGGTCCGAGCAGCGTAGGGATCGGGCCGGGCAGAGGCTAGACGGGCGGACGCGCCTCGCCTGAAGTCCGTAGACCGCCCGACACTGTACGTCTTGGCGCCTAGCCGTTGCCCGGCCCGTTCGCGTAGCTTCCCGTCATGTCCTTCGACTACGACGTCATTATCGTCGGGGCCGGCCACGCCGGCACCGAAGCCGCCTCGATGTCCTCCCGACTCAACGCGTCCACCCTGCTCCTGACATCCAATCTCGACACCATCGGCCACATGTCCTGCAATCCCGCCATCGGCGGGATCGCCAAGGGCACTGTGGTTCGGGAGGTCGACGCGCTCGGGGGGGTGATGGGTCGCGCGACGGACCGCGCGATGATCCAGTTCCGGATGCTGAATCGGTCGAAAGGGCCGGCGGTGTGGGCGCCACGCGCCCAGTGCGACCGCACCCTGTATCGCCGCGCGGTCCGCACCCTGCTCGAGCGGTTCCCGACCCTCCACCTCACGCAGGCCATGGTGAGCAGACTGCTGCTCGAAGGTGATCAGGTGCGGGGTGTCGAGTGCGCAGACGGTCGGCAGTTCACCGCCCGTGCGGTGATCATCACTGCGGGGACCTTCCTGCGCGGCCGCATCCACTTGGGGACCGACCTCCAGATCCCCGCGGGACGTGCGGGAGACCAGCCGTCGGTGGAAATGGCACAAGCTATTGAAGCGCTTGGTCTTACAGTATCTCGCTTTAAGACCGGCACCCCGCCCCGCATCGACGGCCGAACGGTCGACTGGTCCAAGGTCGAGCGACAGGACGGTGATGGGGACGGCTACCGGTTCTCCTTCTACGAGCGGGCGGCACTGCCGCGTCAGGTGCCTTGCTGGATCACGTGGGCAGGGGAGCCGGTGAAGGAGATCATCCGACGGCACCTCTCGGAGTCTGCCCTGTATGGCGGAGCCATTAGCGGTCGGGGACCGCGCTACTGTCCCTCAGTCGAAGACAAGATCGTCAAGTTCCCCGAGGCCAAACGCCACCAGGTCTTTCTGGAGCCTGAAGGTCTGGACACGCAGGAGCTATACGTGAACGGGCTCTCCACTTCCCTGCCCGTCTCCGTCCAGCTCGAATTCCTGCACGCCGTTCCCGGGCTCGAGCACGCCCGGTTGACTCGTGCTGGATACGCGATCGAGTACGACTACTACCCACCGAACCAGCTCACGCCGTGGCTTGAGACCAAGATGGTCGAGCGACTCTTTTTCGCGGGGCAGATTAACGGGACGACTGGCTATGAGGAAGCTGCTGGGCAGGGTGTCGTCGCGGGGATCAACGCAGTACGGAGGCTGCGGGGTGACGAGCCAGTCGTGTTCGGTCGGGACGACGCGTACATCGGAGTCCTGGTCGACGATCTGGTGACGCGGGGGGTAGATGAGCCCTACCGGCTGTTCACCTCGCGATCGGAGTTCCGGCTGCTGCTGCGGCAGGACAATGCCCTCCGACGGCTGCTTCCACTGGGGGAGCGGTTGGGGTTGCTGTCGGACGAGGAACGGCGGGCGGCGGAGGGCCGGCTGCGGGAGGAGGAGGAGGTGCTCGAGGCGGCGCGGCGAGCGACGATCACTCCCTCGCAGGCCGATCCAGTGCTTGAGGAGACCGGAACGAGACTGGGGGAGCCCGAGCGGGTAGCGCTAGTTGCCAAGCGGCCGGGGGTGGCTCTGGGTAGGCTACTAGAAGCGGCGGGCGTTCCCTGCCCCTACAGTGCCGACGTGGTGGCGGCAGCCGAGATCGAGATCAAGTACGATGGATACCTCGCGCGGGAGCGGGAGGCAGCGGCCCGCTTGTCGGAGCTGGCGGCGTTCGCTTTGCCGCTGGAGCTGCCCTATCTGGAGCTACGGAGTCTGGCGACCGAGGCGCGGCAGAAGCTCGATCGGATCCGGCCGACGTCGTTGGCCCAGGCGGCGCGGGTGCCTGGGATCTCCCCGAGCGACCTCCACAACCTGGTGATTGAGACGGCGCGGTGGAGGCGGCGCGTCGCTTAGGGTTCTGGACACGGTTTTGTCACAGAATGATGGCTGTTTCACGTGAAACTCGTGACTCGTTTCACGTGAAACCAGATCTTTCCACATTGTTAATAATCATGTATATTGGCGCTTGCCAGTAGCTGAATTATATAAGTCGTTGCTTTATAACGAGTTGACAATGACACGCGTAATCGCGCTCGCTAACCAAAAGGGCGGCGTCGGCAAAACGACGACCGCCGTGAACCTCGCGGCGTCCCTCGCCACCGCCGAGCGCAAGACCCTGCTTGTCGACGCCGATCCCCAAGGCAACGCCACCAGTGGCGTCGGCATTCAACGCGACCGCATCACGCGATCCCTCTACGACGCCCTGCTGGAAGGCCAACCGCTCGCCGAGGCGCGCTTTACTCACGTGCACTTCCCCTACCTGGACGTGATCCCGGCGACGCAAGACTTGGTAGGCGCCGAAGTGGAGCTGGTGAACCGCCCAGCGCGCGAAACGGCGTTACGCCGCGCGCTGCGCGACCTGCGCGACCAATACCAATACATCATCATCGACTGCCCCCCGTCGCTTGGTCTGCTCACCCTGAATGTGCTCACCGCCTCCGACAGCGTGCTCATCCCGATCCAGTGCGAGTACTACGCGCTCGAGGGGCTTTCGCAGCTGCTCAACACCGTCAAGCTGGTGCAACGCAACTTCAACCCCGCCCTCGCCATTGAAGGCGTGCTGCTCACGATGTACGACGCACGACTCAACCTCTGCAAACAGGTGGCCGACGAGGCCAAAGAGTACTTCGGAGCCCGCATGTTCTCCGTCACCGTACCGCGCAACGTGCGATTGGCGGAGGCGCCGAGCTTCGGCAAACCAATCGTGCTGTACGACGTGCAGTCGGTGGGCGCGCGCAGCTATCTGGCGCTCGCGCAGGAGTTATTGCGCCGCGTGGAACACGCCGACACCCCGTCCCCCCATCCCTCCCCTGCCCTCCCCGCTGAACCGCTGCCGGAGGTAACCGCATGACCGAGACCACCGCAGGACGCCGCCGCCTCGGCCGCGGGCTCGAAGCCCTGCTCGGTCCGACGCGAGAAGAAGCCCAGCGCGAAGGCAGCCTCGTGGAGCTCGCGATTAGCGACATCCGCCCCAACCCCTACCAGCCGCGTCAGGACGTCGACCAGGCCGCCCTCGAGGAGTTGAAGTCCTCGATCCGGCAGGCGGGGCTGCTGCAGCCCGTCGTCGTCCGTCCCCGCCCGCGGGCCGAGGGCGAGGGCTATGAATTGATTGCTGGTGAGCGTCGCTTGCGCGCCTGTCAGGCCCTGGGCTGGGAGCGGATTCCGGCGGTGAAGCGCGACGTGGATGACCGGACGGCTCTGACGCTCGCCCTGATCGAAAACCTGCAGCGCGACGACCTGTCACCGGTGGACGAAGCGCGTGGCTACGAACGGCTGATCGCAGAGTTCAGCCTGGCGCAGCAAGACGTGGCGGACGCCGTGGGCCGGGACCGCTCCACAGTGGCCAACGCCCTCCGCCTGCTCAAGCTGCCGGAGGCGGTGTTGCAGATGCTGCACGAGGGGCACCTGTCTGTGGGACACGCGCGCGCACTGCTCGCGATCGAGGATCCGCGCAACGCGACCAACCTGGCGCGCGAAGTCGTGGCGCAGGGACTGTCGGTCCGCGAGATCGAAGATCGGGTCCGCGGCGGCCGCGCCCCGGAGCGGCGGCCGAGGCTCAAGAAGGGACTGGGGCAGGCACCCGAGGTGCGGCGCGTCGAGGACGCGTTGCGCCGCCGGCTCGGCACGGATGTGCGCGTGTCGCTGCGGGCAAAAGGCAAAGGCCAGCTGCACATCTCGTTCTACTCCAACGACGATCTTGCCCGGCTCTTGGAGCTGATCCTGGGAGCTCCGTTCGACGGATGAAGCGTCGCGGCGTCACGATCGTCGTCCACACCGACGGCGACCTAAACACGCGGCAGTACCGGCTGCCGATGTGGGCATTCGAAGCCGGGAAGTGGGCGGCGCTGGTCCTGGGCCTACTGGTCGTGCTGTTCTTCACGTTCGCCGGCCCGATCAGCCGGGCGGCCGCGCGCGTTCCCGGTCTCGATCGCGAGGTAGCGCGGCTCCACGCGGAGAACGCCCGGGTGCAGCAACTCGCCACCGCGTTGAATCGCGCGGAGCAGAACTACCAGCAGCTCCGGGCGATGCTCGGGGTGCGGGCCGCGGGGGCGGGGGCGGGGGGAGGCGGGGCAGCGCCAACGACTGGAGTTCGGAGCGCGGGCAGTGGGGGGGCGGGGGGGGCAGGGGGGAGTGGCGGCGCCGGCGGGGCGGAGGAGTTGATGCGAGCCAGCGGCGTGTCAGCACGGCCGCCACAGGCCCCACCGCGCTACGAGACGGGACCTTCAGCTCCGAGCCATTGGCCGCTCGATGTGCAGGGATTCGTGACCCGGGGTCAGGTGCGCCCTGGGGATCCCGCGGAATCGCACCCGGGGATCGACATCGCAGTTCCGGTGGGCACGGCGGTGCGGGCTGCCGGAGGCGGCACCGTGGCCGCGGCGGGGACGGATGTCGATTACGGGTTGTACGTGCTCTTGCGACATCCGGATGGGTATGAGACCATGTATGGACACGCCTCGCGGCTCCTGGTCAACGAAGGAGAGGCCGTCCTGGCGGGGCAGGTGATCGCCTTGACCGGCAACTCGGGTCGTTCCACGGCGCCGCACCTGCATTTCGAGATTCGGCGGGCGAAGCGGTCAGTCGACCCCCTGACAGTCGTGAAAGAGGGGAACTGAGATGGCGATCTTTACGGAAAAGCAACACGGGGGTGCGGACTCCGACGCCGGGCTGTCGATTATCGGTACGGGGATGCGGGTTGAGGGTGACGTCTCGGCTGACGGTGTCGTGAAGGTCGAGGGCTCGATCGTCGGGACGATCCGCGCCGCACGCCAGGTGCTAGTCGCCAAGGGTGGGCTGGTGGAAGGAGACATCTTCACCCGCGAGGCGATCGTCGGTGGGGAAGTGCGCGGCGGCATCCAGGCAACGGAGCGGGTGGAGCTTCAGGCCACCAGTGTCGTGCATGGCGACATCACCACGCGCCGCCTCTTCGTGCAGGAGGGTGGCGAGATCAATGGGGTTCTGCACATGGGTGCGGAGGCTGCCGAGCTGCAGGAGGAGCGCCCACTTGTCGGGAAGTTGTCGTCCCAAGTAGGCCGTTAAGCTAGAGCTGATCGGGATATCCACATACTCTGTTCTTTCTCTTGTGGATAGTCTATCTCGCTGTCGGTCAATGCTTTGGAAACGCGCTTTGTGGGTATCTCACCCGTATTTGTGGATTAACTGTCGCCAAAGTACACGGTTACTGTCGCCTCGCTGTCTAGAGTTCTGACCCGTCGTCGGGACCTCACTCCATGCAGCTGTCGCAACTGGTCGGCTACCTCGACGAGTACCTGCGGGTCCGGGAGGTCCCCGACTCTTCCGAAGCCCTGAACGGACTCCAAGTTGGTGGCCGGGGAGAGGTCACACGAGTGGCCGCGGCGGTGGACCTATGCGAGGCGACGGTGCGCCTCGCGGCGGAGCAGGGGGCCGACTTCCTGATCGTGCATCATGGGTTGTTCTGGGGTGGACTCCGGCCGCTCACCGGCCCGCAGCTGCGCCGTGTCGGAGGGCTCGTGAGCCACGACATCGCGCTGTATAGCGCGCACCTGCCACTGGATCTCCATCGCGAGGTCGGCAACAATTCGCTGCTCGCGCGAGCGCTCGGCGTCGCGATCAAGGGCGAATTCGGCGAGACGCACGGCGTCGCGATCGGTGTGTGGGGCGAGCTCGCTCTGTCGCGTGCTGAGCTGGGGCAGCGGCTCGCGCGCGTGCTCGGCACACCCCCCAAGGTGCTGCCGTTTGGTCCCGAGACGATCCAGCGCGTAGGGATCGTGAGCGGCGCCGCGGGCGGGATGATCGGGCAGGCCGCGGCCGCGGGGCTCGACACATTCATCACGGGTGAGGGCACGCACCACTGCTACTTCGAGGCCGAGGAGCTCGGCCGCAATGTGTTCCTGGGCGGCCACTATGCGACTGAGACGATGGGCGTGAAGGCGCTCGCCGAACACGTCCAGGCGCAGTTCGGGCTCCCCTGGGTGTTCCTGGATCACCCGACCGGGCTGTGACGGCGCGGCGGGTCCTCGCCTTGCTCGCCGCAGCGCAGCTGCTTGCGATGGCCCCGTGGTTCAGTGCGTCCGCGGTAGCACCGGCACTGACCCGGCTGTGGCAGCTCTCACCGGCAGGGACGGCAGCGCTGACCAGCTCGGTGCAGCTTGGCTTCGTCGCCGGCGCCTGGGTGAGCGCTGTGCTCCTCCTCTCGGACCGGTGGTCGGCGCGCCGGCTCATGGCGGGGAGTGCCACGCTCGCGGCGCTCGCTACCTTGGGCGTCGCCACATCGGGGAGGGCAGAGCCGGCGATCGCATGGCGCTTTCTTACCGGCGCAGCTCTCGCCGGTGTGTACCCCCCGGGGATGAAGCTCGCCGCAGGATGGTTTCGGGAGGGGCGCGGTTGGGCGATCGGTATCCTCGTCGGCGCGCTCACCCTCGGATCGGCGACGCCGCATCTCGCGCGCTGGCTCGTGCCGGGCGACGCGTGGCGGGGGGTGTTAGAGATTGCCGCGGCCTCGGCCGTGCTGGGGGGCGTGGTGGTGCTGCGCATCCCGAACGAGGGCCCCTACGCCGCGCCATCCCCGCCGTTCTCATGGGCGGCTGTGCCGCACTTGGTGCGCGATCGCGCGGTGTTGCTCGCGAACCTTGGGTACCTCGGTCACATGTGGGAGTTGTACGCGATGTGGACCTGGATCGCGACGTTCGTTGCGGCGAGCGAGGCCGCGCGGCGCGGAACGGACGATGCCCGGCTGTCGGCACTCCCCGCCCTCGTCACGTTCTTTGTCGTGGGCGTAGGGGCGATCGGCAGTTGGCTCGGTGGGAAGTACGCCGACCGGCTCGGGCGTACATGGGTGACGAGTTGGGCGATGGTGCTGTCGGGCTGCTGTGCCCTAACTGTCGGCATGCTGTTTGGAGTGCCACTTTGGGCGCTGGTCCCGCTCCTGCTGCTTTGGGGGTTCAGCGTGGTTGCCGACTCGGCGCAGTTCTCAGCCGCGGTGAGCGAGCTCGCGCCATCGGCCTACGTGGGCACCGCGCTCACCTTGCAGACGAGCCTCGGCTTCCTGCTCACCTGCGTAACGATCTATCTGCTGCCCGTGGTTGCTTCCTCTATAGGGTGGCGTTGGAGCATGAGCCTGCTCGCGATTGGACCGGCGCTTGGTGTGTTAGCGATGCAGACGCTGCGACGGCGACCGGAGGCGGCTCAGCT
>WNFD01006746.1_pt1 | contig 23289 bp, 27 predicted proteins | sample 5400491 | NCBI WGS metagenome assembly WNFD01 (sample SAMN13153343, study PRJNA577476) | soil metagenome | isolation source: 120 cm saprolite under Douglas fir tree site 2 hole 2 replicate 2 | place: USA:California | collected 2015-04-18
CGTGACTACGGGACTGCGTCGCAGCGAATTGCTCGCGCTGAAGTGGAGCGATGTGGATTCTCGAAACTAGAGTTGAATGTGGTGCGGTCGATCTATCTCCGCATTATCGGAGACTGCAAAACAGAAGCCTCGCGAAAAGCCCGTTCCGCTCGACGCTCATGTCGGGCCCCTTGCCCTCAGGCTTGTAAAAGATTCCTCGCAGTGTTAGCTGCCCGCTCGGATTCGTCCGATAAGAGTTACAGATGCTCCAAGTTTGTGCGGCAACGTTATCGAGGTTGACAAAACTGAGGCGCTTGAGAGGCGCCTCAGTTTCAACTTGGAGTTCGGTTAAAAAGTGATGCTCGCGTGTAACTGGATTAGCCGCGGCGAAGCATCGGCACCCAAGAAAGAGCCGAAGATGCTGGTTGGTGAGCTTACCGGGTTGATGACGCTGCCGAACGTGGGCGATGCGATGTCTGCATCCGGTTGGTCAAAGTGCGGGTGATTGAGGATGTTGAAGAACTGTGCCCCGACGCCTAGCAAGGCCCCCTCCCAATGCGGGACCTTAAAGTTCTTCGTTACTGCCAGGTCAGTATTGAAATAGCTCGGCCCGGTGAATTGGTTGCGGCGTTGCTGGCCGAAGCCGTTCACCGCGGGACTGAAATTGGAGGCGAGCAGGCAAGGTGTAGCCGGATTGGCCGCGCTCGAAGTACATGTTTGGCCTCCCGTTCCTGAGAAGTTCGCGGGCACGGAGACCGACGTAATGTTCGTGAAGCCGTAGTTGAAACCTTGCAAAATGCCGAACGCGCTAGAATCCACGACCGTAAACGGCAATCCAGCGCGCGCGAAGGCCGTGCCTGAAACTACCCATCCCCCAAGTAACGCGCTCGGTCCAAACTTGTGCGGCACGTTATAAACGTAGTTCAAGCTGAAGTAGTGCCGCGTATCATAGTCGGAGTTGCCATAGTTTGACCGCAGGTTGAAGGGATCGAATGCATTGATGGGACTGAAGTTTGTATTCTGGCCGAATTGCAGGATACCGCCGTTGGAGATCTCATCGAGTGCGTGGCTCCAGGTGTAGTTTGCCTGCACAGTTAAACTCGTGGTTCGGCGAGTAAGAGAAGCCGTCAGCCCGTTGTAATTGGATACTCCTGCGGAGCCGATTTCGGTAACCGTCGAAAACCGCGGATCGGTGGCTGTCATCGGAAGGTCTCCGAAATGCCCTGTGGTAGTACCTAGCTGTCCTTGACAATTGCTATCGCAAAACGCGTTCAGCCCCGGATTCTGCACCACTTCGTGAATTCCGTGATTTCCCACGTAATTCAGCGAAAGCGACATCTTCTGACCCAGCGCCTGTTGCAATTCCAGATTCCACTCCTGGTAGCGCGGATTTTGGATCCGGTTCGCCACCGTGTTAATCGTGGGCGGAGTAAATCCTGGTACAGCATTTTGAATGCTTGCGAGCGTTCCACCGTTCGCGAACCCAGCCTGGAAGGCGGCGTTGCTTTGGGCAGCTAGTTGCGCCTGGTTTCCGGCAACTGCAGGAGAAAGAGCACCACCGGCAATGTTGAAGCCAGCCTGCAGCGGCGGGTTACTCAACAACTGGTCGGCCACAGTGCCGGGGAAAGAATCCGCGAACAACCCAAAGCCGCCCCGAACGACCGTATTCTTAAGACCAAAGGGCGTCCAGGTGAAGCCAAAGCGCGGCAGCCACTCGACCGCAGTGTAGTTCGGCAGGACCTGGTTCTGGCTAGAGACAATCGCCTGGTTGTAGGGCTGGGTCACGTCGTGCGAGACGTTGAGGAAGTCTCCGCGCAGCCGGGCAAAACAGTTGGTCTGGCACACCGGATTGGAGAAGTGCTCACCTCGCAGCGAGAAGGTCAACTTTAGGTTAGGTTTGACGCTCCACTCGTCTTGCGCGTAGAAGCCCAAGGCATAGAGCGCAATTGGCTGACTGGGCTGCGAAGGGAAACTCTGGAAATAGGTCCCTCCAATCCCATTAAAAAAGTTCGCCAGCGTTGTGCCTTCGCTGGCGCCGACGGACCCAATTCCCGGATCGAAATCGGTAATGTCATTGCGCCGGAAAGTCAGCCCCAGCTTCAGTGAGTGATTTCCCTTCGTGATCGAGAAATCATCGCCGAATTGGTACTGAGTAACGTTTCGTCCCTGAGGCACAATGTTAATTTCTCGGCCGAGAGAGGAGAAGGCCCCGCCGGCGAAGGCCAAGCGGAACGGTTCAGCCTGCAACGCCGCCTGGAGATTGGGCACATTGAAAGTGGCCGAATACCACTGGCCAGATGCGATGAACTGATTCACGGCATTCGCGCCAAGCGTATGGGTCTCCTCTAACTGTCCTTCATATTGCGGCTGCGTGCTACCCAGGTTGAAGAGCGGTGAGATTGCGTCGGTGAGTGTAGCCTGGGAGCCGTGGTCAGTGCGAAAGTGCCCGAACATGCGGTCGTTGTTTCCGATATTCTGATCGATGCGTGCCGTGATTAGGTATTCTGTGCTCAACTGGCCTACGGTAGACGTAAACGCTAGCGCGCAGGGCTGGGTAATGCCGAGTCCGCTATTGGCATCGGTAAACCCGTTACACCCTAGGTTGTTCGCCAGCGGAGTCGCTCGGCCACCGCCGGGCGCATTGTTGTAAAGACTAAAGAGTGAGTTGTAGAACGGTACCGATCCCGGGCTGGCGTTCGCCAAGTTAGCGACTGTGGCGGCCTGGAATTGCGGGCTCGGGATTCGCACATTGGTGCTGGTCGGCAACACGAAGCGCAGCCCCTCGGTATCTACGAAGAAGAACGTCTTGTCCTTCTTGATCGGTCCACCGAACGAAGCTGCCCACTGGTTGGCATTGTCGAATGGCCGGGGCGCGCCATTCTGGTTGTTGAAGAAGCTGTTTGCGTTGAGGGCCCGTCCATTCCACCAATAAAGGGCATTCCCGTGGAAGTTATTAGAACCTGACTTGGTCACATAGTTGACGTTGGCTCCCGCCAATGTCCCGTACTGCCCCGAATAGCCGTTGGTCACGACCGTCGCCTCGCGGACATCGTTGTTGCCCAGCAACAGATTCGTCGCACCAGAATTGTTCAAATTGAGGAACGGATCATTTTCATTTTGTCCGTTTAGAGTAAATAGGTTCGAAGTGGCCGGAAGTCCGTAAGCGGAGAAATTACCGTTGCCGCCTTGCGTGTTCTGAACTACACCTGGGGCCGTCTGCGCGATGTAGCTCAGGTCATTGCCGGGGTTGGGTGTCTGGGAGATCTGTATTTCGCTAAAACTGGTCGAAATGTCGGCGTTGTCAGTCTGCAGCAACGGGGCGTCTGAGGTCACTTCTACCGTAGATGTGGCCTCGCCAAGAGCCAAAGCTATGTTGACTGTTGCAGCTTGACCGATAGTCACCACAGCCGTTGCATCGGCTTTATGAAAGCCGGCGACAGTGACGGAAACCGTGTAACGTCCTGGCGGCAACAGCGAGAACCGATACGCACCGCGAGAGTTCGTGGATTGCGCCTGCATGCTCCCATTTTCCTGGCTTTTCAGGGTCACGCTGGCATTAGCCAGAACGGCTCCCGAAGGATCAGTAACGAGACCCACAATATCACCGGAGGTGACAGATTGAGCCACCAGTTGCGATGTGGCCCCTACAAGAAGTATCAGGGACAACATGGTGACCGAGCATAATGAGAACGACCAAAAAGCTGGCCATCTTTGCAGATTGCCGCTTTTTGTCAGACAGGCCGATACACGACTGAATTTCACAGTGATTCTCCTCGTCGAGATCTAGCTGATGAAAAAGCTTCCCTACTAGGAGCACGGGGACTGCCATGGATACTTGTGATGAACCTGGCTAGCAAAGATATGAACTCGGCCTGAGCGAGGGCGGCGGTGAGCGATACCAACTTTGGAAGCAGCTCACATTTGAAACTATGAAATGTGAAATCGTTGAATGGGAAAGGCGAGCACTACCTTGAGCCAGAATGAGCCGCTCGAACGAAGATGTATTGTGAGGGGAACTTAAACTACGAGATGTCTTTCAGCAGTTTTCGCAGTAGCGCTCGATTGGCTTTTCGAAGCGGTAGGCACAGTCCATCGTTCAGCTTCACGAACATATTACCATTCGGCGGCAAATGGAACTCCTCGACATGGTCGAGATTCACGATCGCATTGCGATGCACGCGGAGAAAACGATTCGGGTCGAGGAGCGCCTGGAGGTTCTTCATGCTTCGCCGAACCAGATGGGACGTCTTCCCCACGTGCAGTCGAATGTGATTCGCTGACGACTGCATCCATCGGATATCTTCGACCCTTACAAGCACAATCTTTTCATTCGCCTCAACTGCCAGTCTCTGCAGAAAGCGCCGCGCCGGTCGTTGTTGCTCCTGGTCACTCGACCTCTCGCCAACGTCGAGCTCCATCCGAGCACCAGCAATTCGCGATCTTGCCAGATCCAGAGCGGCTTCGAAGCGCTCGGCATCAAATGGTTTTACAAGAAAGTCGATAGCGGAAGAAGCAAATGCAGACACTGCCGACGGATCGTAGGCGGTGACGATGGTTGCTGGCGCACGCTTGATTCCTACAGCCTCCCAGCTCGGGGCTCGTCCAATCGCTGGTGTATGTACGTCCAAGATTACGAGGTCCGGGACGCTCTCCTGAATTGAGGACACCAACCTGGAGTCGTCCACGCAAGTCACCGTCATCCCTGCTTCACACTCGAGCAGTAAGCAAATGAGCCTGCGACTCACTGCGTCGGGTTCTGATACCAAAACTCGGATCGGCAGCGCGTGAGTCGATGCTCTCGCTTCACTTTCACGTATTTCGAGAAAAGAGCTCAATGGACGCTTTTCAAACCATGCTTAAGAGTAAAGTGAAATCATTCGTACTGAAACCGGCGCGATCAGGGGCGGGTTGAGTGCCGTCAGGGCCATGCTCGTCTTTCCGTTGGCGATGAACCCGCACTACTGGTTACCTGCTGCTGGATGTACTGCTCATAGCCTTCGGTCGCAAAACACAAAGCGCGATCGAAAAACTGGTCCAGCAGGCGCAACAATTCCATCTCGCCGTAGATTTCGACCGGGCCGCGGATGAGGCCCTCGCGCTGCAGGAATTCCCAGAGATGTTCCTTGGTCATGACAATTGCCCAGCAGAAGTCGGACAGCGCGACCCCCTGGGAGGCACGGCGCTCACCGATCTCAAAATAACGCTGCTCGATGTCGCGGCCCGTCTTGATGAGCAGCCACTCGCTCAAGTGCCTCAGGATTTCGTGAAGTCGTCGCCGCAATTCCTCGGCCGGGACTTTGTGCAGGTCGGAGGTGCGCGAGGAACTTTCGAGTTTCGCGACCAACTCGGTCACGAGTTCGTCGGAATGACCTTCAATCAGTTGAACCAACCTTAATGAGATCATGCCACCCTCTTTACTCGATTCGATGCGGTTTCTGTTCGAACAGACGCAGGCAAAAGCGGTTGGCGTCCGAAAAGTTTTGTAATGAAATGTAATTATCTCCTGCCCGTATTTGTCGCTCCGCTGTTTTGGAAATCGGCCTTCCCGCCCGGCGCTTGCTGTGTACTATCAGTCCAAGTCGCGCAACTAAATTGGGACTTCGAGTCATGCTTATCTGCCTACGAATCACGGTGCACGTTGCAAGACTGTGCGGTATGCACGGTCGCGTCCTCGGTTGGCTCGAAATCAGTTGGCAATGGCTTCGATCACGCTCTGTGGAGCCATAGTTGGAACAATTCTCGTGAGCGTGTAGTCGGCAGCATTGAGCAGAGCACGGAACTCAGCTATGGTGCGTTCGCGTCCTCCATTCATCACTAACATGTTCAAATCTAGAAACTTGCTGAAGGACGCAAAAGCGGGGTCCGGCACAATCATGTCAACCAGCAACACCCTGCTATTCTTAGTCATCGCTTTACGGCAATTTCTAAGGATCGTAACGGCACGACTATCGTCCCAATCATGGATCACCCCACACAAAAGGTAAGCGTCTGCTCCTTGTGGAACCGAGGTGAAGAAATCCCCGGTAACGTACGAGCATCGCCTGCCCCATGCGTTGTTGCTGCGTTGTCGCTTTGCCCTTTGGATTGTCGAAGCCGTGTCGAAAACCGTACCTCCAATGTCCGGATTGAACTGCAAAATCGTTTCCAGGAACTCGCCTTGGCCTCCTCCAATGTCGACGATGGAAGAAATTCCCGCAAAGTCGTAGGCCATCAGAACTGCGTAGGCCAACATTGATGCCACGTTCGCCATACCCTGATTAAATGCATCCGCGGCGTCGACGTTTTGTCGAAGGTAGTCGAATAGGCTTGCTCCGAACACATGGTTAAAGGCCGGAGATCCGGTTTGAACGCTACGGAGCATGTGCCCGCATGCCTGGTAGTGAATTTCACCGAGCGTGATTACCATTGCCCTGAGAGATCCACGAACTTCGGTCTGAAGACTCTCCGCAAGGCGGGAAAGAGCAAAGCAATCTGTGCGGACGTAAGAAAAGACACCCACGCTTGCTAAGGCTCGCATTAGGCGGAAAAGCGAAGCGGCGTCCGCGCCCGTGGCAGTGGCTAGTGCAACACACGACTGCGGTCCGTCTTTCAGTAAGTCGGCGATACCGAGCTTGGCCGCCACGTAGATTGCCTGGGAAACCCAATAACCGGTTGTCATCTGGAACAAATCGGGCGGGGACGGATTCCGTTCGTTCGTTGTCGCACTTTTCACGGGGAATAATCGATCTTTCATAAGTGGCTTCATCTCCGCCCACAAGCCCATCCTCCTGGCCCGTCGTAAAACCCGCAGGAGAGGCCGCAACGCCCATCGTCGAGCTACCATCTGAGTAGTGCAACCTCCGCAGCCATTCCTGGTCCTAACGCGATCATCACTCCCCAGTCTCCTGGCCGCGGATCACCGTTCCGTACGACCTCGTCCAATACAAACATGACGGTGGGGGAGGACATATTTCCGTAATTCCGCAATACAGTTCTGGAGAAACGCAACTGGGCATCCGTCATGCCGAAATGCTTTTGAACGTTGTCGATCACCTTGCGTCCACCTGGATGAACAACCCAGAAGCCAATGCGAGATCTTGAAAGCCCATGTCGCTGCAGCAACCGCTGGAGTGCCGTTTCGATCATAGGACCAGCTAGGTGTTGAATCGAGGCTCCCAGCACGATTCGCAGCTTCCCATCGCGATGTTGGAGTCCAACCTCTTCGATCTGCTCGGTATCGATGAAAGTCTCGAAGTCGATAATTTGTGGATACCTGCGATTGGCTTGCTGCCCGGCCGCAAGCAGGAAGGCTGCGGCGCCATCAGCGCAAATCGCGTTACCGACAACTGTTTCGAGGGTGTTATCGACGTAGTAGCAAGCTGAGCAGATCTCGACGGCTAGCATCAATGCTTGGCGGCCCGGATTTGCTCGAACGAAATCGACCGCACGCTGCAACGTAGGCAGGGCACCCGCACATCCAAGGCCCATGATCGATGCTCTCTGCAGGTTGGTGCGGAAGGCCATATGCGCAATGAGACGACTGCCCACATCCGGACACACGTAACCTGTGCAGGTGCAGACTGCCAGGAAATCCACATCCTGCACAGTTGTTCCCGCTGCTTTCACACAGTCCAAAATGGCGCGACACCCTGTTTTCATGGCCCCAGCCAGATAGCGCTGATTCAGTTGATCAGAGCTCTCGTTACGGTTCAGCCGGCCTTCCAGATAGAAATGGCGGTAGTCAATGTCGCTATTCAGGAAGATCTTCCGAATGCGCTCGCTCTGGTAACCCGCGGCATGAAAGCTTTGCTCTTGGGTGAGCCGAACCGGCGGGTTCGCCGTTCCGATACCGAGTATCCGAGGATGATTCACTGGTCCCCAAACGATTCATTCTCGATTTTGCTGTCCCGATGCGCAGCATCAAGTTCCGCACCCAGTTGAGACTTGAAGCCGCGGCTCGCCTCTTCGAACTCTGCTTTGGCCCGCGCCACGTGTCCCAACACTGCGTGCAGGCGTTTTGGGCCCAGCACCACGAGTCCGAGCGTAACCAGGAAGAGTAGTTCGGTGCCAAAACCCACACTTCACCCCTTGTTTAGTCCTTGGTCGTTGGCGATGATGGTTGTTGTGCTGACCGGCTTCTCGTCCTCAGCTTTCATAGCTGACTTGAAGCCGCGGATGCCCTCTCCGATTCCTTTGCCCAGTTCCGGAAGTTTCTTGGGCCCGAATACGAGCAAAGCAATTCCGAAAATCACCAGCAGATGCATGGGTTGAAACAGTCCTTCAAACATAGGTGCTCCTTAAGTTGGGTGAAGAGCTCAAGCGAGCTCCAAGCCGCCATTATTAAAAATGCAGGCGCTGTGACCAGTTGCTAGTTACAGCGCCCGCCAGTCAAGCAGGGAGAGGACACGCAACAGCTAAAACCCGCGCCGAACCGAGTCCGCCGCGACGGCCAGCTGCATGGCTAACTCAAGAAACTCGTCCGATTGGCCGATGAAAAGCCCATCTTCCGTGAAAGCCTTCACAGTGGCCACTGCGCCTCCATTCTGCGTCGAGGTCGGTCGGATCACCGAACACCGAGGCAGGCTCTTGCTGATGAAATCGCAGGGCTCAGGCAGGATCTTGTTAGTCTGGGTGAGCTCTGTGGCAGGGTTGTTGAGATTGGGGAATGTCAACCCGGTTACGGGATCGGTCACGCCCGCCAAGGGCGAGTTCACCGCATTGCCCGCCTTATCATGCCAGAGCCCGAAGTGATCAATCTCGACTCCGCCAATACTCACCAGGATCCGCAGGACTGTCGGGTCGGTTGCCTTGAAGGCCAGCGTGGGATAGAGGCTGGCACCACCCTGCTCAATAAACGCAAAGTGAAACCCCGCTGTGTTGGCGATCGCTTGTATGCGCTCGGCATCACGGCCTGTGATGGGAACTGTCGGATTGGTTGACGGAGGAGTGTCAGTATCGTTTAAGGGAATGGCCGGTTGGTTCGCAATAACGAAGGGTCCCTTGAACGCTTCCCACTGAGGTCCACATTGAGGTTCATGAGGTTAGTAATCCGTCTGATTTGCCTTGCCCCAGTCGCCTTACTGCTCGGCAGCTTGCGAAATGGTTCAAGGTCGACTGGTACCACACCGCTGGACCTCAAGAAAGCCTTAAGGAACGCCGCATGGCTCAGCTCATCATCAGTATTGTCGGTGATGTACTGGGGCATGTCGCCGTCCAGATTTTGAAGCGCCAGGTTGTAGGCTGGATTTCCGCCTATGAATTTCTGGAACTCTTCGCTCGATTGTGCGGCTCCTCCACCGGAAGGCCCGACTCCGCCGAGTTCCGCGTACTGGGTCCACAGATCACTCTCCACAATTTCGGCCCACGCCGCGAACTGCAGGAGTGCAACATCGCCTTTCGAGAGCTTGACCGTGCTGGACGAGGTCTGCGCCGTACCTTCAGTCGCCAACAGTGTACCGGCTGACAGCGCTGCTCCGGCGATTCCGAGGCCCTTCAGAAATGAACGTCGCTTGACCACACCCTGCCAGTGACGTTGAACATCTTCTTCAGTCGAAGCAAGCATTGTTTCAGATGAGTTTGTCTCAGACACCACAACAGATGGAAGACCCTTTTTTTTCATGTCTAATGCTCCAATTCCTTTTGGGTGATGATTTTGTTCCAGCTAGTATGTGAAACTCCGTTATGCGAGCTTTATTCCCCAATCCAGAAATATTTCTTTGCCAGGCGGTCTCCGAAACGCTTGCATGTAGCAAGAGTGGTGGTTGCGTCTATTGCGGAGCAATCTCGGTAATGATAACCGTGTGCTTGAGGCTCTTATTTCAGCGAGGGCAGCCTTAGCGGCCTGTTGAAACCACTCATTCTCGAGATCTAGAAGCTTAGATTCAGCGATCAGGGTTCGGATGGGGACTAGTTGTAATCAGATTGTCAAATAATTGACTTCACCGGCGACAATGTCTCGCTGGCCACGAGCGCGGTATCCGAATCGCCTCCGCCTGTTATCGCTTGTCATCTCCCGCCGGACGCCGGACCGCAGCCGCTCCGCCAGACTCTTCAGCTCCGTCCTTCACGACTACCCAGAGTCTGTATCAGCGCTTAGACACTGTGTGCTCTGTGCCCACGCCCTGGATTCACCAGCCAGGCCACTCCGATGCTGATGGCATAGAGCGCGACCATGGGGGCAGCAAAAAGGCACATGTTCAAGATGTCGGTAGTGGGTGTGACGATCGCCGCGACAACAAAAATGGCGAGTATGGAATAACGCAGATTTCGCCACATCCAGCGAGCAGTAATCACCCGCATCAAAGCGAGAAAGAACACGAGAATCGGCATTTCGAAAATCACCCCGAGACCGACGATGACGGTTAAAAACACTTTCGTATATCCCCCAATCGTAATCATGGGTTGAAAGCGTTGGCCGTAACCGATTAAGAAATCCAGTGACGCGGGGTAGACCATCCTGTAACCGAAAAACCCTCCAGCTAAGAACAGTCCGACGGCACTGATCAAGAACGGCAGAACGTAACGTTTTTCGTTGCGATACAGTCCGGGAGCGATGAACAACCACAATTGATAGAACACAAAGGGCGAAGCCGCAAATAGCCCGGCGACGAACCCCACCTCCAAATAGAGGTTAAAGGGCTCAGTTGGGTTCAAATACACCAACCCGCCGCCGAGCCCGTGGTGACGTAGTGCCCGAATAATGGGACGCTGCATTAAACCGAAAATACGGTCAGCATAGGACCAGCACGGGAGAAAACCGACGAGTACCCCAAGGACTGAAAAGATGATTCGTTTTCTCAACTCCTCCAGATGGGCCAGCAGCGGCATGGAGTGCGTGTGTGGTGCCAGCAGAAAGGGAACGGCCGCGTTAGCCATGGAAAACCTCTACTTGCGCGCGATCGCTTTGAAAGCTATCGCTATAAATGGCGCCGGGGCCTATTTCGGCAGGCGATGTTGTTTGCAGCACCGACGCCGGAGCAGTTTCCTGTTGCTTACCAACTGTCCTCCGGAATTGTGGATTTCCCGTCCCAGTCTCGATCATCTGAGAATCGTTCGAGTGTGCGTTATTGATTAGATCGAACGAGGACTTCTCTCGGGCCGCTGGGAATTCATCACCGTACGCAAAATAGAACGCTATAACCAGCATTGCAGCCAGCCCCATGAGCCCGTAAGTGGTTAGTTCCAGCATTCTTGCCTTCCCGCGCATTCCGTTCGCGCTCGTTGACGGTCCCCCCGACCCGACATGTGGTCAAGATCGCCCCTGGGCCCGTACTACCGGAATGGCGCCACATACCATGCGCAGTACGTTCCCACGCCAGTGACTAGAACAGTCGCCCAAAGCACCAGCTCCGTACGCATCCACAACTTCCAATGTTTGAACTGCAGCCACTGTGGTAGAACGTTCGTGCCCGCCACGATAACGATATAGAGTCCCAGAAGCTCAGCCGTTATCCCTAAAAGCGCATGTATTGTCGCCGCCTCGTAGTACCACTTATGAAAAACCTTAGACAGCGCTGGCTTCACTTGCTGCTGGAACGACGGCCACATCACCAATCCGATCATCAACAAATTCAAGAGCAGCACAGTCGTCTGGCAAATACCGTGAGCTCTGTAGCGTTTCTGTTTCGCGAGAAGAGCGCCCGCGATCAAGGCTACTCCCATGATGAGTTGCACCACGAGGTTGAGATCTGCCCCCAAGGGGGCACCGGTTCCGAGAAAGCCCTTCATTGGAAAGAAAGCCAACGGCACTCATCCGCCCCACTCACAGATTCATGATTCTCAATAGCCGGCAAACTCTTCCGTCCGAATATCGTCTTCATCTACGCCCCCCTCGATGAGGGTTCGGCGCGCCGCTGCAACCATCGTTGGCGGCCCAGCTATGTAATAGATCGGGCCTCGCAAAATTCCCACGTGGGTGAGAAGCATTTCCGAGCTGACGTGTCCCGTCTCCCCCTTCCAACCTTGGTAATTCTTGGCGGTGCGCGTGAGGATCGGAACAAAGCGGAACTTTGGATTTGCACGCTCTAACTTCCAGAGCTCATCGATGAACGCGGCATCCTCCAGATAGCGGTTCGCGTAGAACAAGACAATAGGATGGCGAAGCTTCTCCTCTCTTGCGTAAAAGAGCATGCTGAAGGATGGATATGGCCTGCTTGAAAGCTGTAGTGCGCATGCGGGTAGTGACTACAAGCTCTTTTTCGAACGGGGAGCTTGCGATAGAGAAGGTATGAGTCAATCCATTAGACGGCCCAGGCTGCGAACCCGATAGCGTCAGGTCAATATACTGCCCAGCCTTGAATACAAAATCTTTTGGCTTTTCAAACTGAAATGCCATTGTGCCTTCGGCAACTTCTGTTCGACCTAATAGCGTGCTTTGGTACTCAATCATCGCGATCATCCTTTTGTTCCTTGACCCTAGTCCGAAGAGAATCCATGTCTTGATCCGGGCCAAGTTGTAGAACTCTGCTGCGTGTGTCGCATCACTGAGGGATGGCTCGACATCCGCAGGCTCAGCGCTTTCCTCTGTTGCCGTTCTGAATCCACCTATGCCATCGTCTTAGGACCTCGCCAGGCTCGTGAAGTCTATGGCGCGAGCATTCGACTCAAATCAACCGAAGGTATCTTTCTCTCGACATTGATAACGAGCAGGGGCGCTGTTTATTCCAGGAATCTCAAAAATTGGTGGGAATGCGCGCTTAGACGCAAACCTTATTCTTGCTGAAGAACTTGTTGCCGCCACGGTAATGCCACTTATGAAGGGGTCCCGGCAAGGGCGCATTGGAGTGCGCTCTCTTGCCGGGCTGTTCTGTTTCAATTAATGGTGATGGTTACAGGGGTGGAATGGCTTAGCGAGCCGGATGTACCTGTCACCATCAAGGTGACCTGAGATGCCGGGGTCTGGCCTTTTGAACTGCTACCGCATCCGAGGGCAAACATTGACATGAGAAGCAGCAACCCCAGTAGGCTCGTCCACAGAATGCTGTTGCGTGTGAGCGGCTTCCGTTTGCGAGTCGTGAGAACGGTTCCGAACAGTCCCAGACCAGGCAGCAAGGCTGCCATGCCGGACAAGCTGTAACCGGTAACCGGCGGCGGTGTCGAGGCGGCAGAGATGGTCAAGGTGGAGGATGACGCGCTCGATCCGGGAGAGATCGTCGTAGGACTGAAAGCACAGGTCACACCAGGGAGCGCAGCACAGGAGAGAGTAATCTGACCGTTGAATCCTCCTACCGCGTTGGCGCTGATCATGTCGTTAGCCGAACCGCCCGGGGCGACGGTTACACTTTGGGCCGAGAGACTCAGAGAAAAACCTGGGGTACCGACCGAGGCCGCAGGGACAAGGCTGGCGAAGACGCTGGTTGTGCTGCCTCCAGCCGGGAAGTTGGGTTGGTTGCCGCCTCCAGCCGTGAGATAAAGAGTGTTTGGATCACCAGAGGGACCGCCTCCGCCAAACGCAATATCCCACAAGCCGGGATTCACCAGCACCTTGTTGGAAGAGTCAGTGAGCTGGCCGAGAAACTTCCCGGTCGTGTCGAACGCGTTGATGGTACCATCGCCAAAGTTGCCCACCAGGATTGCGTTCGGGAACGTTCCGAATGTGGCGGGAGTTGCCACCACGCCCCAAGGCGCGTTGAGCATGCCGCCGGAAGCGAAGGTCTTCACGAAATTGCCGTTTATGTCGAAGATATCCACCTGCCCCAGGCCAACGCCGGGCTTTGCATCGTGCTTGGCAGCATCCTGCATGGCATAGGCGACGTAGATCTGGTTACCGATGACGTGGATGCCATGGGGAGCGAAACCTGCGGGAGGTGTTGGAGCGGTGAACAAACCGCTCAACGAAGTGAGGTTGAAGTTGCGATCAAGGACGTCGACTTTGCCGCTATTAAAGTTCCCTGCCAGAAGGAAGGTGCTGTTGAGCGAGGCAAGACCTTTGTAAACTGCGCCGCTGGCGGAGTTATCGAAGGCCACTGCTGCTGTGTTGCTGGCGCCGGTCCAGTTAGCGACGATGCCGTCTTCGGTGTCAAAAATGAACTGTCCGCCGTTGAAGGAGGAGCCGTTGCCGTTTGACACGGTTCCCGTGGGACAGCCAGGGCTACAATTACCGTTTGGATTGTGTGCGGCCCCCGGTATAGTTACTACCAGCGCAGTGTCTTTGTTGCCCTGTGCGTCATAGAGCGTGGAAGTGCCGCTGTTGTTGTTGGCGATCCAGAAATCTTGCCCGGGAAGAATGGAGATTCCCCAGGGATTCAAAAGTTGAGTGTCTGTGGTACTGGCGACGCCGGCAGTATTGGAGACCAGGTTGGTCTGGGAATAGCCGGCCTGCTGGGCCCACAGCCCTGCAGGAAGCGCCAACGTCGTGAGTAGCGCGAATAACAAGAGTGTTATTTTCAAGCTGTCCTCCATAACCTTACTTTCATGATTTGTACGACGCTGAGCCCGGTCCATTTCCTTTTCCGCCGCGAAGACCGCTGGATGTGGAGGGAATTCAGGCATAGATGGATGCACTTCCAGGCCCTGAACTCCCTGCCCCAACCGTATAGGAACCGATGTTGTAGTCGACCTAGTTAGTGCCAGAGGAAGATCCCGAGCCGTCATCCTTCATCTGGGCTACCTTGGTCATAGCGCGTGATGTCCTGATGGCATAGGCACCCGCCGGGGTCTCAACCTTACTCAGAAAGTACTTGTCCCCTACATGCTCGAAGCTAAGCTCTGCGTGGTTAGCAGGAGCTCCATCTAAAACAATAGGGAGCAGAAACACGCTGTTGTCGTAGCTGCTGATGACTAAGGCTGGAAATGCCTTATCAGAAACACGACTTACGCTGTATGTGCCCGCGGGAAGCGTCCCACCTCCGGCCACAAATTCGAACGGGACATTCACAACGATCTTGTCTACGTCCTGGGCACGGGCACTTATGCCCAACCCGAGCAGGCAAGTCAGAGTAAGTACAACGGTTAAATACGATTTCTTCATGATTTCTCCTGGCGAACTATTTTGAATTTCACTATTGATAACTGCGCTCGTGAAGCTTTATTCCACAAGTCTTTTGTGAGCCTCGGTTGGCAAATGCTTATCACAACGTATGTGGGGTTAGACGCAGCAATCAACGCCGAGATGCGGACGGGATGTCACTTGATTGTCAAATCTTTGGCGAACCGGTCTCGTAAACACGGGGCAGCAAAATCACTGCGAGGTTCGAATGGAAAGTGCTGCGTTATATCGCCGGTTATCAGGTTGAATTATCCATTGCGGGTCCACATTCCGATGTCCGTGGCCGAGGGATCGGTGAGGTAACTCGGTAGAGCAAATCGAGCACGTATGAGATATCGAGAGATTTAGACACTCGCGACAAGGCCGAGAAGCTATTGGCGAGACGGACAGGACGTCACTCAGTTCGACTCCGTTCGAAAATGGTCGTCCTCGCTGACGCCTGTCCGTTGCTGTGGGAGAGGCCTGAAACCTTCTACTCGACGATAACGGTTCCCTTCATCTTTGGATGAAGTTTGCAGAAATACTGGAGTGGCGGGCCAAATGAACGTATGGTGGTGCCATTCGACTTGGAATTCTCCAAGGCGACTAGCCTAGGCCGTGCAGCCGCTTGTAGACGCCGCCCTCACAACCTCAGTCCCTCGGGGTTGTCTCCTCCAGGGCTCAACTCCACCCGCGCCGATTCCGTTTCCTTTCTGAAGTATTTGTTCAAGCGTTCACGAAGCTGCAGCCGACCTCGCCATAACCGCGCCTTCACCGCAGTGTGCCTCAAGTTCAGCACTTCTGCTGTCTCAGCCGTTGAAGAACCTTCAATGTCCCGCAGTACGAAGACCGTCCGCAAGATCGGCAGCAGCTCTCTTAGGGCCTTGGTTAGGATGTCTCGTAATTCAGACGCCCTGTAGAGTTGCTCAGGATCGGGAGCCCAATCGGCGACCTCCATCGGAAGCCTGTCTCCACCTGCCTTAAAATCCTCCTCCAAGGACACCTCTTTTATTGTGCACCGCTGCTTTCGCAGCTTCATAAGCGACTGGTTCAAAGTAATGCGAATCAGCCAGGTTGAAAATTTGGAATCCTCTCGGAATTCGCCCAAGTGTTGGAAGGCCTTCAAGAAGGCTTCCTGAACCGCGTCTTCGGCATCTTCCCAGTTATGCGTGATGTGTTGGGCGATCCGAAAGAGTTTGCGATCGTATCGCTTTACCAGTTGCTCGAAAGCAGCAACATCGCCATTCTTGCTGGCGTGGACAAGATTCAGGTCATCGCTTGCCACTGTCCTCGCTGCGAGATGTGCCCAGTCTGCAGTCATATTCGTTCAAGCCGTTTTGAAGAACCAGCTTTGCGAAGGCAATTGATGCTGCCACGGAAAACCGTTTCCCGTTGCATGCCATAGAAGTCCGAGTCTCACTGCACCACGATCTTGCCGGTCATCTTCGGGTGGATCGTGCAGTAGTAGGGATACGTTCCCGCCTTGGCAAACGTGTAGGAGAACTTCTCATCCGTATCCATCACCTTCGACTTGAACACCCCGTCTGTGCTCACTGTCGTATGCGGAATGTCATCTTTATTAGTCCAGGTAACTGTCGCTCCGACGGCTACCGTGATCGTCTCCGGCCCAAAAACGAAATTATCGATTTTGACCTCCGCGTTTGCCGCAGAGGGTTGATCATTCGCCGTGACCCTCGGTAACCCCGCGAACAGCAGCAGCATCGCAATCATTGCCGGCGTCGCCAAACTCGCAACCCACACGTTTTTCCTCGTCATTTTTCTGTTCCCTTTCTAGATTTGATTTTCTTGCTTGATCTTGTTTGCTTGGGCCGGAACCTTGGTGGCCTACCCAAGGGTTGAGTCAACTACCGCCAGGGCCGTCGTCATTTCCCTGAAGCCGAAGATCCCGAGTCCCCAAGTGGCGAATCGACGACTGCGAGGCTGCGACCGCTGACCACATAGTTCACATCGGTAATACCCAACACCCGCTGCAACTGGTCGGCTGGCACCTTCATCGGTCCGGCCGAAGGAGCTGTTCCCGGCGCAGGTTGGGGGAAAGCCGTTGACATCGCGGTGTGGAACGAAACCTTACCTTCGATCTTCTGCATGATCTGGTGAATATGGCCGTTCAATACCGTCACGGAACCGAAACGCTTGACGTAAGACAAGGCTTGTTCACTGTCATCGGTTCCCCAGCCCCAATCGGGATAGATGGTCCATAGCGGAATGTGTGCATAGAGCACAATTGGGGTGCTGGCAGAGCGGCCCTTGAGATCGTCCTCGAGCCACTCCAGCTGTTCGTGACCGAGCGACCCCATGCCTCCGGCTTTCAAATTGGCGACATTTACCAGACCAACGAAATGCACACCCTTGTGATCGAAACTGGACCAGCCAGAGCCCTTTGTACCTTTCCCATAGCGCTGGAGATATTGCTCGCCGTTGTCACTTAGCATGTCGTGCTCACCCGGCACAAAGTAGATCTGTTTCGCCGATGCTCCTTTTAATACCTGGTCCAAAGTATCGAATTCACTCGGCTTCGAGAGCTGACTCAGATCGCCGGTGTGGATGATGAAATCTGGCGTGTGGGGCATGGCATTGATTTTGTTGATTGCCGTCTGCAGCGTGGCGGTAACGTCCGGATTGGCTGGTTTGTTAAAACCGATGTGACTGTCGCTGATCTGGACAAAAGTGAAGTCTCCGTTTTTGGTGGCACTTTGGTCGTGGCCCTTGGCAAATGCACGAGACATCGGAATGCCGCCGCTTAAGGTCCAGACCAGCCCGGTGCCCGCCCAGGCCATGCACTTTAAGAACCCGCGACGGTCGACGCCATCATTGTTGAGGTCTTGCAATTTCTGATCAATAAGATCTGGCTTTTTCTCTGGCATTTCTCCTCCGTGTTTTGTAGCGTTCTGAGTGGATAACTGGCGCGAGTCATTTTTATTCCACCGATTTATTTCGCCGGCTAGACTCTCCTGGGATGGCGGACGAAGTATTTCTGGCGGGGATAAGAGCAGGTCGGCTCGATTTACGTAATAGGCGGCTAAGGAACGCCCGACGTGACCCAACAATGAATGACGCGTCGCAGCGAGAGACTGGCGCGCTGAGTTTTAGCCAGGTGTGTTTACACCGCTCAGAAAGCCACCCAAGTGCCCTGTCAGCGCGACGATACCGACGCCCAGAAATTCAACCGCCAGGCGGTACATCGGCAAGGCCTCTGTCCGCCGTCGCGCGCGGAGGTGCATCCACCAGACCAGCCAGATCATCGCACTCGAGACACACCCCAGCACAAGGTGCAGTAATAGGCTGCCTTTCAGTTTCTGGCCCTCGAGTTGGAGTTGCCACGCGAGTATCCCAGTTGCGAGAACCGGGACCGTTGAAATCGCTGCCACTGACAGGTTGTAGTAGGCTGCGTCCGCAACGCCTCGTCGCTTCGTCCATTGCGCTATAAGGTCGAACAACACCGCCGTGATGAACAGCGCGATTGGAAAATGGATCAACACCACATGTTGTGCGTGCTTGGCCAACAGGGCTGTCCTGAGATCGAAAGGATTTACCATCACCGTGCTCCTTCTAAGATTTTCGCGGAGGTTGCTGCGGGGGACGATCCCCATGTTGCTACCTCCGCGGCTGTATCTATTCTGTTCCAGGTCCCCCGGAGTATTTTTCAATCTCCATAGGGGAGTGGGGGCTCAGTTTGTTGCGGCTGATCCGCTGGCTCCGAAACCACCCACAATCCGTCGCCATTCAAGACATAGATGAAACGTCGTTCGTCCTGAAGCCACTTGACCACTCCCGAGAACTTTTGCACTACTCGAGGAGCGGCTGGATTCGACAAATCCCAAAATACAAGGTCATCAGTGGCGGTGACGCTGTGCATCGGGACAACCTCGCTTTCGGCAATGATCGCCAAAGCACCCGTCAGGCTCATCCTGCCCGACAGGGCTGGATCCGGCCACGGGATTACTGCAACCGCTTTTGGTTGAGTGGGCTTGCTGATATCGATAATCGAGATGCCTTGGTCTCTTGAATGCTCCACATAGAGGTAGTACTTGTCGTTGACCTTTCTCTGCATTGCCATGTCGACAGCCGATAGTCCGCTAAATGCGACGTGAGCGACCACCTGGCTCCCCGCGCCAGATGCTTTCGGCTTGTGCTCCTTCGCCGATGCATTGCTAACCGTCACAGACAACATGATGGTAAGAAGAGCTAATGTGCCGGAGCTGAATTCAACAAACTTGCTAGTTCTGACTCTGTTCATCATCCGCCTCCTGCGAAATGAGACTCACTGGGTATAACGGACTTTCTGATCTTTTATTCCTCGCCGCTGATGCGATTATTGGGTGGTGCAAGAATTGCCTACGCTTCAATGCAATATTGGCTGGGGACGATAGCTATGATTGGATAAATCGATGATCGCTGAGGATCCCTACGATGAGTTCGTTCGAAGCGCGATTGTGCTGAAAGCGAGACTCTGGTGGTTTGTCCTTGCTTCTGAGAGGCTGCGTTGGAGTGCCAGTATCGTGCAGACGGCAGCCGAACGTAGTCATTCCGAATGGGCATAATACCCAGTTTTGGCATAAACGCGGAGCGGCGGCAGCCCTTTGGGGGGAACCAACTTGACTTTTAGCTTGTGCCATTTGCCATCGGATGCGGGACTGGTGGGCCGATATCCGAGCACATATTGGTTGCGCAACTCGACCCCAATTTTTGTAGCAACGTCCGCCAAGTCGTTAGGATTGTCGATCGAGAATGCGCGCCCCCCGGTGAGTTCCGTAATGTCACTCAATAGCTGTGGACCCAGACGTTCTTCCTCAGTCGGGAAATAGTGGTCGTAGACGCCGATGGCGTAGATCTGCACGTCCGATTCCTTTACCAAGTTCTTGACCTCGCTCTCCGTATAGCGGCTGTGGTTGTCCCCGCCGTCGGAGATGATCAGCAGTGCTTTCCTTCCGTACCTGGCTTTCCTCATCTTGTTGAGTCCGAGATAAATCGCATCCAGCATAGCCGTGCGCCCTTTCGGAACCGTATACAGTAGCCTGCCCTCGATTTCCTCCACCGAGCGAGTAAAGTCGGTCACTTCCTCTGGCCTGTCGGCAAATGCGATCATGAAAAATTCGTCCTCTGGGTTCGCTGTCTTGAAGAACTCCACCACCGCTTCACGCGCGCGCTCGATCTTGTTTGCCATACTGCCGCTCACGTCGAAGATGGCACCCAGCGAAACCGGGGCGTCCTCACTCGAAAAGTGTTGAATCTGTTGTCTTTCCTTGCCCTCGAAGACCTCGAAATTCTCTTTGTCCAGCCCGGTCACCTGACGGTTCTCCGGATCTACAATCGACACCGGCACCAGCACTAGATTTACGTCCACTTTGATGGGCTTGGTATGCGTTTTCAGGGTCGGATCGTCGGCCGGTTGACTATTACTGGTCTGCATCGGCTCAACACGCGGAGTCACGTGCACGTCCTCCCCGGAACCTTGCGCCCAGGCAGTTGGCAGGAGCCAATAGGCTGCGACCAAAGCAGCGACGATCCAGGCGCACGACATGGGGGAGCGCTTAGTCACTTTCTATTTTCGCCTGGCGTGCCAGAGCGATGGCTTCCGTTTCCGGGATAACCGTCACCTGAACTGTCCTGGCGGCATCCCTTCACCGATCTCCTGCACCCATAAAACACTTACGGCTCTGTGTTCTTCGCCGCGCACTTGCGACTACGTGCAATCTGCCGGAGGTCACCAGTGATAACCGGCCAGATGACGCTTTATTCCCCAAAGAACTATTCTTTATGTGAAGGAATAAAAGTGCTGCCCGGTAGTTTTACATTGTGTATTTGGCACGCTTGGACGCTCAATCCGATTCGTTCGAAGAACTGGCGATGCCGCTCTTCGATCAGCTATACAATTTCGCGCACTGGCTGACACGGAATCGCGAGGAAGCTGAAGACTTGGTTCAGGAAACCTACGCCAAGGCCTTGAAGGGGTTCTCGTCGTTCCGTTCGGGAACTAATTTCCGGGCATGGATTTTTCGTATCTTGCGTAACACATTCTTGACGTCGCGCACGGGATTAAAGGCGACAATGACTCTATCCCTTGATTCCAAGGAAGAGCCCGAACTGGCAGGTGAGGGCGACACGCCGGAAACGATTCTGATGGAGCGCTCGAATCGTCAACTGGTGCAGAGCGCAATCGATGAGTTACCGGTGTATTTCCGGGAAGTCGTCCTTCTTTGTGACGTCGAGGAGATGTCGTACCAGGAAATTGCAGAAACGCTCTCTATTCCCATAGGCACGGTGATGTCGCGATTGTCGCGAGCCAGAAGAACATTACGCGATGGCCTGCGGCTACAGTTTCAAAAAGGATGAACCATGGTTTGTGAGTCTTGGAAGGCAAAACTCGACACCTACCTCGATGGTGAGCTTCCGTCGGAGGAGATGCGCGCCTTCGACGTTCATGTGCACAACTGCCCCTCATGCTCGGCGGATGCCCTTACGCGCGTACAGACGAAGCGCGCCATTCAGGTCGTTGGAAAACGTTTTACCCCCAGTGCTGAGTTCAGGAGGCGAATGCAGCTGAGCATTGTGGCGAAGCCGCGACGCGGAAGATTCGGCTTCGCGTGGATGATGGCAACAGCTGTCATCGCTATTCTTGCGGCCGTCGGTTTGACTGCCACTTACAATGAGCGAGAGGGAGTGCACACAGAACGGGTCTACAGTGAGGTTGCAGACCTGCACGTGGCGACGCTAGCCAGCTCATCGCCGGTGGACGTGATCTCCACAGATCGGCACACGGTGAAACCCTGGTTCCAAGGAAAGATACCCTTCGCGTTCGATTTGCCGGAACTTCAGAACTCCGAGTTCTCACTGCTTGGAGGCCGGATGGCCTATCTTGATCAAACGCCGGGAGCGCATCTCATCTACGATGTTCGAAAGCACCACATTTCTGTGTTCGTGTTTCAGGAACGGTCTTTGAGATTGCCAGGCAGGTTGAACGAGAATTCTTTCGCGCCGAAGAACGTGTCGTTCAACATGGAGACCTGGAGTCGGGGTGGGCTGCGCTATTTCGTAATCGGCGACGCTAGTGCTGCGAATATCGATAGCCTTGCGAAATTGTTTAAGGCTGACGCGTCATAGATTCTAGGCTCTCGGTTCTTAGCCCTTGGCCAAAAGCTAAGAGCTAGTAGCCGACAAGATTCTGATGCCCAGTCCAGTTCTCCAGGGTTCGATCACCAATCTGTCGGTCAAGCGCAGGCTTGTCTTTTTTCGCAGCGAAGTCGTGATCGATGGACACTCTCACATTGCCCCGCTCTTGGCGCCACTTCCGCTGATGGTAGTGCACCGCGAGTGCTACCCGAGTGACTCGCGAACTGCCTTCCGGGCTCTGGCTAGGCGTGACATAACGGTTCCTATCGGGATCGACAATATTTCCGCGATTTCCCGGTAGGACATTTCCTCCACTTCACAAAGAAGGAGGGTCTCGCGGTAATGCACCGGCAGATCGTCGATGGCGCGCTGCACTAGTTGGAAATTAGAGCGATTCATTAGAATCGTTTCGGGAGTCTTGGTTTCAACTGCCAGTTCAGGTTTGTCTTCTTCCGAGTCCAGTGTGTCGGTCATGCGCCGCTCGAATTTTGTGCGCGAGCTTAGAAAGGTGTTCCTCAGGATTTGAAATATCCATGCACGGAAATTGGTGGCAGGCTGAAACGACGCGAAACTGCGCAAGGCCTTTAGATTAAGTCTCTTGTACGAGATCCTCAGCATCGTCCGAATCGCGCGCCATCCAGCGCGCGAAGTTGTAAAGAGAATCGAACAGGGGCATGGCCAACTCTTCGAACCCTACCAACGGTTGATCGCCGTGTGAGCAATGTAAGATCGGGAGCCATCTCGCCCACTTTCAGCTTCATGGGAGCTGGCGCCTCTCCTTATCTCGTCTTTTTGGCTTCAGCCTTTGTTTTGAGCCTGTAGATGGTTGAAAGAGGACAGCGCCAGCAGGAGCGCCAGAAGCCCCCGAGTCGCAAGAAGTTTGAACTGTTTTCTATTCATTGCGTAGTTCCTTGGCGTTGCCGTCTCGGGACAGCGATCCTACAGTGATTACGCCCGTATCGGCAGTAGATTCTTTTTCCGGAACAGCTTCGCTTTTGCAGTTGGATGCTGGGTGCGCAGGAAAGTTGCTGCTCGATTGGAAAAGCGAAGCCCCGAATTCGCAAATTATGTGGTCGGGATCAAGCGATTCGGGAAAACGGGCGGCAACTTGAAGATCATTCGGCTCACCCTCTCACGATTATTTTTGTGTGATCACGCGTCAACCGGGAATATTTGCCTCAATCCTGAGTTTTCGACAATGGCGAGAGTGTCTAACGTTGCCGTTTTGTCAATCA
>WNFD01001556.1_pt1 | contig 23286 bp, 20 predicted proteins | sample 5400491 | NCBI WGS metagenome assembly WNFD01 (sample SAMN13153343, study PRJNA577476) | soil metagenome | isolation source: 120 cm saprolite under Douglas fir tree site 2 hole 2 replicate 2 | place: USA:California | collected 2015-04-18
CTCGATACCTCGAAGCAAATCCTCAGCATCGAGCCATCGAAGAAGCTTCCTGCGAAGGAACGCCTGACCCGCATCCTCAGAGCACGCGATCTCGCAAAGAAACGGTTCGACAGCTGCAATGCCCAGGTCTCAGCGGCGAACGGACTGCCGTCTCCCCTCCAGACTCTGAGCGTGCGGTGGATGGGCAAAGAAGCCACCGTCAACCGTGACGCGCTTTTGAATGATACGGGGGAACAGGATGCCGTCATGAAGCTGGTCTACGACACCGAGATGCAGACCAGCCAGATCTGCGGCCCACCGACAGGCGACGACGCCGTGCTCCTGATGCTCGCCAAATCTCCCAAGGCGGTGGAACCGTAATCACAATGGAAAAACAATCCACCATCACCGGGAAAGAATCAACAACCCGCGCTGCAGCCGAAGACATCATTGCTCGCATTGCGCCGGCCCGCGAAGAACGCCTCTTCCTGCTGCTCTCCATCTTCATCGGCGTCATCTCCGGCCTGCTGGTGGTCTCCTTCCGCATGGCCATCGAATGGCTCAGCGTCCTCCTGCTTGGCTCGTCGCCTTACCCACACCAACCCAGACTCATCTTCATTCCGGCGCTGGCGGGACTGGTGATCGCTCTCCTTACCCGCTTCGTCTTCCCTGATGTGCGCGGCAGCGGAATCAATCAGACCAAGGCCGCTCTATATATCCATAACGGATACATCTCCTTCCGTACAGTTATCGGCAAGTTCCTGTTATCGGCGCTCGCCATCGGCAGCGGCCATTCGCTCGGACCGGAAGACCCCTCGCTGCAGATTGGTGCCGGCGTCGCCTCGCTCGTCAGCAGGCGCTTCGGCATGTCGAAGGAGAAGCTGCGAATCTTTGCCCCCATCGGTGCCGCCGCCGGACTAGCCGCAGCCTTCAACGCGCCCATCTCCGCTATCCTCTTCGTCATTGAAGAGGTCATCGGCCAATGGAGCGCCGCAGTCCTTGGCTCCATCGTTCTGGCCGCCGTATCCAGTGTCGTCGTCGCCCGCTCCTTCTGGGGACCGGAGCCCATGTTCCGCATCCCCGCCGTCACACTGCGAGACCCGCGCGAACTCCTGGCCTATGCCGTCCTCGGTGTCGCCGGCGGTTTCGCTGCACTCTTCTTCGCCAAATCGCTGAGCTATCTTCGCCCCAAACTCCGGAGCCAGCCCTCCTGGTCGCAGTTACTTCAGCCCGCCCTTGCCGGCCTGCTGGTCGGCGGCATCGGCTACTTCGGACTCACGCAGGTGATGGGCGCAGGCTACCCGGCGATTGATCAGGCCATGCACTCGCAGTTCGCCTGGCGAATGCTCCTTGTCTTAGCTTTGTTCAAAATTATTGCCACAACGTTGTCCTTCTCCAGCGGAACCCCCGGCGGCATGTTCGCCCCCACGCTTTTCATCGGGGCCATGCTCGGCGCGGCCGTAGGCTCTTTTGAAAAGATCTACTTCCCGCATCTCACCGGCTCTATCGGCTCTTACGCGCTAGTTGGTATGGGCGTCCTCTTTGCGGCGTTCCTGCGTGCTCCGCTCACCTCAGTCTTCATGGTGCTGGAGGTCAGCGGCAACTACTCCATCGTCCTTCCCGTCATCCTCGCCAACACCATCGCCTACGTCATCTCGCGCGTCCTGCAACCTGTGCCCATCTTCGAAGAGCTCACGCATCAGGACGGTCTCTACCTGCCTTCCATGGAGGAGCTGCGCGAAGAAAGCAATCTGCGCCTTGAAGATGCACTGCAGCCGGTCACCGTTCCTGTCCTGCAAGGCTCCGAAACCATCGCAGACAGCGTCAAGTCTTTCGCTCAGTACGAAGACAGCAAAACTGCGCCTGTTGTCCTCATCCACTGTAGTGACGGTCTCTGGTACGCAGCGAAAAGAGAGGAACTGGAATCGCTCTTTTCGGACTCCTCCGCTACTATCTCCGGTGAATTTCCCGCCGACGCGTCCACCCTGACCCTCGAGGAACGTCTAGGGTCAGAGCGAACGCCAATCCTCTTCCCCGATCTTCCTCTCTCCAGCGCTTTGCCGCACTTTCAACGATGGCCGCTACTGCCCGTCACCAATCGCGCGATGCGTGGATCGCTGGAAGGAGTCGTCTCCCTGCAGGATGTTCTCAACCGGTATCAACAGCAAAAAGGCCATAGCCACTAGACGTTCGCCGCAGCCAGCTCTTTCTCCAACCGCTCTCGCAGCGCGGGCTCCAGGTTTCCTCCGCTTAATACCACTGCCACTTTGCGCGCCTTCGGCAACTCGCTGGCATGAAACAGAGCGGCGGCCAATGTCACCGCGCCACTCGGCTCCGGTACCAGCTTGGTCACACTCAGCATCACCCGCATGGCGGCGAGAATCTCCTCTTCGGTCACCGTCACAATCCCATCCACAAACCGCAGCACATGCTCGAAGTTCAACACGCCGAGGCTCTGCGTTCGCAGACCATCGCCAATCGTCCGTGTTGTCTTCGCTGCAGGCCACTCCACCAGCGTCTTCGAGTAGAAGCTCTCCTTGGCATCGGCCGCAAGCTCCGGCTCCGCCCCCCACACTTTTACATCCGGGTCTGCGAGACCAGCCTGCGCAGCCAGCTTTACGGCTGTTGCAATTCCGCTCAACAAGCCGCCGCCGCTTACCGGCGAGATCACCAGTTCCACTCCCGGCAATTGCTCTACGATCTCCAGCCCGCAAGTTGCCTGTCCAGCGATGATCTGCGGCGCGTCGTAGGGCGGAATCATCGCGTAGCCTCGTTCCGCAACCAGTTCTTCCGCCTTTAGCCTTCGATCCGAAGAGGCTGGCCCCACCTCAACAATCTCCGCGCCCAGAGCCCGTGTTGCCGCCTTCTTTACCTCAGGAGCGTTGTTAGGCATCACGATGACGGCCTTCGCGCCCAGCTCCCGTGCCGCATAGGCCACACCCTGCGCGTGATTGCCGCTGGAGTACGTAATCACTCCGCGCTGCAGCGCCTCCGGCGACAGCTGCGAGACCATGTTGTAAGCACCACGCAGCTTGAAGCTTCCAATCGGCTGCTCACTCTCCGCCTTGATATACAGATCGAACTCCGGCTCCGGAAACTTCCCCATCTGCAACCGCGCCCGCTCCACGCGATAAAGCGGTGTCCTCACCGCAACCCCGGCAATCCGTTCTTTCGCCGCCCGAATCTCATCCAACGTCACAAACTCGCTCATCGATCTCCTCTACTTCCTCTCTGCAGCATGCATCACCAAAACAAAAAAGTGCACCAGCCGCCACTGATCCCAAACGTCAGGCTTCGCTCCGACCAAATCCAGATGCGACAGCACCGGGCTGACCAGCACTTCCTGCAGCGCAGTCCCGGGCAGCTCGCTCGCCATCCACAGTGTCTCCGCAGCTGGAATAATATTATCCGCCTCCCCATGCAACAGATAGACCGGCGTCGTCATAGTGTGCAACATTCCGTGCGGCGACAGCCCCTGCATCTCTTCCACATGCTAGAAGATCCGGCCCAACCCGAAGAACCACGCATAGTGGCCGCTGTCGCCGCCGCTCACCCCGCCATAGACCGGCCCGATTAGTGTCTTCACAACCACTGCTCCCGCGACGTCGAACGGCAGGTTCGGCGTTCCCGGGGCTCCGCCCCACACCTTGCCAATCTCAAAAAATCCCGCGCCATAGATCGCATCCCCAATCACCGGATTCAACTTCAACAACCGATAGAGATACCCCGTCTGTGCCAGAAAATAATCGTTCCCCAGCAGCTCCCCTCGGTTGTACGCACTCAATCGCAGCGGCCCGCCCAGCGAAAACCCGGCCAGCCCGAGATTCGTCGCCCCGAAGCTCGTTCCTCCCGATCCGGTCCCAAAGATGATCCCGCGACTTCCTACCGGAATGAAGTGCGACAACGTCGTGTCCCACTGCGAATAGCCGATCGAACTGTTCGGGCTCTGCGTGGAGTACGTATACAGGGTTCGCAACTCTGTACCTCGCGTCGGCACCTGCACACTGTCCTGCCCCAGATATTGAAACCGCGCATTGCTCACAAACGGCGTTATGTGGAACGCCTGTTCAATCGGCGTCCCGATCCTCAGCTTCTCGCTGTACCACTGGTAGTCCTCCCCTAGACGCAGCTCGGCCTTCGAGTTGAATATGTATCCGAGATCGACACCAAACCCATTCTTCTCCTCCGTGTACTCCGCCAGTTGCTGGCTACCGGAAAAAAAAGCGGACACTGTGCGCGCGTAGTAAGCCCGCGGAGCGACAAAGTACCGTTTCCCTACAACCAGCGGTTTATAAAGCTCACCACTGACACCGGCCACCTGCCCCACCGACGCGTTCACACGAACCTCCGACCCAGGCCCCGCCATGCCGAAAAACGTCGCTCTTGCGCCCAGCCCAAGCTGAATATCATTCACATTGTTCGACGAGAGAAACACCCCCACATTCAAAAAAGGCGGTCCGTAGTCCTTCAGCCGCGGCCGCACCAGCAACCCCGTCTTGTCGTCCTTGTCGATCAGGTTATAGCTGATGCTCGAGTAGAGTCCCGTCCCCTGCAGGTCGGTGATCGTATTCTCGATCTTCTGCGGGTCGATGGGCTTGTTTACATACTGCGTAAACTCATTCGCGATCTCCGTCTGCCGCACTCCGTGCATTCCGTAGATGTCCACAAACTTTGGCTCCGGAAGAGCCGTCCTGCGCCGAGAGTTTCGCTCCCTTAGATACGCCCGCCAGTCGGCATCGTTCACGGCATACTTTTCCAACTCCGCCGCATGCTGCTGCGCAACCTCCACACCCTTCGGAATGATCTCTGCACTCTTCTCGAAGTCGCCGGAGGTGAATTTGCTCACGTCCGCCTTCAGCAGAATATTCGCGTCTTTCATGGTCTTCAGCTCATTGGCCGCGATCAATATCTGCAAATTTCTGCCCGCCACACCCACCAGCGATTCCAGAGTCGACCGGTCAAACGTTCCCGTATCCAGGTACACTGCGATCACAATGTCCGCGCCCATCTGTCGTGCCACGTCCACTGGAAGATTGTTCACTGCGGCGCCATCGGAGTAGACCTGTGTGCCGTGTGCAACCGGCGCAAAGACCCCGGGAATCGACATCGTTGAACGCATTGCCTGCGCGAGCGATCCATCTTTGAAGACGTGCTCTGTGCCCGTTGTAAGGTCGGTAGCAACGCAACGGAACGGAATCGGCAGATCGTCAAAGTCCTTCAGGTCGTAGTACGGCAGCATCTTCTCATCCAGTAGCAGCCCCACCGCCGAGCCGGAGTTCAGCCCGTTCGGCAGGCTGAACCCATGCTTCAAACCAAACTCCAGCCGGTTCGGAAACGCGAGCTTGTCTTCTTTCCTTCTATAACTCAAAGCCGGAAATGGAACCTGTCCACTCAACACCGCCGTCCAGTTAATGCCGCCCATGAAGTCCGAAATCTCCCGCGGACTCATGCCCGAGGCATACAACCCGCCCACCAGGCCGCCCATGCTGGTTCCGGCCACGTAGTCCACTGGAATATGGTGCGCCTCGATCCACTCGATTACGCCGATATGCGCGAACCCCAGGGCCCCGCCACCCTCAAACACCAGCGCAACCTTTGGCCGCGAGGCAGGCTGCACGACCGGCTGCTGCGCTCCGGCGGCAACAGGTATGGTCATCAACCCAGCAAGCAGCACAGAGATCGCGCGAGCGCCAAAAAGCGTTTCAGAGAAAATAATCGTGCGAAAAAAAAACATTATGGAAGGCCTCACCCAGATTTTGGCTCTTCATCTCCACGGTGGCCGAGAATCTTGACCGAACATCTTCAGGCCTGCCGCCTCCCCAGCCTAGCCAATCTTATGGCTGCCGTCATCCATTCTGGTTCAGCGAGAATCCACCCCGGCACTATGACCAGCAAAGAAAAAGACGCCCGCGAAGGGCGCCTCTTCTTGTTTCCCGACACAGCGTCAAATCTCCAGAATCACCGGCATGATCAAAGGCCGCCGGCTCGTGCTCTTCTGGATATACCGCTTCAGATCATTGCGAATCTTCTCTTTGATCACGCCATAGTCGGCCTTCTCTTCCGTGGAAGAGCCGTCGAGTGTCCTCTGCACCACCTGGCGCGCCTCCGCAATCAAGCTCTCTTCGGCAATCGCTGTTCCCCGCATCACAATCTCAGGAGCATTCTCGAGCTTGCCCGTCCGCTTGTTGATTTGAATGATCGGCAACACGATTCCGTCTTCGCTCAGATGCTTGCGGTCACGAATCACGATGTCTTCAACGACGTCTGTCGAGGTCCCGCCCGAGTCGATGCAAACCCGGCCGACGGTGATCTTGCCTGTCTTCGCAGCCGAGCCCTTATCCACCTCCAGAACGTCGCCATCCTCCAGCAGAATCGCCTTCTCCACCACGCCCATCGAACCGGCCAGCTCCGCGTGACGCTTCAGGTGGCGATAGTCGCCGTGAATCGGAATGAAGAACTTCGGACGGACCAGGTTGATCATCAACCGCAGTTCCTCCTGGCTTCCGTGGCCGCTCACGTGGATCAGGCCGGAGTGGCCGTCATCGTAAATCACGTCGGCATCGCGCCGCTCCAGGTGATCGATCATCCGGTAGATCGACTTCTCATTGCCCGGAATCACCCGCGAACTCAGCACCACCGTATCGCCCGCCTCGATCTTTGCAAACTTGTGGTTGTTCACCGCGGCCCGGCTCAACGCGCTCATCGGCTCGCCCTGCGTCCCGCTGATCATAATCAGCAGCTTGTTCGCAGGCGTATCCCGGATCTGGCCCGGATTGATCACCAATCCCTGTGGCAGGTCGAGATACCCAAGGTCCTGCGCAATCTCCGTCGAGTTATCCAGCGAACGGCCGACAACCGCAACCTTGCGACCATGCTGGTGCGCCAGTTCCATCGCCAGCCGAATCCGATGGATCGACGAAGAGAAGCAGCTGAAGAATAACTTCTTCTTGGTCTGCGAAAAAATCTCATCGAGCCGCGGCCGGACCGCACGCTCACTTGGCGTGTATCCGCTGCGGTCCACGTTGGTCGAGTCCTGCAGCAGCACAAGCACGCCCTGCTTACCCAACTCCGCGAACGAATGGAGATCGAACGGTTTATTGTCCGGGGGCGACAGGTCGATCTTGAAGTCGCCTGTATGCAGAACGACTCCAACCGGTGTATGAATCGCCAGCGCGACGCAATCTACCAGCGAGTGCGTCACCCGGATCGGCATGATCGAAAACGGCCCCAGCGTCAGCCGCTTGCCGGGAATCAACTCGTTCAAGTCTGCGTCATCCAGCAGATTGTGTTCTTCGAGCTTGCCCTCAACGTAGGCCAGGGTGAACTCGGTCCCGTACACCGGAACATTGAGCTCAGAGAGAATCCACGGCAGGCCACCGATGTGGTCTTCATGCCCATGGGTCAAAACTATTGCGCGAACCTTCTCGCGGTTTTCAGTCAAATAGCTGATATCCGGGACAACGATGTCCACACCCAGCAACTCTTCTTCAGGAAACATCAGACCGGCATCGATGACAAGAATGTCATCCTGCCAGCGGATCGCCAGGCAGTTCATACCGAACTCGCCAAGGCCACCCAGCGGAATCAACTTCAATTTATCTTGTGCCATCAATCTTTAAGCTTACCATCGCGACGACAATCTCCTCTTGGAACATCCGCTGACCCATCGACTGCCAAGTCGTTTCCAGCGGACTGCGAACAGGTACAAGTGGAGACAGATCGCGTAGCCACGGCAGCTTAGTGAAGGGCTTGAACCCGTTGCCAGGAGAGAATCTGTTCCAGAATTGTGATTACCTTGTGAACTTGCAAGGTTTCACACTCCCAAATGATGAACACCTTCCATCCGGCTTTTCGGAGTGCCAGATGGGTACGTCGATCCCTCGCAATATTTTCAGCAAATTTCTGTTCCCAAAACGGGGTTCGCGATTTAGGGGTTCGCGTCGCCTTACAATTTTTGTGACGGTGCCAAAAGCATCCATGAACAAAAAGAACCGCCCTACGGCCAGGAAACACAAGATCGGGACTACCTGGAAGCGAGCGTAGATTGAGTCTGTAGCGGAGTCCCATGGCATGAGCGGCCTTGCGTACCCTCATCTCTGGCTTTGTATCTCGAGCCTTGACCAAGGCCATCTGAGCGCTGCGTTCCGGAGAGACAGTCAAGCTATCCGGAGATACATCCTTGGGATTCGGTCGTTTTGGTCTGGCCGCCATGTTGATAAATATATGACGGTGCAAAAACTCAAAGTAGTCAGGAAGAAAGCCTCATTCCACGGCTTGATAGTCGGGCACCACATCTTCAACCGCAGCCTGTGCTTCTTCGACTGATTCAAGCTCCACATGCTGCCTAAATCCGTCCAGGAAACGATCAATGATTTGTTGCTTATCCGTGAACGGAGGCAATGCGGACAGATGGGTGTCGATGTCTTCACAAATTTGTTCTTTGCTCTTCTTATCCTTCAAGCGATCGCTTATGGCCCATTTTCTACCGGGATGCAGCACATCCCAAGGTGACCGATCATTGGCTCGCGTCGTGTCCTTATCTCCGTGCTTGCTGATTCCCCAACAGATCTTTGTATCTTCATTCCAAATTGGCTCGAACAACGATATTAGGGAGCGTTCCGCAGTGAGTTGCGCATTTGTGGCGACCACAAGACGACGGTATTGGAAATCGTCGATATGCAAAGCGTCCTGGTGTTGATGTTCGATCGCGTACTGTTCGACAGTCCTGATCGCCTTCTGATGATCTTTCAGCCGGCCATATAGTTGAGGGCCTTGCTCACGCGCGGTTTTCGCTTCGGAGGATTTTGGGTCGGCCTTACCGACATAGATGGGAGTCTCTGTGCCACTGATTTTCTGATAGGCCGGGTGTGGCCCGAAATAGTAGATTGCGTAGACGCCCGATCCATACATTTTGTCGAGACGCGACATGGGTATGAGAGGTTGAGCCACCAAGGCAAGCCCCACGAGGCGTCCGGCGATCGATGGCTTTGACGGATCGAAAGTATCTACAGGTTCCTTAATAGGGTCAAGGGCCGCATATGTCTCTCGGAGAGCCGCGATCACTTCCAATAACAAGTGTCTGGTTTTGACAGCCGCCCGGCCCTTGAGGCCGGGAATAAGACTGCCCAGGCGTTGAGCCTCACTCGTTAGCCGTTCAATCGCTTCGCGTTCTGGGGAGGTGGGTCTTGAACGCTTCTTCTTTACTGGCACTATGCTGCCTCGCGGCGTCCACTGTTTTTTTGACTTAATAAACCTAACATAGCCTTCCCCATTATCTCCGCTAGCGCCACCGGAACAGCGTTTCCAAGCTGTCGCATACTTTCGGTCCACGACCGTGGAAATTCAAAATCGTCGGACATGCCTTGTAAACGTGCTGCTTCGCGCACAGTGAAATAGCGTACCGTTCCATTTGGGCACACCAGCATATTCTCACCGCCAGGTACGCCATGATCGCCGGCTTTCAGTGCCTTCGCTGGCTCGTCGAAAGGGCTCCCTGTATGGCCCGGATAAACACGAGCCCCTGGTTGAAAAGCATGGTTGGATAAAGAACCCTTGCCGGGGGCACCGAGTCCCACAAACGCATCTCTGCATGTTTTCCATGGAAGGCCGGACGGAGCAAGCATCCGACCACGAAGTTTTTCCACCATACGCTTGTCAAACACAGAAGCAGGCCCAGACCGAGGCTTCGCTATCCCATGCCGCTCCCAATATTCCCCCGTTATCCATTGGTCCCAGACTAGTCGGGCATGCGAATGAGTCGGACTTGGCAGGTGCAGAACGACATTCAGATCTTTCCGAATTCCTGCAATGATTACTCGATTGCGCTTTTGAGGAGCGCCGTAGTCTGCGGCGTTGACTGGCAGAATCGCCACATCGTAAAGATGATCGCTTGTTCTGGCTTCAAGTCGATTCAAGTGAGCTACCAAGCTCTCATCTGGCTGTCTCTTCAGCTGCGGGGCACGAAGATGCAATTCGATCCAATGTAAATAGTCCGCGAAAGCTGGTCGCAGGAGACCACGTACATTTTCGAAAAGGAACGCTCTGGGGCGAAGCTCACGAACGGTTCGAATAGCCTCAGGCCACATATCGCGACTATCCCCGGGACCCGCGTGCTTACCTCCAATGGAAAAAGGTTGACAGGGGGGCCCTCCCGCTGCCAAATCGACCGAGCCTCCTACTTGAGACCAATCGACTTCACGCGCGTCTTCCTTCAAAATGGGCCAGTGTCGTACATGTTCCACTTTCCTGCTCTTGTTATGGAGCAATGTCGCGAATGCGTCTTCATCCCACTCGATCATCACAGAATGGGAGAACCCCGCCTTGGACAGACCAAGGGCCAAGCCACCACATCCGGAGAATAGTTCGACGCTTCGCATTTACGCTCCGATCCTTACGATCTAAATTCCAGGGGCAGCAAGGGGCCCCCCTGAGCTCGTTCGATTAGCAATTCGACCGATTTGCGCACTAGCCACGCAACTGAGACACCATTTTTCTTCGCCATTTGTTCGAGGGTAGCAAGCTGCTGCCTCGTCAGGGTGGTGGTGACCCTCGCCGCATTTTTCCCATCTTTACCCACGCAGCCCCTTCATGCAGCGTTCCGCGGCACTCCGCGGAACTCGCCACCTAAACTGAAGATTAATACGGCTTTGATGGGCTATGCAAGTCTTAACTGAAAAGCTGTGGATAAGTAGTACTGTCATTGTTTCATTACGGAACGCTGTCAAAACCACCCATCTCGCATCTTTATGTGCGCCGTGAGATTCTATCGCCACCTGCATTGACTGTCTCAGTTCTACCGCTCTACACATCCGACGGCAAGGGTCGGCAATTTCAACTATCCAATCGCAGGGAGGTTACTCATGGCCACCACCCCAGAACAGTACGACGCAATCATCATCGGCAGTGGAGAAGCGGGCAAATACATGTCGTGGACCCTTGGCGCGCAGGGACAACGTGTCATCACTCTCGAGGACAAGCGCATCGGCGGGGCCTGCCCTAACGTCGCCTGTCTTCCCAGCAAGAACGTCGTCCATAGCGCCAAAGTTGCTTCGTTCTTCCAGCGCGGCGCAGAGTTCGGCATGGTCTACGGCGACTGGCGGGTCGATATGGCCGGCGTCAACGCCCGCCGCCAGCAGTTGGTCGATAGCAATCTGCAGGTCCACCTCGCCAACTTCGCCAAAAGCCATGCCGAGATCGTTATGGGCTTCGGCCGCTTCATTGCGGACCAGACCATCGAAGTCGTCCTCAACGCCGGCGGTACCCGCACCCTCCGTTCCGACCGCATCTTTCTCGACACCGGCTCTCGCGCCACCATCGAACCCATCCCAGGCCTCACCGAATCCGCCCCCCTCACCCACGTCGAAGCCCTTGAGCTCACCGTTCTTCCCGAACATCTCCTCGTCCTTGGAGGCGGATTCGTCGGCCTCGAGCTCGCACAGGCCATGCGGCGCTTCGGCGCCCGTGTCACCATCATCGAGCGCAACCCCAGCATCGCCCACCGCGAAGATTCCGACGTCATCGAAGGCCTCGAGCAGCTCTTCCACGACGAAGGCATCGAGATCGTCACCAACGCCAGCCTCACGCGCGTCGAAGGCACCTCCGGCAAAGCCGTCACACTGCACCTCACCCTGCCTAGCGGCGAAACCACCGTCCAGGGCTCCCACCTCCTCGTCGCTACTGGCCGCACCCCCAACACGCAAAACATGGGCCTCGAAGTGGTTGGAATCAAAACCACCCCCACCGGCCACATCCAGGTCAACGACCGCCTCGAGACCACCGCACCCGGCGTCTGGGCTATGGGCGACTGTGCTGGCTCCCCTCACTTCACCCACATCTCCTTCGACGACTTTCGCACCGTTCGCGATAATCTGGCCGGAGCCAACCGCACCACCACAGGACGCCAGGTCCCGTCCTGCACCTTCACCGACCCCGAGCTGGCCCACGTCGGCCTGACGGAGAACGAGGCAAAAAAGCAGGGAGTCGCCTATCGTCTTGCGAAGGTCCCCATGCTCGCCAATCTTCGCGCCAGTACCCTTTCCGAGACTCGCGGCTTCATTAAGGCCCTGATCTCCAGGGACGATCGCATCCTCGGCTTCACCGCCTTCGGCGTAGGCGTCGGGGAGCTTCTTCCAGTCGTTCAACTGGCGATGTCCGCCAACCTGCCCTACACAGCGATCCGATCTCTCATCGTCACCCACCCGACCATCTCGGAAGGCCTCGTCACCTTACTCACTGCTGTCCCGTCGCTGACTCCAAGCAGTCGCGCACCCGCAGCTCACTAGTCGCTGGAGGGAGATTTCCACAGAAATATTTAAAAAAGTTGGCATGTTTTTAGCGGCGCAAAATGTGGTCATCAACCACCACGATTTACCACGCAAATCACCACAACTTCACCACAAATTACCACCACGAATTAGCGCAAAATGTCCTCTAACACCAACGAAAGCTCGGTTTTCTCGTCCCGATATTTAACTATCACCGGAGCCGCCAGACTCAACCCCCACTCCGCACCCTTACCCTTGGAGACCCCGCGTGAACCCGGCACCACCACCGCTCCTTCGGGAATTACCAGCGGCATCTCGGCATTAGCCTTGTAAATCTCGCCCTTTACGAGGTCGTACACGGGTGTTCCTCGCGTCAACACAGTCCCAGCCGCTAGAACCGCGCGCTTCCGCACGACAGTCCCCTCATAAACACCGGTGTTCCCACCAATCAGACAGTCGTCCTCAATAATGACCGGGCTCGCGTTCACCGGCTCCAGCACCCCTCCAATCTGCGCGGCCGCACTGAGATGCACGCGCTTACCAATCTGCGCACAACTGCCCACCAGCGCATGCGAATCCACCATCGTTCCTTCATCCACATACGCGCCCACATTCACATACGAAGGCGGAATCACCGCAACCCCTTTCGCAACATACGCTCCCGTTCGCACGCTGACGCCCCCCGGCACGACTCGCACTCCGTCTGCTACAACAAACCGCCGCACGGGGTAGGTATGTCTATCGATGAAGCGCAGCGTTTCGCCACCCATCTCCACCATGGTTCCGATGCGAAACCCCAACAAAATTCCACGTTTCACCCAAGTGTTTACCCGCCATCCGAGTGGACAAGCAGCGTCGGGCTCGGCAGAGCGGAGTTCTCCGGCCTCCAGTGCTGTGCGAAGTTCGAGAAATGCAGCCAGAGCCTGAGCATTCCCGATCGCTTCTGTTCCCTGCGCAAACCAATGCTCAATCGCTCTCTCTAACGTCTTCAATCACTCTCTCCAGTTGTTCGTGTGCTTATTTTTTGATGGAAGGACTTTCTCAAAACATTCTCAGATCTTCGCCGGTGGCCGGAACTCCCACTAACATTCCCAACTCACCTACCATCCGCTCCAGCTTACGACGCGTCGCGTCCGACACGGGCACCATCGGCAGCCGCAGTACCTCTTCCCCGCGCCCCAGCATGTGCAGCACAGCCTTCACCGGCGCCGGACTGGCCTCCCAGAAGTGCGCCTGCATTAGCCGGAAGAACTGCCGATTGATACGCCGCGCGTCCACCCAGTCGTTCTCCAACGCGGCTCGGACCATCCGCGCCACCTGACCCGGAATTACATTGGATGCCACCGAGACCAGTCCAGCGCCACCGAGTGCAAGAATCGGCAAGGCCAGGCCGTCATCCCCGGCAAACACCTTGAAGCTTCGCGGCGCTGTCGTCAGCAACTCTGTAATCTGTGCGATATTCCCACTGGATTCTTTGATCCCGATGACATTCTTCAGGTCCGCCAGGCGCAGCACGGTAGCCGGCTCGAGGTTCGCGCCGGTCCTTGGAGGAATGTTGTACAACAGCAGAGGCAGATCGGTCGCCTCGGCGATAGCACGGAAGTGCTGATATTGCCCCTCTTGCCCTGGCCTGTTGTAGTAAGGGTTCGCCGTCAGAATCCCCGTCAATCCATGCACTCGTGAGAGCTTGCGCGCGCGCGCCACGGCTTCGTGCGTCGCATTGTGGGTACAGCCGGCAAATACCGGAACCCGTCCGGCGGCCGTGGCCACCACGATCTCAGTGACGCGCAGCCACTCCGCCTCAGTCAGTGTCGAGGCCTCGCCTGTCGTTCCGCACGGGACGAGGAAATCGATCCCGCTTTCAATCTGCCATTTCACCAGCGCATGCAGCGCGGGCTCATCCACGCCGCCGTCCCGTCGAAAGGGGGTTACCAGCGCCGTTCCACAACCCATCAATTCCATAATGAATGTAAGTTTACCGCGTCGGGATTGTTGATTTTGCGGCAGGTCGCTCCGCAGCCCCAAAGAACTGCAAAAAGCCCCCGCGATCTCTCGCAGGGGCTTTCGGTTTGCCCAGGGTCCTACCCTCGATACAACTCCGACGGCACATGAAACTCGGGCAGGTGGAGCGAAGCCGCACCATTCGCGGCTCCAGGCGGCATATCCATACACTTTACAAAAGCCGTCTGGAACTTCTCCATCTCGGCCTTTGTTCCAACCGTGACGCGCACGTAGTTCGGCATTGCTGACCAGGTGCGGCCGATAGCAACGTTCTCTTTCAACATTGCAGCCTGAAACTCCTTGCCTGGGCGCTTGACGTCGACCATGAACATGTTGCCCTGCGAGCCGGGAACGATCTTGTAGCCGTGCTTAGTGAGAAACTCCAGCGTCTCCGAGCGGATATCCGAGTTGATTTTCTTACGCAGCGGCACCAGGTCTTTGTCTTGGAGACTGGCGCGAGCAGCCGCGGCGCTCGTTATCGAGATGCTCGCCAGGCTCCGGCTCGGACCCCCGACATTCCCGAAGCGCTCGATCAGGTCCGGTCTTGCAACAGCAACACCAGCTCGTATCCCCGCCATTCCGTAGATCTTCGAGAACGTACGCATCACGATGACGTCCTTATCCTGCGCGACCAGATCGATGCAGGATTCGTCGTTCGAGAAGTGATGATATGCCTCATCGATGATTACGACCGAACCCTTGGGCTTGTTGTTCACCAGCCACACGATGTCTGCCTTGGGCGTCATAGTGCCGGTCGGGTTGTTCGGATTCACGATGTAGTAGGCGCCAGGTGATGGATGTGCCTTGAGCATCGCCTTCACATCATGGGCATATGTGGCAGTCAGCGGCACCGGATACTTTGGAGCTTTCATCGCTTCAGCCGCGCGTGGCCCCTGCTCATAGCTCGGGTCGCCGTAGACCAGCGGCTTATCCGGGCCAATGTTGGACATCAGCGCCAGGTCAAGTGGGCCGCTTGAACCGGGGAACAGAGCAGAATAGTCTTTCTTCAGGCCAAACTGCTCGTTGAATACGTCGATGGTCTTCACGTATTCGTCGAAGTGATAGCGACCACCAAGTGTGGCCGTACTACATATTGCCGTCAGGGCGGACTGCGCCGGCCCAAGCGGATTCTCGTTCGAGCTGATAATGACTGTGTCAGGCGAGAGTTGCATGCCCCGCATACCGCCTCGTCTGGCCGACTGCGCTGCGGCTGCTGGCGCTGCAGGCTGCTGGATCGCAGCGAGAGCTGGGAACGAAGTGGCCGCTGCTGAGGCTGCACCAAGGATTCGCATAAACGACCTGCGCGAAACACCTTGCGTCATATTGGAATTCATAAAAGTTCTCCTCGATAAGGTCTAGTTTGTAGAGATGCAACGCCGCGGCGACAGATGGAGAATCGCCAACTGAGGATCAGAGGATTAGCTGATGCTTTCTGCAAAAACGACTTCGCCTTGCAGCTACTATTCTTTTGGGAACTTTGTGAATGAGGCGGACCGTGGTCCGATTGAGTTTCAATTTACCGCGAATTTCCTGCAAATACCAGAGAAATTCTGCTCGGGGTCGAGGAAAAATCACTAAAAACAGCCTGCTGGAGGCTTTTGGATGTGTTCCGCGGCTGGGCGGCCCGCCCTTTCAGCTGGCGGATCGCCCTCTACTAGACCCATTCGCCCTTGCGCATCAGTGGTTCAGCTGTGCCATCCGAAGTCACTCCGTCCACATCCATCTCACCGGAGCCAATCATCCAGTCAACGTGGATCAGGCTGGCATTTGCACCCAGCGCCGCCAACTGCTCTGCGTCCATCTTGTCGCCGCCTATCAGGCACGTGGAATAGGCCTGTCCCAGGGCAATATGACTCGCCGCATTCTCATCGAACAATGTGTTCCAGAAGAGCACCCCGCTCTGGGCAATCGGCGACGAGTGCGGCACGAGTGCCACCTCTCCGAGCCGCCGGGCTCCGTCATCGGTGCTGATCAGCCGGTTGAGGACGTCTTCGCCAGCCGTCGCTGTCGCTTCAACGATCCTGCCATTCTCAAAACGCACCGCAATATTTTCGATCAGTGTACCTTGATGCGACAGCGGTTTCGACGCGCGCACCGTCCCGTTCACGCGGTCCTTGTGCGGGGTTGTAAAGCACTCCTCGGTCGGGATATTCGGCTGACAGTAGACGCCATTCCCAGCCGTCGTACCACCCCCGGCCCATAGATGGTCGTCCGCCAGGCCTACGGTCAAGTCCGTTCCCGGACCCTTAAAGTGCAGGGCCGAAAACCTCTTCGTATTCAGCATGTCCATGCGCCCCTTCAGTCTTGCACCGTGCTCCCGCCACTCCTGCACTGGATCATCGACGGCGACGCGCGAGGCGATGAAGATCGCCTCCCACAGCTTCGCGACGGCAACATCCTCCGGCTCGCCGGGAAACACCAGCCTTGCCCACTCCGGCGTCGCACACGCCACAATCGTCCAGTTGATTTCGTGTCGCGTAATTAATTCCATCGCCGGCTTACCTGCCTTCGATGCGGCAACATTGGCCCGCGCCACCTTCGCCGGATCCTGCCTAGCCAGCAGCGCCGGGTTCGCGCCCGCAATGGCAAGCCGGGCGGCTCCACTCCGGAAGCCCGCGGCAATCGCGTCGTGCAACCAGGTCGGCGCGTAGTCGAAGCTGGCGTCCGCTGCATATTCGTACCGCGCCAGCACGCTTGGATCATCGGAGTAAAACGTTGTGACCAGCAGCGCACCCGCTCTATACGCATGCTCCGTAATGCGACGCACCAATGGCACCGCTTCCAAGGGGGCGGACATGATCAACTCCTGGCCCGCGCGTAGCCCGAGGCCAACCTGCACCGCAACCTCGGCTAACCGATCCAACTTCTGTTCAAACGTCAGGTCCGCAAACTTCGCCTTCACCGCCACTTCCATCACGCTCATAAAATTTCCTCGCAACACAAATTACATCTGTGTGTAAACATCCTGGAAGTCGTAGCATCCGGTTCGCGACGACAACCACTCCGCTGCCCGCACTGCACCTTCAGCAAACCCACGCCGTGAAAAAGCCTCGTGCGTCAGTACCAGCCGATCTGACGCGCTGCGTACCTCGAGAGTGTGTACGCCCATCACATCGCCCTCGCGTCTGGCCTCGATCGGTATGTGAGATAAGCCAGACGCTGCCTCGACTACCCTGGCCAGGGTTATGGCCGTGCCCGATGGCGAATCCAGCTTGCTGACATGGTGCGTCTCTTCAATTGAAAACTGATAGCCCGCATTCTTCAAGGCCTTGCCCATCGTCGCGGCGATCTGCAGCATCACCTGCACACTGACGGAGAAGTTGGTCCCATACAGCAGCCCAGCCTGCTTCCGCTCTGTCAGTCCGCGCATATCATGCAACTTGTCGTACCAACCTGTAGTTCCAATCACCATCTTCGCGCCCGTCGCCAGACAGGCACGCATATTCTGAATTGCGGCCTGAGGCGTTGTAAAGTCGATTACCACGTCGAATCCTGCAACAAACGGCGGCGTCAGCGCAGATGCCTCCGCATTCTCCTTTGCATCAAGCACATGCACGCTGTGGCCGCGCTCCGCCGTGACTTCCGCAACCAGCTTCCCTGTCTTGCCCATTCCCAGAACCAATACCCGCATCGTGTGTGCCTTCCTAAGCCTGACTCTTCAGCTGAACCCGGTTCGCAACATCGAACACCGTCTCATCGGGGTTCGCAAAAAAGTGCTCGTGCAGGCTCTGCACCGCCTCCTCTACATCCTCTTCGTCGATCATGAAGCTCATGTTGATCTCGCTCGCCCCTTGCGAAATCATCCTTACATTCACATGGCTGATCGCGCTGAAGACCTGTGCGGCAATACCACTGTGGCCCCGAATGTCCTCACCCACCAGGCAGACCAGCGCCTTATGGCCCTCCATCTTCACATCCGCGATTTTGGCCAGTTCCGCGCAAATCTCGGGCAGCTGCTGGTTGCTGTCGACGCTCACCGAGATGCTCACCTCGCTGGTCGATACCATATCGATCACGCACTTGTACTTGTCGAAAACGTCGAACACTGCCTTGAGATATCCGTGCGACATGAGCATCCGGCTTGCGACCACATCGATGATCGTCAGCTTCTTCTTCGCGGCAATACTCTTGAACGGGCTCGCACACTTCGCCGCCATCGCGGTAATCTTCGTGCCTTCGTTTTGCGGATTGCGTGAGTTCAACACCCACACTGGGATACTCTTCTGCACGGCGGGCAGGATAGTGGCCGGGTGCAGCACTTTTGCGCCGAAGTAGGCCAGCTCCGCAGCCTCCTCGAAGCTGATCGTCTTCACCCTGAGCGCATCCGGACATATTCGCGGATCGGTCGTCATGATTCCGTTCACATCCGTCCATATTTCGATCGCGCCAGCGTGCATTCCGCCACCTACCAACGCGGCGGTGTAGTCGCTTCCACCGCGGCCGAGCGTTGTCGTAATACCCTCCGCTGTTGCTCCTATAAATCCACCGATTACCGGAGTCTTTCCAGCGTCGATGAGCGGCAACACGATCGCAGCAAGCCTGGCCTCGATCGCGCTTTCCTGCGGCACCGCCTTGCCGTAGCTTGCGTCGGTGACGATGCAACTCCGTGCATCGACATGAGCGCCCTGCAATCGCTGCTCTTCAAACGCTTCGGCAATTATCCTGCTTGAAAGTCTCTCGCCGAAACTTAACACCAAGTCGTTCGTGCGAGGAGTCAGTTCACCGACCGAAGCAATACCTCGCAGCAGATCGTCCAGTGCGTCGAACTCCTGGTGAAGTGTCACCTGCAAGCGGGTGAAACGTTCTGGCTCCAACAAAACCGTCGACGTATCGATATGTCTATGTCGCAACCGAGCCCCGATAGCCAGTGCTCCTGCCTTATCCCCGCGACCCGCGGCAGCGGCAGCAGACAGCAGCAGGTCTGTCACCTTGGCCATCGCCGACACCACGACTACGGCCTCCAGCCCGCGCTCGCGTCGTCCACGAACGATGCCCGCCGTTCGCTTCATGGCCTCCGCGTCCTCAACCGAGGTTCCGCCAAATTTCATTACAACCAATCTCTCGCGCGCTACGCTCAAGCCGTCACCGCCACGGCCTTCGCCGAAACAATTCTCGTCGGGACGCCAAGCTTATCGAGCTTACCCGTTCGGGCCAGCACTTCGGCGTTCAACACCGCCGCGCCAGCGGCCCCGCGAATCGTGTTGTGCGAGAGGACAACGAACTTCCAGTCCAACAGATTGCACTCGCGCAACCGGCCCACGGTGGCTGCCATGCCGCTTCCGCGCATTCTGTCTAACCGTGGCTGCGGCCGATCGACGGCTGCGTCATACTCCACCGGCTGGTCCGGAGCCGTCGGCAGGTGCAAACCCTGCAGCGGCAAAAACTCGTTCCAGGCCTCAAGAATCTCTTCCCGCACAGCCTTCTTCTTGAACTTGATGCTGACGCACTCCGTATGCCCATCTTCAACCGCGACACGGTTGCAATGCGCGCTCACCTTCGCGTCCAATAACTCGACCTTTCTGCCATCCAGCCGGCCCAGCAACTTGCCAACCTCTTCCTGTAACTTTTCTTCTTCGTTCTTGATGAACGGCACCACATTTCCCAGAATGTCCAGCGAAGCCACGCCGGGATACCCAGCGCCGCTGACTGCCTGCATCGTGCTCACAAACAAGCTTTCAATTCCGAATCGCTCCTCCAGCGGCTTCAGCGCGAGCACCAGTCCAATCGCGCTGCAGTTCGGGTTGGTTACGATATAGCCGCCGCTCTCCCTGCGCCAGCTCTGCGTCTCGATCATTGAAAGATGGTCGGCATTAACCTCCGGCACGACGAGTGGCACATCTGCCACCATTCGGAACGCGCTCGAGTTCGAGATCACCGCACATCCCGCCGCGGCAAACTTCGGCTCCAGCTCCCGTGCGATGTCCGCGTCGAGCGCAGCAAAGATAATTTTGGGCAGCTCGCCAGCAGCAGCTTCGGGGACGTTGGGCTGTAACGTCATCGCCGCAATACGTGGCGGCAATGGCGTTTCCAGCTTCCACCGACATGCCTCGGCGTAAGTCTTACCCGCGCTGCGATCGCTCGCCGCCAGCCACGCAATCTCAAACCACGGATGATTGCTCAACAACTGAATGAATCGCTGCCCGACCATGCCGGTCGCGCCAAGAATGCCAACCCTGCGTCGTTCCATATCTTCTAAGGATAACGCGCCGCCACGACACCGTCACTGGCAGGATTATTTTGACCCTAGTAGTCGCGTCGGCTCCTGCGTCGCATCTGGTGACCGCCGCCACCCCAGACCAGGATCGCAGCTACCAGATGGACCAGAAACCACAGGGCCAATCCCTGGTCCACATAGATCAGATACAGCACCAGAATCCGCGGCAGAAACAGCCAGAACAACGGCGGAATAATGCCATTTAGGTGAAACGGCACTAACACCCCTTGCAACCACGCCACCACCATTGCGATTCTCGGCAGAAACAGCGCAAACACCAGGAACCATAGCGGCAGTCGATTCACCACAAAGGCCAGGGTGAGGTTGAATTGCGCCGTATGCTGCATCGCCCCGGCCAACACCGCCAATTCTGCACTCATCGCGCCTCCGCCATTCCGTCGATATCACTTTACGCTGAAGCTGAAGTCCGCCTTGGCAGTTCTCTTCGGCTCGACCGTCACCGTTATCGTCTGCTCGCCCATTTTTTCGTGCACCGCGCCCAGCGTGTAGGTTCCGGCCGGCAGTCCGTCGATGCTGAAGCGGCCCTCTGCGTCGGTCACGGAAAAAAACGGGGTCGCTGACACGTTGATAAACGCATTCATCCAGGGATGGTTATTGCACCGTACCGGCATCATCTCCTCTGGCTGGTTGAACTGTTTTATCTGCGGCGTGCCCTTCGGGCCTTGCGAGATATCGATCGTCGGGTTACCCCCTGTCGGCATCGTGTGGATGTTGTGCATCGTTCCATCCGAACTGCGAAACTCGACCGACCCACCGCGCAGCAGCGCAATCACATGCGGCACATATTTGCAGCCAATCTGATCCATCACAACCGGGGCCGGTATCGGCGCAGTCGCCGACATTGCTGCAGGCGGCCCGCTCTTGATATATACGTACACATTCGCCAGTTTGCCGTCATGCACGACATATTGTTCGGCGAAGTTGTCCCCGCCCGTGATCGAACAAACAGGATCCATGCTCATGTCGATCTTCACTGGCGCCGGGGCCTTACCGGAGAGATGGATCGTTCCACTCACCGTCCCCAGGGTTGCCTGATCCAGCGGCGCACTCGTCGGAGACGCGGCAGGCCCTTCCGCCTTGGTTCCTTTGCCAGTTGCCTGAGTTTGTCTAACAGCGTCATTTGGTTTGCATCCCGCCAGTCCACCCAGAACGCCGCCTGCCAGCGCCGTCGTCATCAACCAACTGCACATCCGCCTCATGCAATCTCTCTCCAACATTCTTGTTGAAAACATAGCCGATCTCACGTTGCTGAAAGCAGCCCCTAAGCCTGGGTTACCGGCGCTTCCATCGCCTGAAGCACTGCATCGGCAAACGCCTTCGTTCCGCTTGTGCCGCCGACATCCCTGGTCAGCGTCTTGCCCTCACGGTAGACCTGCTCGATGCCTGCCTGCACCCGTTCCGCAGTCGCGCCCTCATTGATGTGGTGCAACATCAGCACGGCGCTTTGCAGCAGGGCGGTCGGGTTGGCCATATTCTTGCCGGCTATATCGGGCGCCGATCCATGCACGGCCTCAAAGATCGCGCACTCTGTCCCCAGGTTCGCGCCCGGGACCAATCCGAGTCCGCCTACAAACGCGCTGCATAGATCGCTGAGGATATCCCCATACAGATTCTCGGTCAGCAGGATGTCGTACTGATACGGATTCATTACCAGTTGCATGCAGGTATTGTCGACGATGTGCTCGTGGTATTCGACCTCCGGAAAACCATCTGCGACCGCCCGGCAGCACCGTAAAAACAAGCCATCCGACAACTTCATGATGTTTGCTTTGTGAATGGCGTGGACCTTTTTGCGCCCATGCTTGCGTGCGTAGTCGAACGCAAACTTTGCGATGCGAGTCGAACCCTTCTCCGTGATGATCTTCAGGGCCTGCACTACACCTGGCACCACCACATGCTCCAAACCGGCGTAAAGATCTTCCATGTTCTCGCGAACGGTGATGATATCGAGACCCGGATACCTGGTCTTCAGACCCGGCAGATTCTTCACTGGCCTGAAGTTCGCGAATAGCTCGAATCTTTGCCTCAGCGTGACATTGATTGAAGCGAATCCTTCGCCAATCGGCGTTGTCACTGGCCCTTTGAGCGCGACCCGGTTTTCTTCGATCGAGTCATACAGCGCCTTCGGGATGTATTCTCCGGTCTTTTCAAACGCCTCCGCGCCAGCATCGTAACGATGCCACTCAAACGCTACCCCGGTCGCTGCGCCCGCCGCCTCCAGGATGCTCACCACGGCGCCGGAGACCTCCGGCCCAATTCCATCTCCTGGAATCAAGGTAATCCTGTGCATTTTCTTAGTTACCGTCATCCGCTACCGCCTCTTCCTGGGATCTTTTCCGTCGAGCAATTCTTCGAGCTCGGCCTTGAACTCGCGGACGTCTTTGAAGTCCCGATACACGCTCGCGAATCGGATGTAGGCTACTGTGTCGATAGCCTTCAACCTGCTCATGATCAACTCGCCGACCTCGCTCGTCGAGCGTTCGCGCTCGGGCGAATCGACCACATAGGCCTCAGTCTCATCCACAATCTGTTCCAGCTTGACTGCAGCAACAGGACGCTTCTCGCAGGCGTGGAGCAGTCCACTCAGCACCTTCTGCCGATCGAACTTCTCTCTCCGCCCGTCCTTCTTGACCACCATGTAAGGGATCTCATCGATCCGCTCGTAGGTCGTAAATCGCTTGTTACAGCCTTCGCATTCCCGCCGCCGGCGAATCGAATCCGCGTCTTTACTTTCGCGTGAATCAACAACTCGATCCTGGCTGAAACCACAGTAGGGACACTTCATCGGAATACATTGATTCTATCAGC
>WNFD01005277.1_pt1 | contig 23282 bp, 19 predicted proteins | sample 5400491 | NCBI WGS metagenome assembly WNFD01 (sample SAMN13153343, study PRJNA577476) | soil metagenome | isolation source: 120 cm saprolite under Douglas fir tree site 2 hole 2 replicate 2 | place: USA:California | collected 2015-04-18
GCTCAATGCCAGCACCGGGGTCGTGCTCTGGAAAACACCTACCGGGAAGGGTATCCAGAGCTCGCCAGCTTACGCCAATGGGGTTGTATATGTTGCCTCACTTGACGGTAACATCTACGCACTGAACGCTTCAAATGGGGCGATACTCTGGAAGTTTCCGCTCGGTAAAAACTCCTATTCCTCACCTATCGTGGTCAACGGGTGGGTCTATTGTGCGGCGACGAACGGCCAGGTTTTTGGCTTTAGCCTTTAAAGGATAGGAAAGGAAGATCGACATTCATGAACAGGACATCACAAACTACTGGAGCGCGTGAGCGCGTTTTTAGAACAAGGTGGGCCATAAGTACGCTCGTGCTTGCCCTTGCGATAATCCAGCCTGTTGAAAAAATGCTTGTACTAAGCTCATCAATAAAGTAGAATTGCCTTCCTTCATGGGTATTGAGGAATCCGAACGAATCAGCGAGGGAAAGGCCAAAACTCCGAAAAAAGGCGAGTAAACCACCTACAATCAGCCAAAAAGAGGACACAAACGGCCTCTGCGGGGAATGGACGATGTCCCCAGCCGCGCTTCTTGAGCAATCTCTTGAGATTTTGCCCTGCGGCGCGCATCAGTGCCTCACAGTTGACGCGCCAAAGCAAGCGCAGTCGGAAGCGTCGCATGCCATGCCACTGTTTGCCCTCAGCGAAGAGCGGTTCGACCCAGACACCGAGCTTCCGATAGGCTTTCTTGTAGGCTTCGGTCGGATAGTAGTCTCTGACCCGATCCAGTACCTCCTCATCGACACTGCGGCAGAGACTTCGCCCCTGCTTACTGGTGGTACACTGCGCTTTGAGCGGGCAGGCATTGCAGTCCTTGGCATAGGCGCGATAGCGCCGTGACCGTTCGGTCGAATGCCAGGGAGCGAAGTGGAGTGCTTTGCCTGCCGGACAGATGTAGATACCGCACTCTGCCTCATAGCGGAAGCGACCTACGCTAAAGAACTCGCTACGGTGCTCGTTATCGGGGAGAGGAATGTAGGCACGGATGTGCTGACTTTCGATGGCCACAAGGTTCTCTTCGGTGCCGTATTTGCTGTCTCCGGTGGCTTGTCTCGGCCACACTTTCCAGCGGAAGCGCGCTCGCCAGAGCAAGTCCAGCATGGGCTTGTTTTCGGTGACTTCCGAGGGAGCCACTAACACGCCAAGAATGATCCTGGCTTTGCCGCCATCGACGACATAGTGGGTCTGGTAGCCCAGGTGCGAGCCGCCTTTGGTCAGCATCATGGACGCATCCGGGTCGGTGGTGCTTACACGCAAATCGGCCACCCGTTGATAGCAGCGATTCGTGATCCGGCGATCTTGTGCTCCCGACTGCTCCATCCAGTCATGGCGCTCTTCATTGTGCTGAGCAAGTGCCTCGCGTGCTTCTGCTGAGAGAGAGATCGGAAGTTGTACGGGTACTTGGGTCTCCTCCCCCTCAACTGGCCGACTTCTTATGGCTTCTTCTTGAAGCCTCTGCCGCTCCTTCTCCTCTGCCAGCTCCTCGGGTTGGGCATCAAAGAGGTTCGCCAGATGTGCCTCCACCGCAAAACGCGGCTTGACCGAAGCGATGGAGGCATTGGCCTCGACTTTGGTCGCATCGATATAGAGTTCTCTTCCCCAGACCAGACCTGCCTCTTGACACTGCTCCACAATCTGCTCAAAGAAACGGCGGAAGACCTCCACGCCATAGCGTTCACGGATACGGGTCAGACTGGAATGATCGGGCAGTGGCTCATCTAAATCGTAGCCCACATACCAACGCACGCTGAGGCGATCAGCTGCATGCCGCATCAGCAGGCGCTCTGAGCGAATAGCTTCAAAGAACATGACGAGTTGCAGCTTGAAGAACACGACGGGGTCAATCGAAGGACGCCCCTTGCCCGCGTAGGTCTCTTGCACAAATTCACGCACAAATGACAAGTCCAGCGTTCGCTCCAGATGCCGGTAGAAGTGGTCTGCTGGCACCAACTCTTCCAATGACACCTGAATGAGTTGAGCAAAGCTGCGTTCTTTCTTGCCCATCATAGTGGTAGCCTTTGCCTTTCACACGACTGAACGTCACTCGATTCCCTACCACCTTTGCTCCTGTTCTGCAAAAGGCTGCTCGATGGTGCGATGTGCTGGTTATCATTTCATAACTCCAAAGAGAGAATACACACCATTTCACTCCTTTTTCTCCGTAGTCTCATGCTGTTGTACCTATTATTCTGTATGCTGGGAGTATGATCGGTACACTCTCGGCCTTTTGAATACTGGAAAGGAACGTATAGCTATGACCAATTCTTCTGCTCAGCTTGCTGTAGCGCACGATCTGAACGAGATAGAGGCCCTCCAAGTGCCGACCAAAGCGGTCAATGCAGGGTTTCAAGTGCTTTTGTCTCTGGCGAACCTTGTCATCTGGCTGAGCATTTTGCCGATCAGCCAAATCCTCTTGCCGACGCAAATTGCCGCTTTCAGTGCGGCCAATAAGTTCACGAACCTGACCATCGCGACCGTTGTCGGCGTCCTTGCTGCGGTCATCACCAATCCCATTGCCGGTGCGCTCAGCGATCGCACCACGTCGCGCCTGGGTCGGCGACGACCCTGGTTTCTCGTCGGGTCGATTCTCTCGGCGGTGGCCCTGGCGCTGATGGCCAACTCCACCAGCTTTATCGCGCTGGTGGTCTGGTGGGCGATCTTCCATATCGCAGCCAATGCCATCCTGGCTGGACTCTCAGCCGTCGTCCCCGATCAAGTGCCCGTGCGCCAGCGTGCGACGGTCGCGGCCTTTGTCAGCCTCTCCTTGCCTTTGGGAGCGGTCATTGGTGCGCTGCTAGTCACCCGCGTCGCCAAGTCAACACAGCTGTCCTATTATACCTTCATTGGCCTGCTGCTGATCGTCATGGCGCTCTTCATCCTGGTGCTCCGTGACAAGCCACTCCCAAAGGAAGCCGCCCCGCGCTTTCATCTCGGTACTTTTCTCGCAGGCTTCTGGGTCAATCCAGTGAAGTATCCTGATTTTGGCTGGGCCTGGCTCACACGCTTCCTGGTCTATCTGAGTTACTTTACGGCACTGGGCTATCTCTTGTACTTTCTGCAAGATGCGGTGCATTACCAGAAGGCGGCACAGGGCGTCACCACCTTTCAAATCATCCTGACGGCTACGCTGCTGATCGCCTCGGTGATCAGTGGTCTGCTCTCTGACAGGCTCCAGCGACGCAAGGTCTTTGTCATGGGCGCAAGTCTGGTGATCGCGCTCTCCTTCCTGATGCTGGCGTTCTTCCAGACCTGGCTTGCCGTCGAGCTTGCTGGTGCCGTGCTGGGCATCGGTTTTGGAGCCTATCTAGGGGTCGATATCGCGCTGATTACCCAGTTGCTGCCCTCGGCCAACGCCCGTGGCAAAGACCTTGGGGTGATTAATATCGCTAATGCTTTGCCACAAGTCGTGGGGGTCACCATTGCCGCTTTCGTGGTGAATACGTTTCACAGCTACACGGTGCTCTTTGTGCTTGCAGCCGTCCTGGCCGTGCTTGGGGCGGTCCTGATCCAACGGATTAAGAGCGTGCGCTAAGCACGAGGAAACGTGGGCGGGAGAGCTGCCAATGACCCAAATGGGAAGCTCCTTCGATTGAGCGGTCGTTCGGAAAATGGTGACTCGAAGGGAGCAAAACTCGTGACGCTCTCTTGTTCACGAAGAGAGAAGAGCAGATGCTGTTTGAGCCTTCTTTGTGTCGCTCCTGAGGGGTGAATCGTCCTCCTCTGGCGTATGTGTCTGTTTTCTTGGTGATTAGCTCAGATTCTTGCATGAGTAAGGGGGAATACATTCCTTACTGCTGATGAGCTTTGAAAGAGACTCATATACTAATTGGTGTGAGCAGAGAGCTTGCAAGAGGCAAGAGATCTGCTAGACTGATGGGAACAGCGGGAGAACCTAAGTGAACCATTGCGGGCGCTATCGTGGTATCAACTGTAGCCCACATTCTTTGACGAATTTGGACCCAGCGTTCTCGCCGCCCTGACTCAGTCCAGCCTTCCCGGCGTTCCTGCCACATTCCAGGAGGCTATCGACTCAGGTCATGTCCGAGAGAGCATGCAGGTTGGAACGTGCCCTCGTTGGACCAGCAGATAGCCGTACCACATTGAGCGTGTCCCAGACACACGAGGTGTCCTTCACGGGACCGGCCTGGCCTGCTTCATCGGGTTTGCCCTCCACAGGCTTCTCCCCTGCGACCTGTAGCCACAGAGGGCGGTGCTGGCAGCCCTCAGCCGCTGCGTTTGAAACGCGGCTGCCAGTGAAATTCGCGGAAGAAGCTATGATGCACATTCCCCCCATTTCACGCTGACGCGCTGGCCGTGTTGGTAGGAGAACCTCTCCCCCAACTGGCCACAGCGAGAGCAATACTGACTGGTCCCATGCGGGTTGACTTCGACCGTGACGGTGCCTTGCGCGAAGGCTTTCTCGCGTGCGTACCGGTTGATCTTACCGCGCAATTGATTCGCCCGCTTGCGGTTCATACGCCGCGATTTGCTTGGCCCTTTGGACTTGATTTTGCGCAAGCGCTCAAAGAGCAGCACGCAGCCGGGATACCTGGCGCACACGTTGGCAATGCTGCGCGCCACCTTGTGTGCCGCGTCCTCATTCATGCGATCAATATGCTGCCAGAGCTGCCGGTTGCTGTGCTCCCCCTTGACCGGCTGACCCGACTGCCATTGCTTCTTCGCGATGCGCCGCAGATGCCGATAGCGGTGCTGATCGAGCCCGTGATCGCTGACAAAGACGGTCTGCAGGATGCTGCCATGCTGGCGAACCGTGATCACGGCGAGATTGCGCACATTGAGGTCGATGGCGACCGTCACCAGCTCAGGATCGAGCTTGCTGTCTTTGACTTGCTTCGCCTCGATCTTTTTGCGCTGCGGAAAATGCAGTTCAGCCGTCTGTGCCCGCAGGACCAGGGTGGGACTCTGCTGCTCCCAGCTCTCATCGCGGTGACGCTGCTCAAAGTAGCGGCTGCACACCACGGGATAGTTCACCCACCGCCACGTCGTGCCATCGTAGACCTTGAGCTGCACAAAGCGCTGCTTCACCTCAGCGCCCTCTAGCTGGAGGGAGCAGGTGCCCTGGTAGAGCGTCGGGTGATCCGTGGCCCCGGGCAGCCCCGGCTCTCCTTTTTTCTTGCCGCTCTTTTCCCACTGCGCTCGCTGCGACAGATACGAGCGCACTTTGCCAATGGCATCCTTGATCACGCTTCTGCGGTAGATGAAAGGCAGAGTGGGAAAGCGTGCGCTGAAGTTCCACCCCTCCCAGGGATGAGGATGGGCTTGCGTCTCCACGGTGCAGGCTTCCGCCCAGGTGAGCAGTTCGTTGGAGGAGATAGCCCGCTCGCGCATCTCCAGGTGCTTCTCCGAATAGTAGGGGACGCGCTCAGCCAGCTTGTCGGCATGCGCCAGAAAAAAGTCAATGTAGAAGGCGCGTGCCCTATTCAGTACCTCGACCGTCGCGCTGAGAGCGGCCTGTTTGTCCGTATTGGCTCCTCCCTGGTCTCGCTTGCCCAGGTGAAGCACCAGTTTGGTGGTGCGCGTGGCCTGGCCCATTCGGTATCGCTCCTTATGAGAACAAAGGTTCTTGATGGCTCTAGTGTACTGCTTTTGTGCCTTGTTGTCAAACTTTTTCGATCGTCGCCTTTCCACGACACATGGCGGCGCATGCAGGGATCATGCGTGATGCTGAACCCTGCTTGTGAATAGGTGAAACTATCGCAGTGTCCTTAGAGACTGTCGCACAATCGTCAGCACATCGGAAAAGGTGGCATGGTGCTTCTGATACCAGGCAGCTTACGGGACTGGGATATCCCCATTGGGATGCAGAACCTGCCCAAAGAAGGCCACCAAGCTATAGAGGCCAAACAGACAAGGCGTGCTTCGTTCAACGGTGGAGTCTGACCATTGATGCTGGCTACCGACGTCGCACGGCTCTCCTCAAACGTCACTTCGATCTGCCAATGCCTGCGTACCAGGTCGAGATGCCGCCCAGGGGGAATCCTATTCAGGAGTCAAGCTGGTGATGAGATAGACGACTTGCTGGGAGGTCTGCCCGTCGTGCGTGTCCGTGCGGGTCAGAAAACAGGTATGTAAATTGGCCAACAATAACGGCTGATTATCCTTCACCGGAAAGACGCTGTCGGCCTCAAGCTCGTGGAGCCGCAATGTACTCTTCACCGGTACGGAGTGCGACGAAGAGCGTAGGTTGATGTGACACCCGCAATGCTGGGGCACCGTGGCTCGGCCTCTTGAATGACATCGGGGTACAATTTGTGCTGCGCTGGCCCAAACTGCTAACATCACGCGCAGGTCTGGGATGCCCACACCCACCGCTGTCGGATCACGCATGTGCTGGTGTTCCCCGTGTGGTATGCCGCCTACACTGGTTCCTTGTGGTTGGTAGTGGCGCGCTCTGGCAAGAGACGAGGTGCGCTGCTGCCTGGACCTCAAAAACAGCTGTACACAATACGATGAGAAGGTAGTACTTTCTTGGAAGCAGGTCTACAACCACCTTTTTTAAAGCTTAGGCTCTATTTAGATCGCCATTAGATTGCTTTTAGACTGTTCTACTTTCACAGCATATCGAGCTATCCATCTAACGTAAGCTATAACGGAGCCTCGCCCGATTTCCTGACACAGGCATTGATGCAAACCTTACCGCCGGCAAAAATCTTCAGATACTCTATACTCCTTTTACTTTGCTACTCAGAATCGAAAAAGGGAGGATCATCACCCGACACTCGCCAGACACTCCTACTCGGTTCACGGATTGCGTATCCGACTTCGCTCATGTATCGACGGCCCGGCCCCTTGCGGGACAGGCGGCAGACTAAAGAGCTGTCGCCCGGTGGAACGTCGTAGTCCGTCCGGACGCGGGCCTCTGGGAGGGGCAACCCGAGATCACCCCAGCTATCCAGGAGTTGCGGAGCATCTCAGCCGTCAGCTGTGCTGGTCTCCTTGGGAATGGTCACCGACGCGAGCGGAGTCGCCTGGAAGCCGTCACTCAAGTCTTTAAGGCCCTGCCGGGCCATGAGACAGTGGCTGATAGCGATCCAGATGGTCGATGCGCTCCTCGATATACGGGGTCTCACGTAGCAAGCGCCCTCCCCTGGTTGCCCTGCCTCCATCGAGCACCCAGCGCAACTCGTCCAGAGCGCGTTTGAGTGCACGGCCCTGGCCAAGAAGCGCCGCATACTCGTCACCTGCAAACACGCGGTCTCGCCAGTACCTCATCCACGCCAGGTGGAATAGGATCGGACCACAGGCACAAGGCAGCCCGACCAGGGTGAGTACGCACCAGGGGAACGGCGGAAAGATCGCATACATGCTGCGCGTGAGCAGGTCAAAGCTGCAGGTATGGGCCAGTTCGCGAGCCAGCAAGGCAGGGAAGTGCCCGCTATAGAGGAGCCCACGGTCAACCACCAGCACGAAGCCGATGAAACGCATCTGCATCCCCTGGTCGTCATCGCGCACACGCCATACCCAGGGACGCTTGAGGGGCGGCGCCCCCGGTATCGCCACATGTGCTCGCGCCAGGCCCGCATATACCTGCTCGAACCGCTGGATTTCCCGGCCACTTGGCTGACACCGGACGCCAAGCCTGCGCCGCTCACGATACGGCGCGACGAGCCCCCTCACGAGGGAAAACAAGTGCAGGGCGATATAGACCACGACAAAGAATAGGGCAAGGCGCTCCTGCGTCAAAACGTAGGAATGCCAGTGAAGATGGCCTGCCTGATCCCAGGTCGATACGAAGCCATTGTAGAGCTGCACCACCTCATAACCCGGGCCAGGGATAGCAGTATCTCCATAGTAGCGAAACTGAGTAAACATCCAATAATGATAACAGAACCACACACCTACAACACCCTCGACAAACCATGTAAGGACGAGTAGTGCAATCCACATACCGGTTACCTCCTAACTTTTTGAATATCTTGGCCATCGATCTATGAGTAGAGCAACATACGGTTTCTCATATACAAGAACGCTACTGGCTGCACCTAACGGTACGCATGGAGGTTCCAACATCAGGTGTTCGCCCAACTGAGCGTTTCCACTCCAGCAATACCATTAAAAATCTACAGGGCTGTCGTCTGCTGGTTCCTTTGGTGTTCGTGGCATCGGTACGGACGTCGCATGCAGAGGGAGCACTGCTGTGTGGGGTGTCCCCTGCGACGGAGCAGTGGTCGATTGCTTCTTTTCCTGACCCTGGCCCGAAGGTCTCATCTGTCCCCGTGGGTGCCCTGTTGATGAGTGGGGAGACAGTGGTGCTGCAGCATCCGCTGGCTGCGACGCCAACCGGGCCGCAACAAACGCGGTGGCCGCCTGCATCAGCTCGGGGGGCAACGCCAACGGGTAGACCTGGCACCAGGCACCCAGACCCCCCGTAATCAGCGCAATCGTGCCCCGTGAGAGCTGCTGGACTTCTTCAATCGGCATGGCATACGCGCGCTGCATCCTGACAGACGTGTGCTTCTTCGGGATGTCTTGACTCCCAGGGAACAGGGGCATATCCTCCTCGCCATCGATGAACTGGGTAAATGCCGGTTGGTCACGCATCCCCGCATACTTGACTACCTCCTCGGGGTCGCCACATCTGTGCAGGAGCTTGATCGAGGAGGCCGAAAGTATTCTCGCACGCTCCGGCCCTAACCCTTGATAGGATTGCGCCGAGGCCCACATTGCCATGCCCGCCTCGCGCACGCGCTCATAGAGATTGGTCGCGTTGGAGGTCTTCAGCACCCCGAACTCGTCGATGATCATCAGCACCTGCATCCCCGCCTGTTTGCGGTAGGTGGCGTAATGTGCACATTCTTCGAGCAGGTAGCGCCCGATGCTGGCGGCTTGCTCCTTGAGCGCGCTACCATCCAGCCCGATGTAGACCGCATCACCGTCCTCAAACGCGAACGTGCCATCTAACCCTCCGTTCACAGCATCGAAAAATCCTTCAAATGCTAGGGAGGTCGCATCGATCTGTGGAGCCACCTTGCGGATTTTGCGCTGCGCGTACCAGTGCCGCCTGCCGGCGTAGGCACGCCTGAGCCAACCCGCATCGAGCCGCATGAGCAGATCCTGGCTGCTACGGGGTGGTCCACAGGGCGCATGAACTGCAAGCGAGATCAAGGCCGAATCGACGCGTGCGTAATAGGGATGGATGCCTGGATCCACCAGTGCCATGAGCCGGTTGTAGAGGGCGGCAGCATCACCGCGCCAGCCGTCGTAAGCCTCGTACGGATAGACCCTAATCCGCCCTACTCCAGCGTAGCGCATGGCTGCCACGAACTGCGCCGAGGTCTGCTTACTGCCTTTCAAATCGAGGAAGATCACCTGCATGCCGTACCGCACAGCAATGGTAGCCAGGCGCAACAGCGTGATAGTCTTGCCGTACCCTGGCTCTCCCAGCACGACGCCATGTAGCCGCAGGGCCTCGAGTGGGATACACAACTGGTTCCCGTACACCCACTCGTAGAGATCGCCGCCGAGGCAAGTGCCAAGCGGTTCGAGCGCAGGTGACTGAACCGGATAGCGCGGAAGCAGGCGCACACGTCTGGTCAGAGGATGCAGCCCCTCCAGAATGAGTGCACAGGTCGGCGCAAAGCAGAGGTGGAGCAGCCAGAGGAGCCCAAGCCGTTGCGGGCCAGCCACCGGGGAAGCAGACAGCAGGCCACCAAAGAGCGCATACAGTAGGGGATGCCCAAACCAGATGATCAACGCATAGACGACGAGCCCAACCGCGGCCATGAGCCAGGTCCCACTCCAGCGCTCGCGATAATCCCAAGTCTTACTCGCCCGCCACCAGATAAGTGCGCCAATACCGAGTGCGGGCAGAGCGAGAGCCGCGGTGACCGGGAGAAAGACGGAGAGCAGCACCATCCGCAGATCGCACGAAACACGCGGTGGTGAAGGGAGGGGTGGGCATGGCCTCTGTGAGTATGGAGGGGAAGGATCAATCGAAGGCATAGGTGCATCCTCTCTTCGCTAGGAAAGCGATTCAAAGGTTTCGAGCGAGAGCACCTTGACGCGCGGTTGCAGGTCGGCAGGTAAGCGATCTCGCGCCTCCTCCACAGACCGGCGCGTGTGTGCTGTGACGAAATACCAGACAGTGGTATAGATCAGGGAAGACTCACCATCCGCGACGGGATTTCCTGTGATGAGCAACTCGGAGAGGATCGCGTCCAGTTCTTGCGGGGATTTGGGCGATCGCTCCACTTCCACCCCAATCGCACTGGGCGCCCACACTTGGGCATCCGGCAGGTGAGGGACCACTGACCCCTCTTCGCGCCTAGGCTGGGCTGCTCGTAGCATGCGTTCGCTGACCCAGTGGAAGTCCGGGTGGCGGCGTTCAAGTTCGAGGCGCACACGATTGATGTTGTGCAGGTGTTGCAACGTACTTTCTGCGGGGGTCCGGCTTGCCTCCTCGTCCGGGCATCCTGTCCAACAGTTCCCGCACGTGATCGAGCCTGGCTGCATACTGCTGGGCAATCCACTCAAGCACAATCAGATCGCGTCGTTTAATGAGTTTCTTGCCTTTATCACGCCGCTCTTTCCTGGACCACCCCCTCCCGGCAGAAGTAGGCTGCTGTTGTTGATCTCTCCCGTGTTCCTGGTGTTGTACTTCTTTATCCATAGGAGCCGCCTCCCTGGGGACAACTACAGCCATAGACAATGCGTGAACAGATAAACATAGATGACTCTCACTCCTTTCTTTCTTGTACGGTTCAAATATATGCAAACAACCAGGGGTGTATCTGATGCAAAAAGCTAGTATTCATACTCCATCCACTCGGCTCCCTGCCGCACGCGTTCGCAAGGTGCTCCTCAAGCTCTTGCAGGTACTCCACTTCCACAAGCGGAATCGCAAAGCTTTCTACAAGCAGTCTACAAGGACTCCCCAAGCGGTCTACACTAAAGAGCAAGCGCTGGTAGTGTAGACCTTCCTGCTGTCTTGCCAGCTTCTACTCTCACGGAGAATCTCGCTATCAACTTTATGATCTGTGTGGAAGACACCAGAGGCGTGCTGCTGGGAGCGAGAAAGCCCCGGATTGCCAGGGGCCACGTGTCACCGCTTGCAGATCTGTGATATTCACTTGCTCCAGGAATGCAGGTGTTCTATAGCGCTTTGAGTAGCGACCATCGACCCACATCTCCTTGGCCCTCTCGTACCACCTGTGGTAGGCTATCCCTACTCTAAACTCATCAAAACGCACGGGAAGGATGATCGCTCCGTGCAGCCAGTAGTACACTCTGCCGAAGTACAAAGCGTGTAAGTATTTTTCCCAGTAATGGGGAGCGTATCGCTGCCCCTCTCTCAAATCATTTTCATACGGCGGCATCCACAATACATGGATTCCCATCGCAGCGTAGATTCGCGTGCGCCTGGCTATACTCGTCGGCGAAAGCTCACTGCGCTGCATCTCGATCGCTACATAGTGTTCACCCAGCCGGAAGCTCACATCGGGCTTAACGCTCCCCAGGTAACGCTCCACCATCAACTTGGTTACGCAGGGATGGGTTCGCAGGGCTTCGTAGATTTCAAATTTCGCAAGCCAATGCTCAACACTTTCCCCTGCTCCACACTGGCACGTCGATGGAGGAAGATGCGCAAAGTGATGCACGACGACCGATCCTTTTTTAAGGATCACCGTCTGCCTACACTCTGGGCAAGAAAATGGGCCTTCTTCCCTGGTCGCCTCCCAGGCGACGACTTGCTCGCCAAGTCGATTGTACGCACTCAGCATAGCTATTTCTCCTTTCTGATATCAGCGGGCAATATCCTTCATTACGAATCCGTCCCCTCAGCTCCAGACGGGTCCTCATCCAGCGGCACAATCTGCTCCCATTCTTGTAGAGTATGAAAAAAAGTGACGCGCTGAGTGCCCTCCAGGATGACCCCGACCTGTGTATCCCAATTGCGCCACAATTTCCCTTTCCCTTTCGGCGTCAAGACAGACATGGCTCTTCGTAGACGCTCTACATGTGCGGGTTTCGTTGGGAAGGGATACCCTATAGACTCGCGAGTTGGAAACCCGCACGCGATGAGGTACACATCGGTCATGTTGGGATCGTTGTACGGCCAGCCATGTGGGTCAAGGTACCGGTATTCGTCTTCCTGGCATGGCGCGTCCTGCTGCTCTCCTGGAGGAGGGGGGACAACAACAAACCGGACAGGTTGAATCTTCTCAATATCCCCAGGGCGCTCAAAGTACACCAGCTCCTGCGTCGCGTCCAGGATCACCCCAATCTTATGCAACCCGTTGTGGATTACAACGCCATTCCCCTCGGGCGTGCCGACATAGTCAAAGATCTGTAGATGGTGCTGCCGATTCTCGCGCTCATCCGCAGCACAACCTGCTCTATGCACAGGTGCAGGGGTGTTACCAACGTCTTTCACTCTATCCCCAGCGGTTTTCTGATTCTCTGACACTTACGCTCTCTCTTTCTCTCAACTTGAGTCACCTGAGCTTTCCCCACAGGCCTGTTACCCGCGGAGAACGCTTTTGAAACACCCTCTGTCACGCCATCCTCATGTCGTCTGCACAACATCACCGTCTTGCGGCAGGCGAACGTCTTGTCCATATTCACACCGGCTTTCTCTGGCCCTCAAATGATGGTTGATGGCCGTGATTACGATTGATAACACTGATTGTGGTCCTGTGCTGATGATTACCAACCTGCTGCCAGTCTTCTGCGTCCATAAGATGATCTGCTGGTGTAGCCTGCACATCAGCGTCTCTGCGTAGCGGGGCGTATTGCCGCACTTGGGATGGCATTGATACCGAATGATCAGTTGTGTCATCACCGTAATCACTGTCATCAGTTAAGCGTGAACGGGATTGCTCGGCACGCTCAAGAAGAAGATTTTTGGGAGTGGCAAAGTAGCGATTGTGATCGTGCTGGACCTCGTGAGCATCTTCCATCTTGCGGAGCAGCGAGCGGACCGTGTGATAATTTTTCTGCAGCGCTTCTGCCACCTGTCGTGGGGACATTCCCAGGGGGGCCTGCTCGGTGAGTAGATCGAGAATATCCTGGCGCTCTTTCGTCCTTGCAATATCCGTTCTGTCGCCAACAAGCCTCCATGTGGCCGTTGTCTGATCAAAAGTGAGCGCGAGGCGCAGCTCTTGTTCTATATCGCGCCCTGTCACATACAGGGTCGCCTCCTGCTGACCGCGCTCGCGCTTGAGGATCAGTATGCTATCCACAGCTCCTACCATGCCGATAGAACCGGTGACCTCATCGAGTGGATCATCGGCTCGCATCTTTCGCAGGTGGTGGATAACGAGCACTGAGACGCGATAGGTATCAGCTACGCGCTTCAGTGGTGCCAGAGACTGATAGTCGTCCTCATACTGGGAACGCATGCTTCCTTGCAACCGGGGTGAGACCTTCGCCCATGTGTCAACCACTACTAGCCGCACCTCGGAATGTGCTTTCAGATATGCTTCTATATGCGTGAGCCCCCCTTGATCCAATCGCGGCCATTGCACCTCAAACACGATGCCAGCAGGTACAGCGCCCATCGATGCGAGCAACTGCTTCGCACGCGCCTGCAATCGGCGTTCGTTGTCCTCCAACGCCAGATAGAGTACCCCACCTTGTTCAACGGGTATTTTCCCGAGTACGGCACCGCCAGCGGCAATCGCGAACGCAAGGTCGAGGGCAAGCCAGCTTTTACCCTGCTTAGGCTTGCCGGCCAGCAGGATCACTCCTTCAGGCAACATGCTGGGAACGGCCCACCGCACAGTAGGGAGTTTCTTCGCAAGTAGCTCTTTTAACGTAAAGGGAGCAGGGATGTATCTGGACGATGAGATCATACGAAATCCTCTCTTCCTCGATGAGCACCCAGCAGTGATAGTCATCGCCCTGGTAGCAGAATGGTCAGGCCACAAAGAGCATCTCGTAATCTTCTGCCCAGGGTTTAATCGCCACAACACAGACGTATGGTCGATAGGATGTCCTGATTTCAGGGTAAACTAGGACAACAGGCATACACGACGTAAGTACATTTTAAGCAGTAACATCCACATGAGAGCACAGCGGCAGCAAGCAGGCAGAGACGGCCTTAAGGTCCCATCGCGGCCGGTCGAGGCTCTTCAGAGATCCCGCTCATAGCTTATGTAATCATGATAAATAAATATGCCTGAAAAGTCCACGACCACAGTTTGCCTATTTCTGGCCACCGCTCTACCACCAGACCATTTCTAGACCAGGCAGGGGGTGTATGAAAAAGTTGTAGGTGTCAAGCCAGCAGACGAGATTGATGCTCCCAAAATTCGTCGTAGGTGTGATTGAGCTTAGCCGTGCGCAAGGGCAAGACCGCATCTAACCCATCTGGAGTCCAACGCATGCCAGTTCGCTTGGCGCGGGTATCCACTACAGTTTTACAAGCCGCCGAAGCCTCGCCACTGCCCACATGCATGCCTTGTGCACGAAACGCGGGATAGCGCATCCGCTGGGCATTGGTGCTGAAGTAGTCAACGGCTTTTTCTGGCACACTACGGCTTTTCCTCTGCGGCTGGGGCGATTTTGGGGAGCTTGCCAAGAGCAGCAAGCAGTTCCTCAATCTGGCCATGAACCAGCAGCGTGCACGCCTGTTTGGCCCAGATGCAGGCATGCACGCTGCTCGATCCAAAGACCGCATGGGCCACTTCCCACACGTGAGGCTTCGCATGATAGAGGTCGACAATCTGCACGGCACCAGGAAAGTGCTCAGCCACCAACTTCCAGATCCAGGGAGCTCCATCTCCTAACACGACGATCTGCTTGGCTCGGCTGAGCCCTGGAGGCTTCGCCAGCGCATAGAGCAACTGGCCAAAGCCGCCCTTGGCCGTGCGCCGAGCAACGTAGCGCAGACTGCCGTCTTTGGGCGTATCGACCCACACCTCTGGGGCCAGCTCAGAACGTTCTGGCCCTCGTTCGGCCTCAAACACCGCCCCGACTTTCATTTCGCGATAGACATCGCCTTTCCGTTCCTCCTCTTCCATTGGCACACTGCCACGACGCATCCGCGCTAAGATCCCATCTAATTCAATAGAGAGACGTTCAAGATCTTTGCTACTCTTTTGCGATGCTTGCTCCTCCTCCTGCGTCTTTGACTGTAATGCCTCCTCAAACAGAGCTTTGACCACCTCATCTTCTCTCTCTGCCAATGCCTTGCCCACCGGTTTCATCAAGTTGAGCGCTTGTCGGGCAGACATCCTCAACGGGAGCAGTCGACGGAAGGTCTCGGCGGCCTCTTCCAGCGTGAGCATGGCACATACATAGCTAATGTACTGTTGCACCCCTGGGGTGGTTCTTTTCCCTTGCACTCCCCATTTCTCATCAGCCGGGGCTCGGCCATGAGAACACTTCGGTGCCTGTTCTTGCTCTGCGGCTGGCTCTTTGTCTTCCTCCACTTGGCACTGATAGTACGCCCTCTTCCACTCCACCTCGCCAAACAGGGTTAAAAGCTTTTTCGATCGGTACCCCACCAATTTTTGCTGGTGTCCACATTCCCCTTGCATCTTGGTGGGAACTGGCTCTGACTCTTGCCTTCTCCTCATCCCACCTTCCAGTAACTTCCTGCCTATTTTGAAGATCCCCTGATAGATCTTCTCCTCCAACCCTTTGAGATCTCCTGCTTCAAGCCCTTCGACTTCTTCTATTACCTTCAGCAGTTCGTGCTCTGCTTCTTGGTACTGTGCTCCTTTGGCTGTCTCGTTCGTTTCCATTTTCAGGAGCTCCTCTCTGCTCTTTGGTTTTTTGGCAAGGTAGAGACCACGCTTTACAGATGAGGATACTCCCTTTTTCTTTCTTTGCCTACAACTTTTTCATACACCCCCAGGCAGGCAAGCTCTTGCGAATCGACACGCTTCTTGTGTACAATGGGGGGAACGCAAATTCTATTGACGATAGTGGCAGGCAAGGAGATGGTGGTAGAGTTTCATATACTCGAGCTATCACCTGCGCCATGGCGTGGTCGAGGAAGCACTTGCACACTGATGTGGATAAGCGAGAGGCTGATTAACCTTCTGGACATGAAAAACAGAGATCCGAATTTACGGCTGAAGCGTGCGCGTGAAGCATGCTTTTTAACACAGGCACAGCTTGCGGAAAAGATTGGAGCTGCTCCTCGTTCAATTAGTCGCTATGAAACAGGTGAGAGACTACCCGATCTTTTCATTCAAAAAAAGCTGTGCGAGGTTCTGGGAAAGACGCCTGAAGAATTAGGCTTCTCCAGTAAAGCGTTCGAGGGTAGTATTGAGCAGTATACCCGTCGAACGCTCCACGAACAGGAACAGCCTTACCCATCTATCTGGAATGTGCCCCCTCGCACCCCATTCTTCATCGGCCGCAGCGACACCTTACAAACACTGTATGACGCCCTTATCGCAGGCAAAACGGCGACACTGACCCAGGCTGTGAGCGGTCTGGGGGGTATAGGCAAGACGCAGACCGCTATTGAATATGCCTATCGATGCCGCGATAAATATCAGGCCGTCCTGTGGGTGCAGGCTGACACGCGCGACAATCTGATCGCAGGTTTTTTGGAGGTAGCCAGACTCCTAGGCCTATCGGTAACAAAGCAGAAAGAGCCAGAACGTGTTGTCGATGCCGTCAAGGAGTGGATGAAAACCCATCCTTTATGGCTCCTGGTTCTCGATAATGTTGAGGACTTGGAGATACTACAAGAAATCATTGCGGCCGCAAAGAGAGGCCATATCATCGTGACAACCCGCTCTCAGACGATGGGTGGCTCCCTGATCAACATAGAGCTAGCGGACATGACGCTAGAGGAGGGAGCCCTGCTGCTGCTCCGGCGTTCTCAGCGCATCGCACCTGATGCCATACTCGAAAACGCCTCGGAGGAGGACCGTGGGATTGCAAAACACCTCTCGCAAATGATGGACGGGCTCCCGCTCGCACTAGACCTGGCAGCGGCATACATCCAGGAGACAGGTCATAGCTTATCCAGCTATCGCAGACTCTATCAAGAACAACGCGCCAAACTGTTGAACTGGCATAGTGCGGCTAGTTCTCCTTACCCTCGATCTGTTGCCGCAACGTTGTCTCTCTCACTTTCAAAAATTGAAACGAACAGTCCCGTAGCAGCCGATCTACTGCGCCTCTGCGCTTTCCTCCACCCGGATGCCATCCCGGAAGAAATAGTGATAGCAGGGTCAGCTGTGCTTGGCCCATTGCTTCAAAAGGTGACAAGCACAGCTGAGCTGGATGAGGTCATTGCCGAACTTCGCAAATACTCACTTGTTCGCCGGCTCGACAATCAAATGCTCAGTATTCACCGTCTGGTGCAGGCTGTATTCCTGGACAGGATGGACCAGGACACACAGCGCGGATGGGCTGAGCGAACGGTACGCGCTGTTCACAAGGCGTTACAAGCTGCTGATTCTACCGCGTTGCATCGAGACGAACGGTATATTCCCCAGGCGCAGACCTGCGCAATGTTGATCGAGCAATGGGCATTCTCTTTTAGAGAGGCTGCAAGTCTCTTGCTGCTAGCAGGGCACATACTGCGGGAACGCGCACGTTACACGCTGGCGGAAGTCTTTAGCCAACAGGCACTGGCGGTCAGTGAGCGGGTCGAAGTACCAGAAGACACTGCCCTCGTAGTTAACTGCATTCTCAACCTGGCATTCGTCTATCAGTTTCAAGGCGAGTTTGCGCGCGCCGAACCGCTGTTTCAGCGAGCACTGGCAATCGGCGAGCAGCGCTACGGGCCTGAGCATCCTCTCGTGGCCGACTCGCTCAATAACCTTGCATACTTTTACGCGTCCCAAAACCACTATTCCCTGGCGGAGCAGTTCTACCAGCGGGCGCTCACCATTTACGAGCAAAAGCTGGGACCCGAAGACCCGGCGCTCGCTCCCGTCCTGGACAACTTAACGGCGCTCTACCTTGAGCAGGGCAGAACCGCTTTGGCAGAACAATGCAGTCGGCGAGCAAGCGAGATCCGTGAAAGAGCGCTGGGAAAAAGCCATCCTCGCAGGATATATGACCTCGTCCACCAAGCATTGTTTGATGCGCGGCAGGGAAACTACGCGCGCGCCGAGTCGCGTTTCCAACTGGCGTTGGCAGCCTACAAGCGGACGGTCGGACTAGAGCACCCTACCGTGGCACTTCTTCTCACCTATTTGGCAGATGTTTACATCTACCAAATTAAGTATGCGGATGCTGAAGAGGCCTCCCAGCAGGCACTGTCTATCCGCAAAAAGCTACTCGGTCTTCAACACCCCGATGTGGCGCGATCGCTCATTCAGCTTGCGAGACTCTCTCAGTACCATGGTAAGGACTATACCCGTGCCGAGTCGCTCTACCAGCAAGCGCTAACTATCTTCAAGCGCGCATATGGATTGGAGAACATTGAAGTGGCTCAAACGCTCACAGAGCTGGCGGTGATCTCCCAGAATCAAGGGAAATATAGCCTGGCCAATTCCTACTATGAGCAAGCTCTGGCCATTGTAGAAAGAACCGTGGGACCAGAGCATGAGATTCTGGCCTACATTCTCATATCATATGCTTCTCTTCTGCGCAAGGCAAGACGATGGGACGAGTTAGAACAGGTAATCGAACGCCTGCAAGTTGTTCAGTCTGGGTGGAGAGAAGGGATGGCCTGGATACAGCGCCTGAGAACGTCCGAACACAGCAGTAATTTCTTCACCGATGAACAAGAGGACCGGCACTAATATCAGTGTCATCGTGTAGGTCGTGATCGAGGCCAGTTGCTCCTCAAAGGCAACTCGCCAGCCAATTGGGAGGGTCACTAACGAGTCGACAACACGCTTACTTTTGGAATGGAGGCTTCATACGCAATTGCGGTGTTCGCGTACCTTTCAACCCGCCTGCGTAAGTGTGTGGCAAGATACGGTTTTCCATTTTGATGCGCGGACTTTCAGGATGGGTTTGATAGCCACCAATGCCGCGTTCCTTAAATGTGGCATAAAAACGGTTTAACCTATGGAGCCAATCCACGCTGACGGGAAACAGCTGATCTTCCTGTCCTCGCCAGGTAGTTACTCCCACTTCATGTGTTCTTTCAGGCTCACAAAACGCTGGTGGCTGATGATGAGGTGGTCGACCAGTTCGATATCGAGAAGGCGGCCCGCGGCCACGAGCTGCTCGGTCGCTTGGATGTCCTCGGGGGAGGGCGCCGGGTCGCCGCTGGGGTGGTTGTGGCAGAGAATGAGGCCCGGGCAGTTGCGGATGATCGCGGGGCGGAAGATCTCCGCGACGCGCATGACCGAGCTATTGACGGTGCCCTGATAGCGGCTGATCTTCTCGACCAGCTGGCTCTTGGCGTCCAGCAGCAGGATGATCATCTGTTCAGTGTCAAGGTACGCCATGTCCAGCATCACCAGGTTCGCCGCGTCCATTGGTGTGCGGATCTTGTACCGGGTCTCCGTTTGCAGCAGGCCGAGCCTGCGCCCAATCTCCAGGGTTGCCTTCACCTGCGCCGTTTTCGCCTCCCCCATGCCGTATTCGGCACATAACTCCGCAAAATCGGCGCGCACGAGCCCTGAGAGACCACCGTACTTCGTCAGCAGTTTGTTGGCCAGTTCCAGGGCGTTGTCTCGCCTGGTGCCCGTGCGCAGGACGATCGCCAACAATTCCGCAGTCGAGAGCGCCTGGGAGCCGAAGTGCCTGATATGAAATCCGTCCAAGTCGTGTATAATGGAGGTATGGCCAAAAGAGTTGAAGTAAAAACCGATGTGACAGCAGAAGAGCTCCATGAGCGGTATCGGCAAACGACAAATGCCGTAGAGCGAACCCATTGGCATAGCTTGTGGCAGGCGAAGGAGGGCAAAGCGCCACGCGAGGTCGCCGAGTTGCTCGGTTACACGGCCAGGTGGGTTCGCACGATCATGCAGCGGTGGAACGCCGAGGGGGAAGCAGGCATCCGAGATCATCGCCAGGACATCGACGTGAGCAAACCCTTGCTGTCGGCCCAGCAGCAGGAGGACCTGGCAGCAGCGCTCCAGGAGCCTCCCGAGGATGGCGGGCTGTGGAGTGGGCCCAAGGTGGCTCAGTGGATGCAGCGCACCTTGGGCCGTGAGATCGCTCCTCAACGCGGGTGGGATTACCTGCAGCGGGTGGGCTACAGTTCGCGCGTGCCTCGTCCCCAGCATGCCAAAGCGGACGCGGAAGTCCAACAGGCTTTTAAAACCGTTGGTGCAATGGTAGCGTCCTCGCAGAAGTGGTAAACTCTCAAGAGAACTGAAATTTCCTTGGGGGAGGACCATCCATGCGCAAACAGAAGCAACCGCGAGAGTACAGGGCAGTCACCAGGCGCTATTTTCGTCCAGAGATCACGGTGTGCCCGACATGCCAGACCCGCTTGCAGCGCTACGCAACCCTCTCAGAACGAACGGTGATTACGTTGGAGGGACCCATTGGCCTCATCCATAGAGGATACCGTTGTCCGAAGGCGGACTGCCCCACGCGGACGCGCAGCTACCGCAGCGCCGCCGCGGATGCGCTGGCCTTGCCTGGCTTCACCTTCGGAATTGATATGGTGATTCTGGTGGGACACCTCCGGCTCTCCCAGCATCAGACCCTCGATGAGGTCTATCAACTCCTGCTCAGGCACCTGGCTCCTTTCTCCTTGACGATTTCGCGCCGGGAGGTGCTGTACTTGTTTGATGCTTACTGTACCCTCTTGCATGCAGCGAGCGCAGCCGCCGAGGATCGTGAGTGGCTCGCCCAAGTCCAAGCCAACGGCGGGCTGATCGTCTCCATTGATGGCATCCAGAAAGACTAAAGGGAACGAGACCATCTACCTGGTACGCGATGTGCTCGACATCAGCGAGTGCTCACGGCTGAAAACGTCACGGCGAGTGACAAAGAGATGATGAAACGGGTGTTAGCGCCAGTTATCGCATTAGGCGTGCCTGTACTGGGAGCCGGAAGTTCTGCGCAAGAATCGATCCAGTTGGCGATCGCCGAACTCTGGCCGACCATTCCACACCAACTGTGCCAGTTTCATGTGTTGCGCGAAGCCTCGCGCCCGATCTATGAGCAGGATCGCAAGCTGAAGGTAGAGATCCGCAAACCCATCCAGGAACGTGTTCGGAAGGTGCGCAAACAACTGGAGCAACAGCGACAGACGGCCACGGGGCCAGAGGCAGAACAAATGGCGGTGTTGGCCGATTATGCGCTTGGGATCCAAACGGCGATCAATCTGGAGGGCAAACAACCTTTTGACTATGCAGGCATTGCTGTCTATGACGCCCTGATAGCTCTCCAAAGGAGTTTGGAGGAGGTCAAGAAAAAGGGGCAGCAGTGAACCAAGCATGCGAGCAGAAGCTCAAACGCCTCCAGGAAATCGTCGAGGTGTGTCACCGGTGGGACAGCAGCATTGAACAGGTGAAGCGGATGCGCGCGTGGGTTCTGGCAGCTGAGCATATCCTGGACGGCAGTTGGGCCGAGCGAGAAGAAGAGGTCACCAACCAGCAGGTCGGACAACGCTTCGATGCCTGGTATCGGGAACTGCAAGCACTGGCGCAGAGCGGCATGCTCCATGACGGCGAGCAGCATTGCCTCGATCATTTCTTGCAGGTGCTCGCGCACTTAAGACCGCACCTCATCCACTGCTACGATGTGGCTCAGTTTCCACGTACCAACAATGAAATGGAGGGCTGCATCCGTGCCATCAAGACCCGTTATCGGCGCATCAGTGGACGCAAGAATTGGGATGCCTATCTGTTGCGCTATGGACGCCGGGTCGCCTACTACGAATGGTGGGCTCAGGAGGCTCAACGTCAGCGGAAGCTTGACCAAAAGCTGCGGCAGGTAGATCGAGACTGCTGGCAGCAGATGAGAACGGAAATCTCGTGTGGTCCCAGTGAGCAACTGAAGCGCTATCGCTTTCGTCATCGACAGTCAGCATTTCTCGCTGATCTCGAGGCACGTTGGGTACGAGCTGCCGGGACGTGACCATTGCACCGACGGTTAAAAAACCTGCCCGAGCAGGTCGAGGACGTGCGAGCCGCCCATGCGCAAGCCTCCGTCGAACTGTGGAGTATGGATGAGCACCGCATTGGCCTGGGTCCCATTCTGCGGCGGGTCTGGGCGCCAAAAGGAGCGACGGTCAAAGCGCCGGTGGCCCCGCGCTATCAATGGATGTAGGTGTATGCCTTTGTCCATCCGGAAAGCGGGCGTACCACCTGGTTGCTCTTGCCGACGGTGAATGGAGAGGTGTTTTCCCAAGCCCTGGCGCTGTTTGCCAGGGAAGTGGGAGCGGGAACCGACACACAGATGGTGCTGCTGCTGGATGGCGCGGGGTGGCACAAGAGTGCCACGCTCGCGCTTCCAAAAGGCATCCAGTTGCTGTTCCTCCCGCCGTATTCGCCCGAGGTCCAGCCCGCTGAGCGGCTTTGGCCGCTCTCCAACGAGCCATTGGCCAATCGGGTGTTCACCTCTCTGGATGAGTTGGAACAGGTGCAAGCCGAGCGCTGCCGCTGGCTCCAGGATCACCCGGCGGTCGTGCGTGCTCACACCTGCTTCCATTGGTGGCCGTCTTTAGACAGTACTTAAACGGATTTCGTATGAGAGGCTGTGTGAAAAGTGGTATAATAGAACAGAAGAACAAGGGGAAAGTGAGAGGAGGTGGAGCAATGAAAAGACTCAGCTACCCCAGTGATCTGACCGAGAAGGAATGGGCCGTCCTCGAGCCGCTCATCCCGCCCGCCAAGCCAGGCGGGCACCCACGAACCACCGACATCCGAGAAGTGATCAATGCCATTTTGTACCTGGATCGGACAGGGGGTCAATGGCGTGCCTTGCCGCATGAGTTTCCGCCCTGGTCGACGGTCTGGAGCTACTTCCGCACGTGGCGCAACGACGGCACGTGGAAACGCATGCACACAGCCCTCCGCGAACAGGTGCGCCTGAAACAAGGGCGTCAGCCGACTCCCAGCGCCGCCATCATCGACAGTCAATCGGTGAAGACGACGCAAAAAGGGGGGCTCGCGGCTACGATGGGGGCAAAAAGGTCAAAGGCCGCAAGCGCCACCTGCTGGTCGATACCACTGGGCTGATCCTGCACGTGCTCGTCCATGAAGCCAACATCCAGGACTACCGCGGCGGCAAACACTTGCTTGCGCCACTCAAAGGGGCCTTTGGGCGTCTCAAGCTGATCTGGGCGGATAGCAGCTACAAGAAGGAAGGCTTCGGCGAGTGGGTCAAGGCGGAGCTGGGATGGGACGTCGAGATTGTGGAACATCCCTGGAGCGGCCTGCGAGGTGTCT